>OGXQ01002597.1_pt1 | contig 11946 bp, 7 predicted proteins | sample 1576291 | NCBI WGS metagenome assembly OGXQ01 (sample SAMEA3541575, study PRJEB24748) | human gut metagenome | biome: human gut; feature: human-associated habitat; material: faeces | place: China | collected 2012 | reverse complement strand
CCTGTCCATGACTCTTGCATAATGTTGTGTCATTCTTGTGGATGCATGTCCGAGCATGGCAGACACCTCCTGTAATGGAACGTTGTTGGCCAGCGTGACGGTCGTAGCAAACGTATGTCGGGCTGCATGTGTGGTCAGATTCTTTTTGATGCCGCAGAAGTCCGCAATCTCCTTCAGGTAGCTGTTTGCCTTCTGATTGCAGACAACAGGAAGGCAAGTCCCTTGTTTAAGACATATCGGGTGTGATTCGTATTTCTTCAGTATTGCCAATGGAACAGGAAGAAGCGGAACATTTGCTATGGAACTTGACTTTCTTATTCTCTCCAGTTTTACACGTCCTTTTCTTATCCACCAGTCACCGTTATTGTCCTGCTCCAGATGTTCCGGTCTCAATGTGGATACATCAGCGAACGCCAGACCGGTGAAGCAACAAACCACCCCAATCGCATCCAAGTAACAACCGCAGCAAGTGAAACGTAAACCGTTGAATTATAATAGATTTGCTCAATATCGCATCTTTAGCGAAAGAGGGAAAAAGGCAAAATATAGAAGCGGTTCAGCTACCAAGTCGTTACCTATTTTAGACGAGGATAAACGCTGAATATCAATGCTTAACAGACTGCGGAAGAATGAAGAAACATAGCCCGAAAGACAGACAGGAACAGCGGTTCCGACTTGCCCGGGTTCCGTTGCAACGTTTCGCCCAAGTTTTCATATCCGGTCAAAAGCCAATTAGGAGTATTATTGCAACTAAAATGAAGAGTATGAAAACAGAATTCAAGGTGCTGCTCTACCTGAAACGAAACGGGCAGGATGCGGAAGGGTTATGCCCCCTGATGGGGCGTATCACCGTCAAAGGAAAAACGAACTCCGTCGCACAATTCGCATGCAAGTCCAAAGTGAATCCAAACCTATGGAATGCCACCTCACAGCGTTGCACCGGCAAGAGTAAAGTAGCGGTCTACACCAACCGTGAGATTGAGAAGATGCTGCTCCTTCTACGCCAACGGTATAACGAGCTGTTGGATATGAAGGCCGACATCACCGCTGAGGAAATTAAAAACACATTTCAAGGAATCGCTACGGCACAAGCCACCCTGCTGGGATTATTCCGGGCCAAAAGTTTTGTGTCTAACTTTTGGGGTGCACTTCAGAATACCACGGCTTTTATTTTATGTATCAGACAAGAACATCCCAATTATTTATCAAACAACTGCTGCTTCAATGTTTTTTTCAACAAATCCGACATCGCTTCATTATCAGCCTTTCTATATCTGATATCTGTAAAAATCTGGGCAAGGGTTTCTGTATGATTTATTTCTACAAAATGACGGTTTTCAGGAAGAGATTCCTTATAAGCAAAAATGTCCTCAATCTCTTCTGGTGTATAATCATGATACTTTTCCTGATGGATAATACCCTTTATCGGCAAACGGTCTGGCTGAGCAGGAGATTCATCGGGGTAGCCTACGGTTATTGTTGCAACCGGTATCACCAATTCTGGCAAATTTAATATTTCTATAATCTGATGAGGATTGTAAATAGTAGTTCCTAAAAAACATGTACCCAATCCTTTATCCTCAGCAATCGTACAAAAATTCTGTGTCACCAGCAATGCATCTGTCATTGCATTCATAAAAGAAAGCAAATTATCATATCCCGGTTCAGCTTTTCTTTGGCGACACCATTTACTAAAACGATTAAAATCGGCACAGAAAGTCAGTACAACTGGAGCAGAAGTCACCATCGGCTGGTTAAAATGAGCCGGAGCCAACTGTGCCTTCATTTCCGGATCACGAGTAACAACAACACTATATAATTGCATATTACCCATTGTAGCTGCACGGAAAGAAGTTTCCAGCATATCATTCAACAAATCGACAGGAATATCCTGTGCCTTGTATTTACGTATCGTACGTCTGTTCTTTATTGAATCCATAATTAAAAAGTTGATTTATTTACAAAGGTACAAATAAAAAATAAGTATATAACAATGAATAGCAAATAAACACACCAAAAAGACAAAGTCATTCAAAACAGTAAACTTCAGGAAAAGCACAAAATTATAAATAATTAAGAATCAAACAAATACAAAAACAAAACGGAAAACTTTGCAGATTGTTAATAACTTCTTTCTCTTTTATTTTGCAAATAAGAAAAACATCTTTAGCTTTGCAACGGTTTGTTATTCAATAAAGCAATTCTACAAATTAAAAAGAAAATAACGAACTAATATCATTATATAAAAGTGGAAAAACAAACGTACAGCTATGACGAGGCTTACAAGGCATCGTTAGAGTATTTTAAAGGAGATGAACTTGCTGCCCGCGTTTGGGTAAACAAGTACGCTGTAAAAGATTCCTTCGGAAATATTTACGAAAAATCTCCCGTGGATATGCATTGGCGTATTGCCAATGAAGTAGCCCGTATCGAGGCAAAATATCCTAATGCACTCAGTTCGGAAGAACTCTTTGGATTATTCGATCACTTCAAGTACATCGTTCCTCAGGGAAGCCCGATGACAGGTATCGGAAATGATTATCAAATTGCTTCATTATCCAACTGCTTCGTTATCGGTCTGGACGGAAAAGCCGACTCTTACGGTGCTATCATTCGTATCGACGAAGAACAAGTACAGCTGATGAAACGCCGTGGTGGTGTAGGACATGACCTTTCACATATCCGCCCGAAAGGCTCACCTGTAAAAAACTCTGCACTGACTTCTACCGGACTGGTTCCCTTTATGGAACGTTATTCAAACTCAACCCGTGAAGTAGCTCAAGACGGACGCCGTGGAGCACTGATGTTGAGTGTATCTATCAAGCATCCCGACTCTGAAGCATTTATCGATGCCAAGATGACCGAAGGGAAAGTAACAGGAGCCAATGTTTCAGTTAAGCTGGACGATGAATTCATGCAGGCAGCTGTAGAAAACCGTACCTATACTCAGCAGTTCCCTATCGATTCAAACGATCCACAGGTAAAAAAAGAAATCAACGCTTCTGCTCTGTGGAAAAAGATTGTTCACAATGCATGGAAATCGGCAGAACCAGGAGTCCTTTTCTGGGACACCATCCTGAGAGAATCAGTACCCGATTGTTATGCAGACCTAGGTTTCCGCACTGTTTCAACCAATCCGTGTGGTGAAATTCCTTTGTGTCCGTATGACTCTTGCCGTCTGCTTGCCATCAACCTTTACTCATATGTAGTAAATCCATTTACTCCTGAGGCATATTTCGACTTTGAATTATTCAAGAAACATGTCGGATTGGCACAACGTATCATGGACGACATTATCGATCTGGAACTTGAGAAAATCGAAAAAATCATGGAAAAGATTGATTCAGACCCTGAAAGTGAAGAAGTAAAGGGAACTGAACGTCATCTGTGGGAAAAGATTTATCGCAAATCAGGTCTAGGACGCCGTACCGGAGTAGGTATTACAGCCGAAGGAGATATGCTTGCCGCTATGGGATTGCGCTACGGAACAGAAGAGGCTACCGAATTTTCTGAAAAAGTACACAAAACAATCGCAATAGAAGCTTACCGTTCTTCAGTCAATATGGCAAAAGAACGTGGAGCATTCGAAATATACGATGCTGCACGCGAAGTAAATAACCCGTTCATCAACCGTATAAAAGACGCCGATCCGGAACTCTACGAAGACATGAAAAAGTACGGACGTCGTAACATTGCCTGTCTGACAATCGCTCCAACCGGAACAACAAGCTTGATGACTCAAACAACATCGGGAATTGAACCGGTATTCATGCCTGTGTACAAACGTCGCCGCAAAGTAAATCCAAACGATGCAAATGTACACGTAGATTTCGTAGACGAAACAGGAGATGCTTTTGAAGAATACGTTGTATTCCACCATAAGTTCCTGACATGGATGCAAATAAACGGATACGATCCAGACAAACATTATACACAGGAAGAAATAGACGACCTGGTTGCCAAATCTCCTTATTATAAAGCTACATCAAACGATGTAGACTGGCTGATGAAGGTCAAAATGCAGGGACGTATCCAGAAATGGGTAGACCACTCAATCAGTGTCACTATCAACCTGCCAAATTCTGTTGACGAGGAACTGGTAAACCGCCTTTACGTAGAAGCATGGCGTTCAGGCTGTAAAGGATGTACCGTATACCGTGACGGTTCACGCGCCGGAGTTCTCGTTTCTACACAGAAGAAAAAGGATAAGAAAGAAGAAGAGTGCCAATGCAAACCACCTCAGGTAACAGAAGTACGTCCTCGTGTTCTGGAAGCTGATGTCGTTCGATTCCAGAATAATAAAGAAAAATGGGTGGCTTTCGTAGGACTACTCGACGGACATCCATACGAAATCTTCACAGGTCTGCAAGACGAAGAAGAAGGTATCCTGCTGCCGAAATCAGTAACTTCCGGACGTATCATCAAGAGTTACGATGAAGACGGAACGAAACATTACGACTTCCAGTTTGAAAACAAACGTGGTTACAAGATGACCATCGAAGGACTTTCTGAGAAGTTCAACAAGGAATACTGGAACTATGCAAAACTGATATCCGGTGTGTTACGTTGGAGAATGCCTATCGAACAGGTTATCAAACTGGTAGGTTCATTGCAGCTCGACAGTGAAAACATCAACACCTGGAAAAACGGTGTACAGCGTGCATTGAAGAAATACGTACAAGACGGAACCGAAGCCAAAGGTATGAAATGTCCTAACTGCGGACATGAAACCTTAGTTTATCAGGAAGGCTGTCTGATTTGCAAGACTTGTGGAACATCACGCTGCGGATAAAATGATGAAGCAGGCTACAGACATGTATATTCATCTGAAAGGTCTCAGACTGTACGCTTATCACGGTGTACTGCCTCAAGAGAATCGTGTAGGAGCGCAATATACAATCGACTTACGTCTGAAAACAGATTTTACACTCGCAGCTGAAACCGACCGGCTGGAAGGAACCATAAACTACGCAGATGTATTCAATGCCGTAAAAGAAGAAATGCGCATTCCTTCCCAACTGCTTGAACATGTAGCATGGAGAATTGCCCAAAGGCTATTGGATGATTTCCAGACAATAAGTGAAATCAATATTGCACTTTACAAGCAAAATCCTCCGATGGGGGCCGACTGTTCACAAGTAGGTGTAGAAGCAACTTACATCAGATAAATAAAGAAAAGGAGTCCGGATGATGAAAGTGACCTGAACCAATCATCACTTCATCTATCCGGACTCTTTTTTATACCCTTTACTATGCAAAATATCAGTGCCCGAAAGATATCTCTTTTTTTAAGGCAAATCTGAAAAACAAAGCTAAAAAGACTTCTAAAAAACATGCCCTTTACCGATTCAGACTCAACTTCAAAAACAATAATAGAAAGAGCTGAAAACAGGTAAAAGCCATGTTTTTTATATCTCAAAGAAGTTTTTGCAAAAACATCGTGATATTTTCTAAAAAACTGTACGAAAGTTTCTGTCACTTCGTACAAAAAAACAACCAAAATTCATGTTCTTTATACGAATAATTCATCTTCTTTTTCATAACTTACCAGCAAGTTCTTGCAATCGGCCTCAAACACCTTATAATCCTCTTGTCACAACGTAATCTTTTCCGGCTTCTGTTGCCAGATCATACTCATAGACTCTCGGAATAACCGGATATTGCGGATTGATTTCCTTCGATACCAAAGGCTCTTTAATAGCAGCCTGACGGAACAGCGGATTAGGATTTGTCCCCGATGCCGGCTTCAGTCCCTCTCCTTTCAACGGAACATACGAACGCAGACGCAGGTTTCCTCCTATGCGGGAGTGAATCTTAGCAGTATTCAACTGTACGCCATTCCAGTCCATATCGACAACAAATCCTCCGCGGGCAACCAATCCTTTGACTTTACCTTCCGCCCATTTGTCGGGTAAAGCCGGAAGTAAATGCACTGCCCCGTCGTGACTCTGAAGCAACATTTCTGCAACTCCAGCCGTAAATCCGAAATTTCCGTCTATCTGGAAAGGAGGATGCGCGTCAAACAAGTTAGGATACGTACGTCCTTCAGGATATTCTTCTTTTACCTCGTCATTGGGCAGCAGAACCAGCAAATTGGAAATCATCTTATAAGCATGATTGCCGTCGAGCAGGCGTGCCCACAAATTAATCTTCCATCCGATAGACCATCCGGTAGCCTTATCACCACGTTGCAGCAAGGTGTTTTTTACAGCCTGAAAAAGTTGTGGATGAGTAAACGGAGAAATCTGATTGCTGGGGAACAATCCGTATGCATGCGATACGTGGCGGTGTCCGTCTTTCGGATTGTCCAGATCTTCCAGCCATTCCTGCAACTGATTGTAACGCCCTATCTGCATAGGAGCCATTTCGGAAAGCAAGGTTCTCAACGAATCTCTGTAAGCAGCCGAAAGTTCCAGAATTTCAGAAGCAGCCAGTGTATTGCTCAATACATCGAAAATAATCTGATTATCCATCGTACAGCCCGATACGATAGTAGAAGCTTTCTTGGTGTCTTCACCCTTCGGACCATGCTCGGGCGACATGGAAGGAGCTGTAACTTTCCATCCATATTTCGGATGAGGAATCATATACCCCAAGAAGAAATCGGCGGCTCCTTTCATTGCCGGATAAGATTTTCTCAGGAAATCTTTATCGCCGGTATACAGATAATGCTGCCATAAGTGAGTAGTCAGCCAGGCTCCTCCTACCGGCCATGTTCCGTAGAAAGCTTTGTCTACCGGACCAGTGACACGCCAGATATCAGTATTGTGATGTGCCACCCATCCGTTGCAACCATACATCGTACGTGCGGTTTCACGTCCGGTTACAGATAAATCCTGAACCAGATCAAACAAAGGTTCATGGGTTTCCGACAGATTGGTAACCTCTGCCGGCCAGTAATTCATCTCAGTATTGATATTGATAGTATACTTTCCATCCCACGGAGCATTCAACTGATGATTCCAGATACCCTGCAAATTGGCAGGCTGTCCTCCCGGCTGTGAAGAAGAAATCAGCAGGTAACGGCCATACTGGAACATCAAAGCTGCAAGTGCCGGATCATTTCCCTGACTGAAACCGGCAATACGCTTCACCGTTTCCTGTCTGGCTGTTTTAGTGTTTTCTCCTCCTAACGAAAGCGAAACACGATTGAACTGCGACTGATAATAGTCGGTATGTGCTTTCAGCGCTTCGGAATACTCTTTTTTCATTGCACCAGCCAGCAAAGCAGAAGCTTTCTTGCTTTCATTTCCCTTTACATTATGATAATTGACGAAATTGGTTGCAGCAGCGATATACAAGGTAGCAGCAGTCGCATGCTCAACAGAAATATATTTATCCGTCAGACTGACCTTACCGCCTTCTGCTATCACCTGACTCTGAGTTTCAACTTCGATTACTCCTTTCACACCTTCATGGTCTCCACCTTTGCCGCGAAGAACCAGCTTTTTCCCCTGCTTTTTTACCGTACTTTGCAGCGGAGAATCATAGCTTACCTTAAAATTTAATTCACCTGGTTTATCGGTCGTGAAACGGACAATGATTACCCGATCGGGAAAAGAGGCAAAAACCTCACGCTGAAAGTTCACTCCGTCTACCTGATAACGGGTTGTCGCCACGGCTCTTTCCAAATCGAGGTCACGATAATAATTCTTAGCTTTTTCATGGCCCGGCGCTTCAATAATCAAACTTCCGATTGTCTGATAAGGCATACCGTTTCGACCCGTATAAAACGTCTGGTCAATCAGATTCTGGGCGTCCATTGTCTTTCCGGAGAAAATCAGGTTACGTACTTCAGCCAGACTTTCGAGCGCTTTCGGATTGTCATTCCGGTACGGTCCTCCTCCCCAAAGCGTTTCTTCGTTCAACTGTAATTCTTCGCGCGATGTTCCTCCATAAACCATCGCTCCCATCGATGAGTTTCCTACGGGCAGTGCCTCTACCCATGTTTTTGCCGGTTGCTGATACCACAGCTTCAAATTTTGTGCGTGTGTCGAGAGCATCATCCAAACGCATGCTCCCACTAATAACAAATGTTTTTTCATATAAGGTTTACTTATTGTATTTACGACGATAAAGATAACTAAAAAAGAAATAGCATCCAACGGTTCAAAATATTTTATTCCGAAAACAGAAAATACAATAAAAAAGCTGTCCGGATTTCCGTTTTCAATACGCAAATCCAGACAGCTTCTCTAATTTCTTTAAAAGAAATTCTATCTCTCCACAATCGGAGTATATGCTACTTCATCGAGTACATTCTTATATGCCGGACGAATAATTCGTCTTCCTTCGAAGTTCAGTTCCTCAATGCGGTGTGCCGTCCATCCCACAATACGTGCCATGGCAAAGAGCGGCGTATAAATTTCCATCGGAAGTCCCATCATTTCATAAATGAATCCCGAATAGAAGTCAACATTCGAGCAAACCTGCTTTTTCGTTCCCTTCACCTTCTTGAAACATTCTATGGCACGCTGTTCCAGCAGTTCGAGAAAAGCAAATTCCTTTTCGCATCCCTTTTCGGCCACCAGTTCACTTGCCAGCTCCTTCAGAAGCACTGCACGAGGATCGGAAATGGTATACACAGCATGTCCGATACCATAAATCAGTCCGCTTCCGTCGTATGCCTCTTTCCGTAACATACGCATCAGATATGTATCTATTTCGTCCACATTGGTCCAGTCGGAAATAACCTCCTTCAAGTGGTGGAACATCTTTACTACCTGTATATTAGCACCTCCATGCAGCGGACCCTTCAACGAGCCAATACCTGCCGCTATGCTAGAATAAGTATCTGTACGGGTAGAACTGGTAACACGTACCGTAAACGTTGAGTTGTTACCACCACCGTGTTCTGCCTGAAGTACCAACAGCAGATCGAGCATACGAGCCTCCAGCGGCGTATAGTCTTTCTTTATCATATAGAGAAAGTTCTCGGCAATCGAGAGATTCTCATGCGGATGGCGGATATGCAGCGAACGCCCGTGAATACTATGACGGTAAATGCTGTACGCATAGGCTATGATGGTAGGGAACTTCGATATCAGCTCAATGGACTGACGCATCAGGTTATCGCGTGAAATATCGTCCGGATTCGGGTCGAACGTATACATCTCGAGCACACTGCGCGCCAGAATGTTCATGATATTCTGACCCTCCAGGTCGATGATATTCATGGTCGTCTTCTTGTCGAGTGGCATATTGTCGTTTATCAGCTCTTTGAAAGCAGCCAGTTGTTCACTGTCGGGGAGTTCTCCCGAAAGCAGCAAATAGGCAACTTCCTCGAATCCGAAACGTTTTTCCTTCAACAATGCATGGGCGATGTCATCCAAATCGTATCCTCTATAGAACAACTTTCCGGGAATAGGCTTCAAACCCTCTTCAGTACGCTCATAACCTACAACGTTACCAATTTTAGTCAGTCCTACAAGAACACCTGTACCGTCTTCATTACGCAGACCACGCTTCACATTATATTTCGTGAAAAGCTCATTATCAATCCGGCATGCCTGTTTGGCACATTCCGAAAGTTTATATACGATATATTCTTTTTTCATTCTGATACGTTCTTTTGATTATAATGACTCTATTACACGCTGTCCGAACTCTTTCGTACCCAAAGCTTTTCCGTCGGGCATGAAACGAGCCAGATCGGCCGTTGCCTCTCCCGCTCCGAACAATTGTTCCAATGCATTTGTGATGAGTGAGGCAGCCTCTTTCCATCCCAGATACTCCAGCATCATGACAGACGACAGCAATAACGAACAAGGATTGACTACATTCTTTCCGGCAATATCAGGAGCCGTACCGTGCGTTGCCTCAAAAATAGCATGTCCTGTCAGGTAATTGATATTGGCCCCCGGAGCGATTCCGATACCTCCCACCATAGCAGCCAGCTGGTCGGAAACATAATCTCCGTTCAGATTCAGCGTTGCAATAACCGAATATTCTTCCGGGATAAGCAAGGTATTCTGCAAGAAGGCATCAGCAATACAGTCCTTAATAATAACTTTTCCTGTATTCATAGCCTCAGCCAGTGCAGCCTTTGCCGATTCTTCACCCAAATCCTTCTTCAACTGGTTATACTGGTTCATCGTAAATGTACGGCCGGCAAACTCTGTTTCTGCCACTTCATACCCCCAGCGCTTGAATCCTCCCTCGGTAAATTTCATGATATTTCCCTTGTGTACCAGTGTAACCGAAGGCAATTTGTGCTGCAATGCGTACAAGATAGCTGCACGCACCAGACGCTTCGTGCCTTCTACCGATACAGGCTTTACTCCGAACGAAGAAGTTTCGGGGAAACGTACTTTCTTTACCCCCATCTCATCACGCAGAAAAGCATAAAACTTCTGTGCTTCGGGAGTACCCTGCTCCCATTCGATACCGGCATAAATATCTTCTGTATTCTCACGGAAGATGTGCATATCCACTTTTTGAGGTTCTTTAACCGGAGAAACTACTCCACGGAACCAGCGTACCGGACGCAGACAAACATACAAATCGAGTGTCTGACGCAAAGCAACATTCAGCGAACGAATACCTCCTCCTACCGGTGTAGTAAGAGGGCCTTTAATACCTATCAAATACTCACGGAAAGCATCCATAGTCGCTTCGGGCAGCCATTCTCCGGTCTGTTCGAAAGCTTTTCCTCCAGCCAGAACTTCTTTCCATTCGATGGAGCGTTTTCCACCATAAGCCAACTTTACAGCTTCGTTTACTATTTGCTGACATACGGGAGTTATCTCTGCTCCCACTCCGTCACCTTCTATAAAAGGGACAGTTACACAGTCGGGTACAACCAGCCGACTGTCTTGCATATATACCTTACTCATAATCTTTTTATTGTTTTCTGAATGTATTCAGGGCACACCCTGCCTTAAACCAACCTATCTGCATTTCGTTGTATGTATGTGATGCCAAGAACATATCTTCTGTTCCGTTTTCATGTTTTACGATTACCTGCAACGGCTTTCCCGGAGCAAAGCTATCCAACCCTACAATTGAGATACAATCGTGTTCCTGTATCTTGTCGTAATCATCTTTATTCATAAAGGTAAGCGCCAGCATACCTTGTTTTTTCAAATTCGTTTCGTGAATACGGGCAAAGCTCTTAGCAAGAATCACACGTACATTCAGGAATCGAGGTTCCATGGCGGCATGTTCACGGCTCGAACCTTCTCCGTAGTTTTCCTCTGCCACTACAATAGAAGGAATACCTTTTGCTTTATATTGCTTTGCCACAGCCGATACAGCCTCATAATCACCAGTCAGCCTGTTCCATACACTATTGGTCTTGCCATTGAATGCGTTTACAGCCCCCATCAGCATATTATCGGAAATGTTTTCCAAGTGTCCGCGGAAACGAAGCCACGGTCCTGCCATCGAAATATGATCGGTAGTACATTTACCCTGTGTCTTGATCAGCAACGGCATATCTGTCAGATCCTTTCCATCCCAAGCTGCAAAAGGAGCCAGTTTCTGTAAACGTTTAGAATCGGGAGCGATAGAAACTTCCAGATTCTTTCCGTCAGCAGCCGGAGCTACATATCCGTTGTCGTCTACCGTAAATCCTTTATCCGGCAAGGTTTCTCCTACCGGAGCATCGAGCTTGACTTGCTCACCTCTTTCATTTGTCAATGTATCAGTCAGCGGATTGAAACATAAATCTCCTGCAATAGCCAGCGCCATAGCCAACTCAGGCGAAGCGACAAAAGCATGCGTATTGGGATTGCCGTCGGCACGCTTGGCAAAATTACGGTTAAACGAAGTCACGATAGAATTGGCACGCTGCGGATCGTCAGTTACACGCTTCCACTGTCCGATGCACGGACCACAAGCGTTTGTCATAATCACTCCTCCTACCGCTTCGAAATCGGCTATCATTCCATCACGCTTTGCCGTACAGTAAACCTGCTCCGAACCAGGATTTATAATCAGCTGGGC
>OGXQ01002596.1_pt1 | contig 11950 bp, 10 predicted proteins | sample 1576291 | NCBI WGS metagenome assembly OGXQ01 (sample SAMEA3541575, study PRJEB24748) | human gut metagenome | biome: human gut; feature: human-associated habitat; material: faeces | place: China | collected 2012 | reverse complement strand
CACATGCACTTCATCGCCTTCGGCAATCAAAATTTCAGCTACGGTTTTGCTTTCATCCTTGTTGATCTTATAGGTTTTCTGCGGCTCCACAATGCCGGAATAACGTGGATTTGTCCCTGTGTCAAGCCCTACAATAGTGGAAACGGAGTTGACATAAACAGGAGTGGCGCCGGACAGGGTGACCAAATCCTTCAGCCAGAAAAACCAAAGGCAGAAGGCCGCAATAGCAACGGCAAGACAGATGGAAACGATGATGACCGGCTTTTTTTTATGCTTCATAGCGCTTAGCTCCTTGTATCGAAATAGGGACAATATTCTGTATCATTATAACTGATCCTGGAGCTAATAGCAACAAGTAAATCTTACAATTTCCCTGGCATTGAGCGCTTTGCCGCAGAGAACGCAGAATGCGGAAAAGGCTTGACAAATGGGCGAATAAGAGTATAATTCAAATCATATTAGTTTGGTAGGAAATACAGGGGCGGTTCCCCCGCCTGCGATGGCGCTATCAAGTCAGAGAGGAAGCGTAGATTATGGAAACAATAGCCCACGGAATTACGGAGCTGATCGGCTCTACCCCCATGTTGGAGCCGGTTCGTTTTACCCGGGCCTGCGGGTTGCAGGCCAAGTTGTTCGTGAAGCTGGAGGGGTTTAACCCGGCAGGCAGCGCAAAGGACCGGATCGCCCGGGCCATGATTGAAGAGGCGGAAAAGAACGGACAGCTGAAGCCCGGTTCCGTCATCATTGAACCGACCTCAGGGAATACGGGAATCGGCCTGGCTGCGGTGGCCACGTCTAAAGGATACCGCCTGATCCTCACCATGCCGGAGACGATGAGTGTGGAACGCAGAAACCTGTTGAAAGCCTATGGGGCACAGATCGTCCTGACCAGCGGTTCCGAGGGGATGGCCGGCGCGATTCGGAAGGCGGAAGAACTGAAGGCGCAGACGCCTAACAGCTTTATTCCCGGCCAGTTTGACAATCCGGCCAATCCGCAGGCGCATTTTGAAACTACAGGGCCGGAAATTTGGAAGCAGACAGAGGGCAGGGTGGACCTGTTTGTTGCCGGAGTAGGCACAGGCGGAACGCTGACGGGGGTCGGCCGCAATAGCGCCAAACGATCCCCTCTCATTGCCACCGCATGATCGGACCATTCCCAGACAAAATGGCCCTGGATACTCGGCCAACGGTCGAACACCTGCTGGTATTCGCTCAGCCCACCGGGACCGTTGCCCATCGAGTGCCCGTATTCGCAGATCACACGAGGCTTATTAGCCGGATGCTCTCCGAAATCGTTCATCTGGGAGACACGCGAATACATGGTCGACAGCACGTCCACCGATTCGCCGAAACGATCTTCCTCATAATGAACAGGACGAGATGGGTCAAGTTGCCGGCACCGTTCAGCAGCGGCACGGAAATTGCATCCGAATCCAGACTCATTGCCCAAAGACCACATTACTATGGAGACATGGTTGCGCTGCTGCATCACATGCCGCTCGATGCGATCGACATAGGGAACTTCCCATGCCGGGTCATCGGTGATGAGTGCGATGTCGCCCACGTTTTCGAATCCATGACATTCCAAATCGGTTTCGGCCATGACCATAAGGCCCAGTTCGTCGCACATCTCATAGAACCGCGGATCGTTGGGATAGTGTGACGTACGCACGGCGTTGATGTTGTGCCGTTTCATCATTTCCAAATCACGGCGCACGCGCTCCATACTGACCGCACGCCCATGCCTCGGGTCGCTATCGTGCCGGTTGACCCCGTGCATGGTGAAGTACGATCCGTTCAGGTACATCAGCCCATCCTCGACGGTGACTTCGGCCAGTCCGAGGTGATGCGGCACGATTTCGTCAGAACCGTCCCGCCCGACGATGCGCATACGCATGTCATACAGGAACGGATGTTCGGGATTCCAATATTCGGGGTCAGGAATATTCATTACGGCACGTTCGCCCGAATCCGAATGCGCGGCGGACACGATATTCCCGTCACGCAGAATGGTCCATTCGACGCAGGACTCCCCTTCGGTCCAAGCCTGCACGGTGACCCGTGCGAGCGTATCATCCACACGATGAGTACGAACCATGAAGTCCTTGAGATGCGTCTGAGGTCGTCTGACCACATACACGTCACGGAAGATGCCGGATGCCCACCACATATCCTGATCCTCAAGATAGGTACCATCCGAATACTGCAGCACCGTGACCACGAACAGGTTCAACCCCGCATGCACCGCATCGGTCACGTCGAATTCCGCCGACAAGCGAGAGCCCTTCGTCATGCCGACGTATGTGCCATTGACATGAATCTCAGCATAACTGTCCACACCATCGAAACGCAGAATAATGCGCTCACCATCTGCAGCCGGCTGCATATTCACCATCCGCTGGTACACGCCCGTAGGCGTGGTGGACGGCACCAGCGGCGGGTCGACGGGGAACGGGAACGGCTCGTCGGTATAGTGCAGACCCCCATACCCGTCAAACTGCCACATATGCGGCACCTGCACCTCATCCCAATCATCGGCGATTGACAGCAACGCCTGCTGTGGCACGGTGGCCGGGCCATTGAATAGGCGGAACCGCCATGCACCGCTCAGGCTCTGATAACCGTATGAGCGTTCGCGCTCATAGGTAGAGGCATCCGCCTCACACTCATATCCGAAGAAATAGGCGTGCGGGGCAAGACGGTTACGACCGGTCAGGGAGGGATTCTCCCAATCGTTCTGCTTGCTCATCATGTGATGTACTCCTTTGCGCAAGTCCGCCACATCCCGCAAATCGGCATTCTTCCACTCGTATACGCCCGATGACGGACGTATACAAGTGGGATTACCAGCAATCCGAATCGTTGCGGGTCGTGGTTGACGCTTCTGGGATTAGGCGACAATGCCGATCAGATCGGAGAACCGTTCCAAGTTCCATGTGCCAAGCCCGGAACGTATGGCGATCTCGCCGAATGCGGCGGAGTCCATACCTCCGGCAGTCGCGGCTTGCAAACCGGCTTCGGCGTCCTCGACCACCAAACACTCCGCAGGCGCGCGGTTCAGAAATTCGGCCGCCTTGACGAACACTTCGGGGTCGGGCTTGGAACGGGTAATGTTCGTACCGTCTGAAATGGCATCGAAGAAATCCGACAATCCCAGCTGGCCAAGGATGAATTTCGTGTTCCGGCTGGATGAGCCGATGGCAAGGTCAAGTCCCATGGCACGGAGCTTGTGCAGTGTGTCGGCCACACCTTCCAACATGTCGTCGGGTCCCATCTGCGTAAGCATGGACTTGTATATCTCGTTCTTCTTGTCGGTCCAATGAATCTTCTCTTCGTCACTCATTGTGCCGTCATACCGTTCGAGGATGATATCGAAGCTGGCCATACGGCTCACGCCGCGCAACCGTTCATTCACCTGCTCGTCGAAGGGAATGCCGAGCTCGTCGGCCACCTGCTTCCATGCCAGGTAATGGTATTGGTCGGTACGGCAGATTACGCCGTCGAGATCGAAAATGATGGCTTGATAACGCATGGATGGCTCCTTTGCTCATTTGCGAATGATTGTGGTGTGTATGGCGTGAATCAGACGGGCAATCAACCCGAAACCTCGCCGGATGGTTCGGGAACAGGCGTGTCTGTGGGCTGTTCGTCTTCGGAGGACGCAGCCAGATTGGAGATGACGACCGCCACGAGGATGATCGTGCATCCGACAATCATGCGTGGGGTGACCACCTCGCCTAGCAGCAGAATGGAGAACAGTGTGCCGAACACGGACTCCATTGACAGGATGATCGCGGCTTTGGTCTCGTCGATATACTGCTGGCAGGCGGTCTGCAACAGATAGCAGATGGTGGTACTGACCACGCCGAGGTACAGCACACTCCACCATCCGTCGGTCGTCGGCGTCAGATGCACCTGGCCCATAGCCACCATCGCAACCACAGACAGCACGAATGCGGTGACCATCTGCACGCAGTTGAGAACCGTCGCACGGTACCGCTGCACGAACAGACCGGTGAAGAAGATTTGGAAGGCAAAGCCAACCGCGCACAGCAGTGACAGTGCGTCTCCCAAACCGAGCGTCATATTGCCGTTCAACGAAAGCACCGCCACGCCGACAACGGACAAGCAGGCCCCCAGTACGCCACGCCATCCGACGCGTTTGCGCAGCACCAGGAAGGCGATGAACGGCACCATCACCACATTCAATGCGGTGAGAAATGCGTTCTTGGACGGCGTGGTGTATTGCAGGCCGATAATCTGCAGCGCGAAGGCCGCGAACAGCGCGATGCCCATAAGCACACCGGCACCAATTTCTTTGAGATTGATGTTCCGGAACTCGCGTACGCTAATAAAGCTCATCAGCACCGCACCAAGCAGGAATCGGATGGCCATGATCTGCATGGGCGTCAGGCTATTGAGCGCGATATCGCTGGCGACGAATCCACCGCCCCAAATCGCGGTCACGACAATCAGGCCGGCAACGGCCATACCCCGCTTCATGACACATCCTTCACGCCGGGCACGGTCACGGTCTCGCCGTTGATGCGTAAGATGGCGGACGGTCCGTCAAGCACCTCCACATCGACACCATTGGTCGCACCGACACGAATCTCGAGCCACGACTCCCGGTTGTGCAGACGGAATGTCAGCGACGACCATTCGTGGGGCATGTGGGGCGTGATGGACAATACGCCATCGTCGTCCATGTTCACTCCGGCGAACCCGAACACGACCGTTTGCCATACGCCACCGGCATTGGCCGCGTGGATGCCCTCACGGGTGTTGCGCTGCAGGTTGAGCAGGTCGAGCATAGCCGCACGTCGCAGATAGCGGTAGGCCTTGGAATCGTCTCCAACCTTCAATCCCATGATCGCGTAGATGCTGGGGCTCAATGACGACCCATGCAACGTGCGCTTTTCGTAGTAATGATAGTTGGTTTCGATTTCCTGCTGGGAGAATTCGTTGCCGAGCAGGTGCAGCAGCATCACCACATCAGGTTGTTTGATGATCTGCGTCTCGCTGGTTTTGAATTGCTTGAGCGCCGCAGGCCGTACCGGCCAGTCGTTCTTGTCGTATTCTTCGATGGTCACCGGCTCCAGATCGAAATAGCCCTCGAACTGTTCGAGCAGGTCGGTGTCCTCCTTGCGGGGCAAATAGATCTTCGACTGTATGGCATCCCACGATGCAAGCTCGGCATCCGTCAATCCGGTGGCGGCAATCAGTGCCGCATAGTCGTCCGGATGTTCGCGCTGCATGCGGTCGACGAGCGCGATTACATATCTCATGTTCCAACGCGCCAAATAGTTGGTGTACGTATTGTTGTCGACGGGCTCATGCCATTCGTCGGGACCGGTTACCTGGGTGATTTCGTAACGTCCGGCGTCTTCCTTCCATTCGCACCGGCTTGCCCAGAAACGGGCGGTCTGCGTGAGAATCTCGGCACCACGACCGTATAGGAACGAGGTATCCCCGGTGATGGTCGCGTAGTTCGCGATGCCGAAAGCCACGGCAGCTGTCACGTGATGCTCATAGACGGCCACATAGCAGCGGTAGCAGGTGCCATCCGGCTCGATGGTCCAGTCCGGGCATTGTTCGCTGCCATCATCAGCGGATTCCCACGGGTATTGCGCACCCTGGAATCCGTTCTTGGCCGCGTTGGCCTCGGCTGCGCCGAGCAGACGGTACCGGTAGGACTCGAGGTGCCGGGCCGTCTGGGGGAACACATAAGCGAAAAACGGAAGCATAAACAGTTCGGTGTCCCAGAAGGCGTGGCCGCCATATTCTTCGCCGGTGAGCAGCTTGGCACCCACATTGACCCGGTCATCATGTTCGTTGGCGGTACTCATCAGGTGGAATACGTTCAACCGAATCGCACGATCAAGCTCAGGATCTCCCTCGATATCGATGTTGGCCTGCCCCCACATCTTGCGATAAATATCGGCATGAACCTCGAATTCACGCTCGAACCCTTCGGCAACGAAGTCCTCGACCTCACGGCAGGTGGTGGCGTGCAGTTCGTCGGCCGGAGTGTCACGTCCATCGAACATTGCCACGTATTTGGTCAGCACCACGCTGTCGCCTTCATCGGCACGGAAGTCGCAGAATTCAACGCCTTGCTCGCCAAAGGCATGGAACACACGATTGCCCAACACATCCCGATCTCGGCAGGTGCCTTCAAGATGGCTGCCGACACCCACGTGCAGATTCTCATCACGCGTGGCGACCTCCATATACACCCCGTTCTCACCGAGCGGCTCATTGGCGGTGACAACGGTGTGCTTGACCTTGAAACGGGGCGCATCATAGAAGTTGATGATGGAGCCGTCGGTAATCTGCTCCACTTCGATTAGACCTGAGTAATTGAGCGGCGTGACCCACAGTCGCACAGCCATACGATGTGCATGCGCACGGCTGACGAAACGTACGCCTTCAATCAGGGTTTCACGTCCTTTCGGGTCACGCAGACGCACCCGTTTGACCAAAGCCGCGTGCTTCAGGTCAAGTGCACGACGGTATTCGAGGATCTCGCATTCGTCGACACCGATGAGCTGCTTTTCCACGTACAGGCGGATGCCAAGCCAGTTGGGCAATGTCGCAAGTTCCTTCATGAACGTTTCGGACTTGTCGAACACCCCGTTGACGTACAGGTAAGGCAACGTGGGCTTGTTCCCTTCCTCATGGCTGCCACGAATGCCCAGATATCCGTTCGATAGGGCGAACAGACTCTCGTACTGCAGGTTGCGGTCAGGCTCATAAGCGTCCTCGCTCACCATCCAGCCGTCTGTTGGCAGCTCGAACCCGAGTGCGGTGGAAAACGAATCGCGAATCATGGTGTCATACTCCTTGGTGCGGTTTGGGCGCACTTGGCCCGGGCCGAGACCGATGGCCCGAAACATTTCGTGCGTGGGGGCATCATTCGCCCCGGAAACAGTTCAGGCGACCACAGGAGTGACCGAGCAATGGGGCTCAGCCACCCTTGGCCCGCCAACGGTATTACTTGATGGAACCTGAGGTACCTTCGACGATGTACTTCTGGCCGGAAAGGAACGCAACCACGGGCGGGATGATCATCACCACGGTGATGCACAGCATCGGGATGATCTGGGTCTGGTGCACGCCCTTGAACGAGGCCAAGCCCAACGCCAGCGTGTACTTGCTGCGGTCCTGCAGGAAGATGAGCGGTCCGAGGTAGTCGTTCCATACGGTGATCATGTTGAGCACACCCACCAGAATCAGACAGGGACGCATGATGGGCATGTACACCTTCCACCAGATCTGCAGGTCGTTGCAGCCGTCGATGCGCGCAGCCTCCTCGTATTCCTTGGGCACGCCGAGCAGGAACTGGCGCATGAGGAAGATGTAATACGCGGAGCCGAAGAACGAGGGCACAATCAGCGGGAGCAATGTGTTGATCCAGCCGAAAGCCTTGAACTCCATGTACTGCGGGATCATGGTGACGTCCCACGGAATCATCATCGTGCTCAGCAGAATCATGAACAGGATGTTCTTGCCCTTGAAGTTGTAGCGGGCGAAACCGTAGGCGACCAGCGAGCAGGAGAGCACAGTGCCGAGCGTGTTGAGCACGGTGACAATCACCGAGTTAAGCAGGTACTTGCCGAACGGCTGCGCATCCCATGCTTTCGCATAGTTCTCCCATTGCCATTCCTTCGGGAACAGACTCGGCGGATAGGCGATGGCCTCAGCCGATGTCTTGAACGTGGAGAACAGCATGTAGACGAACGGGGAGAGGAAGTAGATCGCCACCATGACGAGCAGGGCGTAGATCACGACCTTGGAACGGAGCGACATCTTCATCGCGCTACCTCCTTGCCCTTTGCCTTCTTACCCTTCTTGGCCTTGTTCTTGTTTGCCGTGGACTCGTAGAACACCCACGTATCGGAAGATTTGAACACCAGCGCGCTAAGCAGCAGGATGATGATGAACATGACCCATGCGTTGGCGGAGGCGTAGCCGAGCTTGTGGAATTTGAAGGCGTTGTTGTAGGTCATCAGTCCGTAGAAATATGTGGACTTCATCGGACCACCGTTCGTCAGCAGCATGACCAGGGTGACCTGCTGGAACGAACTGATGATTGACGTGATGAGATTGAACAGGATGGTCGGGGTGATCATTGGCAACGTAATGCTGAAGAACTGACGCGCCGGGCCGGCACCGTCGATGGCGGCGGCCTCGTACAGGTCAATGGGAATGTTCTTGATATCCGTGTAGAAGATCAGCATCATCGAACCGACGCCGAACGCGCTGGCGAAGATGACCGCGATGATAGCCCACTTCGGGTCGACCAGCCACTGCGGGCCGTCGATGCCCAGCAGGGACAGCAGGTAGTTGATCACGCCGTAATTGCCGTTCAGCAGCCATCCGAAGATGATGGATACGGCGACGCCGGAGATGACAGCCGGGATGTAGAAAATCGTGCGGAAAAACTTCGCACCCTTGACCGGCTGGCTGATGAGCATCGCGAGAACCAGGGCGATAATCATGTTGAGCGGCACGAAAATCGCGGCGTACTTCAGGCTGATGGACAGGGACTTGAGCACCTGATCGTCGGTGGTAAACATCTCGATGTAGTTGCCTAGGCCACGGAATTTGGGGGTTCCGGTAATCGACCAGTCAAAGAAGCTCATGACGAACGATAAGACGAGAGGTCCCAACGTGAATACTAGGAACCCGATGATCCAAGGAAGGATGAACAGGTATGGCCAGGCCCGTTTATTGACCTTTGCTAGCACTTTCATAATGGTCCTTTGCCCAGATGGTCATCACTTCAGCGCTTCGGTGATGGCCGAAGCGGGATCTTCGAGGGAGGAGGGGTTGTACATCTTCTCGAAGGAGAGGGCAAGCTTGTCGGAGATCTCGGACCATCCCTTGACCTTGAAGCTGGAAGGGCTGTAGCCGTCGGACTGTTCCAGCATCGAGTAGAACGGCTTGTACTGGCTCTTGTCAGTGATGCCCTCGGACTCGACCACGCTGGTCAGCACGGGCAGCTCGCTGCCGATTCGAGCCTTGTTTGAGTCGGCATTGGCCCAGTACTTGATGAATTCCCAAGCGGCATCTTTGTTCTTGCTGCTCTTAGCGATGGAGATGCCGGACGAGCTCAGGATGGACACGGAATCATGGTCTGAGTCGGCGAATGCGGGGATATCGACCACACCATAGTTCAGGCCGTCCTCGTCTAGGGTGCTGAGGGCCCAGGAACCGTAGATGTACATGGCGGTCGTGCCGGCGCGGAACTCATCGGTGCCGTTGCCTTCTGTGGCCACCGCGGAACCATCCTTCTCCATGTCCTGGAACATCTGATAGGTGTCGATGGCCTTGGCGGAATCGATGTTGCCTTCGAGGGTGCCGTTCTCGTCGCTGTAAGCGGTGTCGTTGCTCCACAGGTACATCTCGAAGTCATACGGATCGGGCTTCATCTGGAAGGAGAAGCCTTTGGCATCGGTCTTGCTGGAAATCTTCTTGGCAGCCTTCTGCAGGTCGGTCCAAGTCCAGTCATTGGTCGGCGCTTCGACGCCGGCCTGCTTGAACAAATCCTTGTTGTAGTAGAGGGCGTGCGTAGTGAAGCCGACCGGTACGCCATAGGTCTTGCCATCGTAGGAGTTGTAGTTCCACAACGTGGAGTAGAAGTCCGACTTCCAGTCGGAGCCTTCCTTTTCGATATAGCTATCGAGTGGTTCCAGACCGTCGGCGTAGGACGGGTAATTCCACATGTACATGACGTCAGGGGTATCGTTTGAGCCCATGCCGGCGCTGATCTTTGTATCGAAGTCGGAACCGTAGGCCTCAAGCGTGACCTCGATATCGTCATGCGACTCGTTGAACTGATCCACCAGCGTCTGCTGACGGTCCACATCTTCGGCCTTATCCCAAGTGGCGAAACGAATCTGCGTTTTGCCACTGGAGCTATCGGTACCGCAGCCTGCCAACAGCAGGCTCAGAGATGCAACGGTTGCGCATGCAGCAATAACGGTCTTCTTCATGTGGTTCCCAAACATCTTTTCTCCTTTGAAAGAGTGGATGGAATTATCTGTGTTATCGACAGCCATAAGGTCTGACGTTTTGTGTGACTTGCCTCATTGCTTGCTATGAAGATAACAGATTTCAAAAAAATATGCAACCGGTTGTCCTGTGTGTTGCGAGACATTGGGTTACAATCGTTTCATATAGCATTGCATTACTGTTGCATTCAAAGGAGAATTATGACCGCGGCAAAGCGCAATCGCGTTACTTTGGCCGATGTCGCTAAAGCCGCAAATGTCTCACGTTCCACCGCCTCGCGCGCTCTGAACAATTCTCCACGCATTAGCCGCGAGACCACCGCACGCATCAAGAAAATCGCGGATAGCATGGGCTTTATTCCCAATGCACAGGGCCGCGCACTGGCAGTGGGCCGCAATGAGACCATCGCCATCCTCATTACCGAGCCGCTCGACGAGCTTTTCGACGATCCGACCTATGCGATGTTTATCAGCGGCATCACGGAGAAACTTAGCGAATCGTCATATCTACCGGTATTATTGCAGGCATCCACCGATTTCGAACGTCATCGCGTGCAACAACATCTGGAACGACGCTCATTCGACGCGGTTATCGACATTTCCCCCTACGCCAACAACTATTTGCTGGAGGAAATGTACAAACTGCGTATCCCTTGCGTAATGCTTGGCCAGATGGAGGATCGCTCATATGAGGGTATTTTCTCCAGCGTCTATTCCGACGACACGTATGGAGCCCAAATCGCCGCCCAAGCCATGCATGACGCCGGACGTCGGCATCCCATATCGATTTTGGGACCGCGCTCCAACCCGGCATCCCCCGATCGGCTCACCGGCTATCGACGTGTATGCGGTGACGAACTGCCCGACGACAGGGTACTGTTCACCGGATGGGATGCGACCGCCGGCTTTTCCGCAATGATGCAACTGCTGGATACACATGACGATATCGACGGATTGCTGGCTGGCTCCGATCGTATCGCCGTAGGTGCCATCGAGGCGATTCGACAGCGCGGGCTAACAGTTCCGGACGATATCGCCGTTGTCGGATTCGACGACCATCCAATCGCCGAGCGTTGCAATCCCCCGCTTACCACCGTGCAACAGCCGTTGCGAGAAGAGGGCTCCACGGCAGCCGACCTTGCCATGCGCATGATTGACGGAGAGGCCGCCACCACCGTCATCAAACACATGACACTGGTACGGAGAAAGTCGCTGTAAACACTATCCTTCACATCGCCATAGGGCACTGGCGCGCCCGACACTCGATATAGTTCTCACGTTGACTGAGACAACCGGTTGCATTACGCTTATGGAACGTGAGAGCAGACATCGCAGTCTTTTCAATGGCCTTATTGGCCTTGTTTCCTATCATCAACCCTGTCGGCGCAGTGGCCAGCTTCGCCACCCTTACCGCCGACCTGCCCAAGAAAGAACTCCGTTGTCAGGCGCGGTACACATCCCTGTATGTGTTCGCCATATTGGCGGCGTTTACCATCCTCGGCTCGTTCATTCTCGACATGTTCCACCTGGAACTGCCCGCCATTCAAATCGCAGGTGGTTTTGTGGTGGCGCATTCTGGGTATCGAATGCTGGTACCGGCCTCTGATCATGGCGATCCGGAAGCGCATCAAGACAATGACATCGCCTTTACACCGATGGCACTGCCACTAATCGCCGGCCCCGGCGCCATCGGCGAAGTCATCGGCCTATCGGCCCGGTATACGGAACCTCGTGAGCGGCTGGCCATCCTTATCGCCGTATTGGTGATATCCATCGTCATTATGGCGCTGCTGCGCTGGTGCACACCACTGGTACATAAACTGGGGCCCGGCGGCATCCTAGGGCTTACGCGCATTATGGGTTTTATTATCCTGTGCATCGGCGTCGAACTGATGATCCACGGAGTCAGCACCCTCGCCATCGGATTATAA
>OGXQ01002577.1_pt1 | contig 12005 bp, 6 predicted proteins | sample 1576291 | NCBI WGS metagenome assembly OGXQ01 (sample SAMEA3541575, study PRJEB24748) | human gut metagenome | biome: human gut; feature: human-associated habitat; material: faeces | place: China | collected 2012 | reverse complement strand
AGCAACGGATGTTAATGCTTTTGCTAATACAGTTTTCTTTTCATTTTTCTTCATTGTTGAAATATATCCCCTTATTCTACAATAAATTTGACTTCTCAATTCACTCCTAAATGTACCTTGGATTTTACTTTTATATTTCTTACTTCTCGCTCTGCTGCATTATTAGTAAAAAGACTAATTTTTCTTTCTATAAAGATCGAAGGCGAGGCGCTCTTCAACGTCGTGCGCGATGCTTCGAAACCGTTCCGTGTCCGGACTTCGCTGATGGAGGTCGAGGTGCTGGGGACGGTCTTCGACCTGAAATGTTACGAGCACCTGGACTATGCCGAGTTGGTGCTTGTCTCCGGCTCGGTCAAAGCCACCTGTGCCGGGCAGTTGCCCGTCACGCTCTGTCCCGACGAGCGGCTGGTCGCCTACCGCAATTCGAAAAAGATCGACTACCAGGCTGTCGATGCCAATAATTACAATAAGTGGATGTTCGAAACGCAGAAACTCGATGAGATGCGTCTCGACGCCGTTTTCGTCAACCTCGAACACCGCTATAACGTCGAGTTCGACATCGCGGACGATGTCGGGCTCGAGGCGCGGCTCACGCTTTCGCTGCGCAGCGAGCCGCTCGAGGAGATTCTGGATGCCATCGCACTGGTGGTTCCGATCCGTTACGAATCCTCCGGGGGAACAATTTTCATAACACGCAGATAGACCGTTTTGTACGATGTCCTCTTTGGGACAACGTGGGATAACTTATTTGTTGCTGAAATGTAATATGTTGGTAATCAATATGATATAAAACTAACTCTAAAACTTTCATCGCTATGACAAGACCTTTACGCATTCCTGCTTTCGATTATTAGGCCTTCTCCGGCGGCCGCAACCGACGGTTGTCCGGAACGTGTGAACCTTTTTTCGTGCATTCAAAAACCTTATTGCCTTGAAACTTCAAACTTCCATTCAGAAACGGGCGTACCGTGCCCGTTGCGGTCTGCGGCGTGTCCTGCCGGTTTTGCTGGCGTTGGTGGTCGCTACTGCTGCCGTTGCAGTGCCTCCTTCCTCTTCGCGCGACGGTAAACTGACGCTTAACGTCAAGAATATTACGGTAAAAGAGCTGCTGCAAACCATCGAAAAGCAGAGCCGCTACACTTTCGTGTATAACATTTCGGATCTCGATCCCGCCCGCCGGGTCTCGCTCAGCGTGACCGACGCCTCCGTCGAGGCGGTCATCGCGCAGGCGATCCCCGAGGTGACGGCTACGGTGCGGGGAACACAGGTCGTGCTCGTGCGCAAGGCTGCCGACAAGGCCCGTCCCAATGTGAAAATAACCGGTACGGTGCGTGATGCCGACGGCGTGCCGCTCGTCGGTGCGACGCTGATCGTCGAGGGTACGACCCTCGGTACGAGCACCGGCGCCAACGGCGAATATACGCTGAATGTTCCGGCAAACGGCAAAATTGTCTGTTCCTATCTGGGTTACGATTCGGTGACGGAGACGGTGAACGCCCGTACGCGTATCGACTTCCAGCTCCGGGCAGCGGCCAACAGCATCGAGGACGTGGTGGTGACGGCCCTCGGTATCACCCGTAAGGAAAAGAGCCTCGGCTATGCCGTCTCGAAGATCGGCTCCGACGACATCACCAACAATGCCAGCGGCAGTTGGCTGAGCGGTATGGCCGGTAAGGTTGCCGGTCTGAATCTCGACCAGTCGGCCGCAGGACCCGGCGGATCGGTCCGTGTCACGCTGCGCGGCGAGGGCTCGCTCTCGTATAACAACAATACGGCCCTGTTCGTGGTCGACGGCGTGCCCATCGGCAGTGGCATGGATTCCAATACGTCGTCGGGTTCTTACGAATCGGACGACGCCCCGATCGACTACGGCAATGGCGCCGGTGACATCAATCCCGACGACGTGGAGTCGATCTCGGTGCTGAAAGGCCCGGCTGCAACGGCGCTTTACGGATCTCGCGCCGCCAACGGCGCCATCATCGTTACGACCAAGTCGGGCCGCAAGCAGAAGGGCATCGGGGTTACCTTTACCACCTCGGTAACCTTCGACAAGGCGGGCTACTGGCCCGATTTCCAGAATGTATACGGCGCCGGCGATTTCCGCAAGACGACCATCAATACGGGCCATATGACCAACGGCCTGAATCCCGACGAATATTCGTTCTACACGGTCGACGCCGATCATTCGGACACCGGCAAAAAAATCAATGCATTCCATTCGCGTTACCAGTTCGGCGAGAAAATCCAGGGGCAGATGCGTTACATGTATGCCTCGTTCGATCCGGCGACGGGGACCTATACGCGGCTTCCGTACGAAGTATGCGACTGGTACAAGGGATTCTTCCGGACGGGCGTCACCTACACCAACAGCCTGGCGGTGGACGCCAGCGACGGCCATGGTTCGTCGCTGCGCGTGTCGGTCAAGGATACGCGCAACGACTGGATCGTGCCCAATACGGGGTTCAGTACCCAGAACTTCACGCTTTCGGCTATCAGCAAGCGGAACAAATACATCGAGGCCGGATTGAAACTGAGCTACTACCGCAAAAATTCGGACAACCTGCCCGTGGGCGGATACAGCAATTCGTCGCCCCTGAAAACGTTGCTCTGGCAGCCTGTAAGCGCTTCGGCCCGCGATGCATACAACGAATGGAACAGCGGCCGGCTGGTCGACTACTATTCGGGCAGCGATTCTTCGGTGAAGCTGATTAACGGATCGATGGACAATCCTTATTTCATTGTTTACGAGTGTCTGAATACGCAGGCCAAAGACCGTGTTTACGGCAATGCCAGCGTGACGGGGCATATTATTCCCGAGAAACTGTCGCTGACCGTGCGTTCGGGCATCGACTTCAGCAACGATTTCCGTACGCAGCAGAAACCGCAGTACACGCATGCCTACCTCGACGGAATGTACCGCGAACAAACGATCCGCAACATCGAACTCAACAACGACTTTCTGCTGAGTTACCGCGATACGTTCGGCGATTTTTCGCTCAACGCGTCGCTGGGCGGTAACAACATGCTCTATAAGTATCATTCCGTGCGGTTGACGGCCAATATGCTCGAAGAACCCAACGTGTTCATTTTGCAGAACGTCAACGGGAAACTCGATGTGGACAACCTGCGCAAAACCAAGTCGATCAATTCGTTCTACGGGTTGGTTTCGCTCAGTTGGCGCGACATGCTCTTTTTTGATATTACCGGCCGCAACGACTGGTCGAGTACGCTGGCTCCCGGTTACAACTCCTACTTTTACCCTTCGGTGAGCGCCAGCGTGCTGCTCGACGAGGTGTTCAAACTGCGCAACAAGGCCAAATGGATCGACATGCTCAAGATTCGCGGTTCGTGGGCCAACGTGGGTAACGATACGGAGCCTTACCAGCTCCTGGGTTCCTACTCCAATTCATCGGTTTTCACCGGGGCTTACAAACTGCCCGGATCGACCAAAAACTACCGGCTCAAACCCGAAAATGTCGAGAGCTGGGAGGTCGGTTTCGAAGGCCACTTCCTGCAAAACCGCATCTCTTTCGACTTTGCTTATTACAGTTCGGAGACGACGAACCAGATCATCAACGTCCCCTCCGACTGGGCGACCGGCGCTTCGTCGATGGTCATCAACGCCGGCTGCGTGCGTAACGAGGGTATCGAACTTTCGGCGCGGTTCCAGCTCGTGAAAACCAAAAACTGGCGTTGGAATATCGATGCCAACTGGTCGAAGAACTGGAATGAACTGGTCGAGTTGGCCCCGGGCGTCAATGTCTGGCAGCTCAATGCGAGCAATACCATCGGCAGCAAAGTCTTCATCTACGCCTATCCGGGCGGAGAGTTGGGGCGTATCTACGGATACGGGCTCGAAACAGCGCCCAAAGGTGCTTTTTACTACGATGCCGACGGGCATAAGATCGACTGTTCGGGACAGCATATCGTCGATGCCTCGACCGGAAATCCCATCCTCGACGCTACCAACCTCAAGGACCTGGGCAGTATTTACCCCCAGTGGAAGGCCGGCCTGACGACGACGGTGAGTTATAAAAGCCTGACCGTTTCCGCTTCGTTCGCCGCCTCGTATGGCGGCAAAGCCTACTCGCTGACCAATTCGATCCTCTCCTACATGGGTAAGCTGACCAATTCGCTCGAGGGACGTTACGACGGCCTGATTCATCCGGGCGTCAACGTCTCCGCCGACGGCGTCTATTCGCCGAACAACACCATCACCACCGATGCGGTCGATTACTACAATACGGTCATTTATCCGCGCGGCAACACCGAATCCAATGTTTTCGACACCTCGTATCTGAAAATGAAGGAACTGCGGGTCGAATATTCGCTGCCGAAGAAACTTTGCTCCAAGACCAAGGTGTTCCAGAACGTCTCGCTGTCGTTCTTTGCCACGAACCTGTTCTGCATCACGAATTTCCCGCAGTTCGATCCGGAGGTGGCTTCGCTTTCGGGATCGTCGCTCTACCGCGGCGTCGAGACGGGCGCTTACCCGATGACCCGTTCCTACGGATTCAGTCTCAAACTCGGATTCTAAAACTGACGCGATTATGAAAATGCTGAAATATATTTTGATCCCGGCCCTGCTGCTCACGGCGGCAAGCGCCTGTATGACCAAATTCGAAGAATACAATACCAACCCCAACGAAATGGAACAGTGGAAGATATCCCCTGCGGGCATGATCCAGGAACTGCTCTATTCGGGGACCGAGGTATTCCTCTACCGGACCTGGCAGCTCAACGGCGAGCTGATCCAGTATACGATCGCCGGCTCGGGCAACAACACCTACCACCGTTATGTGATCGAGAATTCGGTGGGTGCGTCGGCCTGGAGCAATCTCTACATGCAGGCGGCCAATGCCGACCACATGCGCCAATTGGCTGTCCGGAAAGAAGACCCCAATTACGAGGCTATTGCACTCACGTTGCGGACGCTGTTCCTGCAGAACATTGCCGACCTGTTCGGCGACGCTCCCTATTCGCAGGCTTTCAAAGGTTCGTCCGAGGGTATCAAACAGCCGGTGTTCGACTCGCAGGAGGCGGTCTACCGGGCGCTGCTTGCCGACCTGGAGCATGCCAATTCGCTTTACGACAGTTCGTTGAAGCTGCCCAGCGCCGAGCGTGACCTGCTCTACAAAGGCGATATTTCGAAATGGCGCAAGTTCAACAATTCGCTCTACCTGCGCCTGCTCATGCGGTTGAGCAACCGCAATGCGGCCATGGGCGTCGCCGCGAAGATCGCCGAAATCTTCAATAATCCGGACCGGTATCCGGTTTTTGCAAGCAACGGCGACAATGCCAAAATGTCTTATGAAAGCGTGGAGCCTTTCGTCAACTACTGGGGCACGAAGCTGAATACGCAGTTCACCACCTCGACCGGACGCCGCCCTGCGGAGCAGATCGTCGACATGATGAATCATTCAGGCGATCCGCGCATCGGTATCTGGTTCCAGCAACCGTCGGGCGCCGAGGGTTGGAAAGGCGGCCAAAGCGGTATCGAATCGCAGGAGGCCGATTTTACGGGTATCGCAAACCTCAACAAAGCCAATCTGGGCGATTATGCTTCACCTTACGCGCTGATGAAGTACGACGAAGTGCTGTTCATCCAGGCCGAAGCCATCCAGCGCGGCTGGATCGCGGGGGATGCCGCCGCCTGTTACCAGAACGCCATCCGGGCTTCGATCAATTACTGGAAAGAGGTGGATACGACGGGACTGAACATCACCGACAAGGTGATCGAGAATTTCCTGGCGAATGTCCCCTACGACGGAACGCTCGAATCGATCATCAATCAGAAATACGTGGCCCTGTTCTGGGTCGGTTACGAGGCGTGGGCCGATTATCGCCGCACGGGGTATCCGGTGTTGACGATCGGCAGCGGTACGTTCAACGACCACATCCTGCCGACGCGTCTGGTCTATCCGACCAATACGATGGAGACCAACAAGGAGAATTACAATGCGGCCGTCGAACGCCTGAGGACCTACTACGGCGGCGCCGACGACATGAAGACCCCCGTCTGGTGGAGTAAGGCTGCCGTCGACAAAGGAATCAAATAACCGAAAAAGACTGGACTATGAAAACGATGATAAAACGTCTTTGCATCTTTGCCGCCGGGGCGGCCGCCTTGGTTTCGGCGGCGCTGGCCACGTCGTGCGAAAAGGACGAGACGCAGGAGAAATATGTCTATATCCTCGATAACGACAAAAACGGGATTCAGGAGGTGTCGTTCAATACGGCGGGCGGGACACAGGATTTTCTGATGTACTCCAACTACGGAAGCTGGAAACTCGTACCCACCTATGAAGAGGACCTCGAATGGCTGTCCTACTGGCCGACGGAGGGTGTCGGCGACGCCCGTTTCTCGGCCATGGTCGAGAAGAATACGACGGCCTACCAGCGCCACGGGACATTGAATATCGTGGTCGACGGCCTTTCGGTGGCGACGATCCGGTTCAACCAGGCGGGCGACGAGCCCAAACTGAAGGTCAACGTCAAGGAGTCGGGCAAGACCGTTTCGGTCAAGGGCGAGACCTTCACCGTGGGCGTCGAGTCGAATATCGACTGGGTGGCCGAACTGGTCGATCCGGCCGATGCCTCGTGGGTTACGATCGGCGACTTCACGCCTGTGAGCCAGACTTTCACCTGTGCGGCGAATCCGGGCTCCGAGCCGCGTGAAGCGCAGGTGCGTATCCGGGCTTACGGCACTTCGGTGTCGTGTGTGTTCGCCATCATGCAGGCCGACCGGTCGAGCGCCTTCGAGGAGGCCGAAAAGATCACGGTCGCCGACCTGCTGGCGATGGGCGAGGGTAAGATCGCGCGCAACGTCTATGTCGCGGGCAGCGTGATCAGCGACCGCACGACGCGCAACTATCCGGTAGCCTATTCGACCGGAGGCGGCGAGCAGGTGAACAACACGATGTTCATCCAGGACGAGACCGGAGGCCTGTGGATCGAATTCGACGATGCGGCGGACAATACCTGCGACCTGAACCAGGTCGTTACGCTCCACATGTACGGACAGCATATCGAACGCGACGCCTATACCAACGGATTGAAGATCGCCGGGCTCTCGTCGACGGCCGTACAGAGCGCCGTGGCGGGAACACCCGTCGAACCGGTCGTGATCGACGACCTGACGAAGCTGCCGGCGTATGAGAACCGGCTGGTGACGCTGCGCAACGTTGAATTCGCATTGCCTTACGGGACGCTGGTCAACATCAACGAAGGAGTGTCGTATCTCGGTATCAAACAGGGAGCCGCCTATCAGGCTTCGGCGGATTACAACGACCTGACGATCGAGTACGGCCATTACCTGCGCGACGCCAAGGGCAATACGGCTAAACTCTACACCACGTGGTCGTTCACCGAGCGGGCGCTTTCGATGATTCCCGAAGGGGCCGGCGATATCACGGGTATCGTCAACAAGCGTTACAAATGCGACGTTTACGACGGCCGCGACCAGATGCGCCGTCCGGTCGAGAGTTGGTGCGTGCGCATCCGCCGCGAGTCGGACATCACCAACTTCAAGGCCCCGGCCGCAAGCCGCCTTTCGAAGACCGTCATGCAGATCGGTCCGTGGACCGACAATGCAGGCGCCATGCAGTCGGTGACGGCGTCCGTCGGACAGGGACAGCTCAAACATTCGGTCGGCGAGGACGTGCTGGGATCGACTTCGGGAAATACGCAGCAGATGTACCTGGCGTGGGCCCATGCCCGTTGTACGGCGGCGACATGGGATGCGGTGAAGAATGTATGGCTCCCGGCTTACGGCAACACCAAGGGGGTACAGTATGTCGCCGTGATGGCGCAGGGGTGGTGGAAAAATACCGCTGCGGTCAATACCGATACGGACGGTTGCTGCTGGATTCTCTCGAATCTCTCGACGAAAGGCTTCTCGGGGCAGATCTCACTCCAGTTTACGGCCTCGAGCAACACCGCAGGCCCGATGTACTTCCAGATGGAGTGGGCCGATACGGACAATGCCAAAACCTGGACGCCGATCGGCAACGAATACGTGGCTTCGAACTGGCACAACAGCATCGCGGCGCCCGAATACCTCTTCGTGCTGCCCGACGAGCTGAAAGACCGCGAAAGTTTCTCGATCCGTCTGCGGGCTACCCGCCAGCGCAATGCCAGCGACACGGAGAACACCGCTTCGGGAACCAGCCGCATCGGTGTCGTACGCATGTCGTGCCTCGATTTATAAACCGTTAAAAATCCGAACGATGAAAATAGGTCAATTCAAATTGAAAATGCTCTTCGTCCTGCTCGCGGGCTTCCTGCTCGCGGCAGGGTGCTCGGAGAGCGATTCCCCGGAGTTCGAACAGCCCCGGAGGCTGGTGCGCAATCTCTACCTCGCGCCCGTGATGAGCGTGTATGCCGGGCAGACGCTGACCCTGCAGGGAGTGGGCTTCGAGGCGGGCGACGTGGTTTCGTTCCGGGCCGACGCCGCCGTGCTCGATCTGCCGGTAAGCGGCGTTACGGCCAAGACGGCCCGTGTGGTGATACCTGCGGCGATCGCCCGGGAGAGCTACGACGTTTATGTGGTTCGCGGTGCGCAGGAGCAGTATGTCGCCACGGTGAAAATCTACCTTACGACCGACCAGGAAGTTCCCGACAAGGAGGGCATGAACATCAAGGGCATTGTCTTCTGCGGTGACAAAGGCGTGCCGGGCGTCCGCGTGTCGGACGGGTTGCAGACGGTCACTACCGATGAGAACGGTTACTACTGGATTCCGTCGCTCAAGACGCTGGGGTATGTCTTTATCACGATTCCCCAGGGTTACCTACCCGCTGCGCTCGATAACAATATGATGGGCTTCTGGGCCGGACTGACCGACGAGGCCGGGGTGTGCGAGAAGCATAACTTCGAGCTGGTGGAGGCCGATACCGAAAACCACGTCATGCTGGTGGGCGCCGACCTGCACCTGGCCGACAAGCAGAACGACCTGCGCAATTTCAAAAACGGGTTTATCGCCGAAACGCAGGCTTTTGCCGATGCCAACTCCGTGCCGGTTTTCTGCCTCATGGCGGGCGACATGACCTGGGACAGGTATTGGTACGACCGTAATTTCCGGCTTCCGCACTACCGGCAGTGGCTTTCCCGGAACGGATATTCCGTGCCCGTGTTCCACGCGATGGGCAACCACGATAACGACCCCTATGTGCAGGGCGACGCACCGGGGCAGCTTTCCTATTGCAGGACGCTGGGGCCGAACTACTATTCGTTCAACCTCGGCAAGGTGCACTACGTGGTACTCGACGACATTGACTGGATCAATACGGGCGGCAGCGACGGCGTGCTGGGCAGCCGCGACTACAACCGCGTCGTGTCGCTGGCGCAGATGACCTGGCTGGCCGAAGACCTGGCTGCCGTCGAGGACAAGACGGCGCCGCTGGTGGTCTGCCTGCATGTCCAGCTCTACGAAAATTACAACGCCTCGTTCGCCAACACGGCCAAGATGCCGAGCGCCACGGGCGGAACCGGGGCGCTGATGAATGCCGTCCGGGATTTCTCCGAGGTGCATTTCATAACGGGGCATACGCACCACAACTCCACGATGGTCATCAACGACAAGGTGATCGAACACAACACGGCCGCCGTCTGCGAAACATGGTGGTGGAGTACTTTCTTTTCCGACCGGGCCATCTGCGTCGACGGGTCGCCTGCCGGTTACGGAATCTATACCGTCAATTCGACCGACGTGAAGTGGAGTTACAAGGGTATCGGCGAACCTGCCGGATACCAGTTCCGCACGTACGACATGAACGCCGTGAAAAAGCACCTCGACAACAGCACCTACAAGGCACTGCTGGCCCAGTATGCGAGCCGTGACAACAAGGGCGACGACTATGGAAAAGTGGGCGATAACGTTGTTTATATCAATGTCTGGAACTACGATCCGGCCTGGAAGGTCGAGGTGCGGGAGGATGGCTCGCCGCTTGAGGTGAAGCGTGTCTTCGACCGCGACCCGCTGCACACGATCACCTTCGACATTCCCCGCGTGGAGGCCAAATACGAAGCCAATGCCGACTGGGCGTCGTGCTGCTCGTCGCACATGTTCAGCGTGACGGCGTCGTCGCCCGTGTCGGAACTCGAAATCACCGTCACCGACCGTTTCGGCAATGTCTATTCGGAACGGATGAAGCGGCCGAAGGCCTTTGTGAAGACCTCGAAATAACCTGAAAAACGAAGAGCATGAAAAAGTACAGTATATGGCTGTTGGGACTCGCGGCGCTGGTCGCCGGGGCCTGCAGTACGGACCGGACCGGGGATGAGACGCTCGCACTCAGCGCTTCTTCGGTCAGCGCCAACAAGCGTGGAATGACCTACGAAGGCGGCGATGTCACGTTCGATGTCCTGTCGAATGTCTATTGGGTGATCAACCTCGACGAAGATGCCGACTGGCTGACCGTCGCGCCCCGTGCGGCGTACGGCAACCAGACGGTGAAGGTTACCGCGGCCGTGAATCCCGGGGGCAGGCGTTCGACGACGCTCCGGTTCGATTCGCTGGACGGCGTGACCGCACAGATCGAGGTGACGCAGGGTTCCTCCGATGAACTTATCTACTACATCCGCACCGGGGCCGGGGCTTCGGCCGTTGCGGAGCCGGTCGCCGTGGGCGGCTATACGGCGTGGGAACCGGAAGGCTTCGGCGCTTCGGCGGTGGGATTCTCCGGCGTAAACGCTTTCGTGTCGGCCGACACGCCTTCGTCGGGCTACGACGAGGCTTCGGGCGGTAACAACATCGTGCTGGAGGCTCCCGGAGAGGACGCCGAAAGTGTGGTTCCCTCGTTTTCCGTGCGCGACGTGGCGACCCGGGACGACTCCTATTTCCGCCTGAAGATGGGCGTGCTGGCTCCCGGCGGCGAACTGACGCCCGACCGGTTCCGGGTGCTCGTCGGGAACGGCGGCGACGAACTGATCGCCCTGCAATACGAAGTGATCGACGGCGCAGGCGACTGGAAAGAGGTCCTGGCGCGGTTCTGGGTCGGCGAGGACAATCCCACGCTCGATTTTAAGGTCGAAGCGCCCGCAGGCGGTTACCGCATCGACGACTTCCGTCTTTACGAGGGTAACTTCGGCGAGGGACAGGAGGTTGCTTTCCAGGTCGGCGGCGACGACGGCAAGCCGGAAGGTTACGTCTATTTCGAGGACGATTTTTCGTGGGTGACCGACGTATACGGCGGAACCGATTACATCGGGACGTATCCTACGCCGCTTACGGCAGAAACCTACTGGAACGGCATAACGGCGGCAAGCCACGGGCAGGAGGCCTATAACGCCCTCGTCGGATCGGGGTGGAAGACCGATGACAACAAACTCAAGGAGCGCGTTTACCTGCGTATCGGCTATGTCAAGATGGGGCGCGGTTCCAATGCGGCGGGTTGCGGCGGAGGCCTGGTAAGCCCGACGCTGGACATCCGGAAAAACCGTGCGGCGGATCTCAAGGTTACTTTCAAATGCTGTATTTACGTCGCTGCCAACGGCACGTGGGATCCCTCGACCATGCAGGTGCGGGTGATCGGTCCGGGTACGGTCAACGACGGTGTGTCGACCGAGAAGGTGCTCGTCATGCAGACCGAAACGCCGGTGCAGTGGGAAGAGAAGACGCTGATCGTCTACGGCGCGACCGACGCCACACAACTGGTCTTCGAATCGGTGGAGGAAACCAAGGCCAACCGCTGGTTCCTGGACGACGTGCGGATCGTCAAGGCGGGCCCGGACGACAAACCTTCGGTAGACCTGATACCGCTGGCGGTTCCTGCGGTGACGTTCGACCAGGATGCCGCTACCGAAAGTTCCGTGAAGTTCACCTGGACCGAGGTCTCGCAGGCCGCGGAGTACGAGTATTCCTACACCTGTCTCAACTGCGGCGAGGTGGTCGCCTCGCGCAGCGGCAAGACGACGGAGCTGTCGGCCGAATTTACCGGACTGATCGCCGGGATCCAACTGTTCCTGTACAATCATCTTTGTTTTTGCGCTGGATAAAGGTTTCAGC
>OGXQ01002565.1_pt1 | contig 12040 bp, 9 predicted proteins | sample 1576291 | NCBI WGS metagenome assembly OGXQ01 (sample SAMEA3541575, study PRJEB24748) | human gut metagenome | biome: human gut; feature: human-associated habitat; material: faeces | place: China | collected 2012 | reverse complement strand
GTGCGTCTGCCATTCCGCCACAGCCGCTTATACTCGGGAACTTTTTCAGCTCCCGAACAAAAAATATATTACCATAGATTTCTTGACTTGGCAAGTCTTTTTTAATTTTTTATCAATTTTTTTCCAATGTCAAAACAATCAAATGTTGCAAAGTAATCTGCTGGTCGTTCCGCACGACGAATCATCTGTACACTTCCATCTTCTTTCAGCAATAATTCTGCATGTTTTAGCTTTCCATTATAGCTGTATCCCATAGCAAACCCATGTGCACCGGTATCATGGATGACAAGGTAATCTCCTTTTTCAATTTCCGGAAGCATTCTGTCGATTGCAAATTTATCATTGTTTTCACAAAGGGATCCTGTAACATCATATTTGTGGTCATGTGGCGCATCTTCTTTTCCCATAACTGTGATGTGGTGGTATGCCCCGTACATTGCCGGACGCATCAGATCCACCGCACATGCATCCACACCGATATATTCTTTGTGTGTATGCTTTTCATGGATTGCTGTTGTAACCAGACATCCGTATGGTCCCATCATAAAACGTCCAAGCTCGGTATAGATTGCCACATCTCCCATTCCTGCCGGAACAAGAACCTCTTCATAGACACGGCGAACCCCTTCTCCGATGACACGGATATCGTTTGGCTCCTGATCCGGTGTATACGGAATTCCGATTCCTCCAGAGAGATTGATAAATTTAATGTGAACTCCCGTCTCCTTCTGAAGCTTTACAGCCTGCTCAAACAATACTTTTGCCAGCATTGGGTAATAATCATTTGTCACCGTATTACTTGCCAGAAATGCATGGATTCCAAATTCTTTTGCTCCTTTGCTTTTGAGGATTTTAAACGCCTCAAACAACTGCTCTGTTGTCATTCCGTACTTGGCATCTCCCGGATTGTCCATAATATCATTGCTGATCTTAAATAATCCGCCCGGATTGTAGCGGCAGCTGATCGTCTCCGGAATATATCCGATCGTTTTCTCCAGAAAATCAATGTGTGTGAAATCATCCAGATTGATGATCGCCCCTAATTTTTCCGCCAGAACATAATCCTCGGCAGGAGTATCATTCGAAGAAAACATAATATCCTGTCCCTTTACTCCGATGGCATCTGACAACATCAGCTCCGTGTAGGAAGAACAATCACATCCACAGTCATACTCTCTTAAAATGTCGATCAGAAATGGATTCGGACACGCTTTTACCGCAAAGTATTCCTTATATCCTTCGTTCCAGGAAAACGCCTCCCGAAGAGCCTTTACATTCTCGCGAATTCCCTTTTCATCATAAAGATGAAACGGTGTCGGATAGGTTTTCATAATTTCATCCAGCTGTTCTTTTGTTACAAATGGTGTTTTATTCATAATACAGTTCCTCCTTTTTGTAATTGAATCAATTTTATCTCATTTGCCATTGCATTTTTAAATACAGTTACAAAATTCTTCTGTCCGGAATACAGACAGGTATTCAGGCTCCCCTTTCCATACTCCCCTGAAAGCACGCTCTTAGAATCCACGATCAACCCGATCTGCTGTCCTTTTTCCTCTGTCTGATAGAAAATTGCGTCTTTCAATTCATACGGGGCATCTGTCAGGATCACAACTTTCCGCTTCTTTTTCACAAGCTCTTCCAACGCCTGACGGAATGCGTCAAGATATCCTGCTGTACAGGAAAGATACACTCTTTCCCCCGCCTGTGCGATCAGATTCTTCGCCTTATCCAGAATATTCTGTTCTCCTTCAATGGTGATATATCCTTCTGTCTCCGCTTTCTTCTGTGGAAGGTTTCTCTCCATCCACTCCTGCTCCTCCTGCATCCTGCGGATACAGTTCCCGCAAAACTCCTCTACTTTTACCGGAATATAGCGCTTTGCAGACTCTTCGATCACATAGGCCGCTCCTTTTTCTGCCAGCGCTGCCAGAACAGAATACACATTGGACCGGGAAATCCCTGTCTCCTTTGCAATCTCATATCCTGTCTGCTTTCCTTTTACAAGTAATTCCACATAAATCAGAGCCTCCTGCCTTGTCAGTCCGAAATGAAGCAGGTATTCCACATACTGATTCTGTTCCATAGTTTTCTCCCGATCATGTTAGTAGTTCTTTCAAGAAACACTATATAAGAATCGAGAATGCTTGTCAATACAAAAATGCCGTTCACAGAAAAATTCTATGAACGGCATGTGTTATCCTGCCAATTTTATTCAATTGTCGCGATTCTCATCATATTACTGATTCCCTCACGGGCAGCATTTACATCCAGCGCAGGGATTCCGGCTGTCAATACAACAACATCTCCTGTCTCTACACATCGTTTTACTTTTGAAATCTCAATTGCCTCACTGCAGATATCATCTGTTGTATGGCATTCCATTGATTTAAGAGCCTGTACGCCCCAGTAAATGGACATTCTTCTCAGTGCTCTTTCACTCGGAGTCACTCCGATGATCGGCTGGATTGGTTTTAAGTTTGACATCACTCTTGCTGTCGCTCCGGAAACTGTCGGTGTAATGATTGCTTTTGCTTTCAGATTCGCAGCTGCCAAAACAGAAGAATATCCGATTGCACTGGAGATTCCTCTCTTTAAGTGATCTCCTGCCTTATCCAGGATCATATCATAATCCAGGTGCTGCTCTGTATTTTCGATAATGTGTACCATCATCTGCAATGCTTCTACCGGGTATTTTCCCTGTGCAGTCTCTCCGGACAGCATCACTGCATCTGTTCCGTCATAAACAGCATTTGCAACGTCTGTCACTTCCGCTCTTGTCGGACGTGGATTACGGATCATGGAATCCAGCATCTGAGTTGCTGTAATAACAGTCTTGAAGTTATTATTACACTTCTGAATCAGCATCTTCTGCAGGTATGGCACTTCCTCTGCCGGAATCTCAACACCCATATCTCCTCTTGCTACCATGATACCATCTGCAGCACGGATAATCTCATCAATATTGCGAATTCCTTCTGCATTCTCAATCTTCGCAATGATCGGAATATAAGGTGCATCCAGTTCTTTCAAAAATGCGCGGATCTCAAGGACGCACTCTGCATTGCGCACAAAGGATGCAGCGATAAAATCAATATCCTGTTCTACACCAAATTTGATGTCTTCTTTATCTTTTTCTGTGATTGCAGGAAGTCTTACCGGAACGTTCGGTACATTGACCCCTTTTCTCTCACCAAGCTCACCGCCGTTTACGATCTCACAAACAATATCCTGATCTACGATTTCTTTTACTTTCAGTCCGATCAGACCGTCATCGATCAAAATTACTGTTCCCTGCTGTACATCTTCTGCAAGACCTTTATAAGAAAGAGACACTTTTGTATCATCTCCTACGATATCTTCCATTGTAAGTACAAATGTATTCCCTTCCTGGAGGGTTACTTTCTTTCCGTCTTTCAAAAGACCTGTACGGATTTCCGGTCCCTTTGTGTCCAGAAGAATCGCTGTGTGCGCATGTTCTTCCTCGCGAAGCTCTTTCAGAAGATCCATACGGAATTTCTGCTCTTCGTGATCACCGTGTGAAAAGTTGAAACGCGCAACATCCATTCCGTTTTGAATCAACTTTCTCATAACTTCTTTGTCATTTGTATTAGGACCCATTGTGCAGACTACTTTTGTTTTTTTCATGTCATAACTCTCCTTCTAACTTATCCTTAATTCTTATTTCACATGCTGGTGTGTAAATAAATGATCCTGACAATACTCGTAATTTCCATTACACTTGGAACAGAATCGAAATTCCAGACTTGAATCATCCAACTCTGTTCTCCCACAGACAGCACAACGGTGTTTTGCACCATTTGCATAAGTCATATGCGGTCTTGTCTGTTGTCTGAATTTTGCTTTGCGCACCTGTTCTTTTGGTGTATACGGTTTTAAATTCCTGCTGGATAAAAAGAACACGACAAAATTTAAAAGTGATGAAATGATCACTATGCGCGATGCGGGATTGCCGGTTGCCAACTGGTACAGGATGTATACTCCATACACCAGTCCCATCCACTTGATCTTGATCGGAAGGATGAAATACAACAAAAGTTCCATATCCGGATAGCTTGCAGCAAATGCAAGAAAAATTGAGAGGTTGATATAATACGTACTGAAATATCCACCCAGGAAATCTGCCCCCGAGCCATACAGGATGTACAGCACAAACGCTCCCAGTACCGTAAATAAAATACCCGAAAAGATATATACATTATAGCGGAATGCTCCCCAGGTCCTCTCCAGCGTAGTACCGAGAGAATAGTAAAGCATCAGCATAATGACGATTTCCAGAAGACTGCCCTGCGGCGGTACCAGAATCCAGGATACGATCCTCCAGATCTGTCCGTGCAGAATCGCTCCCGGCTGCAGATACAGCCAAATCATCATATCGGGTATAAACAGACGGATTGCATATCCGATAATGTATGTCCCGATCAGGTACGTCGTCAGATTGTGAACGGCGTATCGTCCAAATTTTCTTTCCAGCTTGTTTAACCAGTTCAATGACAATCTCTCCTTATATATTTATTCCCTTACAGAGAGTAATTGTACAGTGAGCATTACTGTTTGTCAAATAATTGTTTTATTTTTTGCGTTAGGATTGTGTTAAATTTTATGAGATTTTCTATTTTTTCCTTAAAATCTTTTGTATATTTATGGTGAACACTCATAATTGTGTTTTTAGACTACTTGTCGTATAATATAAAATGTTGTAAAATAACGACTGCATTTAAATAAGTAATAACTACTATAGCAAAAGATGAGGAATTACTATGAAAAAGAACGAATTATATACTTTAGGGATCGATATTGGTTCCACCACGGTAAAAATCGCAGTCCTGGGAGCAGATAATGAAGTTCTGTTCTCCGATTACGAACGCCATTTTGCAAATATACAGGAAACACTGTCTGATCTTCTCGGACGTGCCATCTATAAACTGGGACCGATCCATGTTTCTCCTGTTATCACCGGATCCGGAGGGCTGACTCTTGCCACCCACCTGCATGTTCCGTTTGTACAGGAAGTGATTGCGGTTTCCACCGCTTTGCAGGATTATGCACCTCAGACTGATGTGGCAATTGAACTCGGCGGTGAGGATGCAAAGATCATTTATTTTGAAGATGGAAATGTAGAACAGCGTATGAACGGTGTCTGCGCAGGAGGTACCGGTTCCTTCATCGATCAGATGGCTTCCCTTCTTCAGACAGACGCCAGTGGGCTGAATGAATATGCAAAAAATTATACTTCTTTATATTCCATCGCAGCACGCTGCGGTGTTTTTGCGAAATCTGATATTCAGCCTCTGATCAATGAAGGAGCTTCCAAAGAGAATTTAGCTGCTTCTATTTTTCAGGCAGTAGTCAATCAGACGATCAGCGGACTGGCCTGCGGAAAGCCAATCCGCGGACATGTAGCCTTCTTAGGCGGACCACTTCACTTTTTATCGGAATTAAAAGAGGCCTTTATCCGTACTTTAAAACTGGACGATGAGCATATTATCGCTCCTAATCATTCTCATTTGTTTGCAGCAATCGGTTCCGCGCTGAATTCCAAACGGAATGTGGATATTCCTCTGCAGACACTTCAGAGCCGTCTGGCAAATAAAATCGAACTGGAATTTGAAGTGGAGCGTCTGGAACCCCTGTTTGCATCTTCTGCAGATTACGAGGAATTCACTTTCCGCCATGCAAAACATCAGGTTCCGGTCAAAGACCTTGCTTCTTACCAGGGAAAGGCTTTTCTTGGAATCGATGCAGGTTCCACTACAACAAAGGCAGCATTGGTAGGTGAAGATGGAACGCTGTTGTATTCCTTCTATCATAACAATGACGGAGATCCTCTGGGAACAACGATCCGGGCAATCAAGGAGATCTACAGTCAGCTTCCGGAAGGTGTCGAGATCGTTCACTCCTGCTCCACCGGATACGGCGAAGCACTGATCAAGGCTGCACTGCTTCTGGATGAAGGAGAAGTAGAGACGGTTTCCCATTATTATGCGGCCGCATTTTTCGAACCGGATGTAGACTGTATTCTCGACATCGGCGGACAGGATATGAAATGTATCAAAATCAAGAATCAGACGGTAGACAGTGTTCAGTTAAACGAAGCATGCTCTTCCGGATGTGGTTCTTTTCTTGAAACGTTTGCTAAATCTCTGGGGTATTCGGCACAAGAGTTTTCTCTGGCAGCCTGCCATTCGGAAGCACCGTGTGATTTGGGAACAAGGTGCACCGTTTTTATGAACTCAAAAGTGAAACAGGTACTCAGGGAGGGGGCAACGATCAATGATATTGCCGCCGGACTGGCATATTCCGTTGTCAAGAATTGCCTGTATAAGGTGTTGAAACTGAAAGATATATCTGTTTTGGGAAAAGATATTGTTGTGCAGGGAGGCACCATGCGCAATGATGCGGTGGTCCGTGCCATTGAACTTCTCTCGGGAGCGGAAGTGGCAAGGTGTGATACACCCGAATTGATGGGAGCATTCGGATGTGCATTATATGCGATGAAACATCAGGGGGAGTCCGTATCATTGGATGAGATTATCAATAAAGCTCAATATTCGGCACGTTCTTTATATTGCAAGAGTTGCGATAATCGTTGTCTGGTCATTCGTTACGAGTTCGAAAGCGGCAAAAGTTATTATTCGGGAAACAGGTGCGAGAAAGTTTTCACGAATGGAGAGAGCAGTAACCGGAAAGGTCTGAATGTCTATCGGCAAAAAGAAGAGCTTTTGTTTCATCGCAGCGCAGAGATTGCAGCACCCGAGCAGATTATCGGAATCCCCCGATGTCTGAATATGTACGAGGAATATCCATTCTGGCACACTCTTTTCACTTCCTGTGGCATACAAGTCTGTTTGTCTGATCCGTCCAATTTCAGAAAGTATGAGCACAATGCGCGTATGGTGATGTCGGACAATATCTGCTTTCCGGCTAAGCTGGTACATAGTCATGTTCAGGACTTGATAGAAAAGAAGGTCGACCGGATTTTTATGCCTTTTGTTATTTTCGAAAGAAAAGGGATGGAACAAAACAGTTATAATTGTCCGATTGTGACAGGTTATTCGGAGGTTATCAAAAGTGTGCAGTCCGAAGGTATACCGGTTGATTCCCCTGCAATAACTTTCAAAGACCGGAATCTGTTGTTTAAACAATGCCGTGAATATCTGAGCGGTTTGAGCGTGGACGATCGGACGATTCAGCAAGCATTCCAAAAAGCGGAAAGCGAACAGCACTCTTTTATTAATACATTGGTCGATTATAACAAAAACATATTGCAGCAGACTGGAAAGGGAGAGACTTTGACTGTCATGCTTGCCGGACGTCCTTATCATACCGATTCTCTGATACAGCACAAAGTCTCGGATATGCTTGCGGATATGGGAGTGAATGTGATAGCGGATGATTTGGTGCGTCAGATGGATATACCGACGGATGATGCGCATTTTGTTGCTCAATGGGCGTATACGAACCGTATCCTGAAGGCTGCGAAATGGTGTGCGACACAAGGAAAGAATATTCAGTTTGTAGAGATGACTTCGTTCGGATGTGGACCGGATGCTTTTCTGGTGGATGAAGTAAGGGATTTGCTGATGCGTCATAACAAATCGCTGACCTTATTGAAACTGGATGATATCAATAATATCGGTTCAATGAAGTTGAGAGTACGTTCCATGATTGAAAGCCTCAAACTTGCGAATGCGGATGGAACGGAAGACGGTGTAAAGGACTTTACGACCGTTCCTGTTTATGACAAGTCTTACCGTGACCGTAAGATACTCGTTCCTTACTTTACTCCGTTTATTTCACCTTTGATTCCTGCTATTATGAAAGTAGCCGGTTATGATGCGGAAAACCTTCCTCTCAGTGATAATGATTCAAGTGAATGGGGGTTGAAGTATGCGAATAATGAGGTCTGTTATCCGGCTACTCTGATAGTCGGCGATATTATAAAAGCACTTAAAAGCGGGAAATATGATATTTCAAAAATAGCCGTAGCCATCACCCAAACGGGAGGACAATGCCGTGCCAGCAACTATATTTCCTTGATAAAAAAGGCGTTGGTGGATGCCGGATATACGGATATTCCGGTAATCTCTATCTCTGTGGGCAGTGACATAGATAATGACCAGCCCGCGTTCAAGGTCAACTGGATGAAAGTAGTACCGATAACTTTTCATGCCGTTTTGTATAGTGATTGCATTGCTAAGTTTTATTATGCGTCTGTGGTACGTGAGAAAGAAGCAGGTGCATCGGCAAAGCTGCGTGATAAATACCTGCAACTGGCACCTGAAGTGATACTGAGAAGAGACATAAAGGGGTTGAACTCTTTGTTGCAATCGGCAATCACTGAATTTAATGAGGTATGTAGGGCTGTAGATACTCCTAAAGTCGGAATTGTAGGAGAAATCTTCTTGAAATTCAATCCTTTCGCACAAAAAGAGATCATTGATTGGCTGATAGGCCGCAAGATAGAAGTGGTTCCGCCGATTCTGGCTGACTTTTTCATGCAGGGGTTTGTGAACAGGAAAGTCAATACGGATTCTTACATAAAAAACAGACAGTTGCCTGAGTTTATTTACGACTGGATCTACAAGTTTGTAAAGAAACAGATTGATAAAATAAATGAGACAGCAAGTAAGTTCCGTTACTTTGCCCCCTTCAATGATATCTTTGAAGAAGCGGAAGGAGCTAAAAGCGTTATTTCGCTGAATGCCCAATTCGGTGAAGGCTGGTTGTTGCCGGCTGAAATCGTGTCTTACGCCCGGCAAGGGGTGAACAATGTAGTGAGTTTGCAACCTTTTGGCTGCATAGCGAATCATATCGTATCCAGAGGAGTCGAAAAACGTATAAAAAGTTTCTATCCGGATATAAATTTGCTATCTTTAGACTTTGATAGTGGTGTGAGCGACGTAAACATAACAAACCGTATGCTTTTGTTTATTGATAATCTGAAAAATGCGACAATGAATTATGACAACAACTAATAATAATGAAGATTTGGAGAAAAAGATAATTGAGGCTGCCAAAGAACTATTTATAGAGAATGGGTTCGCAGAAACCAGTATGAGTGATATCGCTGCTAAAGTAGGTATCAACAGACCGGCACTTCACTATTATTTCCGAACGAAGGATAAGATGTTTCAGGCCGTTTTTGGTAATATCATACTTTCTTTTATTCCCAAAATACATGATATAATCATTCAGCAGGACAAACCTGTCTCCGAGAGTATCGGTGAAATTGTAGATGCTTATTATAAAGTATTCACGGAAAATCCATGTTTGCCATTGTTCATGGTGAGGGAGATGCATCGTGATATGAACCATTTAAGCACTACTATCAAGGAGTTGCGCCTGGAACAATATCTCCATAAAATCATGGATGTTTTACAGGAAGAAATGAATGACGGGAGACTGAAAACAGTTCCTTTGCCATTCGTATTCTATACTTTTTATAGTGCATTGACAGTTCCTTTCCTGACAAAGAATCTCAGTGCTTCTTTCTTTTTGGAGAAGGATGATTCTTTTGAGGATATTCTGGTTCAGTGGAAACCTTATATCGTCAGGCAGATGGAAACGTTGCTGGTAGCGAGCTAGAGAAAACTTATTTCAATACAGGTAATAATTTGTAGAGAGTTTTCCTTGTCATTATTTTCTGATTCAGGAAGCTGACGATATATCCGGTGATGCAGGCGGCGATAAGAGACCCCTCGCGAACACCTTCGATGCATTGCGAAAGCAGGAGAGAGAGTATGACTGCCAGAGTGACCAGCGTAACATCAAAACAGACTTTGAACTTTCCGAACTCTTTGTTATAACGGCGGGAGGCGTATTTTACAAAAGCCTCTGCACTCATCATTGCTACTTTGGGTTTGAGTTCGAGTACGACTCCTATGGATTGTATCATGCATCCTGTGAGTAATAAGGCTATTGACATTCCGTAATTGTCGGGATGCAGATTACTGGTGAGTGCCATATTAAAATCAATGAATGCCGAAAAGATAAAAGAGAACGGCAATTGAAGAAGTATTTCAATAGTGTCCTGTCGGGTCTTATTTTTTCTGATGACCCAGAACTGTCCCAGAATAAGCAGCATATTGATCAGAAACGTACAAGTTCCTAATGATAAAGGGCTGTTCAGGCTTAGCACATAATTGACGCTGGATATAGGTGTGGTTCCTAATGCAGAACGCACAATCAACACTATTCCGGCAGCCAGAAAATACAATCCGATAACAAATACCAAATACCTTTTAAAAACGTCTTTCATTCCCATATCTTACTATCTTATATAATCGTATTTTTCTTCATTCTATAAAGAAGAATATGCAAAGGTCCCGTTTTTTCGTCTGATATAAGTTATCCGATTCCACACAGTTTTTGTCATATCCGAAACAAATTGTACTTTTACGTCGAAAAGAAGGAGGTATAAATGGTAAAATCTCGTATTTTTGATAATAGGCAGTTGTTAAAGGAACATCCGGAAATTCCTCATTATAAAGAGGAAGTAGTCTGCTTTATGAGTGAATATAAGGACAGGAGCTATCCGGAAAACGAACGTTACTTTAATCGTGAACTTTATATGATACTCGTTCTTGAAGGTCGTTCCGAGATTTTGCTGAATGGGGAATTTATTGTGATAGAGCCTGATATGTTGCTTGTTCATGGAGCGAATTATCTCACCGACCATCTTTATTCGAGTCCGGATATTAAGTTTATCACCCTCTCCATTTCCGAGTCCATGCGGACGGATGACTCTTATCTTACCCAGATAACGGCTATTCTGTTGGCAACGATGAGGCAGAATAAGCAATATACCATACAGCTGACCGCATACGAATCTCAAATCATTCGTAATGAACTGGAAGTGTTGATGCGTTTGCTGAATATAAAACATCAGTTTCTTTTCCGGCGAATACAGGCGGCTTGCAATGCCTTATTTTTGGATATAGCCGATTTTCTTTCCCGAAAGACTATCATAAAAAAGGAGGTCAGTCGTAAAGACCATGTTTTACAGGAATTTCATGCGCTTGTTACCCGAAATTTCAGAGAAGAGCATTTCGTTAGTTTCTATGCGGATAAGCTGGCCATCAGTGAGCAGTACCTTGCACGTATCGTTCGTGCCGGAACGGGAAAAAGTGTGAATACGATTATTAATGAGTTACTGATCATGGAAGCCCGTACCTTGCTGAGTTCCACTAAATCTACGGTAGGGGATATTGCTTCCCGGCTTGGCTTTAGTGATGCTGCCGGTTTCTGTAAGTTTTTCAAGAGGAATATGGGGCAGACTCCTCTCAATTATCGGAAGGGATTATGGATTTAAGTGAAAATGAATGTAGGTTGATGTGATCCCATAACGAACGGATACATCAACCTACATGAAATATATAATGAACTGGTTTTGACTTATCAGCCAATGAGTGATAGGATATCTTCTACGATCTGTTCATCCGTCAGATGGTTGGCACGAAGCAGTTCCTGTATATCATAACGGTCTACAAATTCTTTTTTAGCTCCGTAGTTGAGTACTTTCATATCTGTAGCGCCATAGTAACGGGCAATCTTTTCACCGAAACCACCATCCAGAACTCCGTCTTCCAGGGTAATCACTAATTCGTGGTCGGCTTTCAGTTCGTCCATCAGTTCGCTGTCCACACCTGTGATGTAGCGGGGATTGATAAGGGTGGCATCAATGTTGGCTTTATCTTTCAGCAATGACAGAACCGATTGCCCTAATCCGAAGAAGGAGCCTAATGCAAGAATTGCTACTTTGGAGCCGCGGTGGGCGACTTTATAACGATTGAGATTGCTATAGTCGGATTCCACCGGTTCACCGCAACTGATTACATCTGTGGCAGGTACACGGATAGCCACCGGATGCTCATTTTGGCAGATGCTCCATTCCAGCATGGCTAGATATTCCTCTTTACAGGTAGGTGCCAGATAGACCATATTGGGGATATTGCTGATAAGTGGAATATCGAAGAAACAGAGGTGGGTTACATCATTCATACCGAATACAGATGCG
>OGXQ01002559.1_pt1 | contig 12077 bp, 13 predicted proteins | sample 1576291 | NCBI WGS metagenome assembly OGXQ01 (sample SAMEA3541575, study PRJEB24748) | human gut metagenome | biome: human gut; feature: human-associated habitat; material: faeces | place: China | collected 2012 | reverse complement strand
AGTACGAGGCCGTGTTCATCGGCTCCGGCGCCGGTCTGCCGAAGTTCCAGAACATCCCGGGCCTGAGCTACTGCGGCGTGTTCTCCGCCAACGAGTTCCTCACCCGCATCAACCTCATGCACGCTTACGACGAGCGCTACGACACCCCGCTCATGCCCATCCACGTGACGGCCGTCGTCGGCGCAGGCAACGTCGCCATGGACGCCGCGCGCTGCGCCAAGCGTCTGGGCGCGGACGTGACGGTCGTGTACCGCCGCGGCGAGGAGGAGATTCCCGCCCGCAAGGAAGAGTACGAGCACGCGAAGGAAGAGGGCATCAACTTCCACCTGCTGTGCAACCCGGTCGAGATCCTGGCCGATGACAAGGGCTGGGTGCGCGGCCTCAAGTGCATCCGTATGGAGCTCGGCGAGCCCGACGAGAAGGGCCGCCGCCGTCCGATCGAAGTGCCGGGCAGCGAGTTTGAGATGGCCTGCGACTCCGTCATCATGGCGCTGGGCACCTCCCCCAACCCACTGCTGCGCAAGGCGACGCCGGACCTCGAGTACAGCGACCGCGGCGGCATCGTCGTCAAGGACGACACCGTGACGACCATGAAGGACGGCGTGTTCGCCGGCGGCGACGCCGTCACCGGTGCGGCCACCGTCATCAAGGCGATGGGCGCCGGCAAGAAGGCCGCCGCTGCCATCGACGCATACATCAAGAGCAAGTAAGTGCATACACAAGATCAGCGGGCATCCGACGGATGCCCGCTGATTGGTTTTCAAACTGGTAGCCTTCCCCTTCGAGAGCAGTGCTTGGGGTGCGGAACAGGCGCGCACCCCTTGGCTCCCTTGTGGAAAGGGCGCTGGCAGCCGTCAGGCTGACTGAGGGATTGACACGCAAAATCTCGCACCAAAGCCGGTATCTGCAGCTCCTCCGGCACGGCGCAGAGCGCCGCGCCACTTCCCTTACGCAGGGGAGGCTTTTCCTGCGCGACCGGTAGTGCAAAGCGGATCTGTCCTGAGGGGCACACACATCAGAAAAGCCTTCCCATGAAAGGGAAGGCTTTTCATTTCCGTCGTTTATGCCTGCGCGGGGAGATTGAGCACAAAGGCCATGAACTCCAGCGGCTCCGGGCCGTCATTGCGCAGGGCGTGACTCTCGCCGTCGCCCGTGAAGGTCACGGTGCCGGCGTCCACGGTCGTCGTTTCGCCGTTGCTGCGGTAAACACCGTGCCCGGAGAGGAAGTAGTACACTTCGTAGTTGCCGTGGTGGGTGTGCTCGCCGACTTCGCAGCCGGGCTGCAGCACCATGCGGGCGCAGACCGTGCCGGCGCCGAGCATCTCCTCCGGGGAGAGGAGCGCATAGCGCTCAAGGTGGCCGGCGCCGCCCTTGAGGTGCTCGAGGCGCTCGGGCGTGTCGGGGAGCTTGCGGATGAATGCCATAGAGATCAGCCTCCTGTTTCGTTTCTGCTTCTATTCGTAGCACACGGCCGCGAAAATTGCAACCGTTTTTCGCGCGGAGGCCGGCTGGGAATCGTATTTTAAATATAAAAAATCCACGCACATGGCGTGGCGTCATCCGGCTCTATGGCTTCTCACTTGCTGCTGGGCTGCCAGCTGCTGTCCGAGAAAATCAGATCGTCCAGGTCCTGGACTTGGTTGGTACGCATAACGTTATCACGCTCCTTTCTTTTTCAGTTATTTATAGTTTACCAGAGAAAATGCAAGATTACAAGCGAAGGTTTTCACAATTCCTACAGATTTTGCCTAAAATTTTGCAGCAAAACGCACAAATCCGGGGCGTTTCCTGCAGGAAGCGCCCCGGTCAGATTCATTTGTACAGGTCGAGGAACTCCTCGAGGCAGAGGCCGTTGCCCATGATGTACGCGGCCGCCTCCTTGCCGACGTAGCGGAAGTGCCACGGCTCATACATGACGCCGGTGATGTCCTGCTTGTCGGCGGGATAGCGCAGGATGAAGCCGTAGTCCTGGCAGTGGGCGTACATCCACTGGTAGAGCGCGGTCTTTTCGAGCTCCTTCGTCTTGACCTCGTAGAACTTATCCGTGATGTCGGCGCACAGGCCGAGCTGATGTTCGCTCGTGCCGGGACGGTTGACGATGCGGGCGGCCGCGGCCTCGTCGCCGCCGCACTGGCTGACCTTGCGGTTAAAGAGATACGTCTGCTCGTTATAGCTGCGGTACGCGCTCGACAGGCACACGCTCAGCCCCTCGGCGCGCGCGCCGGCGATGAAATCTTTCAGCGCGTCCACGGCGCGGGCGTCAAAATACCGGCCACTCTCGAGCTCGGCCAGATCCTCCGGCACGGCCTCGCCGATGGAATTTTGCGCATTGACGAGCGTGAGCTCCCAGCTGCCGGTGTTGACCTTCGGCAGGCCGTTGTCCGGCTCGGGCGTGGGGGTGGGCACGACGGCCGCGGCCGCGGCCGGGGTGGGCGTGGCGACGGCGGACTGCGCCGGGGCATTCATCGGCGGCAGCACGCGCAGCGCGATGACCACGGCCAGCGCCAGCACAAGTGCGACGCACAAGACGGTTTTGAGAGCTTTTCGCATATCCCCACATCCTCGGTGACAGGTTTCGGCACATAGTGACCAAAAATATGGTATCACGTTTCCGGCGGCGGGTCAATCCCAAAACCACGGCAGCGGGCCGCGGCCCTTTCCAACGAGAACCCATCTCATTGGAAATATCATTCTCCAATATACGTGAAGCGGCGGACGGTCTGCCCACCGCGCTCGATCATCTCGCTCCACATGGCGGCGGGGCGCACCCACACGCCGCGCTCCCCGTAGAGCGCGCGGTAGACGACCATCGGCTCCAATGTTTCCGAGTGCGTGGCGACAAAGAGCAGCTCGTATTCCTTCCCCTTGAAGTGCCGGTAGCGGCCGGGGCGGAGCGTCTGTGCCGCGCTCATGCGTTGTCCTCCGGCAGGCCGAAGCTCTGGATGAGCAGGCGCGTGAGCGCGTGCGCCCCGTCGCGCGTGAGCATGATGCTGGCGACCTCGCCGACCGTCTTTTCCGGCATGTCGATCAGGCCCTTGGGCTGGGGCGTGTAATTGTGCTGCATATACATATGGTAAAAGCTCAGCGAGCACTCCGAGCGGTTGTCATTGACCGAGACGTTGAACACATTGGCAAACTGGGGCTTCATGATGCGCACCTCCTGCAGATTTTCTGCGCCCATTATACCACAGCGGCGACGGAAACGGGTGGGTAATTTTTGCACATTTTCGGGAAAGATGTTCAAAATCTATTGCGGTATGGGACAATTTCCTGTATAATGTGTCTACCAGTATGCGACTTTTTTAACATGGAGGGGAGAGCCGTTTGAAAGACCTGAAGTATCTTTACGAATTTGAAAAGCTGCTCGAGAGCGCGAACAATCCGCTCGTGCAGCAGGCGTGTGCCGAGGGGAAGCACGCGCTGGCCTACACCTGCTACCACATGCCCGAGGTGCTGCTCAACACCGGCGACTGCTTCTCAGTGCGGCTGCGTGCGCCGCTGACGGGATCGCTGGACATCTCGTCGTACTACATGTCCAACTTCATCTGCGACTACTGCAAGTCGCTGCTCGAGCGCGGCATCGAAGGGGGCTACAACTTCCTGTCCGCCCTGCTGGCGACGGAGACCTGCTCGGAGATGAACCGCGCGCTCGAGCACTTCGAGCTGCTGCACCTCGTGGACAACGAGCAGTTTTTCGTGACCTTCCTCGATATGCCCTTCAAGGTCACGGACAATACCGTGCGCCACTATGTCGACCAGCTCCGGCGCAAGGTGCTCGAGCCGCTGCATGAGGTCTACGGCGTGGACGTGTCGGACGACGCGCTGCGCAAGGCCGTGGCCGAGCACAACGAGGTCTGCCGCATCCTGACCGAGATCGGCCAGCTGCGCAAGGAGGAAAACCCGCGCATCACAGGCTATGAGTACCACATTCTCAACCTCGTGAGCTACTGCTGCCCGAAGTACCTCATCGTTGATAAGCTGCGCGAGACGCTCGAGGAGCTGCGTCACCGCGAGCCCGACGCCAGGCCGAACTTCCGCGTGAAGATCGCCGTCGTCGGCAGCGAGATCGACGACCCCGGCTTTACCAAGCTCGTGGAGGAGGCGGGCGCGCTCGTCGTGGTCGACCGCTTCTGCTTCGGCTCGACGCCCGGCCGCGAGGAAATTCATCTCGACCCCGACCTGCCGGTGCTCGAGAGCATCGCCCGGCACTACCTCACTACGAGCCAGTGCCCGCGCTACATGCAGCGCGAGAAGGTGGAGGGCCGCTGGCAGCTCGTGCGTGACCTGTGCGAGGAGTACCACGCGCAGGGCGTGCTGTACGAACAGCTCAAGTTCTGCGAGTACTGGGGCTATGAGCGCGCGCTGGCGAGCCACGTCATCACGCACGACTACGGCATCCCGTCCGTCGCGGTCGACCGGCAGAACGCCACCGGCGGCAACGGCCAGCTGCGCACGCGCGTGCAGGCATTCGTCGAGAGTCTGGAGATCAAGCAGCTCCAGGCGCAGAGAGGAGGCAAGTGACCATGGCTGACAAGGAAAAACGCTCCCTGCGGGAATTTCTCCGCCACATCAATGACTATACTTACCGCTTCAACCCCGAGAAGGGCCAGTTTCGCTACCGCGAGCTGCGCGGTGTGCGCGACACGGCGTTCGACTTTTACATGTGGCTCAAGTGCTGGAAGGACATGGTCGCCTTTGTGGCCAAGTGCCCGGTGTCGGCCGTGCGCGCGCTGTTTCGCTACCAGTGGTTTGCGACCTATCTGACCTACCCGAACTTTGTCGACCGCGGCACGCTCGGTATGCGCGGAAACCAGCTGCGCATGGCCCGCGCGCAGTACGACCGCATCGTGAAAAAGGCCACCGACCTGCTGCGCATCTCGTTCGTGGCCGACGAGCACTTCCACCCCGGCAACAAGCTGTCCAAGAAGGTCGTGCTCTTTGACGAGCTCGTCCCCGGCGAGATCATGGCCGGCTTCCCGAACCTCATCTACCTGCCGGCGCAGGTGCTGCCGGTGTTTCTGTGCTCCATCCTCGACCAGCAGATCACCCCGCCGTACCTCGACGCGGCCGAGAACTTCGGCATCCCGGCCGACGTCTGCCCCCTGCCCTCGGCCGAGGCCGGCTGCGCCCTGCGCGACGAGTATCCCAAGGTCGGCACGTGCTTTGTCGCCTGCAACATGCCGTGCGACGGCAGCGTCGCCACGACGTCGTATCAGGACCGGTACTTCAACCTCCCGACGTACTACTTCGGCGTGCCCATCCGCTACAATGAGGAGGCCGTGCAGGACTACGCCGTCGAGGAGCTGCGGGGGCTCATCCGCTTCATCGAGGAGCAGACCGGCGAGACGTTCGACTGGGACGCCTTTTTCAGGGCCATGAAGGTCTACAATCAGGAGACGGAGTACGAGCTGCAGAAGTGGGAGGTCAACCGCACGCCCTACCCGCAGATGACGGGCGAGACGTTCTGGATCTACCGCATGTTTTTCTACCACCTCTCCGGCGGCATGGACCCGCATTTTCTCGACACCGACCGCCGCGTCAACCGCATCATGATGCGCGGCTACCAGCAGAAAAAGCCCTGCGCGCCCGCGATGCGCCACCGCTGCGTCGAGTGGTCGTGCCCGGCGAACTTCTACCCCGACTTCTCTGTCTGGGCGGAAAACTGCTGGGGCATCAACGTCGTGGCGAGCATGGAGTCACTCATTTCCGACATCATCATCAACACGGAAGATCAAGATCAGGCGCTCGCCGACCTCGCCCGCAGCTACCAGCGCACCACCATGCGCAAGCACACGAAGGGCGGCTACGCGAACGTGCTCGACGAGCTGTGGATCGTCTGCAAACAGTACAACGCCGACATGGTGCTCATGTACGACCAGATTTCCTGCAAGGGCATGGACGGTCTGCGCGGCGTGTTCGAGGAGCAGGCGGCCACGCGCGGCGTGCATATGCTCTGGGTGGCGCAGGATCTGCTCGATTCGCGCACGATCTCCAAGCGTGACATGCGCCGCCAGGTCAACCTCTACATGCAGACCGTCATGGGCGAGGAGCCCGTGCGGCCCGACCTCGTGGACTTTGACGATGCGCTGACGTGGTAAGCCACTCCAACGCACCCTTTAAAACAGGAAAATGCCCTGCCAGAAGGCAGGGCATTTTTGCATATTTTTCATGCCTGCGGCTGTTTTTTGATGTCGAACCGCCACACGGCGACGGCGTAGGACACGAAGGCGATGGCCTCGATGACCATGCACGAGTACGAGCGCGCGAGGATATCATACGTGAACCAGAACGGCGAATTCGTCAGATAGAGCAGGCGCGTGCGGCACATGTCGCGCGTCCAGAGCGCGACCGTCGTCATGCTCATGGCGATGCCGGGCAGCAGGCTCATCGGCCCCGCCCACGTGAGGACGGTATTGACCACGTACAGCGCCAGAAACGCCCACAGCCACGCGCGGCTCTGCGCCCACTTGCGGTCGTTGAAGTAAAACACGACGCTGCGCGCAAACGACAGGATGTTGATGGTCGCGGCGGTCGTCGCACCGAGCAGCCCGTAGTGCACGATCCACATCAGGCAGGCGGCGGCCTGCGCGGCGAGGATGACGCGGCGGTTATTGAATTGTACCGAAGCAAACACGATCAGGCTGCCGAGCAGACCCAGCGCCTGGTTGAGCCAGAAACCCATGTGCCCACACCCTTTCTTCCCGCGGGAAAGAGTATCATAACACAACCGCGCGGGAAAAACAACCCTCCGCGCGCAGTTTTTCTCTCCCGTGCAGCGGATGCAGGGCGTGGCATCGGCACGGTCGTGTCAGCGCTGATCGTCGGGCCGCTCGTGTCGCTGTTCGACCGCGTGCTGCCGGGCCTCGGCCGCATCCGCGCGCTGGCCATCTCCTGAATATGCAAAAAACACCCCGCCGCGACCGGCGGGGTGTTTCTATATTTAAATGGTATCGCTCAAAACCACGCGGCGATCTGCTGCCAGACCGGCAGGCTGACCAGCCAGCGGATGAGCGGCACGAACAGCAGCGCCGGCAAATAGTCCGCCACCTTGATCTTCGTCGCGCCGGTCTGATTGAGGCCGATGGCCGCCACGAGCAGGGATCCCGCGCACGTGAGGTCTGCGACCGCCGCCTCCGAGAGCAGCGGCGCGATCGCCCCGGCCAGCAGCGTGAGCGCCCCCTCGACCACGAACACCGCCGCGCCCGCGAGCATGACGCCCGCGCCGAGCGTTGTGGCCAGCATGGCGCAGAAGACAAGGTCGATCATCGACTTGGTGAGCAGGATGCTGTTGTCGCCGCGGATGCCGGCATCGAGTGAGCCGTTGACCGCCATGGCGCCCACGCAGCACAGCAGGCTCGCCGTCACGAAGCCCTCGGCCAGCGACGGGCCGCCCTCGTGCCGGTGAACGTGCGCCTCGACCCACGTGCCGAGGCGGTGGATCGCCCCGTCGATGTTCAGCAGCGCACCCGCGGCCGCGCCGAGCGTCATGGCCACGATGACGATCAGAATGCTCCGACACGCAAACGCGCCCGAGATGCCGATATACAGCACGCACAGCCCGAGGCCGATCATGACCGTCTTGCTCACGCGCTCGGGGATGCCCCGCTGAAACAACAGACCGACCGCACCGCCGGCCACGATGGCCAGCGCGTTGACGATGGCGCCTGTCATGCTCATGAATGATCCGCTCCTTCCCGCCGCGTCCGCCTTATTTCGTGTCCGCCTTATTTAAATAAGGTATCCATACCGGGCACGGCGCACCTGCAAATGTACCGCTCTACGATAGCACAACCGCCCGGCGGTGTAAACACCCAAATGCGGCAAACTCAGCCGCGCGGCGGGATCCTGGACGCTTTGAGCTCACTCAAAAACAGCTGCCCGGCAGTGGACAGGCCAGTCTTCTGCTTATAGATGACGCCGATGGTGCGCTGCAGCTCCGGAGAGAGCCGGCGCGCGGTGAGGCGCTGGCCGCTGCGGCGCAGCACGGCCTCCGGCAGGATGGACACGCCGAGCCGGCTCTCAACCATGTTCAGGATCGTGTAGTCGTCGGCCACGCGGTACTGCACGTTGATCTGCGGATGGCGCGCGAGCAGCTCGCGGATGCAGCCGCCGCCGCGCCCCTCCTCGAGGAGGATGAAGGGCTCGGCCGCCAGCTCATCGATCTGGACGAAGATGTTCTCGCCCAGCGGATGGCCCTCGGGCAGGACGGCGAGCATGGTGTCCTGATAGATTGGCTCGCAGGCAAACGGCGTTGTGCGCGACATGTCCGTGAAGCCGAAATCGACCACGCCCTCGCGCACCCAGTCCTCGATCTCGTAATACAGGCCCTGGTAGAGCTCGAAGCGGATGCGGCTGTGCTGCCGGCGGAAGCGCTCCATGGCCGGCGGCAGCAGGAAGCTCGACACGCTCGTGAACGTGCCGAGGCGGATCGTGCCCTGCTCCAGCCCACTGAAGCCCGCCGCCTGCGACTGGAGCATGCGGTAGGCGTTGACCGTGTCGCGGATGTACGGCAGCAGGTGGCGGCCCTCGTAGGTGAGCGTCACGCCCGAGCGCGAACGCACCAGCAGTGTCACGCCCAGCTCCGCCTCCAGCGACTTGATCATCTGGCTGACGGCCGACTGCGTGTAGCCGAGATCGCGCGCCGCGTCCGAAAAACTGTTGCGCTCAAAGGCCTTCAAAAAGGCGATGTATCGGTTCATAAGCACCTCACAAATTAGAAACGCTAATTTAACTATCAGAAACATTTGCTTTACTTATCCATAAAGGCATTATATAATGGGCACTGTCAGATAGCAAGCGGGAATTTTCGTGACCGCACACGAGCCTCTCCGCCCGCTGACAAAACACGCAATCTCTCCCCCAAGCAACATGATAATTCCTTTTTCCAACTCCATTTCTCCTATGGAAACGTCCCTGCCGGTTTGTCCGTTCCGGCAGGGGCGTTTTCCGTTTTGCGGGAGATTTGCGTGGGGAAGGTATTTGTCAGATTTACCCCGCACGACCGGCGCGCTGCCAATGCCTCCCCTGTGCAAGGGGCGGTGAGTGAGCAGCTGGACGCTATTTTTACCGATATTTTCCCCGACGCGGTGAAGATCGGCATGGTTTCCTCCGCCGACCTCATCGTGGTCATCGCGGAAAAACTGAAGCAGTACAAAGCGAAGAACATCGTGGTGGACCCCGTGATGGTGGCCACCTCCGGGGCAAAGCTGCTGCGGGATGATGCGGTGGAGGCCCTGTGCCGGGAGCTGCTGCCGCTGGCGGCGGTCCTGACCCCCAACATCCCCGAGGCGGAGATCCTCTCCGGCATGACCATCACCGATGCTACCGGCATGGAGGCTGCCGCCAAGTACATCAGCGAGAAATACGGCTGCGCCGTGCTGTGCAAGGGCGGCCATAAGGTCAACGATGCCGACGATCTCCTGTGGCGGAACGGCTTCGGCAAGTGGTTCCACGGCAAGCGGATCGACAATCCCAACACCCACGGCACCGGCTGCACCCTCTCCAGCGCCATTGCCTCCAATCTGGCCAAGGGCTATGATCTGGACGAGTCCGTGGAGCGGGCCAAGGAATACATCTCCGGCGCATTGGCGGCCATGCTGGATCTGGGCCACGGCTCCGGCCCGATGGACCATATGTTTGCACTGAAGGGAGAGTTTGTGGGTGGGTGAGCAGACCTTTGTGCAGCAGCTGGTGCAGGAAAGTCTGCCTGTGTGGGAGAAATGTCTGCACTCAGAATTTCTGACCCACCTTGCGGATGGCACACTGGATGAAGCCTGCTTCAAGGGCTACATCGTGGAGGACAGTCTTTACCTGCGGGAATATGCCAAGGTGTTTGCCTGGGGCATGACCAAGGCAAAGGATATGCAGACCATCCGCACCTACTATTCCCTGCTTTCCTTCGTGAATGAGAGCGAGGATGCAGCCCGCCTGCACTATCTCAAGCACTTTGGACTGACCGATGAAGGCATCCAGAGCCTGCCGCTGCGGCCGGAGAACCGTGCCTATGTGGACTCTATGATCGAAGCCGCCAAAAACGGCGAGGGCGCAGCCGAGTGCATGATGGCCTGCCTGCCCTGTATGCTGAGCTATGGCTGGATCTTCCAGAAACTGCTGGAAGAAAAGCCTTCCGTGCAGGATACCCTTTATGGTGCACTGGTGGTGGACTATGCTGACAAGGGCTATGAGGCGGCCTGCCGCGACTGGGCCGCATTTGCAGAAAAAGTCTGCGAAGGCCTGAGCGACGAACGCCTTGCCCGCTGCCGCGAGATCTTCCACGCCTGCTCGGAGCCAGGCGGAAGGCCAGGGAGAGGGTGGGGTCGTACTTGTTGTTCTCAATGGCGTTGATGGTCTGCCGGGACACGCCGCACCGCCTGGCCAGGTCCTCCTGGGAGATGCCCTTTTCTTTTCTCAGGACCCGGATCTGATTCTCCATGTCCTTCTCAACCTCCGTACTTGCGCTTGAACCAGCCCAGGAAGACGGCGTACATCAGGGCCGTCACCGTCAGCTGGACAAAGGGGGCGCTGGGCTCATAGCTGGGCGCCTGGACCACCGAGCAGACCAGGTCGATGATCTGCCCGCCCACTGTGGCGATGAGGGTCCAGGTGCTGGCCTTGCCCACGATCAGCTTCCGCCGCTCGTCGTCCACCTCCGAGCGGACCAGGGTAACAAGCATCCAGACGATCAGCGCCGCCGACAGGGCCAGCAGGCCCAGAAACAGATACACGATCACAGAACTTCCTTGCGCGTCCATAGAGAGACCTCCCGTCCATATAATTGTCAAATTCTTTTGACAATTATGTTATACCACAGGGGCCTCGATATGTCAAACACTTTTTACATTTTCTCCTGGTCCGCCCGGCGGTAGAAGGTGACCCCGTCCCGGGCCTCCATCACCAGGTCTCCCCGGTCCACCAGGTACTCCACAAAGAAGCGGATGTTCCGCTCAAACCGGAGGGCCCGGGATGGCTTCTTGGTGAGCAGCTTGAAGTAGCCGCACACCGCCCGGGTGATCTCGCTGATGGTCATGGGCCCGGTAATCAGAGCCAGCACCTCCCCCGCCCGCCGCTGGGCCAGGGCCTGGTTGTCGTCGATGAGGGCGGAGAGCTCCTCCCGGCGGCACATCCCCCGGTGGGCCATGACAAAAAAGTCCGCATCCACATCCCGCAGCTTCTCCCGGCTCTCGATGCCGGCCTGGTGGCACAGGCAGTAGGGCAGCTTGGCCCAGAGCTGTTCCCGTGACAGGAGGGCGTCCCCCACATAGCACACCCGGTCCGGGGTCTGGATGGCGATGTGGCCCGCCGAGTGGCCGGGGGTCTGGAGGATCTGGAACTCCGCCCCGCAGAAGGACAGGGGGCCGTCCCGGTCCGGGATGATCACATCCGGGGTGTGGACCAGATGGGCGGCCTCCCGCTCCACCATGCCGGGGGGCAGCATGAGAAAGTAGCACTTCAGGTTCAACAGCCCGGCGCACATCCCCGCCTCCTTGGCGGTGAGGGCCACCGGGATCTGGTACTTCTCCTGAAAATACCGGTTGTTTCCCCCGTGGTCCACGTGGGCGTGGGAGCACAGGATGCCCGCCGGGGTCAGGCCGTGGTCCAGGAGGGCCTGTTCCAGGTCCTCCCGCTCCCCCAGCAGGCCGGTGTCCAGCAGGACGCAGCGCCTCTCGTCCAGCTTATAGAAGGGAATCCACTCCATCCCCTCCAGCACCCAGGTGTTTCCTTTGATTGGTCTGATGTCCATGAAATCTGTGCTCCTTTGCTCGGTTGGTGTTCCTGCCTCCCCCGGTCAGGGGGCCGTATATTCCGCCCATGGGACGAAGGTGAAGGCCACATCCCATGGGGCCTCCCGGTAGACCAGGTAGGAGATGTCCCCCTTCCACACCGTCTCGTTGATGGCCCACTGGTCATAGGGGAGCAGGGGGAGGGTGATGCTCTCCGCCCCCGCCGCCGCCTGCTCCCGGGCGTAGGAGAGCCGCTGGTGATAGACCAGGCAGTTGCAGCTGTACACCCACACAAGGCCCGCCAGGGCCAGTGCAGACAGAGGCGCCGCCAGCCGGGTGAGGCCGGGCAGCCCCTGC
>OGXQ01002545.1_pt1 | contig 12150 bp, 7 predicted proteins | sample 1576291 | NCBI WGS metagenome assembly OGXQ01 (sample SAMEA3541575, study PRJEB24748) | human gut metagenome | biome: human gut; feature: human-associated habitat; material: faeces | place: China | collected 2012 | reverse complement strand
TCGTTCGCAAGAAAGAGTTTGAACCCCCGATATGTGCCGATTCGCTTTTCCTCACGTATAAATGCATGTTCCGCAAGCAGCTCTATCAGCCTTTCGCCCGCATCGCGCCGCCGTGTATAATTCTCGCCCGCAAGCATCATTGAAAACCCCTCGCCGGTGTTTTGTTCCGCAAGAAGCATATCCTTTTGAAGAATGTCGCGCAGTTTCAGCAATTCGCTGTTCTTTGCCGGCAACTGCAAAAGCTGCTCCGCCGCTTCTGTCTTTGCGCGCTCATGCTTTGATTTCAAAACAAGTTTGCGCTGAAGCTCCGTTTCAAGCTCAATCTTTCGCTTTATGAGCGGGTTTCCGACGGCGAGTGACTTGACTTCGCTGTATGTGAGCACAACTTCATCAACCTCGTCACCGCTTCTGCTCGGGCAATCACCGTTTACAATTTGAGATATAAATCGTTGTTTGTTTTCAAGAAGCTGCCACGAATAAGCATCAAAGCTTCCGTTTGTGATGTAGCGATATATCATTACCTCGTCATTTCGATTGCCCTGACGCAGCATTCGGCCTTCACGCTGGGTAACATCCGACGGACGCCACGGAATATCAAGGTGATGCACCGCAAGCAGATTATTTTGAACGTTCGCACCGATGCCGAGTTTGAAAGTTGAACCGATAAGCACACGTATGCGTCCCTTGCGAACTTTGTTAAAAAGCGTTGTTCGCATTGCGTCGTTTACAGCATCATGAACGAACGCAATTTCATCCGCAGGCACGCCGCGCAGGATAAGCTTTTGTTTAATATCGTCGTAAAGATTGAACCCGTCCTTCGGCGTGCTTTGGTCAAGGAACACAAGCTGGGTCAGTTTATCGCGTTCACTCCAGATTCTGAACACATTTTCAACGCATGTATTAAGTTTTGAGTTCGGATTATCAGGCTCCTCGGGGTTAACAAGACGCATGTCGAGAGCGGCTTTTCTGCCGTCCGTCGTGATTTTCAGCATGTTGTCCTCCGTTCGGGCAACGCTGCCGCTCTTTACCGCCTCTGCGCGCACCGCAAGCTCCTCAATATACTTTCTGAGGGACTCGCTTGCCGGAACGGTACAATTGATATAATTCACCTTATGCGGAATCCTTTTATCATCTTCCGGAGTAAAATACAAATCCGCAATATCCGAAAACAGCAGCGACAGTTCGGGCAGGTTATAGTACCTGCTGAGCCTGCGGCGCAGCCGATAGCCTATACCGTTCGCCTCAACTTCGAATTCTTCCGTAACCTCGGAAAACATTTTGACCCAATTGTCAAACTCAAGCAGATTCAGCTCGTCCATATGTTCATAGCCGAGGTACCGCTGCATCGTGTACATGTCCGAAACGGAGTTTGTGATCGGGGTTCCTGTTGCAAAAACAGCACCCCGTCCGTCATGCGTGCGCTGTATATAGCGGAGTTTTGCCATCAAATCATCGCACTTTTTCGAGCCCTTCGGGTTCAGCCCCGGCAGACTGCCGTGTTTGGTTTCAATACTGATGTTTTTAAAATTATGCGCTTCGTCAACAAATATCGTGTCGATCCCGAGGTCATCGAAAAAAACAGCACCCTTCGGAAGAGTTTGTTCCTCCTCCCAGAGCTTTTGCAGCCTGTGTTCAATACGCGACGCAAATCTGTTCAGCACGATATATGCATCGCTGTACACTGCACTGCGCATGGACTCCGCAATTTGCGCAAGGTGTGCGTTCAATTCGCGTTCACGCTCCCCGCGCGAAAGCGGGATAAGCGAAAAACTGCCGTAACCCATGATTATCGCGTCACAGTCGCTTTCAATAATCTGTTTCAAAACGCGGTTCCTGTTTGCGGGAGTGAAACTTTTTGGTTCAATTACAATGACCTCCGCCGCAGGATAAAGCCGGGTGAACTCATAATGCCATTGTTCGAGAATATTATTCGGAACAACAAACAGATTGCGTTTTGAAATGCCAAGCCGGCGCATTTCCATTGCCGCTGCCGCCATGACATAGGTTTTCCCCGCGCCGACCTGATGCGCCAGCAGGATATTTTTTGAATGCACGATTCTTTTCACGGCATCCAGCTGATGCTTTTGCAGCTTAATGTTCGGATCTTTGCCCGGAAGGAGCATTCTGCTGCCGTCAAAATGCCGCGGACGGATCGCACAGAAGTTTTCGTTGTAGTAGTTAAGCAATTGACTTCTTCTCGGCTCATCCCTGAAGAGCCAGAATGAGAATCTTTCCGCAATCTGCCGCGCTCTCTCCTGCGCAAGCAGAGTTTCGGCTTTGTTGACACGGCGAACCTGCTGTTCCTTGCCGTAAGGAATATATGTATCGTAAACGGCAATTTCGCGCGAATTGAGCATTCGCTCTATAATCTCAAAAGCGTTCATGCGTTCCGTGCCATAAGTAAGTTTTGCACGCGTAAAGTCCGTGAAATGCTTTTTTCCGTGAATTATATAATGATTTGCGGCGCGAATGTATTCAACGCTGATTTTCGGCTTTCCGGAAGCGGAACGGATACCGATTAAAGCAATTATAAAATCACGGTAGACCCAAGCGGGAATCCACGAACTGCCCATTGACGCCTTTATCTGCCCCGGCTGCACAACGGGCGGCATCACAACCTCAAGCGCAGAGATATTTTCCGAAAAATCCCAATCATCCGGCATTTGTTTTCGGGTATTAGATTCATCCCCTGCCGTTTTTGCGGTTTCAGCCTGCTGCTCAAGTGCCGATTTTGCGGCAGCAAGCTTTTTCATAATATTTCCGGAAAGGTATTCCTCCGCCGTAACAAAACAGCTCTTTTCGGGATCATAATAAATCGCACCCTTGAGAGATTGAAATGCTTCCGCTTTATCGACCCGCGCCAGCGCGCAGATAAAATCAATATCAACCCTGCCGATATAATCCACGCAGCGTTCAAGAGCGGAATGCACCGTCAGTGTTTCAGGCGGGTTTTCATTCAGTTGCGAACCGTTTTCTGTCAACTTGCATCCTTTCAGGTTTAACGATATGTTTTCCGTTTTCAGCCGAACTCAAAAATCAGCCGAGTCATTCGCTGCAGCAAAGGATCAGTCCCTGCTGTTTACGAAAGCTGCCCAAACCGGCATCCGCGCGATTAAGTGCATTCGCATCAAATGCTTCCGAGCGGGTGGAATATCGGTTTCATTCTTTGGAACGTCGCAATAAGCGGAATGCCTGCCGCCGCTGCAAGTTTCTCCGCCTCCTTTATGCGCTTTGCGACCCTGTCGCTTCTGTGTGCATCGGAACCGGTTGTTATATATTGACCGCCGAGATCGCGGTAAAGCTTTAATACATCCTCACCCCAGCAGGGATCATCCCACCATGCCGAAGTGTTGATTTCAATTCCCTTTCCGTTTTTTGCAAGATATGAAAAAATCTCCGCAAAAAGCTCTTTTGAAATATCAAGCGTCATTCGCCTGTCCTCATACGGCGAATACTTTGCAATGAAGTCATAATGACCGAGTATGTTCATGTAATCGCAGGTTTTAATACCTGTGAGAATCGTCTGAAGGTAGGAAAGGTATGCATCCTGTTTTGTTTTTCCGATGTAGTATTCCGGATAGTAAACATCAAATCCGCCCACAACATGTATTGAACCGATAACAAAATCGAGGTCATGCGGCGCGATGTACCGCCGTGCTTTTTCGGCGCAGTTCCCGTCGTTCAAAGCAACTTCCGCTCCGCGGCGTATGCGCACTCCTTTATACAGTCCGTTGTAAGGCAAAAGCTGTTCTCGCAATGCACCGAGATCCGATGGCTGCATTGACTTATCGCCGTTATCGAAATCAACATGATCCGTGAAGCAAATCTCACTCAATCCGCGCTCGGCGGCGGCTTCAAGCTGCTCCGTCACCGTTGCGGATGCATCTGCCGAATAATTCGTGTGTACATGGTAATCTATCATAATGATTCTCCTCCGTACCGATTCATCGCCCTTTTCGGAATGACAATTATATCACGTTCGTGCAATATATTCAATATGTTTTTCCCGTGAGTGCAATAATTTGCATGAATCGGCCTCCTGATACATTATTTGCGGTGTGCACACAGTTCGACCGTGCCGCCGCGCCTCGGAATAAAAAAGTTCGTTTTTTTGCAAGTTCAATATGGTTTTGCAGGCCGTCGCAATGCATTCGCATCGTATTCAAAATAAAAAGCCGCCCGACTTACGTTTTCGGAACGGCGTTTCAATATCGGTTTAACGCACAAAGTTTAATCAGTGCGGCGTTCGGGTTCGCAATGAAGCGCAGCTTATCAGGACTCGTTTGCGGAGTTTTGGTCATTTTGACGGCTGCCGCATGTTTCTTCTTTTTCAGTCTGCTGTTTCTCCCACTCGATTTTTTCGAGCCGTCTCTCGCGGCCCTCCATAATTCGCCTGATATTCGGAAGGTGAGCAGTGATGACAACAGCGGCAATCACAACAGCAATGAGCATCAGCGGAATATTGCCCCGGTTACGGTAAATCACAAGGGCAGTCGCGATTATCGTGCCGACAACGGAGCCTACGGAAACCATTTTTGTTATTGCAATAAGAATAACCGCACAACCGACAGCAATGAGCAGCTGAACCGGGGACAGCACAAGCAGACCGCCAAGCGCGACCGCAACGCATTTCCCTCCGCGGAACTCATAAAAAACAGGCAGCAAATGCCCGAGTATCGCACCCAACAGCCCTATGCAGCCGAGTATTCCGCTCAGATTTTCGGGCATGACATAATTCGAAAACAGTGCCGGAGCAATTGCCGCAGCGGCGTAACCCACGCCGACGCTTGCCGCACCCTTCGCACTGTCGCTCGCCAAACAGATAAGCCCCCATTTCCAGCCGAAGGTTCTCAATACATTTGTTGAACCTGCATTGCCGCTTCCGCAGGCATGGATATCCGTGCTTTTGCTTCGTGCAATCTTCACCGCACTCATTATGCTGCCGAGAAGATAACCCGCAATGAGGCAAAAAACGGACAGAAGCACAGTTATCATAGTTTTCCCTTTCAGTTACCGCATTTTAATCAGGCTCAGAACTTAAATCGACCGCAGGAATGCATTTTTAAGAACCGCATACCGTGCATCAGCAGCCGAAATATGTCCTTGCAATTCCCGCATCAATCCGAATCTGCTCCTTAAGAGCGTCCAGCGATTCAAACTTTTTGACATCGCGGATTTTTTTAACGAAACATACCGTCATCGGAAGTCCGTAAATATCCTCGTCATAGTCAAAAATATGCGTTTCTATCGTGCGTTTTGTTCCGCCGACAGTCGGGTTCGTTCCGATGTTCGTGCAGGCAGGCATTATGTCGCCGTTGACGCGTGCCATGCTCACATACACTCCGTCCGCGGGAATCACGCGGGCGGAATCGGGTTCAATATTCGCCGTCGGATAGCCGATTGTTCTTCCTATACGCTTGTTTTGAACGATTATGCCGTCAAGGGCATAAGCTCTTCCCAAAAGGAGCTGTGCATCCTGAACGTTCCCGCATGTTATCATGTTTCGAACTCTCGTGCTTGAAACAGGCTCGCGCCCCAAAAGCACGGGTTGAATAATCGCCGTTTTGATTCCGTATTTTTGGCAAAGCCTTTGAAGCGTCTCGCTGTTCCCCTGTTTTTTCTTTCCGAAAGTGTAATTAAACCCGGCAACAATAATCTTTGGGTTCAATCTTTCGGCAAGCATTCGGATAAAACTCTCTGCGGAAAGGTCGCGAATCGCACTTGTAAACTCAACCTCATCAACCAGCTCAATGCCCTGCCTGCGCATAAGAGCGGCGCGGGTTTCATTGCTGCAAAGCCGAAGAATTTTTTTGCCGAAAAGCTCCTGCGGATGATTCTCAAACGTAAACACAGCAGGAACAAGTCCGGATTGCCGCGCTATCAGAACGGTTGCGTCAATTATCTTCTTGTGACCGACATGCATTCCGTCAAACATGCCGAGAGCAACCACCGTACCCGGTTTGGCTGCGTTCGTATAGTCTGTGCCCGGCGTGTTAATTTTGTCCTTGTTCTGCATCAAACGCTCATTTCTCCTTCCCGAACCATACGGTGATATGCAATCCGGAATCATCCCGCAGCGCAAGGCCCATGAATTCATTTTCAAGATACAGTCTGTAGACCGTTCCCGGCTCAGCCTGCCCGCATTCAACCGAAGCTCCGTTTGAAATAAGCGTCCTTTGCTTTTCGGAAAGGTTAAAAAGGCGAAGTTCCGGCAGGTGCCGCGCAGCCTCGTCAACGGGAACAACAACCGATTGAAGTTCCCCCGCTTCCTTCAGTTCCTTCAGTTCCGCGATCGTATGCGCTTCGCTGATATCGAAGGTTCCGGAAGCGGTTCGCAGCAGAAACGGCATGTATGCACAGCAGCCGAGGGCCCGTCCGATGTCCCTGCAAAGCGAACGGACATATGTGCCTTTTGAGCATCGAATGCGGATGAGGAAGCTGTTTTGTTCGAGTTCACAAATGGTTTCAAGCAAAAAAACTCTGATTCTCCGCCTGCGTTCCTCAACCGGAGCTGCAACGCTCCCGTTGCGTGCCAGCTTGTACATTTTAACGCCGTTCACACTCAAAGACGAATAAATCGGCGGCACCTGCTCAATTTCGCCTATGAAATCAGGCAGAATTTTTTCAAGCTCCGCTTTTGAAACCATGCGGCTGCTTTCGGCGATCACCGTGCCGCAGGCATCCTCCGTGTCGGTTTCCGCTCCGAACCGAATCTCCGCAATGTATTCTTTTTCTTTATCAACAAGATAGTCAAACAGGCGGGTTGCCCTGCCTATGCAGATGGGTAAAACGCCCGCCGCAGCAGGGTCAAGCGTTCCCGTATGTCCGACGCGCCGTTCGCCGAAGATTCTGCGTATATCCACCACGACATCGCTCGATGTCATTCCCGGCGGTTTCAGCACGCTGACTACTCCTTCAAATTGCATTGTTAATCAATAATTCCTTTGTTGTTCTGTTGAAACGCATCATTGCTTTTCATTCGGGCATTAGTGCGTATCGGGAGAAGAATCGTGTTTCTCATCCCTTTTCAGCTCTGCAATTGCCGCCTCTGTCGCGCTCGCAACAACGGTTGAAAGGGGCAGCCATGCCGTGTATCCGGCCGCTCTTTCATGCCCGCCGCCGCCGAATTTGTTTGCAATTCGGCAAACGTCCCCGATATCCTTGCTGCGAAGGCTGACTTTAAAACTTCCGTCCGCGCCTTCACGGATAAAAATTGCGATTTTAACGCTGTCGATATCACGAACACAGTCAACAATGCCTTCGCAATCCTCGTTTGTTGCATCAAAGCTCAGCATCTGAGCTCTTGTAAGCACGCCTATGCCGATTCTGCCTTCATCCTCAAGACGGATCCTTGATGTCACAAAGCCCTGAACCCTTGTTTTCGTGTACGGCACCGTTCGGTAAATCAGTCGGTTGACCTCCGAAACATCAACCAGTTTCTTTTCAATGAAATCGGCAATTATCCGCAAAGCATTCGGTGTTGTGTTGCTGTATGAAAGGTTGCCCGTGTCGGTGACTATTCCGGTATAAAGGCAAATTGCGGATCGCTTATCGATTGCAACACCGAACATGCCGTAAAGCTCATAAACAATCTCCGCCGTTGCCGCCGCATCCGAAACAACAAGGTTCACTTCGGCATAATGCGGGTTCGTAACATGATGGTCAACACATGCCTCTGCCTGCGCGGCATCGAACAAACGCACTGCACGGCCGAAACGCGGCTTGTCCGCACAATCAACGGCAATGACGCGGCAATAGCCCTCGGCATCCTCGGGCATTTTGACGGTTTCCGATTCCGGCAGGAATCCGTAAATCTTCGGAACGGGGTTCGAGCAAACGACCTCTGCAGTTTTTCCGAGAGCGTTCAGCAGCAGTTTCAGCGCGAGTGCCGAACCCAGGGTGTCTCCGTCCGGGGAAATGTGCGTGAGCAGCGTGAAACTCTGCCCATCGGATATAAACTTTCGGACATCGGCGAACTCCGCCCCATGTTTAGTCTTCATTTTGGGTGTTTTCCTTATCTTCTTCCGCATTGTTCCGATTCGCGTCAAGCTGAGCACGCTCGGTTTGCAGTTTGTTGATTATTTCGGAAATATGCACGGAATACTCGATTGAGTCATCAAGAGTGAACTTCAGAGTCGGTATTCGGCGGATATCGATTCTGCGCCCAAGCTCTCTTGCAATAAATCCTTCCGCACGATTGAGCTGAGCAACGGTTTCTTTTCGAACCGAATCATCCTTATCGTACACACTGACCCGAACCTTTGCAAGCTTCAGGTCGTTTGTTGCTTCAACGAGCATTATTGTCGTCATCGGAGATATTCTCGGATCTTTCATCTCGCGGACGATTTCGCTCAGTGCTTTTTTGATTTCTTCATTTATTCTGTCGTATCTGACTGATGCCATAAGCTCCCTTTCGGATTTTGAATCCATGCCGCCGAAATGCTGCATTTAAATTTCTGTCGTTCAAGCCCGCCTTTGCAAACGGCCTTCTCCGCGTTCCGAATAACTGTTCTTCGGACACATGCCGGTTCTCTGTTAATGCGTAAACTCTCCGGCGGAAATTTATCTGATCAGCGTTGATTTAATCCCCGGTCTGTACCGCGGCGCAAAAAGCGTTTCCGGCACAGCCGGGGACGGATTATTCTGTTGTCAGCGTTTAACCTCTTCCATCGTGTAGGCTTCTATAACATCGCCTTCGTGAATATCGTTGAAGTTCTCAATGCCTATGCCGCATTCATAACCGGCAGCAACCTCGCGGACATCATCCTTGAACCTGCGCAGCGATGCAATTTGGCCTTCATGAATAACCACGCCGTCGCGAACAACGCGAACCTGCGCATTGCGCTGAACCTTGCCGTCCTGAACGTATGCACCCGCAATCGTGCCGACGGAGCTGACCTTGAACGTGTTTCTGACGCTTATTGTACCCAAATGCACTTCTTTGAATACGGGCTTGAACATACCCTTCATAGCGTTTTCAACATCTTCAATCGCCTGATAAATGATGCGGTAGGTGCGGACATCTACCTTTTCCTGCTCCGCAAGATTGCGTGCTCCGCTGTCGGGACGGACATTGAAACCGATTACGATCGCGTTTGAAGCGGAAGCGAACATAACATCCGATTCCGTAATTGCGCCCACGCCGCCGTGAATGCACTTCACACAAACTTCCTCGTTGGAAAGCTTTTCAAGAGCCTGTTTAACAGCCTCAACCGAACCGTGAACATCCGCTTTGACAACGATGTTGAGCGTTTTGACTTCGCCCTCGGCAATATGGCTGAACAGATCCTCCAAGCTGACCTTGGACAGGTTTTTAAGCTGCTCCGCTTTGATTCTGTTGCGGCGTTCCTCCGCAACCTTTTTGGAAACCTCCGCAACGTTCATGATATCGCCTGCTGAAGGCACTTCGTTGAAGCCGAGAACTTCGACCGGGCAGCTCGGGCCTGCGGTTTTGACGTTTTCGCCCTTGTCGTTCATCATTGCACGAACCCTGCCGTATGCAATGCCCGCAACAATGGGATCGCCGATTTTCAAAGTGCCGTTCTGCACAAGAACGGTTGCAACAGGACCTCTGCCCTTGTCGAGCTGAGCTTCAATGATGGTTCCCTTTGCCGCTTTGTTCGGGTTTGCCTTAAGGTCAAGAACATCCGCCTGCAAAAGAACCATTTCAAGCAGCTCATCAAGATTCTGCTGTTTCTTTGCGGAAACGGGGACGCATATCGTATCGCCGCCCCAATCCTCGCACACGAGACCGTGTTCCGTCAACTGCTGTTTGACTCTTTCCGGGTTGCTCTCGGGCTTGTCGATCTTGTTCACCGCAACGATGATGGGAACACCCGCCGCCTTTGAGTGATTGATAGCCTCAACTGTCTGCGGCATAATGCCGTCATCCGCAGCAACAACAAGGATTACAACGTCCGTGACCTGTGCACCTCTTGCGCGCATTGAAGTAAATGCCTCGTGGCCGGGAGTGTCGATGAAAGTTATCATCCTGCCGTTGCATTCAACCGTGTAAGCACCGATATGCTGAGTTATGCCGCCCGCTTCACCCTCGGTAACATGAGTTTTGCGGATCGCATCAAGCAGAGAAGTTTTGCCGTGGTCAACATGGCCCATGATCGTGACAACGGGAGGACGGGGAACAAGATCTTCCTCTGCATCCACTTCTTCGGCATTCTCCTGCATCGTCTCCTCATAAGTCTTTGCAACCTGGTGCTCAAGCTCGATATCGTATTCCATTGCAACAAGCTCACAGGTCTCAAAATCGATATCCTGATTGATGTTTGCAACAATGCCCATCATGAACAGCTTTTTGAGAATTTCCGCTGCGGGTTTTCCGATTTTTTCGGAGAAATCACGTACCGTTATCGTTTCTGTCGTTATAACCGCTTTTTCGATAACAACGGGTTCGGGTTTGCGATATTGAGTTTGTTTTGCGGCTTTCTTCTTTCTGCCGCCGTAGGATCCGCCGTCATCCTCCCAGTTTTTCGCGGAGGGAGCGGTTTCCTTCATGATCGTCTTTTTGTTCTTTGCCTTCTTTTCGGTGTCGAAGGTGCGAACATAGCTGCTCTTGTTTTCAGGCGCACGATTTTCCTTTTGAATAATTGCAGGTGCTTCTCCGGGCTTTCTGCCGACGGGGCGCTGCTGCGGGCGGCGGCGGAGCAATGCCGGGCCGTGGGGGCGGTGCTGGCGGTGGACGAGTGCTTTTTGCCCCTCTCCGACGGGGCGGGGCCGGGGCTGGCCCCCTGTCTGGCGGAGCACCCCAACCTGCTGCTCCTGCGGGCCTTCACCAAGAGCTACGCCATGGCGGGCCTGCGGCTGGGCTACGCCCTCTCCGCCAACGGCGGACTTCTGGAGCGGATGGCCGCCGCCGGCCCGCCCTGGAGCGTCTCCACCCCCGCCCAGGCGGCGGGGCTGGCCGCCCTGGAGCAGTGCTCCGACTGGCCGGAGAAGGCCCGGGCCCTGCTGGCGTCGGAGCGCCCCGCCCTGTCGGACGGCCTGGCCGCCCTGGGGCTGGAGGTGGTGCCCGGACAGGCCAACTACCTGCTGTTCCGGGCGGCGGGCGCGGCCGATTTGAAGGAGCGGATGCTCATGCGGGGCGTGCTCATCCGCTCCTGCGCCAACTACCACGGCCTGGGGAACGACTGGTACCGGGTGTGCGTGGGACAGGCGGAACAAAACCGGCGGCTGCTGGCCGCCTTAAAGGAAGTGCTGTGATGGCCAACGCGATTATGATCCAGGGAACCGCCTCCAACGCGGGCAAGTCCCTGCTGGCGGCGGGGCTGTGCCGCATCTTTGCCCAGGACGGCTATAAGGTTGCCCCTTTCAAATCCCAGAACATGGCCCTTAACTCCGCCATCACCCCCGACGGCTTCGAGATGGGCCGGGCTCAGGTGGTGCAGGCCGAGGCGGCGGGGGTGGCCCCCGACGTGCGGATGAACCCCATCCTGCTCAAGCCCACCAGCCACGTGGGCTCCCAGGTGATCGTCAACGGCGTGCCCCGGGGTACCATGCCGGCGGGGGAGTACTTCCGCTACCGCAAGAGCCTCATCCCCGAGGTGATGGCGGCCTACGAGTCCCTGGCGGCGGAGTACGACATTATCGTCATCGAGGGGGCGGGCAGCCCGGCGGAGATCAACCTGCGGCAGGACGACATCGTGAACATGGGCATGGCCCGCCGGGCCAACGCCCCGGTGCTCCTGTGCGGCGACATCGACCGGGGGGGCGTGTTCGCCTCCCTCTACGGCACGGTGAAGCTGCTGGAGCCGGACGAGCAGGCGAGGATCAAGGGCCTGATTATCAACAAATTCCGGGGGGATGTGGATATCCTCCGCCCCGGCCTGGGGGAGCTGGAGCGGCTTTCCGGCAAGCCGGTGCTGGGAGTTGTCCCCATGCTGGACGTGGATGTGGACGACGAGGACTCCCTCTCCCACCGCCTGAGCGGCGGGGGAAGGGTGGGCCTGGTGGACATTGCGGTGGTGCGCCTGCCCCGCCTGTCCAACTTCACCGACTTCAACCCCCTGGAGCGGATGGAGGAGGTCACCCTCCGCTACGTCCGCAATCCCCGGGAGCTGGGGCACCCCGATCTGGTGCTCCTCCCCGGCACCAAGAACACCATGGACGATCTGCGCTGGCTGCGGGAGAGCGGCA
>OGXQ01002536.1_pt1 | contig 12184 bp, 7 predicted proteins | sample 1576291 | NCBI WGS metagenome assembly OGXQ01 (sample SAMEA3541575, study PRJEB24748) | human gut metagenome | biome: human gut; feature: human-associated habitat; material: faeces | place: China | collected 2012 | reverse complement strand
GGACTAGTTTCAGTGTTGTATTGGCTGAAGATACCGAAACGTTGGATGAAGTTGTTGTAATAGGTTATGGCGTACAGAAAAAAGTGAATCTTACCGGATCTGTGTCTTCAGTGAAAGGAGATGCATTGGAACGTCGTCCGGTAGCTGATGCCACACAGAGTTTGCAAGGGATGGTTCCGGGGCTGTTGGTGAGCAACTCAAATACGGGTCGTCCGGGAGCTAGTGGTACGTTGACTTTGCGTGGACAAGGCAATCTGGATAATAATGCGAATCCTTATATTTTGGTTGATGGAGTGGAAATGAGTCTCTCGGACGTGAACCCGAATGATATTGAAAGTATTTCTGTATTGAAAGATGCTGCTGCTTGTGCCATTTATGGTGCACGTGCGGCGTATGGTGTCATTTTGGTCACTACCAAGAAAGGCGAGGAAGGTAAAATGCGTGTAAATTACCAGGGAAACGTAGGTTGGAGTACGCCGACTGTATTGCCTGATATGGTTGATTCCTATGAATTTGCTCAGTATTGGAATGCCGGATGTATCAATGCAGGTTCTCCTCGTTTGTATAGTGAGGAAAAAATGCGTTCCAGCGTTCGCTCGACAACTTCTACGCCAAGCAGCATCCCGACGGCTTCATCTGCCGGGAGATCCGGGCCGACGGTTCGGACTGTTTCGAGCGTTACGACCCCACCTCCACGGGTCCGAACCTGCTGCCGTGGGTCGAGTTGATGTATTTTCGTCAGTTCGGCGACGTGGAACGCCTTCATAAGATTTTTCCGGCCCTGTGTGCCTATGCCAAATGGTGGCGTCTGAACCGCACGTGGCCTGACGGGACCTACTGGTCGAGCGGCTGGGGAACGGGCATGGACAACATGCCGCGCGTGAAACCCCAATACAACCAGATTTTCTCACACGGACACATGGTATGGCTCGACACCAACCTGCAGCAGATGCTGGTCGACGATGCCCTGCTGAACATCGGTTTCCACATCGAGCGGTGGCAGGAGATCGAGGAGATGGAGGACGAGATGAAACAGTTGCGCAGTTACGTCAACGAGCACCTGTGGAACGATGAGACGGGTTTTCTCTGCGACCGCTACGGCGACGGAACGCTCTGCGCGACGAAGGGTATCGGGGCCTACTGGGCCTTGCAGACCGACGTGCTGAACAAAGAGCGTCTCGACAGGCTGGTGGCCCATCTTTCGGATACGGCCGAGTTCGCCCGCCCGCACCGTGTGCCGTCGCTGTCGGCCGATCATCCGAAATACAATCCGACGGGCCGTTACTGGCAGGGAGGCGTCTGGCCCGGGACGAACTATATGGTCATCGACGGCCTCTACCGCAAGGGTTACCGAGACCTGGCCCGCGAGATCGCGGCGAACCATTTCAACGCCGTATTTCAGGTCTGGAAGGATACCGGGACTTTCTGGGAGTATTATGCCCCCGAAAAGATCGAACCGGGCTTCATGGCCCGCAAGGACTTCGTGGGCTGGACTGGCCTGCCGCCCATCGCCGTTTTTATCGAGTATGTCCTGGGTGTGAAATCCGACTTCTCCGAAGGGCGCATCGTGTGGGATGTCACACAGACCGAAGCCCACGGCATCGAGCGCTATCCCTATGGTCCGGAGGGCGTCGTCGACCTGAAGGTCAGGGCCCGCGGTTCGGCGGCGGAGACGCCGTCGGTGACGGTCGTCACCAATGTGCCGTTCGAACTGGTAGTCAACTGGGGCGACGGCGAGAGCCGCACGGTACGTGTCGAAAAGAGCGGGCCCGTCAGCCTGAAATAAACGAAAGAACTCTTGCTGCTTATGAAAAAGATACTGGCTTTGCTGTGCGCCGCCGCCTTGTGGAGTGCGTCGCCGGCTCAGACCCCGGTCCTGCGGTTCGACGGGGAGGGGAAACTCAAAATCGCGCAGTTCACCGACGTGCATCTCGACCTGGGAACGGAGGCGCGGCGCGCCGAGGCGGAGAAAACCCTCGCTCAGATGCGCTATATTCTCGATACGGAACGCCCCGACGTGGTGATCTTTACGGGCGACGTGGTGACGGGGAGTCCGGCTGCCGAGGCGTGGAAACGCGTGCTCGCCCCCGTGGCGGAGCGCAAACTGCCGTTCTGTGTCGTCCTCGGCAATCACGACGCGGAGCAGGACCTGACGCGCGGGCAGATCGCGGCCATCGTGACATCGTTTCCGCAGTCGCTCAATACGCTCGGTGCTAACCGCGAGCTGGCCGATGCGGTGCTTGAGGTAAACGGTGCAAACGGAACGGCCGCACTGCTTTACTGCATGGATTCGCACGACTATTCCCCGATTAAGGAGTTGGAGGGCTATGCGTGGTTCACCCACGAACAGGTCGGCTGGTTCCGGGCGCGGAGCGCGGCCTATACGGCGGCGAACGGCGGTAAGCCGCTGCCTGCGCTGGCTTTCTTCCACATTGCGCTGCCCGAATACGTGGCTGCGTGGCACAATCCCGCCAATACGCATATCGGCCGCGCCGCCGAGGACGAATGTCCCGGGGAATTGAACACCGGCATGTTCGCGGCGATGCGTGAATCGGGTGACGTGATGGGCATATTCGTGGGACACGACCACGACATCGACTACATCGTGGCGGAGAAGGGTATCGCGTTGGGTTACGGCCGGTTTTCGGGCGACAATACGACCTACAACAACCTGCGGCCGGGGGTACGCCTGCTGGTGCTTCGGGCCGGGGAACGGAGTTTCGAAAGTTGGATTCACGAGCGCGACGGGCGCATCGTGGACCACGTGGAGTTCCGGGACGGAGAGATACGGAAAATCGAAAAATAACGCTGAAATGAGAATTGGTGTAGACCTGGGCGGCACGAACGTGCGCGTGGGACTGGTGGATGAGGGACGGATCGTCCGGCTGCTTTCCGAACCCTGTAAGGCCGACCGTCCGGAAGAGGAGGTCGTGGAACACATCGTATCGCTCATTGCGTCGCTCATCACGCCCGAGGTGTCGCGCATCGGTATCGGTGTGCCGTCGGTGGTCGATGCGCAGCGGGGGATCGTCTACAATGTGGTCGGGATTCCGTCGTGGCGCGAGGTACACCTCAAGGACCGGCTCGAACGGCGTTTCGGTGTGCCGGTCCATGTGGACAACGATTGCAACTGCTTTGCGCTGGGCGTATGCCGGTTCGGCGAAGCGAGCGGTTACCGCAGTGTCGTGTGCGTGGCGCTCGGAACAGGCGTCGGGGCAGGTGTGGTGATCGACGGGCGGCTTCATGCCGGGCACAACACGGGGGCCGGGGAGATCGGGAGCATCCCCTATCTCGACCGCGATTACGAATACTATTGCAGCAGCCGGTTCTTCGTGGGCCGCGGTACGACCGGCAAGGAGGCCGCCGACCGCGCCCGGGAGGGCGACGCCGGGGCGCTTGCCCTGTGGAACGAGTTCGGGGGCCATATCGGGCGGCTTGTCATGATGATCCTTTACGCGTACGATCCCGAAGTGATCGTTTTCGGTGGCAGCATCGCGCAGGCGTTCGATTTTTACAAGGACGCGATGTACGAGACGCTCCGGGAGTTTCCTTACGAAAAAACCGTCGAGCGGCTCCATATCTGTTGTTCGACCATTGAAAACGGCGGCCTGCTCGGAGCTTCGGCCTGCGAATAATAGGATGTCGATGAAAAAACTGATCCCGATTTTTGTCTCGTGTGCGCTCCTTTGCGGCTGCGGCAGGCGGATTGCGGCCGACGGCGAAATAGCCGTCGTACCCTGTCCCGAATCGGTCGTAGCCGGGCCGGGCGTGTTCGTGCTCAAGGCTTCGACGTGCGTGAGGGTGCTTGCCGACGGCATGGCCGATGCGCTGCAGGCGCTCGACGAGGCGCTGACGCCTGTTTTCGGGCAGGCGTTGGCCGTGGAAACTGGGGCAGAGGCGTGTCCGGGGACGGTGAATATCGCCTGCGATCCCGCAATGCCCGCCGAGGCCTACCGCCTTGCGGTGACCCCGGAGCGAATCGACATCACGGGCGGAAGCGTCCACGGGGCGTTCTATGCCGTACAGACGCTTCGCCAGTTGATTCCCCTGGAGGCCTATACGGCCGGGGACGTGCGGGCGGTCGAAATCCCGGCGGTGGAGATCGCGGACAAGCCCTGCCTGGCTTACCGGGGCGCGATGCTCGATGCGGCCCGTCATTTCTTTACGGTCGACGAGGTCAAAACGATGATCGACATCCTGGCGCTGCACAAGATGAACGTTTTCCACTGGCATCTGACCGACGATCAGGGGTGGCGCATCGAGATTAAAAAATATCCGAGACTGACCGGGATCGGTTCGGTGCGCAGGCGCACGCTGATCGGCAAGGACCCCGGGGGCGAGTACGATGCGTCGTGCCGCTACGACGAAACCCCGCACGGAGGTTATTATACGCAGGATGAAATCCGGGACGTGGTGGCCTATGCCGCGGCTCGGTCGGTGACGGTGATTCCCGAAATCGAATTTCCGGGGCATGCGGTGGCTGCGTTGGCCTCCTATCCGTGGCTGGGCTGCACGGGCGAGCAGTACGAGGTGCGCCAGACGTGGGACATCGACGACCGCGTGTTTTGCATCGGCCGGGAGTCTACGTTCGAATTCATCGAAGGGGTCCTGGACGAAGTCGTGGAACTGTTCCCTTCGGAGTATATCCACATCGGGGGCGACGAATGTCCGACGGTGATGTGGGAGCGGTGTCCGGCGTGCCGGGCCCGGATGAAGGCCGAGGGGCTGAAACGTCCCCGGCAGTTGCAGAACTACGCCACGGCGCGCGTGGAGAAATTTCTCAATGCACACGGGCGCCGGCTGATCGGCTGGGATGAAATTCTCGAAGGCGATGTCATGCCGACGGCGACCATTATGTCGTGGCGCGGGACCGAAGGAGGCGTGCGGGCTGCCCGGCAGGGAAACCAGGTGATCATGTCGCCTGCGGAATATTGTTATTTCGACTACTACCAGTCGGAGGACCGCGAGGCCGAACCGCTTGCCTGGGGAGGGTATGTCTCCGTCGAAAAAGCCTATGCGCTTGACCCCTATGCCGGGCTGACACCCGCGCAGCGGAGCTGTGTCCTGGGCGTGCAGGCCAACCTCTGGACGGAGTATATTCCGACCTTTTCGCAGGCCGAATACATGTTGCTGCCGCGCCTGAGTGCGCTCGCAGAAACGGGATGGAGCCTCGATCGCAAGGACTATCCGGATTATGTGCGTCGCGTGCGGCGTCTGGCAGGACTTTACGACGTTTGCGGGTATGATTACGCCCGCCATATTTTCAGGTAGAAATCTTTTGAAATACCGCTGGCAGCGCCGGGACCCCGAAGTCCGTGCGCCGGCTCCGTATTGCGTCCGAATCTCGTTCCTGTGACAATTCCGGGTCGTTTCCGTGACTTCCCGGACCTTCGGGAAGCCTTGTGCGAATTATGCGTAATGTGAGGATTCAAATACGCAAATAACACCCATTCAGGACGGTGCGGTGCGTAATTTTGAATAATGAAAAACGGGTGGTTATAAATATATGGTAAAATCGGGCTGAGTTTTTAAAATACTTTAAAATATATTTCCCGATAATACCGGATTATTCCACTCTAAAATTATTTCACTTAACCTAAACTCTATGAAAATGAATTTGACTTCTTCGGAGAAGGATCGGGGCATGGCCCGTTTTCTTCTGATGAGTTTGCTGTGCTGCTTACTCATTTTCCCGGCGTGGGCGCAGGAACGGGTCTCGGTCTCGGGACGCGTGACGGGCTCCTCCAAAGAGCCGCTCGTAGGCGCCTCGGTCATAGAAAAAGGTACGACCAACGGCGTGACAACCGATGCCGAGGGCCGCTACCAGATTTCTGTGAAAGGCACTGCCACCCTCGATTTCTCCTATGTAGGCTGCAAGCCGCAGAGCCTGGCCGTGATGAACCGCACCCAGATCGATGTCGTCCTGGAGGACGACGCGATGATGATCGGTGAGGTTGTGGCCATCGGTTACGGTTCGCAGCGCAAGGAAGATCTTTCGATGGCCGTGACGACAGTCAAGCTGGACGACGTGGCGAAGAGCCGTGCCGGCGACCTGGCGACCATCCTCCAGGGCCGCATGCCGGGTGTTACGATCCAGCAGTCGGGCGACCCGATGAAAAAGGCGTCGTACTCGATCCGCGGACGCGGTTCGAAAGGCAATGACCAGGGTTCGGACCGCGGCAACGACGGCCCGACATCGGGCGACGGCGTGCTGTTCGTCGTGGACGGAGTGCCCAACGCACCTTTTATGACCGACGACATCGAGACGGTGACGATTCTCAAGGATGCCGCTTCGGCCGCTATCTACGGTGCTTCGGTAGGTTCGAGCGGCGTTGTGCTGATTACGACGAAGCGGGCCAAGAGCGGCCAGGTTCGCGTGGATGTCAACGTTTCGTACGGCGTCGAGAAGATTTCGAGCCTTCCCAGTCTGCTGAATGCCGAGGAGTTCAACATGGTATGGAAGAAGGCCGTCGATAACAACCCGGGCGGCAAGGCGCTTCCTTCGGCGATGAATCCCGAGCTTTTCCCGTTCGGCAACGTGACCCGCACGAACTGGCTGGACGAGATTTTCCGGACGGGATCGAAACAGCACTATGCAGCCTCTATTTCGGGAGGCAGCGACAAGATCCAGTCGGTACTGTCGCTCTCCTACGACAAGACCAAGGGAGTGCTGCTCAACACGTACAGCGAGAGTTTCGGCGGCAAGCTGCAGACGGATTTCACGCTGACCAAATGGCTCAAACTCTCGGAGCGCGTTTCGTTCAGCGCCTCGAACGGCCAGGGCGACGTGGACACCGGCCACCAGGGCCCGATCATGGGCGCCATGTGGTATCCAAGGTTCGCCCCCGTCTATGAGATGAACGAGGACGGAAGCTATGCACTCGACGAGAAGGGCAACCGGTATTTCGGAGGAACTACGCCCAAATGGGCCGGCGTATCCGGAACCCCCAATATTTACAACCCGGTGGCCTATCTCGAACGGCTCCACCGCAAGTATCCGGAGAACAAAATCTTCTCGACCACGTCGCTGGAAATCAAGCCTATCTCGTCGCTTACCATCCGTTCTGAATTTACGGCCGACCTGCGTACGAAAGAGGAGGACGAGTTCTATCCCGTCATGAAGGAGGCCGGTCTGATGCGTACGAAGAGCAACCGCGAGCAGTTCTTCTACCGCGACCGCCACTGGCTCTCGGAGACGACCGTAAGCTGGGCCGAGCTCTTCGGCAAGCACCATATCAGCGCCATGGCCGGTTTCACCGCCGATTCCAAGAAAACGCACCGCCGCAGCATCTTCTCGAAGGACTATCCCGAAGATAAGGACGATCTGCTGTGGGACGACGCCAACGACTGGACGATCAAACCCCAGGAGCGCAAGTACGACTATACGATGTATTCCGTTCTGGCCCGTGTGGGTTATTCGTTCGACGACCGTTATTTCCTCGTAGGCAGCATCCGCCGCGACGCTTCGTCGAAACTCCCGATATCGAAGCCTTACGACTGGTTCCCGTCGGTTTCCGGTTCGTGGAAACTCTCTTCGGAAAAATTCTTCCAGAACGCCGGCCTCGACAAGGTCTTCGACCTGGTGAAGTTCCGCGCAGGCTGGGGTAAAGTGGGTAACGTCGAGCTGTACAAGAACAATGTCGCTACGGCGGAACTGCTGACCTACGACTGGCCCGGCATCTTCGGCCAGGGCCTCAACCAGACGATCACCGGGACCTATCTCTCGACGATTCCGAACCTCAATGCCCGTTGGGAGACGACCGAGCAGACCAGCGCCGGACTCGATATGGAGTTGTTCAACAATTCGCTTTCGGTCAGCGTCGACTATTACCACAAGGTCACGAAGGACCTGATCGACGTGATTCCGACCCCCGAGCAGATCGGTGTGCACGATGCTCCCTACGGCAACATGGGTAACGTGCTGAACCGGGGATGGGAGTTCTCGGTCAACTACAACGGAACGGCCGCCCACGGCAAACTCAATTACAACGTGTGGGGTATATTCTCGACGAACAAGGGTTACGTGCGTGAATACGGTATCCGCAAGGGTGCGGTCCAGCACAAGAATCCCAACCTGAACAGTACGCCGCTGCTCTATTCGGACAAGGGAAATCCCTGGTATTCGTTCCAGGTATACCGTACGGCCGGCATTTTCCGCTCGCAGGACGAGATCGACAAGTATATCTACAAGAATCCCGAGACCGGTGAGGCCAAACTCCTGATGCCCGATGCGAAGGTGGGCGACCTGATCTTCGTGGACACCAATAACGACGGCGTGATCAACGATGCCGACCAGGTGCTGTCCGGGTCTTATGCCCCGAAGAACACCTTCTCGTTCGGAGCTTCGCTCAACTGGAAGGGTTTCGATTTCAACTTCATGTTCCAGGGCGTGACCGGCAACAAGATTTACAACGGCACGAAACAGCTCTCGATGAATGCCCGCGACGACTACGGCAACCTGAGCACCGAAGTGCTCGACACCTGGGATTTCAACCCCGAGCACAGCAAGTATCCCCGCCTGGGCCTTACGCAGGACAGCAACGGCAACTACACCAAGTTCTCCGATATTTTCCTGGAGAAGGGCGACTACCTGCGCCTGAAGAACGTTACGCTGGGTTATACGCTTCCCAAGTCCGTCGGCCGCGCCATCGGGCTGCAGAGCACCTCGATCCGTCTGTATGTAAGTGTCGACAACGCATTTACGATCACCGGTTATGACGGTATCGACCCCGAGGTGGGCAACTACGGTATCGACAGCGGTGTCTATCCGGTATCCCGTTTCTACAACTTCGGTGTAAACATCAACTTCTAACCAATGTATAACTACACAGATATGAAAAGGATATTATCAACGATCAGCATATTTGCCTGCGGACTTCTTTTATTGGGATGCACCGATTTTCTCGATGTCAAGAAGTACCACGAGGCAAAAACATGGGAGACGGAGGATGACATCACCAAGGCCATTGCCGCCCTCTACTCCTTTACTTCGAATAACTCGGAGGGCGTCACCGGACGCGGTATCGCGTGGTTCGAGTGTTGCAGCGACAATGTGACCGTGGGCCGTCCCCAGGCCGAGGCCGAGCAGATCCGCAATTTCCAGATGAGCCCGAGCAACGGACGCGACGTGAAAACCACCTGGAAAGAGATGTACGAGACCAATGCCAAGGCTAACAACCTCATCAAGGTCGTTCCGACGATGAGCCAGTTGAGTCCCGCCTTCAAGACGAAAGCTACCGGCATCGCCTATTTCTTCCGCGGACTGGCTATGCTCTGGATCGCTCCCTATTACGGCGACGGCGGCATCAACGGCGGCATTCCGATTATCCTCGATACGACCGAACCCGCTGCGATGGACTCGCCGCGCCCCGCTTCGGTGGTGATGAACTACGAACAGATCATCAAGGATATGCGTGAGGCCGGCGAACGTCTGCCGCTCTTCTCCGAACTGCCCGCCGAGCAGTACGGTTATCCGCACAAGGCTGCGGCGTGGGCTTTTGCCGCCCGTGCGGCCCTCTATGCCGCCCAGTACGACGCTTCGTATTACGATGTCGTGATCGAGATGTGCGACAAAGTGATGGCGCTTTCGGGCAAGGACAAGCGCGAACTTTTCGACGACGGAACCCCCGACGCTTTCGCTAACCTCTGGCGCAAGGAGCAGAACTTCGGCAGCGAATATCTTTTCTCGCTGCTGGGAAGCTCGGTCGACGGTCCGAAATACCACGGCATGCTGTTCCAGAACGGCGGTTGGAAACTCTATAACACGTGGGGTTACTTCCAGCCGACCCTCGGCCTGTGGGAGGCGTTCGAATCGGGCGACATCCGCCGCGACGCCACGATCCTCTATCCCGGACAGCATGTCAAGTTCGTGGGCCAGGATGTCATCTTCGGCGGTTACGGACTCAAGAACGGCAGCTCTTTCAACTACGACATTTCCTCCGATACGGGCCTTACCTGCCGTAAGTTCCTGTCGCCGTGGGAAGGGGCGGACTGCATCGGAAAAGAGGTGAACAGCAACGGCGACAATGCCAGCAATACGCTCGGGACCTGCCTGATCCGCTTTGCCGATGTCCTGCTGATGAAGGCCGAGGCCCTGATCTGGAAAAACGGCGAAGGAGATGCCGAGGCCAAGGCGCTGCTCAACCGCATCCGCAAGCGCGCACGCCTCCCGGAGAACAGCCCTGCGACGAAAGCCGAGCTGAAGAACCAGCGCCGCTGCGAGCTCGCCTTCGAGTTCATGCCTGCGCGCCACCTCGATATGGTTCGCTGGGGCGATGCGAAGACCGAATATGCAAAACCTACCCGCCGTGCCAATTCGCATTGGGACGCCGCGACGCAGACGGTCGTGATCGATGCCCCGTCGAACTACGACAACGGCCGTACGTTCAACCCCGAAATCAACCAGGTTTTCCCGATTCCGGTCACCGCATTCAACGGTTCGGTGAACCTCGTGCAGAACAAAGGCTATTAATAACCACTAATACCATAAGCAGCTATGAAACTGTTGAAAAATATCGTCCGTGCGGGCGCCTTGTGCGGCCTGTTCCTTTCGGCCGCGACGGCGAGCGCCCAGAAGGTCCAGCTCAAGGTGATGGATTGGAACGTGCTCTCGTTCGAAATGACCGACAAATCCAACCAGATCACCTTCGATATCGACCAGTATGTCACCCTGATCAAGGCTCAGGACCCGGATGTCCTCTGCCTGAACGAACTCGAAAGCGGAACCAGCCGCATGGGTAAGGAGAAGCTGGTGGAACTGGCCACGCGCCTGGACATGTTTCCCTATTACATCATGTCCTATCCGAAGGACGTAGGGTATTATGGAAACGGCATCCTGTCGAAATATCCCATTATCGCTACGGGGTCGAAACTGATCTCCTACAAACACTACCTGGGCGAAGGAAACTATCAGTTCAATAACGACGCCTATACCAGAACGTACGGCGCCGACCAGCGCAGCGTGGGCTATGCCGATATCCTGGTTCCGACATCGGACTCCGAGGGGCAGGTCGTGCGTATCGTCTGCTCGCACCTCGACCACCAGATCAATTCCTCCGGAAAGATCAGGCAGGCACAGGAGGTGGCCGACTTCATCGGCCTGAACGAACCGGCCTATCCGACGGTGCTGATGGGCGACATGAATGTGGGCAGCGCTTCCAGTATTCCCGCTATCTCCGAACCGGGAGACCTGATTTACTCGTCGTGGGTGGATTTTATTTTCACCTATCCGAAAAATGCGTGGACGAAAATCAGCGGGAATTCCGTCAGTTGCGGCAAACTCTCCGACCACGATCCGATCATCGGTGTTATTTCGCTTAAATAACCGCTTGTTGAACTCTCAAAGACGAAAAAATGAAAAGTGTGAAAAAATATCTCGCTGCCGTCCTCGCCCTGGCTCTTGCGGCTCCGGTATTCACCGGATGCACCGAGGACGACTCTTATTCGCTGGAATCGGTCAGCGCAAGTCCTTCGGACAAGTTCAACGCCAAAATTCAGGTGGTGAGCCGTTTGACCGACGCCCCGCTGGTTACGGGCGATGCAGACTATACGGCGATCAACAATTACATGGTCAACACGCTCAAGGGACAGGAGGGGGCGTGGCTCACGATTCTCGACCGGACGGACAATGTCGACCTGACAAAAGTGATGACGGTTTCGCTCAACGCTTACCGCTGGACGGCGTTTGCATTCAACCGGCTGAAGAACAGGACCACCTACGAAGGCAGCATGCTCTTCTTCAACCAGCCGTCGCGGCTGGTGAAGTCGGAGGCCTGCGGCAAGGGCTGTTACATCACGGGCATGTCGCCCAAGATGGAGGGAACCCGCACGGACAAGGATGAAAGCGGAAACGTCATCGGAACGGTCGATGTTTCGTTCAATATCGAGTTCCGCACGGCGCGTTTCGACACGGCGGACCAGGTTGCGGCTTTCGGCGGCGAAAACGGGGTGATGAACAAACTCAAGCGCGAGAAGATGAACATGCTGATGATCGGAACCGTGAAGAACGAACTGTTTTCGGGTCTTCAGTCGACCGTGGCGTCGACCGACGCGACCTTCCATGCGCACAATCTGGCGCAAGGAAGCGGTTACACCCTGTTCATGATCAGCGAAGAGCGTTTCTGGGCTCCTACGGGCGCGAACGGCGCCGTCGGCGTGATGACCGACTACGAGGCGAAATTCCACG
>OGXQ01002532.1_pt1 | contig 12189 bp, 9 predicted proteins | sample 1576291 | NCBI WGS metagenome assembly OGXQ01 (sample SAMEA3541575, study PRJEB24748) | human gut metagenome | biome: human gut; feature: human-associated habitat; material: faeces | place: China | collected 2012 | reverse complement strand
GGATCGCCATGGGTTGGAAGAGAATTGGGCTGATGAGACGACCCGTCGCAGGCGGAGAAGCGTGTGAGCGAGCTTCTTTTTTATTAGCCGAAGAGGGCTCCTAAAAGCCCATAGGAAAGCAGGGACATAATAATAGTTGCCATTGCGATTCCAACAAGAATAGCAGCGATAGCCTTGCCAAATTTCATATGGAGCAGAGCGGCAACCAGGGAACCAGTCCATGCGCCTGTTCCGGGAAGAGGAATTCCCACAAACAGTGCCAGACCCCAGAAACCAAATTTTTCAATCTGTCCTTTATTTTTGTCAGCCTTCTGGCGAACCCAACGGGCGATTTTACAGAGGCCGGGGATTTTTTCCATTAAATCCAGTACCTTTTCAATCAAAAGCAGGATAAAGGGAATCGGGAGCAGGTTTCCGATGATGCAGATGGGAATGGCTCTTAAAATCGGAACATTCAAAAGAGCCGGTGAGGCAGCTAACAGGCCGCCGCGCAGTTCAAGAATGGGAATCATGGAAATGATAAAAATAATGATCTCTCCGGATACTTTGCCGCCTAAAGCCGCTGTAAGTCCCTGTACCAGTGAATCTGTCATAATAATCTCCTTTATAAAATCTTTTGCTGCCCATGCATGGGGCAAATCAAATCTCATTATATGCGATACTGCGCAAAATTTCAATTATAATCGGAAAAAAACCAGAAGGCTGCAGTATGTTTTGTGTAAAAAGACTATGTTGTTTTGCAGGAAAATATGTTAGACTAAAGCCTGATTTAAAATATCTGGCAGAAAGAACGAGGTAAAAAAGCATGAAGCGACTGTGGACACTGTTGGGAAGGCTGGTTTTGATTTCCATGGCGGTTAATCTGGCAGTGGAACTGTTTTCCAGAAAATCCCTGTCTGGCCTGGGCGGATATGTTTTTGGCAGTCCGCTGGTATTTCTGTTAAACGTACTGCTGACGCTGATTCCGTTTCTTTTCGTGTTTTTCATAAAAAGAAAAATCTTTTATATCGTACTGGTGGTTTTGGTTGAAATAGCAATGGGAATTGCTAATGGCGTTCTTCTGATGTTTCGGACAACACCCTTTACTGCGGCAGATTTGCGTCTGCTCAAATATGGGGCGACTCTGCTTACGACATATTTATCCTGGCCACAGATTATTATGGGAGCAGCCGCGCTGGGAGCGGCAGTCCTTGTCTGTGTTTTGCTTTGGAAAAAAGCGCCGGTAGATCCCTGTCCGGTCAACCTGACAGAATCTGTCTGCGTGGCTGCGGTTGCTTCTACGGTAATCTGGGCAGGGCTGAACCTTGCTGTATTCACTCAGGTAGTTGCAGTGCATTTTGGCAATATCGGACAGGCCTTTCAGGATTATGGATTTGCCTACTGTTTTGGCAACTCAGTTTTTAATACAGGAATCTCAAGACCGCAGGAATACGGGCAGAAAGAATTGGAGCGGCTAAAGGAGAAGGAGCTGGTTCCGGAAAATACATACTCTCTTGAAGAATACACAACTCCCAACATTATTATGGTACAGCTGGAATCCTTTTTCGATCCAACGCTCTGGGAGAATAACCCGGTGAAGCAGGATCCCATTCCCCTGTTTCGTTTTCTGACAAAGCATTTTCCATCGGGATATCTGAGTGTGCCTTCTGTGGGGGCAGGAACTGCCAATACGGAGTTTGAGTGCATTACCGGCATGAATCTTGATTTTTTTGGGCCCGGTGAATACCCGTACAAAACGGTTCTGCAAAAAAAGACCTGTGAAAGTATCGCATTCAATTTAAAGGATTTGGGATATCGGACCCATGCCATTCACAACAATGAGGCAACCTTTTACGACCGGTATAAGGTATTTCCACGTCTCGGTTTTGACACCTTTACTCCGATTGAATATATGTATCATGTGGAAAAAAATCCTACAGGGTGGTGTAAGGATCAGATACTGACAGAGGAAATTGAGAAAGCCCTTGATTCCTCTATAGGGCAGGATTTTATTTATACGATTTCTGTTCAGGGACATGGAAAATACCCGTCTTTTTCTTATTACTGCGAACAGATTGGAGAAATGGATCTGTTTATCAGTCAGCTGATTACCATGCTGAATCAGAGAAAGGAGCCGGCAGTTCTGGTGCTGTATGGAGATCACCTTCCTGGCTTTGAATGGACGGAAAAGGAAATGAAAAACCGTTCTCTGTTTCAGACTCCCTATGTTATCTGGAATAATCTGGATCTTCCAAGGGAGAAGAGGGATATTGAGTCCTACCAGCTTACTTCTCATGTGCTGAATCTGATTAATATCCATGAGGGAACGATGATTCGTTTTCATCAGCGCCATCTGGAACGTGGAGATTCGAAAACTCAGGCATGCCTCGATGATATGAAAATCCTGGAGTATGATATTCTCTATGGAAAACAGAAGGTGTACGGGGGAAGCTCTCCTTATCAGGAAACAAAAATGGAATACGGAACCAGGCCAATTATTCAGAAGTCTACCGTGCGTTCGGGAAATCAGATTATTGTATCTGGTGAGGGCTTTAATGAGTGGTCGAAAATTTGTGTGGACGGAAAGCCGGTGGACACCTACTTTCATGATAACCGGCTGATTTCCATGGATGTTCCGCCAAAGGAAGGGGAGGACATTACGGTTTGGCAGATTGGCCGGGATAAAATCGCTTTGGGAATGGCAAGAAAGGCGGCTGCAGCTGTTGGGGAACAAAGAGAAAAATAGTCCGGAATGGGAAGCGCGCAGCTGGTTTTATAAAACAAAAAAGAGAGGATATCTGAAAGATGAAAACACGTATGATGGCATGGCTCAGAGAGGAGACGGTTCTTGTTGTTTCTGCACTTCTGGCAGCAGGCTCCTGCTTATTGGTAAAGCCGGACGAGGAATATCTGTCTTATTTTTCGGGAAATATGGATACCATTTTGATACTGTTTTGCCTGATGATTGTGGTGGCAGGATTGAGAAGCCTGGGAGTGTTTCGTTATGTGGGGCATTGCCTTTTGGAAAAAATCCGCTCAGAGCGGGGGATTGTGCTGCTTCTTGTATTTTTGTGCTTTTTGGGCAGTATGGTAATTACCAATGATGTGGCTTTGATTACTTTTGTTCCCTTTGGACTTCTGGTTCTGGAAATGGCCGGTATGACAAATCGGGTCTGCTTTGTGATTACTTTGATGACAATTGGAGCTAACTTAGGGAGTATGCTGACTCCAATGGGCAATCCGCAGAATTTGTATCTGTACAGTCTGTCGGGGATGAGCCTTTTGGAATTTGTGAAGCTAATGCTTCCCTACACCTTAGCGGCGGCGTTAGGGCTCTTTCTCTGCAGCTTTTTTGGTTTCCGCGGAACAGAGATCTCTGTAGAAAAAGGGAAGAAAGAGGAAAAGCCGGAAATACCGTCAGTTATCTACTACAGCCTCCTGTTTCTGATCTGTCTTCAGACTGTAAGCGGAGGAATTCCGGCTTTTGCCCTTCTTCTGATCATATCAGGGACTGTGATTGTCCGGGATCGGGGACTGTTTGGAAAGGTAGACTATTCGCTTTTGCTGACCTTTCTGTTTTTCTTTGTTTTTATTGGAAATATGAACCGCTATGCCCCGTTTCGCGATTTTGTGGTGTCCATGATTTCCGGTCATGAAACCCAGGCGGCAATTTTGATGAGCCAGGTGATCAGCAATGTTCCGGCAGCTTTGCTTCTGTCCAATTTTAACGGAGAGTGGGAAAGTCTGATTGTTGGAACGAATCTGGGAGGCCTTGGAACTTTGATTGCGTCTATGGCAAGTCTGATTTCCTATAAGCAGGCGGTTTCATACTGCCCGGAAAAGAAAAATCGTTATCTGGCTGTTTTTACCGGATGGAACCTGATTTTTCTGGCAGCACTGTGGGCGCTGAAGCTGTGTCTGTAAAAAGGAAAACTTGTGAAATTTATCGGGATGTGATAGACTATGCTTAATTCTTTTTAAAAGATTTTTAAAAGATATTTGAAGGATACAGGAGGAGAGACTATGGATAAGAAACAGTCACGAGATACTATCTGCATTCAGGTAGTACAGATTGTTACTTTTGGTACTATGGCAGCCAAGGGAGTAGTCCGGGATGTAGGACGTGTTCTGGATATGCCCTACGCCCGCTGCGATGCTATTGCAAAGATGATTCCAACGGATCTGGGAATGACTCTGGAGAAGGCATTGAAACAAAATCCAGAGCTTCGGGAAGCCTATCAGCAGGATGATGAGGTCAAGTATCTGATTGATATGGCAATGCGCCTGGAGGGACTTCCCAGACACACCTCTATGCATGCGGCAGGCGTGGTAATTGGTCAGCGGGCTATGGATGAGTTTGTTCCCTTATCCAGAGCGGCAGATGGAACCATTACCACCCAGTTTACCATGACAACTTTGGAAGAGCTGGGGCTGTTGAAGATGGATTTTCTGGGTCTTCGAACTCTGACTGTGATTCAGAATGCGGCAGAGCAGGTGGAGAGAGGATATGGCATTCACCTGGACATGGAAACAATTGATTATAATGATAAGAACGTTCTGGCATCCATTGGCACGGGAAAATGTGATGGAATCTTTCAGCTGGAAAGTTCTGGAATGAAAAGCTTTATGAAAGAGTTGAAGCCGGAAAATCTGGAGGATGTCATTGCGGGAATTTCTCTGTATCGTCCGGGACCTATGGATTTCATTCCCCGATATCTCAAGGGAAAAAATGATCGCTCATCGATTACCTATGACTGTCCGCAGCTGGAATCTATTCTGGGGCCTACCTACGGGTGTATTGTGTATCAGGAGCAGGTAATGCAGATTGTTCGGGATCTGGCAGGCTATACCATGGGACGAAGCGATTTGGTGCGCCGTGCCATGTCAAAGAAAAAGGCTGCTGTTATGGAAAAGGAGCGTAAGAATTTTGTCTACGGAAATGAGGAAGAAGGGGTAAAGGGCTGTATTAACAATGGAATCAGCGAGAAAACAGCCAACCATATCTATGACGAAATGATCGATTTTGCGAAATATGCGTTTAACAAGTCCCATGCAGCCTGCTACGCAGTGGTGGCATATCAGACAGCATATTTGAAATATTATTATCCCAGGGAATTTATGGCAGCTCTGATGACGTCGGTGATGGACAATATTACCAAGGTGTCAGAATATATTTTAAGCTGCCGCCAGATGGGAATTGCCATTCTTCCTCCGGATATCAATGAAGGGCAGAGCGGATTTTCCGTGTCCGGCGGAGCCATTCGCTATGGTCTTTCTGCAATTAAAAGTATAGGACGAAATGTAGTGGATGCGATTATCCGGGAACGGGAGGCAAATGGTCTTTTTGTATCAATGGATGATTTTGTAGAGAGAATGACAAATAAAGAGATCAACAAACGAACCGTGGAAAGCTTTATCAAATCAGGAGCGCTGGATTCCATGCCAGGAAACCGGCGGCAGAAGACGATGATTGCGCCGGAACTGCTGGAACAGAAAAATAAGGAACGGAAGAATGCCATGGAAGGCCAGATGAGTCTTTTTGATTTTGCTTCTGAGGAAGAAAAACAGCAGTTCCAGATTACCATGCCCAATGTGCCGGAGTTTCCAAGAGAGGAGCTGTTGGCCTTTGAAAAGGAAATGCTGGGGATCTATGTCAGCGGCCATCCGTTGGACTCCTATCTGGAAACCTGGAAAAACAGCATAACAGCAAAGACTACAGATTTTATAGTAGATGAGGAAACAGGCAGGGCTGCAGCCACTGATGGAGAGAGAGTCATTATAGGAGGAATGATTTCCGGAAAGGTAGTAAAGACTACAAAAACGGGAAAAATGATGGCCTTTGTTACGGTTGAAGATATGGTAGGCTCTGTAGAAGTGCTGGTATTTCCGAAAGATTTTGAGAATAACAGGAGTTTTCTCAATGAAGATGAGCGGGTGTTTATCCGGGGAAGAGCTTCTATAGGCGATGAGCCGGTGGGAAAGGTGATCTGTGAGCAGGTAATTCCTTTTGATGCGGTTCCAAAGGAACTGTGGATAAAGTTTTCTGATAAAGCGGAATATGATCAAAAGGGTCCGGAAATCTTGGAAGCATTGAAACAGTCAGAGGGAAATGACACAGTTATTATTTATCTGGAGAAGGAACGTGCAAAAAAAATCCTGCCTCCTGCCTGGAAAATCTGTGCAAATGAGACAATAATGGAGTTTTTAGAAAAACTTGTTGGTGAAAAAAATATCAAACTTGTAGAAAAGGGATTGAAAAGATAGGAAAAATGATATAGAATACTTCTGAATTGTATTTTGAGGAAAACAATTCCAATCCGGGAAATCGTACCGGTCTGAGACATAACAGAAAGAGATAAAAAGAAAAGGTAAAGTGCAGGCAGCAGAAAGCGGCGTGCAGGAATAAACAGCAGGCAGCAACAGGCAGCATGCAGAAATAAACAGCAGGCGCTGACAGCGCGACAGGAGGAAATAACCATGGCAAAACAGGTAAAAACAATAGGTGTTCTGACAAGCGGCGGTGATGCTCCGGGTATGAATGCGGCTATTCGTGCGGTAGTTCGCACGGCTATCAATAAAGGCATGAAGGTAAAGGGAATTATGCGCGGCTATGCGGGACTTCTTCAGGAAGAGATCGTAGATATGGAGAGCACCAGTGTTTCCAATATCATTTACCGCGGAGGAACAATTTTATATACCGCAAGATGTGCAGAGTTTACTACTCCAGAGGGACAGCAGGCAGGCGCAGAGATTTGCCGTAAGCATGGGATTGACGGTATTGTGGTAATCGGTGGCGACGGTTCCTTCCGCGGTGCAGGAAAGCTGGCTGCTCTGGGAATCAATACCATCGGCGTGCCGGGAACCATCGACCTGGATGTAGCATGTACCGAGTATACTATTGGTTTTGATACAGCAGTCAATACGGCAATGGAAGCGATTGACCGGGTTCGTGATACCTCTACCTCCCATGAGCGCTGCAGTATCATCGAGGTTATGGGACGTAATGCAGGATATATTGCTCTGTGGTGCGGCATCGCCAACGGTGCAGAGGATATTCTTCTTCCAGAGCGGTATGACGGCGATGAGCAGACGCTGATCAATAAAATCATTGCGAACCGTAAGAGCGGAAAGAAGCATAATATCATCATCAATGCAGAGGGAATCGGTCACTCTACCTCTATGGCAAGACGAATCGAGGCAGCTACAGGAATTGAGACGAGAGCAACTATTTTAGGACACATGCAGCGAGGCGGCACCCCGACCTGTAAAGACCGGGTTTTTGCCTCTATTATGGGTGCAAAGGCAGCAGAGCTTCTTTGCGAGGGCAAGAGCAACCGCGTTGTGGCTTACCGTGACGGTCAGTATATCGATTTGGACATTCAGGAAGCACTTCAGATGAAGAAGGATATTTCGGAGGAACAGTACGAGATCGCCAAGATGCTGGTAAAATAACAGCCAAGGAGAATGTCTGGGAAGGACAGAAAACAGCTTGGAACAGGAAACTAAAGGCCCGGTGGGAATCAGCCACCGGGCATTCTTCGGCTTTGCGGACTGGAAAAGTATTTTTATGGGTCTGCAGGGAAGCGGAAAAGATGAGAAAGGACGTCTGAAAAAGGAGAGAGCAGAATGCCGGAAAACGGAGAAACAACAGTACTTTGTGGTTCTAACAGTTATGAAAGAAAGTATTATTTTAATGAAGACTTTGAAAGTCTTCCAGATGCGGTGAAGCGTCAGCTTCAGGTTATGTGTGTCTGGTTTACAGAGGAATGTGGAGGGATCCTGACACTGGAATTTACAGAAGACGGAACTCTGGAATTTAAACATACCACATCAGAGTATGACGGATATTATGACGAAATCGGGGCAGATTTAAAAATTAAGCAGATGAGAAGAGAGGGGCAGGAATTTCTGCAGGCCCTGGAGACCTATTACCGAGTGTTTTTCCTGGGAGAAAGCCCGGAGAGCGAGGAGGTATGATGGCAGAGGACAGAAGTCCCAAGAAGGATCTGCAAAGCAGTGAGACATCAGGAAGGACAGGAAAACGCAGGCTTCGAATAGGAAATGTAGAGCTGGACAATAACCTGGTTCTGGCGCCGATGGCTGGAGTGACGGATCTTCCGTTTCGAATTCTCTGTAAGGAACAAGGCTGTGGTCTGCTCTGCACAGAAATGGTAAGTGCCAAGGCGATTCTTTATAAAAACCGCAATACCAGAGAGCTTTTGGAAGTAACTCCGGGAGAACGTCCGGTTTCGGTACAGCTTTTTGGTTCTGATCCGGAAATTGTCAGTGATATGGCGCACTTGATCGAAGACGGCCCCTTTGATATCATTGATTTTAATATGGGCTGCCCTGTTCCAAAGGTGGTTAACAACGGAGAGGGTTCTGCTTTGATGCGCAGTCCGAAGCTTGCAGAAAAAATATTTACAGCTCTTATAAAAAAAGTACACAAGCCTGTTACAGTCAAGTTCCGGAAAGGCTTTGATGATTCCTCTGTGAATGCAGTAGAAATTGCAAAAATCGCAGAAGCCTGCGGTATGGCCGCTGTGGCAGTCCACGGAAGAACAAGAGAACAGTTCTATGCGGGAAAGGCGGACTGGGAGATTATCCGTCAGGTGAAGGAGGCTGTGAGGATTCCAGTTATTGGAAACGGTGATATTTTTACACCTGAGGATGGAAAACGGATGCTTCAGGAAACAGGATGTGACGGTCTGATGATAGCCCGGGGAGCCAGAGGAAATCCCTGGCTGTTTCACAGACTGAATCATTATCTGGATACAGGGGAGCTTCTTCCAGAGCCGGACTGCAGAGAGATTGGCGGAATGATTTACCGACATGCCCAGATGCAGACGGAAAGAAAGGGAGAAAACCTTGGAATGAAGGAAATGCGCAAGCATATTGCCTGGTATACAGCAGGGCTTCGCCACTCAGCAGGAATACGGCGTCAGTGCAATACGCTGGAGACATTGGAGGAGCTTCGGAATATGCTGGAGGAGCATGGAATGCTGCCGGAGGAGTTTTAAAACAGTGACAGAATGAGGCGGCTGGCCGGAGGGCATATCACGGAGGGGAAGAATGCGTTCTGCCCTTGAAAACAGGGGCTTTCCGGTTCTTGACAACTGATTGCCTTTGGGATATAATGTTTGGAATGCAGCGTTGCGGAACTGAGGGGATAGATAGGTTTATCAGAAGGGATACAGAGTTCTACAGCTCCGCAGCAGGTTAGTAAAAAGGAAGGAAATGAGCATCATGGCAGAGAAGAAACACATTTTAACATATGCAGGACTGAAGCAGTATGAGGATGAACTGCAGGATCTGAAGGTGAACCGTCGTCGTGAGGTGGCACAGAAAATCAAAGAAGCGCGTGAGCAGGGCGATTTATCTGAGAACGCTGAGTATGATGCAGCAAAGGATGAGCAGCGTGACATTGAACTGCGTATTGAGGAGTTGGAGAAGCTTCTGAAGAATGCAGAGGTTGTAGATGAGGACGAAATTGATCTGGATAAGATCAGCATTGGCTGTAAAGTTCGTGTATATGATGTGGACTTTGATGAGGAAATGGAGTTCCGTATTGTAGGCTCTACTGAGGCAAACAGCCTGCAGAATAAGATTTCTAACGAGTCTCCTGTAGGTCAGGCTCTTATGGGTAAAAAGGCGGGAGATGTGGTTGATGTGGAGACTCAGGCCGGAGTGATCCAGTATAAAGTCCTGGAAATTCAGAGAGTATCATAATCCAATTAGAACGAAGGAGTAAAGAAAAACATGGCAGAGCAGAATCAGAAGAAGCAGCAGGAGCCGGATCTGAATCAGCTGTTAAAGGTTCGCCGGGAGAAGTTAGCAGAGCTTCAGGCAGCCGGAAAGGATCCGTTCCAGATTACCAAATATGATGTAACTGTACACAGCACTGATGTAAAGGAAGATTACAGTCAGTGGGAAGGCAAAGCGGTTTCCATTGCAGGACGTATGATGTCCAAGCGTGTTATGGGAAAGGCCTCTTTCTGCAACGTTCAGGATCTGAAGGGCGATATCCAGTGCTACGTAGCTAGAGACGATCTGGGGGAAGAAGCTTATAAGGAATTCAAACGCATGGATATTGGTGATATCATCGGCGTGAAAGGTATTGTTTTCACTACGAAGATGGGAGAGATTTCTATTCATGCCCACAGCATAACCCTGCTTTCCAAGAGTCTGCAGGTTCTGCCGGAGAAGTATCACGGATTGACCAATACAGATATGCGGTATCGCCAGAGATATACGGATCTGATTATGAATGAGGATGTACGCAAAACCTTTGTAATGCGTTCCAAAATCATCAGCTGCATCCGCCGTTATCTGGACGGACAGGGCTTTTTGGAGGTTGAGACTCCTATGCTGGTATCCAATGCAGGAGGAGCCGCTGCAAGACCGTTTGAGACCCATTACAATGCATTAGATGAAGATGTAAAGCTGCGTATTTCTCTGGAGCTTTACTTAAAGCGTCTGATCGTAGGCGGTATGGAGCGCGTATATGAGATTGGACGTGTATTCCGTAATGAGGGACTGGATACCCGCCACAATCCGGAATTTACCCTGATGGAGCTGTATCAGGCATATACCGATTATAATGGAATGATGGATCTGACAGAGAATATGTTCCGTCATGTGGCTCAGGAGGTATGTGGCACCACCTTAATTCCCTATGCAGATGTAGAGATCGATCTGGGCAAGCCCTTTGAGCGTCTGACCATGATTGATGCAATTAAGAAATATACCGGCATTGACTTTAATGAAATTGCTACTACGGAAGAGGCAAAGAAGCTGGCTGATGAGAAAGAGATTCACTATGAAAAGCGTCATGTGCGCGGTGACATCATCAACCTGTTCTTTGAAGAATTTGTAGAGGAGCATCTGATTCAGCCGACCTTTATTATGGATCATCCGGTAGAGGTTTCCCCGCTGACAAAGAGAAAGCCGGATAAGCCGGAGCAGGTAGAACGTTTTGAGCTGTTTATCTACGGCCGTGAAATGTGTAACGCTTATTCAGAGTTAAACGATCCTATCGATCAGAGAGAGCGCTTTAAGGCACAGGAGGCAGCTTTAGCTGCAGGTGATGAAGAAGCCAACACAACGGACGAGGACTTTATGAACGCTCTGGAGATTGGTATGCCTCCTACAGGCGGTATTGGATACGGTATTGACCGTCTGGTTATGCTTTTAACCAACAGCCCGGCTATCCGTGATGTGTTACTGTTCCCGACAATGAAGTCCTTAGATGCAAAGAAGAACGACAGCAAGGCAGAGAAGGCTGCACCTTCCGTTGCAGCACCGGCTGCAAGTGTGTCCGCAGCAAGCGCACAGCTTGACCTTTCCAAGGTAAAGATTGAGCCTCTGTTTGAGGAGTTTGTAGACTTTGATACCTTTGCAAAATCTGATTTCAGAGTGGTTAAGATCGAAGCCTGCGAGGCAGTGCCGAAGTCCAAGAAGCTCCTGAAATTCACGCTGAATGACGGAACAGATCGGAAGCGCACTATTTTAAGTGGTATTCACGAGTATTACGAGCCGGAAGAACTGGTTGGTAAGACCTGTGTGGCTATCACAAACCTGCCGACCAGAATGATGATGGGCATTCCGTCTGAAGGTATGCTGATTTCTGCAGTGTATGAGTATAACGGACGGGAAGGCTTAAATCTTCTGATGCTGGATGATGTGATTCCGGCAGGAGCGAAGCTGTACTAAAGACAAGAAAATCCATAGACTTTTATGATTTTGCAGAGTGTTTGACATCAAATTGACATCAAATTTATGTCACTTGGTGGACTGACAAGGGATGCATCAGAAATTAGAACCTTACAAAACTTAATAGTTAATGCTATTAAAAGGACATTTTCCAATAAAACGGAGAGTGTCCTTTTTCTGTTGTTATGGTCAAAACAAAATCAAAATAACACAAGGAGGGTTCTATTATGACAAGTACAGCGTTAGGAGCAGAAACCAAAAAGGAAGAAAAGATTATTTTTATCAGCGATGCACATGAGAAATTCTACTACGAGAAGTTAAAGGAAGTCCGGTATCAGGATGTTTACCACAAGGCACTCTGCTATTGTCTTGGGATCAGCGATGATACCAGAAGAAATGTTTACAGAATTTATGATTTCAAAACAGGATGCGTAATAACAGAGTCGCTATACCCTTGTTTCCGGCGTGAGCTTTTCCGATGGAACGCCTCTGACGGCG
>OGXQ01002529.1_pt1 | contig 12202 bp, 13 predicted proteins | sample 1576291 | NCBI WGS metagenome assembly OGXQ01 (sample SAMEA3541575, study PRJEB24748) | human gut metagenome | biome: human gut; feature: human-associated habitat; material: faeces | place: China | collected 2012 | reverse complement strand
CTGGCGGTCTATCTCTTGTTTTCGGTTGCTTGCTTCCTTACCGTACATGAGCATTGGAGGCAGGGTTGTCCTGGCCGTAACCTTCCAGAAGGTTGATGCCGCCCCACACGCACAGGCCGCCGCCCAGGGCGATGACCAGAGTCTGCAAAACGTCGATAGCGTTAGTAAAAAAGCTCATATTCACATTTCCTTTCGTTCAGTTGAATTGTTGGGTTGAAGGTCGGTGGCTTTCAATTCGTACAGATCGAAAGGCTCGTCCGGCTTCACAATGGCCGGTCTGCGTTTCATGTACCGTTCAATGTCAAAGGTATTTTTCTTGTCGGCGTCGGCAAGGTACTTGTAGCGGGGATGCTTCGTTATATCAAACTTGTCGCTGAAAAACGGCCGCACCCCTCGAAGCTGCAAGATACACTTGCCTCCGTCCATCACCGCGATCTCGTCCTGGGTCATCAGCTCCTTTCCTAATTTCTGATAGTTGAGGCCGTGGGAAACCTGACTGCCCCGGTTCTCGGATTGATTGAAGCTGTCGATGGTCTCCTTGCCCAGCAGCTCCGAGATTTCTTTCAGGGTGGATTTCTCCTTGCCTCCCAAAAACAAGGTGGTGTCGCAGTTGCCCACAATGGTATCTGCGGCGTCCTTGTAGATGGTCTTTAACTGGCTTTGGGACTGCAAAATAATAGAAGCCGAGATTTCCCGGCTCCGGATGGTGGCGATCAGCTTGTCAAAGTTGGGTATCTGCCCGATGTTGGCGAACTCGTCCAGGAGGCACCGCACATGGACGGGCAGCCTGCCGCCGTACATATCGTCCGCCTTGTCGCAAAGGAGGTTGAATAACTGGCTTTGCAGCATGGCGATGACGAAGTTGAAGGTGGTGTCCGTATCGCTCATAATGAGGAACAGCGCCGTTTTCCGGTCGCCCAGGGTATCCAGCTCCAGTTCGTCGTCCGACATGATCTCCCGCAGCTCCGCAATATCGAAGGGGGCAAGGCGGGCGCCGCAGCTAATCAGGATGGATTTCAAGGTCTTGCCGGCAGCCAATTTGAATTTGCGGTACTGCTTCACAGCGAAGTGGTCCGGGTGCTCCTTCTCCAGCTTGGCGAACAGAATATCCACGGGCGACTGAAATTCCTCGTCGTCCTCTCTGGCCTCCGATGCGTTGATGAGCTCCAGCAGCGTGAGGAAGTTCTTTTCTTCTGGCTCTGCCTCGTACCAGATATACCCGATCAGGGCGCAGTACAAAAGCCGCTCGGCCTTCACCCAAAAATCTTCCGAGGATTTTTCTCCGTCGCCTTTGGTGTTGGCAATGATGACATTGACCAATTTGAGGATGTCTTTCTCCGACCGAATATAGGCGAAGGGGTTGTATTTCATGCTCTTTTTGAAGTTGATGGTGTTGAGGACCTTGATGCGGTACGCCTCATAGATAACCTTTCCGTGGGTGTCCCGCATGGGCTTTCCGTTCTCGTCCAGTTTGGGGGCGCCCCGGCGCAGCATGGTCCCCACCTCGGACAAAAGCTGTCCTTTGGGATCGGTGACCACATAGCTGCTGTGCATCTGCATGAGTGAGGGCTTGACGAAGAACCGGGTCTTGCCGCTGCCGCTGCCGCCGATGACCAGAATGTTCTTGTTTCGGGCGTACTTGGGATTTTTCGGGCGGCTGGACATGGTGAGCTTTTCCGTCTGGGTCAAAGGAATGTTCCAGTCGGGAACCGGATCGACATAGGGGGCAATATCGGCCGCCGTGCCCCATCGTGCGCTGCCGTACTCAATGCCCTTGCGATATTTCTTTGTATTCTTGCTCTTGGCATACACCGCCAGCCGAACAATGACCGCCCCGGCGATACCCGCCAGCAGGTCCAGCGGATGCAGACTTGGCAGCCCAGAAGAAAACGCCTCCGTAAAGCCCTGGCTCAAATGCAGGAACTTTTCAGAGGCGTCAAGGCCGGGCGCAAGGCGCACCGCCTGGCAGAGCTTGTCAAAGAGATACACGAACAGCAGATACGGGAGGTTGGGGATCAGCTTTTTCTTCCAGTCAACCGTCATAATTCCACACCCCGGTCCTTGGTCTTGACCTTCTCCCGCTGGCGGTGCTGGGCTTTGGACTGCTGCTTTGCCTGCTCCAGCTCCTTGCGGATGGAGGGCTTTTTCTCTTTCTCCAGGTTCTTTGCGGAGAACTCCCGAAAGGCTGCCGTGATAACGTCGGCATCCCGGCCCTTGAAGAACACCAGGTAGCGGGGTATCTCGCCGCTGGTGTCCTTTTTCAGCGCGAAGTCAATGCCGTACTTCTTGGCGGTGGCGGAAAAGGCCCGGATGTTCCGGTCGGTGATCTCGATGTTGGAAACGCCGGTGTTGTGCTTCATCAGCTGCCGGAGGGTCTGCTTTCCGTGGTGCAGCTTGGTCTTGTGGCCGGTCACGCCTTTCTGCATCTCGTCCAGCACTTTTTTCATGGCCTGTTGTAGCATCTCGGCGGAGAGCTTTGTAGCCTCCACGCAGAGGGCAACGGTGCGCTGGGTGACTTCTTCCTGCATAAGACATCATCTCCTTTCTCCGCCGCCGTACAGGTCGTGGTTCACCAGGGACGCATAGTAGCTGTCGATGGTGGCCGGGGCGTTATACAGGGCAGCCAGCAGATATTTCTTGATGTTACGGACATAGGTGGTGTTCTCCCGCATACGGTCCAGCACATACTCGATGTGGGAACTGTTCAGCTTCAGGAACCGGGATTTGACCACCTCCGCCGGATAGTCGTCCCCGGCAATGCGGATCGTTTCCCTGCGGGAACAGACGGTATCCACCATGAGTTCCACCAGTTCATTCAGCATATCCCGATCCAGCCGGTCATCCCGGCATAGATAGTCATACTCGATATTCTCCAAAATCAGTTCCCGATAGCTCTCTCGCTCCCGCATCCAGTCCCGTCCGGTCCGGCTAACCCCTGCGGGGGGTTGGGGGCTTGATTGGATAGGATTTGATCCTTCCGTACTTGATGAATCAGTATTTTGTTCTTCAGGATTTCTTTTCTCTTTATTTAATTGCGGCCGGTTTTCCAGACATGGGTTATCCATATCCGGGTTTTCCGTATCTGGACAAGCCGTATCCGGTTCGTCCTCACACGGCTGGCCCGTGTTCAGGGGATGGGGCGTCTCGTAGATGACATACTCTACATCCACGATCTTGCCTTTGCTGTCCCGCAGACGGTTGCGGACTATGTACCCGGCCCGCTCCAGCTCTTTCAGAGCTGATCCGATGCTGTCCGTTCCTTCCTTGCAGATTTTAGCCAAGCCTCTGGTGGTGTAGTTCCAATCCTCCGGCAAGGACAGCATCATGGAGAGCAGCCCTTTGGATTTCAGGGACAGTCCCGCGTTCCGCAGGTGGTGGTTGGACATCACCGTGTAGTCGCGGGTTTTCTCAATACGAAATACCGCCATCATATCACCTCCTTTCGGCGGTCTGAAAAAGTGTTTGTTTTCAGGGAAAAGACAGCCTCTATGCCGCCCGGATAGCCCGGAGGATAAACCTATGGGCGGGGGCCTTCCAACTGATTGTAAAAGAAAAAATATTAGATTTTTGACCCCTTTCTAGATAATTTGAGGTAGGAGGCAAACTGGCATAGCATGGGTGAGCAAAAAATATACATTGGGCTCAATCCTACAGTCGCCTCAGAAACTTCACCTGATGTAAGTATCTTCTATAATTCTTGTAAAAAGGCACAAGATGTGGTATCTTTATATTCAACACGCCTGATATTTAGAGGGATTAAGGTAGAAAAACAAATGGATACTTGCTTTACCATAAATGTGCCAGCCTCGTTGTCTATGGAATCGGCTGACGAACTATATCGCGCAACCCTTAAAAATTTGCAAGGAATATCTTGGATTATTTTAGACTTTAGCAAGGTTACTTTTGTGACACCGCTCACCATAATTCTAGTTGTAACGGCAAGCAGATTTTGGTGTGATCGGTTTAACCACGCTGTTGAATGGAAAAACATAAACTCTAATGTATTGAGTTATATGGATCGGATGAATATTAGTGAACTTGACTTTATAGATATAGAACGCCCATCCTTGTTCAGAAGAAAAAATTACCAAAAATCAGATGTTTTGGTTGAACTATCAGTAATAAAGGACATTCAACAAGCCAGCAGTGCTATTCGTAAGACAAAGGATATCTTAGACCGTTGGCTACCTAGTAGCCATAAAACATGTAAATTTAATCTCGCAACTCTCATAAAGGAAACTGTTGAAAATAGTATAGAGCACAGTAGTGTAGATCTTTCCAACGGTTCCTGCTACTATCTGCTTCAAAAATACGGATATCCTGATGGTTCTACTGGGGTACAAATTGCTGTTGGAGATGCAGGCGTAGGGATGCTTGCGAGCCAGCGGCGTGTATACCCTACGACAAAAGATGATGCAGAGGCACTTATCAATGCGGTGATGTATGGCCGAAGCGGGAGAGAAACAGGTGGCGGCATGGGATATGTCACTATTCGCGAGTCCTTAGCACCTTTGAAGGGAAAGATACTGGTTCGATCTGGGAGAGCCCATATCGTACATGCTGCCGGACAATCTTATGCAAGTATTTATAGGCATTCTTGCTTTTCTCCTGGCACACAAATTGTTTTTAAGTGTAGTGCTTGACAAGGCAGATAAAATGTGTTAAACTCCAAGTATAGTTCACCAGAATTTCGTGAAGAGGGGGCGGCGCTTATGCGGATGAAGAAACTTGATGTCGCCTCCCTTTCTCGGCAGGTCGATCTAAAGGATGGTGTATTGGTCTTAAGGCCTATTGCCAGAAAGATGTTCGAGTTATCGCAAGCGGCACTTGGAGGCCTCATGTCTGACGATATTCTCGTTTGCGATTTAAAGAACATAATTGATTGCAGTAGTTCTTTTGTTGACGAGTTTCTTTTGACATGGCAGAGGGCCATTTGTGAGCTGAAAAACACAATGATGATCCTCACCAATATGAGTGAAGATGTCCAGTATACGGTTGAATCTGCGCTAAATCAAAGAAATCGAATTAGCAACGAAAATCTTACGCTGATAAATTATGTAAGTGGTCATTTTGAAGTTCTTGGAAATAAACTTGAGAAGAATACTCGTCAGGTTTTTGAACTTGTATCCGATGGGAGCCACATCAGCGCAAGGGAAGTTGCAGAGCGGTTTGGTCTTGAGTTAAATAGTGCAGGCAACCGCTTAAAGAAGTTGTATGATGCACATGCTGTAATAAGAATTGAGCAGAGTGCTGATGCAGGTGGAAAGTTTGAATACTACATTCCAAGTATAGAATAAGGGCTCTAATAAGAGCCTTTATTTTTGGGATGAACTTCACTAAAAATCCGTGAAGTATATGATTGTGAGGCAAAAGGTACCTGCTTATGCCCCGCATGATTATAGCAGCCAAGTCTGTATCATGTAGGAAAGGAGTGATTTGATGGCCAAGGTTATCCGTGTACGTACCACTACCCATGTCCGCCGTGTTGGAACCGGTACGTATCAGGTCAGAACTACCGTCAGCAATGGCAAGTCGACTAGAACTAGCACCAAGACTGTGCGGGTACGCTGAGTACAGCACAAAATTCCAAAGAAAGGAGAGGATTGAATGGCAAAGAACTCAAAGCAAACCAGCAAGCGTGTGGCTAGCATTGCTTCTAAGGTGCTCCGCGACAATCGCTTTAGTGATAGCGCAAAGAGTGCTGCAGCGAGTGCGCTGGCACAGGCCCCCAAGTCCAAGAAAAAGTGAATATCGCTCTGTCAGCTGAGCAGGAGAAATCTCCTGCTCAGTTTTTATTTTCAATTTTCGCAATCGTAGTCTAAATCCACCTTTAATTAAATCTCAAAGTACTTGCCGAAGATGCAGATTGTCTTGAACAGGCCCGAGCTGGGCAAGTTTATAGACCGAATTATGGGGAGCAGCCCTTTGAATTTTGGCGACAATCTCGCGTTCCACAGGTGCTTGGACATCACCGTGTAGTCACAGGCTTTCTCAATGAGAAATATCGCCATAGTATTGCTTCCTTTCGATAGTCTGAAAAATGTTCATTTTCGGCGGAAAGTCAGCCTCTATGGTGCCAAGATGCCCCGGAGAGGAAAACCTATGGGCGGTGGCATTCTGGCTAATTGCGCAAGGAGAAACATGGGATTTTCGACTCCTTTTTGGACAGTTTTGAGATGGTAATGAAAGCAACTTCGCAAAAAAAGAAAAGGATGCACACATAGATGCAACTATGCCTAAAGAATCGCCAAGGGTGTATACCCTTAGCGATTCTTGCCGAAAGCCAAAGAATAATTCTATATATCAATCTATAATCTGTCATATGTTTCTGATTGCTGATTGTAAAAAACAATGGTATAATAAAAAAAATTAAATAGTTTTTTCTTGGTAGGTCTATCCCACAGAAATATTAAAAGAAGGAGGGAGATTTATGCCAAGAAATAATAAAGATAGCGAATTAATCTTAGGCTTAATTACAACTGTTGGAACGAATGTTGATGAGGTAATAAAAGATATTCGGGAGCATCTGGTATTCTTTAATTACAAAGTAGAAGTAATAAGTGTTTCGGAACAAATCATATCTCAATTTGATAATAATGGAACTGAAAGATGGCCTTCTGAATTTGATCGCATTAGTCACTTTATGGATCTCGGTAATCGTATTCGATCTATAACAGGCGATAATTCCATCCTCATGAAAGGCGTCGCACGAGAGATATTTTTAAAGCGAGATAAAGACGATAATGGATATGCACAACCGAGGCCTCGTGTAGCCTATATCATCAAGTCGTTAAAACATCCTGATGAAGTTGATTTTATGCGTGATGCGTATGGTGATGCTTTTCATTTGATTGGTGTAACTAGTAGTTATGCTAGGCGTATGAAAACCCTCATAGAGCGAAAAGGATTATCTGAGGAAACTGCTACGGAGTTGCTTGATAGAGATTTAAACGAAGATTTAAAGCAAGGTCAACATACTCGAGATGCATTTCAGCATTCAGACTATTTTATCTGCACCACAGAAGATTCTGATCAAATATACAATGCAGTTGGACGATTAATTGATTTATTATTTGGCAATCCGTTTATATCTCCTAATTTTGATGAGTATGCGATGTTTATGGCATATGCTGCATCCTTGCGTTCTGCAGATCTTTCGCGCCAAATAGGTGCCGTTATTGCAAAGAATAATGAAATTTTATCAATGGGAGTCAATGATTGCCCTCGCTTTGGCGGCGGATTGTACTGGCCTATACGTGGGGAACATGGGGAATATTTTGACGCGCCCAATGGCCGAGATTACATGAGGGGGGAAGATTCGAATAAAATTGAGCAAGGGAAAATAATATCAAATATTTTATTAAACCTAGAGTTAGATAACACAGATGAAAACATTAACCGCGTCAAAAAGGCTGGTATTGGAGATTTGACCGAGTATGGTAGAGTAGTACACGGGGAAATGGAAGCACTTTTATCTTGCGCGCGAAATAATATATCATGTCGAGGGGCTACATTATATGCAACAACTTTCCCCTGTCATAATTGTGCTAAGCATATAATTGCCGCTGGGATAAAACGAGTTGTTTATATTGAACCGTACCCTAAAAGTAAAGCATTTCAGTTTTATATAGCGGAAATATCTGATGCCGTTCAAGATGAAAAAAAGGTAGTGTTTGAGCCGTTTGTTGGTGTTGGACCGCAAAGATTTGTTGATTTATTTGCAGTTTCCTCTACACGATGGTACACCAAAAAACGGAAAGATAAAAGCGGGAAAAAACTTGAGTGGAAACGAGAAGAAGCTGAACTTAGAAGTTCCGCAAATTTGTTTAATTACTTAGATGCTGAAGAGACTGCGTTATTAAGTTTCGAAGACGAAACAGTTGCATTAAATAGTACAGGAGAAGATAATCATGAATAGCAAAATGACTTCTACATTAAAGCCTTCAAGGTCACAAAGATCTTACTCCGAAAGTTATACAGTTATCCGAACTGCTGCGGAATCAAAATGGCCAGCATGGAAAGTTTCTACATATAATTCTAGTGTTGCAGTATCTGCACATGCAAAAAAAGTAGCTCAAAAATAATATCCTAGGACATTTCATATAGCAGTACAAAAACTAATGTACAGAAGTTAAATGTCTGGAAAAAGCAAAACCGCCATAGGCTTAATGTCTATGGCGGTTTCAAACGCTTATTCTATTTCGTCGTCCAAGCCCTCGCTTTTCAGCCAGTCCTCAAAGGACTTTCTGGAGATGCGGATCATGTTGCCGATGCGGAGATAAGGTAAGATAAGGGACCTGTTGACAAAGATAAAATATAGGCTGAGAAATCATATTCTCAGCCCACATTTTATCCATATATATTGCAGAAAAGATGGCCTTAGCCATTCTCTTGAGGTTTAATGCCATGGCAGACATGAGGCATTCCTCAGTTGCCGCGAGAATGCCTCGTTTTCTAATTTTCAAAAGGTTATGCTCTCTTTTCATAGCCGCAAAGCTGCCTTCGGCCCATATTTTCCGTTTTCTCATCATACACAGGTATTCCGGAGTATTGACCCTTAAATGCCCTCTGTAAAACGCGGGATAGCAGCTGCTGGCCAAAATTCTTCTGCGCACCCCGGTCGTATCAAAACAAGTCTTACGGGAAGTGCATTTCTGGCAGACATCGCCCTGTATCTGGTAACAACGAAGATATTTCCCTGTGGACTTATTGCAGTTCAGACGGTGATATACAAGAGATTGTCCCATTGGGCAAATAAATGTATCCTGTTGCGGATCATATAAAAATCCATATTTACTTGGGTCATTGGGAAAACGGATGGCGGGAATATAACCGGTAATTCCCAATAGTTCCAATCCCCTGTGAACAGCACCAGTGTCATACCCTCTGTCCAAAGCAACTTTCTCCATAGACAGGCCCAACTGCTTTTTCTGCCGTTCCAGATGCCGCAAAACCAAGAGGCTTTCTTTTTCATTTGCCGGGAATACATCGACTGCTGTAACAATCCCATGTTTGCAATCTACGGTCGCTTCCATGAGGTATCCCACACCTCGTTTGCTCCCGTGGTGGATATAGCCGCACTCAGAATCTGTTGTGCTTGTTGTAATCTTCTTTGTGACCATGCGAGTTGGGGGCTTCTTGAACCCTGGCTGTGATGCAAGTTCTTGATCCAAATCGTCAAGATAGCTCAGCATACTCTGCTCGACTTCTACCTCTACGTCAATCCAGCTGTTGCGGGAGACTTCAGCGGGGATATAGCTGCCATCCGAGGCCATTTCTTTGCCATCTATCAGCTTCTGCTCTATGCAGCGGCGAACAATTTCAAGGAAAGCCTTCTGGAAAAAGCCGCTTTCATTCCATTTACGAACTCTTGTTTTGCTGAACGTAGAATGATCTGGTATCTTCTCTCCGAGCTCGAAACCGCAAAACCAGCGATACGCAATATTTAACTGGACCTCTTGGACAAGCCGACGCTCTGACTTGATACCGTATAGGTATCCCACCAGCAGCATTTTAAACATACTGACAGGATCGACAGATGGACGGCCATTCGCAGGATAATACGGTGCTGCAAGGTCATAGATAAAATCAAATGAAACCAGCTGATTGATTTGCCGGAGCAAATGATTTCCTGGGATCAATTCCTCTATGTCCAGTATCAACATGCTCATTTGACCGCTTTGCCGTCCCATCATCCTTACATCCCCCCTTATTTCAATTATACCATAGGGTTGGAGTTTTGGGGGAACTTTGTCAACAGGTCCAACTCTTGACGGCACCCATCTCCTTCATATAGGCGGGCACGTCCAGCCCCTGGGGACAGTGGGCGGTACACGCGCCGCAGCCGATGCAGGCGGAGGGACGTTTGTTCTCAGGCAGGGCGCCCAGCCGGTCCAGACGCCAGGAGGACAGGCTCTTTTCTCCCCCGGTCTTGTACTCGTTGAAAGCGGCGAGCAGGAAGGGGATGTCCAGCTGCTGGGGGCAGTCGGCGCAGCAGTAGCGGCAGCCCGTGCAGGGCACCGCATAGAGACCGTGGATCACGTCGCTCACCTGCCGCACCAGAGTAATCTCCTGTTTAGACAGAGGCTTGTCGTGGGAGAAGGTCTGGACATTGTCTTTTACCTGCTCCAGAGAGGACATCCCGCTTAGAACCACGGCGATCCCCGGCAGTGTCCGAAGGAACCGGAAGGCCCACGAAGCTGCCGTGGCGCCGGGCTTGGCGGTCAGCAGGAGATTGCGTCCCGCCTCAGGCAGGTCCGCCAGCATCCCGCCGTGGGCCGGCTCCATCACCATAATGGGGATGTCGTGTTCCCGGAGGATCTCGTACAGCGCCCGGGCCGTCCCGTGGAACCAGTCGTAGTAGTTCAGCTGAATCTGCACAAAGTCCCATGGACCGCGGGCAAGCATCTGCTCCAGGGCGTCCGGAGAGCCGTGGAAGGAGAATCCGAAATACCGGATCTTTCCCAGCCGCTTCTGCTCCCGGAAATACTCCGGCGCGCCGTGATCCAGATAGTCGGAGATCAGCTTGTCCGTCACCCCGTGGAGCAGATAGAAGTCGATGCGGTCCATCTGGAGCCGGTCCAGCTGCCGGGCAAACTGTTTTTTATAGTCCGGTTCCGCCTGTACGTTGAATTTGTCGGCCACATAGAAGCTGTTCCGGGGATACCCTTTCAGCGCCTTCCCCAGAAACACCTCGGACTGCCCCATGTGGTAGATATACGCCGTGTCAAAGTAGTTGATCCCGTGGGTGATGCAGAAGTCGACCAGCTCCATATCCTTCGCTTCATCAATGGGTTTTGCAAACCCCGGTTCTGTCTGGGGCAGACGCATCGCCCCCATGCCCAGCTGGGACAGCTGGAGATCCTCAAATTGGTGATACCGCATACTAGTCAACCCGTCCTCTCATCGTATTGGCGGCCGCGGAGCGGTCCCTTTCAGAGTTAGTATAAGGGTAAAGTAAACTTGAGAGTCAATCCCCTTTTCTTGACGGAGCCCTCCTTTTTTCGCTATACTGCCCCCAAAGGGGCGATCTATATGAACTACACCATCAAAAAAGTCTCAGAGATGACCGGCCTGTCCATTCCAACCATCCGGTACTACGACAAAGAGGGACTTCTGCCGGACCTTCAGCGCAAGGAGTCCGGCTACCGGGTCTTTTCAGACCGGGACCTGGAGGCCATCGACCTCATCGAGTGCTTCAAGGAGTCTGGACTGACGATTCGGGAGATTCGGCACTTCATGTCCCTGGTCAGGCAGGGGGACGTCACCTTGGAAGAGCGCCTTGCCATCTACCAGACGCATATTGCCCGGCTGAGGAGAAGCTGACCGCTGTGCAGAATGCGCTGGAGCACTCCCGGCGCACCCTGGCGTTTTATGAGATCGCGGCAAAAACAGGATCAGAGGAGACGGCGAAAGATCTCTACCTCGCCCGGTATAAGGAAGCGGAGAAGTGAGAGGCCGCTCAATATTTCCGGAAGAACTGCGGACGCCGCCGACCTGGAGCAGCTGTTCGCCGATCTGGCCGCCAACATTTCCAAGACGGGGCCACCAACATCGTGATCCATGAGGTGGTGACCGCCGACTTTGTCATCACCAGCATCACTCCTCCGGGCCAGGGCAGCGACATGCAGCTGGACGACGCCTCCCTGCGCTGGACCATTCCCGCCCTGGGGGTGAGCGCCTCGGAGAGCGCCACCCTGGAATTTTTCGTCCGCCATGTGGGAAACACACCCGGCGCCAGGCTGGTCAACGAGTCCATCTCCTACACGGACACCGAGGGGAACCAGGTGACCTTCCCGGAGCCCACCGTGACGGTGGAGTGCGACGTGGTGGTCCAGCCGGAGGAGTGCCCCGACCCGGTGGAGCTGACCGTCCGCGGCTGCCAGGACTCGGTGGTGGTCAATCTGGGCGACGTGTTCCTGGAGTCCCAGGGCCGTATTCTCCAGCTGGATCTGACCTTGAAGCAGGTCTGTCCCGGCAAGCGAGTGGCGTTGGCCGTGATCCTCACCGAAGTGGATGAGAACGGCCAGGAGCACGCCCGGGGGATGAAGACGGTCACCATCCCGGCCCACGATTTCCCCACCTGCCGGGACGTGCTGGTGAAGTGCATCAAATTTGTGGTACCGGAGGACCTGGACGGGACCGGCGGACCCCCTCCGGCCTCATCAACAGCATCGGCCTGCAGAACCCCGGCGTCCAGCAC
>OGXQ01002526.1_pt1 | contig 12210 bp, 8 predicted proteins | sample 1576291 | NCBI WGS metagenome assembly OGXQ01 (sample SAMEA3541575, study PRJEB24748) | human gut metagenome | biome: human gut; feature: human-associated habitat; material: faeces | place: China | collected 2012 | reverse complement strand
GCAGGGCGGAAGAAAGCATCCGCATCAGGAACTGATCCAGATAGACACGACCAATATTTTGTTTATCTGCGGCGGTGCATTTGAAGGGATTGATAAGATCATTGAGACCAGACTGGATAAGAAGTCGATCGGCTTTAATGCAGAGATAGCTAAGAAGCATGAGGAGGATGTAGATGTACTGCTGCATCAGGTGCTTCCGCAGGATCTGGTGAAGTTTGGTCTGATTCCGGAGCTGGTAGGACGAGTTCCTGTTACAGTATCTCTGGATCTTCTGGATAAAGAGGCTTTGATCCGGATTCTGACAGAACCGAAGAGCTCTCTTGTGAAGCAGTATCAGAAGCTGATGGAACTGGACGGCGTAAAGCTGGAGTTTGATAAAGCAGCTCTGGATGCAATCGCAGAGACCTCTCTTGCAAGGAAAACGGGAGCCAGAGGATTAAGAGCCATTATGGAAGATATTATGATGGATACAATGTTCCGTGTACCATCTGATGATACCATCAAAGGATGTATGATTACAAAAGATGTTGTGGAAGGAAAGGGGCAGCCATTGTATGAGTGCGATGGAGAAGAGCGAAAATCTTTTCTGACATCTGAAAGTGCATAGATAACACAGGCGGGGGCATAGGGAGGACCATGTACCCGCTTGTTTTGATTTTGGATAAAACAAAAAGCAGGAGGAAAATACAGGTGAACAGAGAAATAAAAAGCCTTCCGATGGTAGCTCTGCGTGGAATGACTATCATGCCGGAAATGGTAGTACATTTTGATGTGAGCAGAGAAAAATCAATCGCAGCAATTCAGGAAGCCATGGCGGGAGACCAGAAGATTTTTCTTGTGGCACAAAGATCAATAGAAACAGACGACCCTACACAGGAAGATGTTTACGAGGTGGGAACTGTTGGAACGATCAAACAGATCATGAAGCTTCCAAAGCATATCGTCCGGGTACTTGTTTCAGGAGAAACAAGAGGAATCTTAAAACAGCTTCAGCAGGATACGCCGTATCTGCAGGCAGAGGTCGAGGTGATCGATGAGTCCGATCTTGTCATTCAGGATGATCTAAATGGAGAGGCAATGGCAAGGAGTCTTAAAGATACTTTTCTGGACTATGCCGCTCGCAACGGAAAAATGTCAAAAGAAGCAGTGGCAGAGATTTTGGAGATCAAAAGCCTGAAAAAGCTGGTGGATGAGATTGCTGCAAACACGCCTTTTTATTATGTTGATCAACAGGAAATCCTCGGAAAAGTGGATTTTTGGGAGAGATATGAGACATTGGCGTTTAAGCTGGTCAACGAAGTGCAGATCATGGATATCAAAGATGAACTGCAGCAAAAGGTGAAGGAACGTGTGGATAAGCATCAGAAAGAATACATTCTTCGGGAGCAGCTGAAGCTGATCCGGGAGGAGTTGGGGGATGATTCTACATTGTCCGATGCGGAAGAATTTGAAAAAGCAGCAAAGAATCTGAAAGCGCCAAAAGAAGTGAACGAAAAGCTGAAAAAAGAAATCAGCAGATTTAAAAGCTCACTGAACAGTCCGGCAGAAAGCGGTGTGATACGGACCTATATTGAAACATTGCTTGAGATGCCGTGGGATAAAGCCGGGAAGGACAATCAGGATATCAAATATGCAGAGGAAGTGCTGGAAGCAGATCATTATGGTCTGGAACAGGTCAAAGAACGAATTCTGGAATTTCTGGCAGTACGTTCTCTGACGAAAAAAGGGGAGAGCCCGATCCTGTGTCTGGTGGGACCGCCGGGAACAGGAAAAACATCGATCGCCAGATCTCTTGCAAAGGCACTGAAGAAGCCGTATGTAAGGATTTCACTTGGCGGAGTGCGGGATGAGGCAGAAATCCGGGGACACAGAAAAACATATGTAGGAGCAATGCCCGGACGCATCGCAAATGGAATTCGTCAGGCAGGTGTCAAGAATCCGTTGATGCTTCTGGATGAAATTGATAAAGTCAGCACAGACTATAAGGGAGATACGTTCTCTGCGCTTCTGGAAGTACTGGACAGTGAACAGAATTACAAATTCCGTGATCATTATCTGGAAGTTCCGCTGGATTTGTCGGAAGTGCTGTTTATTGCCACTGCAAATTCACTGCAGACGATTCCGCGTCCGCTTCTGGATCGTATGGAAGTGATCGAGGTGACCAGCTACACAGAGAATGAGAAGCTGCATATTGCGACAGAGCATTTGATCCCAAAACAGCTGGAGAAAAATGGTCTGAAGAAAGAACAGCTGAAAATAAGCAAAAATGCAGTCTGGAAGATTGCATCCAACTATACAAAAGAAGCGGGAGTACGTCAGCTGGAGAGAGAAATCGGCAATATTTGCAGAAAAGCAGCAAAAGAAATACTTACAACCGGGAAAAAGAGTGTTACAATTACAGAGAAGAATCTGTTCAAATATCTGGGAAAAGAGAAGTTTACGTATCAGATGGCAAATGCAGCGGATGAGATCGGGATTGTGCGTGGACTGGCATGGACAAGTGTGGGTGGGGATACCCTCCAGATCGAAGTGAATGTGATGCCTGGAAAAGGAGAGATCATGCTCACTGGTCAGCTTGGAGATGTGATGAAAGAATCGGCACGGACCGGGATCAGCTATATCCGTTCTGTCAGCAGAGATTATCAGATTGCGGATGACTTTTTTGAAAAACATGATATCCATGTACATATTCCGGAGGGTGCAGTGCCCAAAGACGGTCCGTCAGCCGGAATCACCATGGCAACTGCAATGCTTTCTGCGATCACAGAACAAAAGGTGCGTGCAGATATTGCCATGACAGGAGAAGTGACTCTGCGCGGACGTGTACTGCCGATTGGAGGATTAAAGGAAAAGCTTCTGGCTGCGAAAAATGCCGGGATAAAAACAGTTCTTGTTCCCAAAAAGAATCTGGCAGATGTAGAAGAGCTTTCTCAGGAAATCACAAAAGGACTCGAGATCCTGCCTGTAGAGCATATGGAGGAAGTGCTGAAGGCAGCATTTGTGTCAGAAGATCAGGATAAAATATCCGGAGGGGAGTAAACTATGGTAATAAAGAATATCAATCTGGAAACTGTTTGTGGAATTACAAGTAAATTGCCGGAAAATGAAAAACCGGAGATTGCGTTTGCGGGGAAATCCAATGTGGGTAAGTCATCCCTGATCAATGCGCTGATGAACCGAAAATCGTATGCCCGGATCTCTGCCACACCGGGAAAGACACAGACGATTAATTTTTATAATATCAACGAGGAACTTTATCTGGTGGATCTGCCGGGATACGGATATGCGAAGGTTTCCGAAAAAGAAAAGATCCAGTGGGGAAATCTGATCGAGCGGTATCTGCATACATCAAAACAGTTGAAAGCAGTCTTTCTTCTGATCGACATCCGGCATGACCCTTCGGCAAATGACAAGATGATGTATCAGTGGATCGTCGATCAGGGATTTCAGCCGATCATCATTGCTACAAAGCTGGATAAATTAAAACGCAGTCAGGTGCAGAAGCATGTGAAGATGTTAAAAACAGGTCTGAATCTGCTTCCGGGAACAAAAGTAATCCCGTTTTCTTCGGTTACAAAGCAGGGAAGAGACGAAATCTGGGATCTGGCTGAGCGGGAATATCTGTTTCCGGAAAGATTTTTGGAGGATGAAACGAAAGAATAATTTCGGAGAATGATAGAGTAAACAGGAAAAGCACGATGCGGGAAGGAGATTTTTATGGAGCGAAAGAGACCTTACTGGCAAGTGGCGGTAAGTCTTATGTTCAGTATACTGGCAACGGCTGCGTTTATTATCCTGGGCGTAAAAGCAATCGGATTTCTCATGCCGTTCGTTGTGGGCTGGATCATTTCTGCCATTGCGACACCTCTGGTGAACTGGCTGGAAAAGCGATTGAAGATCGTAAAGAAGCTGGGAACAGCAATGATTGTTATCATGGTCATTGGGCTGATCGTTTTAGTGGGATATTTTGCAGTCAGCAGGATTGCAGCGGAAGTGACAGATCTGATTCAGAACTTTCCGGATATTTATGCACAGCTGGAAGAGGGGATGCGTGAGATTGGAAATACCTTATCCGGTGCGTTCAGCAGGCTTCCCCGGGGAGTGCAGAATGGGTGGACAACGATAGTGGAGAATCTGGATACTTATATGGGGAATCTTGTTTCGAAAATCAGCGAGCCGACGGTGACGGCTGCGGGAAATTTTGCAAAAAGACTTCCGTCCTATCTGATTTCTTTCATTGTTGCGATACTGGCAGCTTACTTTTTTACAATCCAGAGAGAAGAAGTGATCGCATGGTTTCATAAAATCGTACCGCCGTCTGTGGAAAAGAGGATGATCCTGGTGATGGATAATCTGAAATATGCAGTAGGCGGATATTTCAAGGCGCAGTTTAAGATCATGGGTGTTGTTTTTTTGATCCTGTTTGCCGGATTTCTTGTGCTTGGAATTCATTATGCGGTTTTGGTTGCATTTTTGATTTCATTTTTGGATTTTCTGCCATTTTTTGGAACGGGAACTGCGTTGATCCCATGGGCAATTTACTCCGTATTTATCGGTGAATATAAAATTACAGCCGGTCTGGTGATCATCTATGCAGTTTCCCAGGTAGTGCGTCAGCTTTTGCAGCCAAAGCTGGTAGGTGACAGCATGGGAATGAATCCGCTGGTGACACTGCTGCTTTTATATGTGGGATATAAGATCAAGGGAGTCTTTGGTATGATTCTGGCAGTTCCGTTGGGACTGGTATTGATCAATATGTGTCAGGCCGGTGCATTTGATTATATTCTGGATGACGTGAAGATTCTGGTTGAAGGGATACTGGGACTTCGCGAAGAGCTTCCTCAAGGGCAAAAAGAAAATTCAGATAACACTTGATTCCAAGAATGAGAGTGTTTATAATATCAACAGAAACAAAAAAGGGGTGCTTGCAGAAAGCAGGCTGAGAGAAAGCTGGATCGCTTAAAACCCGTAACCTGATTTGGATAATGCCAACGTAGGGATATACAGAGAAAGTGATAGGATCTGAGAAGAAAAATTGCTGCTGTAATGCGTTTGCGTTGCAGCAGCTTTTTGCATACTCCGCGGCGGGCATGGAAAGGAATGCATATGAGAAACTATACAACACAGATGGAAGCAGCGAGAAAACAGATTGTGACAAAAGAACTGGAGATCGTGGCACAAAAAGAACATATGACGACCGAAGAGCTGATGCCGCTGGTGGCAGAAGGAAAGGTTGTCATCTGTGCCAACAAAAATCACACCTGTATTGATCCGGAAGGAATCGGTTCGATGCTGCGTACAAAGATCAATGTAAATCTGGGAGTTTCAAGAGACTGTAAAGATTACGATGTGGAGATGCAGAAGGTGATGCAGGCAGTTGAGATGGGCGCACATGCCATCATGGATCTGTCTTCTCATGGAAATACAATTCCATTTCGAAGAAAGCTGACCAGTGAGTGTCCGGCGCTGATCGGTACTGTTCCAATCTATGATTCCGTGATCCACTATCAAAGGGATCTGGATACGCTGACTGCCAGAGATTTTATCGATGTGGTCCGTCTTCACGCACAGGATGGAGTGGATTTTGTGACACTGCACTGTGGCATTACGCGTAAAACAATCGAGCAGATTCGGCAGCATAAGCGAAAAATGAACATCGTATCCAGAGGTGGTTCTCTTGTATTTGCGTGGATGTGTATGACAGGGGAAGAAAATCCATTTTATGAATATTATGATGAGATTCTGGATATTTGTCGGGAATATGATGTGACGGTTTCACTCGGTGACGCATGCAGACCAGGATGTCTTGCAGATGCAACGGACGTCTGCCAGATCGAGGAGCTGGTGCGTCTGGGCGAACTGACCAGGCGGGCATGGGAGAAGGATGTTCAGGTGATGGTGGAAGGTCCGGGACATATGCCTCTGGATCAGATCGAGGCAAATATGAAAGTGCAGCAGTCCATTTGTCAGGGAGCGCCGTTTTATGTATTGGGACCACTTGTGACAGATATTGCTCCGGGATATGACCATATTACTTCTGCGATTGGCGGAGCCGTGGCAGCATCGGCAGGAGCGGCATTTTTGTGCTATGTGACACCGGCAGAGCATCTGGCTCTTCCGAATCTGGAAGATGTAAAACAGGGAATCATGGCGTCTAAGATTGCGGCACATGCGGCAGATATTGCAAAAGGAGTGCGGGGAGCAAGACAGGCAGATGACAGGATGGCACAAGCCAGAAGAAATCTGGACTGGGAAGCACAGTGGGAGTGTGCCATGGATCCGGAGACGGCAAAACGGATCTGGAATGAGAGAAAGCCTGAACATGAGGATACTTGTTCCATGTGCGGAAAATTCTGTGCGGTGCGAAGTATGAACAAGGCACTTGCAGGCGAACATATTGATATTTTATAGAAACAGAATAATCAGAAAAACCAGGCAGGATATGTTCCCGTAAAAAGGAAGGCATCCTGCCTGGTTTTTATTTTGAAGCTATTGTGTCTTCTCTGCGTATTCAGCAGCAAGTGTATCAAATTCTTCTGCGTGAGTCGGATACCAGACGTCAAAGGTACTGTCTGCTGCGGCAATTCGTTTTCCGAGAGCTGCGAAAAATTCCGGGATTACAGTCTCCAGAAGAACACCTTTTTCGATGCCCAGATGTGCTCCAGGTTCTTCGCTGTCTCCGTTTACAAATAATTTGAATGCAGGTTCCATTTTTCCATCCACCCGTTTGGAGTGTCCGACAAGACCGATACTTCCCGCCTGATGGCTTCCGCAGCTGGAAGGACATCCGGAAATATGGATACATGGAAGGACTCTGTCGGCGAACTGTTCCTTGCGGACCCGCTGAATGCAGGACTCTAACAGTGCATAGGAATTGCGCAGTCCGTGTTGGCAGATTGGAACGCCAATGCAGCTGACACTGCTTTCAAATAAAGAAGCAGCTCCGTCTTTTGTGGCTTCTAACACAGCAGGTACTTCTTTTGCAGTCAGATTGATGATATACAAGGTGCCGTCCGGTGAGATCCGAAGCTCGGTTTCCGGCATCTCTTTGATCACGGCATACAGTTCAGACGGTTTTTGAGGTGCAAGCCGTCCGCCCAGCGGATGATAAGAAACCGTGTACAGGCCGTTCTGTTTCTGTGGGAGTACCCGTTTTTCTGTCAGAAGTGCTTCGGACAGAGTGCCGTCAGCAGATTTGGAAATCGGATGGACTGGTTCTACAGGCCATGGAGTCATTTCTTTTTGCGCGTCTTCCACAAACTGGAGGAAATAGTTCCGGATTTTTTCTTCGCCAAGGGTATCCTGCAGATAGCGAGTTCTGGATTTTGCGCGGGACTCATAATTGCCATATGTGGTAAAAAGACGAATCATAGCATGGACATAAAGGGATACTTCGCTTGGATCTGCATTGTCTGTAATGTGAACGCCGAGTTTTGGATTTGGTCCCAATCCACCTGCACAGTAAACGGAAAATGTTCCGTTTTCTCTTGCTACAAATCCAAGGTCACGGAATGTAGCATGTACTTCATTGGCCTGGGTATTGGAAAATCCGACTTTTAATTTTCGGGGCATATGAAGTCCGGGCATCTCGGTCAGAAGATATTCTCCTACAGCCTGTGCATAGGGAAATACATCGAATGTCTCATCCGGTGCAGTGCCTGTCAGAGGACTTGCCATGACATTACGCGGGTTGTCTCCGCCGCCGCCATGTGTGATGATGCCGACTTTTAAAGCATCACGGATAAGTTGTGGAACAGAGTCCACGGACAAGTCATGAAACTGAATGGTCTGGCAGGTGGTCAGCTTGAGCAGGGAAATCTGATGTTCTGAAATCTTATCTGCAAGGAATTTTAATTTCTCTTTTGTAATATGACCGCCCGGAAGACGAAGACGCAGCATATATCCTTGTTCCTTCTGTGCATAGCTTCCAAAGCCTCCGGAGATGCCTTTGAAGGTCTGGCGGTCAATCTCTCCATTTTCGAAAGCATGTATGTTTTCATCAAATCTTGTGATATTATCTTCAAATTGCTGTAATAAATCTTTTGAAAGCATGGTAAATGCTCCTTTCTTTTTGATGGGTTTAGAAACTCTGTACTAAGTATAATAAACGGGGAAAGAGAGTACAAGGGGAATTTGGAGATTGGTCTTGATTTTCTTTACGGATATTTAAATTTGGAACAGTAACGAGAATAAAGATAGATTTCCACACTCCCTGTTGTTATAATAAAGACAAAACGAAAACAGGGGAAATAGACATGGATACAATTTTGATCATAGAGGATGACGCAGATCTCAGGGAAGGGCTGGAGTATACATTGAGTGGGGAAGGCTATCAGATCCTGACAGCGGAAAATGCAGAAAGAGGACGAAAGCTATGGAAGACATCTTCCTGCGATCTGATTCTGTTAGACTGTAATCTTCCGGATGGAAATGGCTTTTCGCTGTGCAGTGAGATTCGGAAAAGCAGTGATGTGTTCATTCTGATGCTGACGGCAAGGGATACGGAACTGGATGAGGTGAAAGCACTGGAAATGGGAGTGGATGATTATATGTCAAAACCATTTTCTATCGCGGTGCTGAAAGCGCGGATCAAAAAGCTGCTCTCCAGAAAGAGTGAAAAACAGTGGATCAGCTCCAATGGAATCCGTCTGGACAAAAGCAGCTGTCAGGTGATCTGCAAGGAAGAAGTGCTGGAGCTGAGTAAGATCGAGTACAAACTGCTTTTGTATTTTCTGGAAAATCCGGGACAGATATTGTCAAAGGAACAGATTTTAGAGCGGATCTGGGACAAAGACGGAAAGTTTGTGGATGAGAATACCGTTTCCGTCAATATTCGGAGACTTCGCAGAAAGATCGAGGCAGATCCGCAGAATCCGCAGTGGATCCAGACGGTTCACGGACTTGGATATATCTGGAGAGAAGAGGAGAAACGATAAAGGTATGGAATCGATCATAACAGGAATTCTATCAGCAGGATGTGTGTCCGGTGTTTTGTTTGGGATGTATGAGTATCGCAGGCGGAAAAAACTATACCGGGAGACAGATCGGATGCTGGAATCTATTCTGGAGGGAGATCCGATCCTTGTTTCGGATCTGAAGGAAGGCGAAGTGTCAGCTCTTTCCGGGAAAATCCGCAAAATCCAGGAAATGCAGGAGATGTCTGTATCTCAGGCAGAAGAGGAAAAAGAGCAGGTGAAAAGTCTGATCTCCAATATGTCTCATCAGCTGAAAACACCGCTTGCCAATATCCGGATGTACGAAGAAATCTTGAGGGAAGAAAACCAGGACGCGGAGACAAGAGAAAAGTTTCTGGCAAAAATGCAGACGCAGAGTGAAAAACTGGAATGGATCTTAAATTCTCTGTTTAAAATGGTGAAGCTGGAACAGAATGTCATGGTCTTTGAGGTTTCGATGTGCCCGATTCGAAAGACCATTCTGGATGCGGTGAATCTGGTGTATGAAAAGGCTGCCAGGAAACAGATTCCGATCAAAACAGGGTATATCCCGGATCTGTTTCTTTATCACAATGCAAAGTGGACGTCAGAAGTGTTTGCAAATCTGTTGGAAAACGCAGTGAAATATACCAGTGAGGGCGGAGCAATTCAGATTGATCTTAAGCAGTATGAAATGTACGCAGAAATCCGGATCACAGATACAGGAATCGGAATCCGAAAAGAAGAGATGCCGCGGATTTTTCAGAGATTCTATCGGAGTAAAGATGTAGAAAATCTGGAAGGAAGCGGGATCGGTCTTTATTTGTCCAGGCTGATCGCGGAGAAGGAAAAGGGATACATTCAGGTGGAATCTGTCTATGGAAAGGGAAGCTGCTTTTCGGTATTTCTGCGGATGGAAAAATGACAATTTTGTAAGAACTTTCTTTTCTGCTGTAGGATTTTTGTAAGATGGGGCTGTTACACTGATGGTATCAAAGAGAAAAGGAGAACTGGAAGAGAATGAAGATTTTAGAAGTACAGCATGTGGTGAAAACATATGGTTCCCATCAAAATCAGGTAACGGCACTTTCCGATGTCAGCTTTGCTGCAGAACAGGGAGAATTTATTGCAATCGTAGGAACGAGCGGTTCCGGAAAAAGTACATTGTTGAATCTGCTTGGAGGTCTGGATGTTCCGACAGAAGGAAAGATCAGCATCAGGGGGCATGATATCGGAAGTCTGACCAGAAAGGAACAGACGATTTTTAGGAGACGCAATATTGGATTTGTGTTTCAGAATTACAGTCTGATGCCGGTGCTCAATGTGTATGACAATGTGGCGCTTCCGGTCACCTTTGACAAAGGAAGTCATGTAGATCGTGAGCATATCAGGGAATTATTAAATGAGCTGGGATTGTGGGAGAAACGGAAACGGTATCCGAGTGAGCTATCCGGCGGCCAGCAGCAGAGAGTTGCAATTGCAAGAGCGCTTGCAAACAAACCTGCCCTTCTGCTCGCAGACGAACCGACCGGGAATCTGGATTCCAAAACTGCCGTGGAGGTAATCGGCCTGTTAAAAGCCAGCAGTCAGAAATACCATCAGACGGTGCTGATGGTGACACACAATGAAGCGTTGGCACAGACCTGTGACCGGATTATCCGGATTGAGGACGGCAGGCTGTATCAGAGAGAAGACGCATTCTACGGGGAAGGCGGTGAGCTGTAATGAAGCAGATCATACGTCTTGCATGGTCCTATCTGAAATATTATAGAAAACAGACGATGGCTCTGTTTCTGGGGATTGTTTTGTCCTGTGCTCTGTTTACCGGAATCGGTTCACTTCAAAAGAGCGGAAATCATGCAGCAAGAGAAAATGCCCGCACAAAATCCGGAGACTGGCACTATACGATGCGCTGTGACACAGACTGGTTTGAGGAGTTTGAGAAAACGTATCAGCCGGGAGAAAAAGAGCAGGGTTACTGCGTGGAAAAAACCGGTGTGCTGACGATGCGCAAAGTGACAGAGGAGCCTTATGAGATCGAGCTGGATTACGCAGAAGAAGGCTATCTTTCCATGATGGGAAGAACAGTGAAAGAGGGCAGGTATCCGGAAGAGGAAGGAGAAGCGGCGCTGGATGAATTTACACTTCGGAATCTGGATATTCCGCGTAAGATCAGCACGACATTTACATTGGATGGAGAAACATTTACGTTGTGCGGAATTGTGTCAGAGCAGCCTTCCGCTCTTACGCAGCGGATGCAGGTATTTGTGAACCCGACACTGGACTATGGAACAAACGGAACATTCCTGTATGTGAAATTTGATGAGTCCAAAGATAGTTACGGACAGATGAGCGCATTTGCAGATACATTTGGAATTTCCGAAAAGGAAATTGCGGCAAACTGGGAGCTGCTGGAATGGCTGAAAAACGGAAACCGCATCAATGCGGCAGAAGCAGTGAAGACCGGGATCCTCCACTGGAAGGAAGCGGGATTGCCTTATATCTGGGGGAACCTGGACGACAAGTGGAATCTGAAGGATAAAGCGGTACTGGCAGCGATAGGAGTATTCGGAACATTTGTGATCTACAGTCTGTTTCAGGTATCGGTACGGAAAAGGATGTCACAGTACAGTGTGATGCAGACACTGGGGATGGAGTCAAAGCGTACGTTTGGGGTGCTGACAAGCGAGCTGTGGATGATCTTTGCAGTGGCTTATCCGGTTGGATGTGTTCTCGGAAACGCAGCAGCATGGGGGATTTATCAGAAAATCGGCAGTATTTTTGTACGGACAAAGGGAATTCAGCATACGAATAAGTACGTCGCAGCAGAGGCGGCCAGAGAGGCTGCACAGGCAGGACGTGCACAGGCGGGCGCGTTTCAGGTTTCAGGAGAGGCGATTTTATTTGGAGCAATCTTTCTGCTGTGCCTGCTTACACTTGTAAGTTTGATTTTAGTGAGGCGGATGGAAACGCTGACACTGCGGGAAATGATAACAAAAGAAGGCGAAGCACAGACAAAGAGACGTAAGATCTACAGTCTGAAACGAAAGGATCTGACGGGTGTCCTGACAAAGAAGTTTATGTTTTCGAGAAAGAAAACTTTTATCGGAATTATATTGTCTCTGTCTGTGGGAAGTGTTCTTTTTTTAGGGACTGCCTATCTGACAGAAAATGCAAAGGTCAACAATGAACTGACATTCAAGGCAGATGACGGACTTGGTTCCAACGACCCCATCGACCAGTATCAGCGCTTCAAAGCACAGGCCGAAAAGCGCGC
>OGXQ01002522.1_pt1 | contig 12220 bp, 8 predicted proteins | sample 1576291 | NCBI WGS metagenome assembly OGXQ01 (sample SAMEA3541575, study PRJEB24748) | human gut metagenome | biome: human gut; feature: human-associated habitat; material: faeces | place: China | collected 2012 | reverse complement strand
GGAACATCTGCGTTGCAGTATTAATATCGACGCTGATATCATCACTTGTAAAATGCGCCGCGAATTGACGCCGTGCGGGGACTTTTTTTGGCAATGAAAGATGAAGCAATGACTTCAGCAGTAGATGGCTTGAAACAACGATTCATGGATATGAGCCAGCCGGATGACGACGGCGTCTACCGGAATGGTGCGACCAAGCGCAAAGCTCGCACGGAACTGGCCATGCAATGCCTCACGGAGCTGTGGAATGCGGCCTGCAAGGATGTCTCTTTCCCTGTGCCCGACTCCGGCATCGGCTTCGCCGCGGTAGGCTCGCTGGCACGTGGCCAACTGGGCCCCAGCTCCGACCTCGACCTGGTCATCATCTACGAGCCTCGCACGTTGAACGACCAGCAGCTCAACGAGTTGGCCAACAAACTCTGGTACCCGCTATGGGACAGCGGTCTGGACCTCGACCACTCCATCCGCACGCGCGCCCAATGCGAGGAGGTCACCGACCATGACCTTCCCGCCGCCATGGGCTGGCTGGACGTGAAGCCCATCGCCGGCGACACCGCTCTGATCACCACCACCGCCACATCCATCCTCGAACGCTGGCGCAAGGCCGCCCGCAAGCGCCTGCCCGAACTGCTCGACTCCGCCAAAGCCCGACTCGACGAATTCGGTCGGCTCCAATACGTCAATCAGCCCGACATCAAAGAGGCCCGTGGGGGGTTGCGCGATTCGGTGCTCGTCTCCGCGCTCGCCGCCTCATGGCTGGCCGACCGCCCGCACGGCATTTACGACGAAGCTGTGGAACGTCTGCTCGACGTACGCGACTGCATCCATCTGGTGGCCGGCAAGGATACCAACCTGATGCTGACGCCCTATCAGGCCAAAGTGGCTGCCATGCTTGGCCTTGCCGATCCGACTTGGCCCGAAAACGAGCGTGCCGCCTACTCGATCGACGATCTGCAGACACTGCTTGCCCGTATCGGTCGGCGCATCTCCTTCTCGCTTGATTCCACCGCTTCCCGCGCCGAACATTCGCTGACCCACGAAAAGCCGCGATTCGCGTTCTTCCAGATGTTCTCTCAGCGCTCTGGTGGCAAGCGCGAAGCCCCGCAATTCGACGTGGTGGCTCCCGGCGTGGCCAAGCACGAAGGCGAATTGGTGTTGGCGCCCGGTGCCGAGCCTGCCAAGGATGCCAAGCTGGCGTTGCGTATGGCCGTGGCGGCCGGCGAATTCGGTCTTCCCATCAACCCGTCTACCTTGGTTAATCTGAAGCGCTGCCCGATTCACGACAACCAGTGGGATGACGAATCGCGCGAGCTGTTTATCCGTCTGCTTGCGTGCGGATCGAATCTTATGGAAGTGTGGGAGAGCATCGATTTCGTGGACATTCCGGGTCGATGGATGCCGGAATGGCTCGGCGTCCGCAACCGTCCGTCCGCCTCGGCCGCCCACCGGTACACCATCGATCGGCATATGGTGGAGGTCACGTCGCGTCTGGGTCGTGAGACACCGTCCGGTGGACGGTACGATGACGATCATTTCAAGGCATTGCTGTTGGCCGGTATCACCCACGACATCGGCAAGCGCGCGTTCGTGGCCGATCACGCCGCCGAGGGTGCCCGCCATGCGCCGGTGATTCTCAAGCGTATGGGCTACGCGCCGGACATCGTCGACTGGGCTACCGTGCTGGTGCGTGAGCATTTGACGCTATCCGAATTTGCCACGGGTAAGGACCCCTATGATCCGGCCGTGGCGGAGGAGTTGGCCGACCGCTTGCACCACGACAAGATGCTGCTGGATATGCTGTTCGACCTGACCCGGGCCGACGGCTCCTCGCTCGGTGCCACCGCCGGTGAGACCATCACCAAGCAATACGGCTGGTCCAAGTGGCGCGAACAAATCGTCCGCGGCATGTATTCCGCCGCCCGCGCCGCTATGTAAACGGAATCGCCCAGCGCTTCGCGCGGCCGATACCTACCTCATCCATGCGTCCGAGCGCACGCGTAGTCCGTTGGACAGACCGCGCCCACCCATGAGCACCACGTTGAACGCGGCCCAGAGTACGGCGGTACGCATCAGGTCGCTCGTCAGCGCCGGCGTCACCATATTGGCCAGTATGAGTATGAGCGTCACATACACCACGGCGGTCAGCGTGCATGTGACGGCCAGATAGCGGTAGTCGCGCGCGCCGATAAGAATGCCGTCGATTGCCATCATCCAGCCTTGCAGTGGGAAGAAGATGCCCATCGTCACCATGCCCACGGCGATCAGCGTCTGAATATGTGGCGTAGGGGAGAAGAAGTGCCCGGCGAACAGGCCGACTACCGCAAAAGCCGTGCCGATTACCGCGCCGGTGACCAGTCCCGCACGCCCGGTCGCCCGCGTCAGCCGCCGCGCCTGCTGCACGCTGCCAGCGCCCAGCGCTGTGGCCACCAGCGTCTGGCCGGCGATGCCCACGGAATCCAGCATGTTCATCGCAAAATTCCAAGAGGAGTTCACGGCCTGGAACCCGGCCAACACGGCAGTACCCATGCGCGCGGCACAGGCGACCGTAGTCACCATGGCCGCACGAATCGCCAATGTGCGAATGAACAATGGCAGTCCGTCGCCCCCGGCTGCCGCAATACCGGCCAAACGAGGCCGCAGACTCGCACCATCCGCCCGGGACCACAGAATGGCGGGGATTACCAGGAACAGCCCCATGAACCACTGAGCTACCAGCGTCGCCACTCCGGAGCCGGCAATGCCCCAATTCAGCACAATAACGAACAACACATCAAGCACCGTGTTCACCACCGCGCCGCCCACCGCAGCGATCAGCGTGATACGAACCTTCTGCAATCCTCGGAAAATGCCGTTCGCCGCATATACCATCAGCATGCCTGGCGCACCCAGCACGATTGCGCGCGTATAGGTCACGGCTTGTTCCAATACTTCGCCCTGACCGCCCAGTGCCCGGCATAATGGCTCGGCAGCCGCGAACAATCCCAATCCCAGTACGGTGCCGATGCTCAAGGCCAGCCACAGGCCATCAATGCCTGCCTGCAGTCCCTCGCGACGACGACCCGCTCCCAGCAGATGTGCCACCTGCGCAGTGGTCGAGTAGGCCAGGAATATGCATAGTCCGACTGCCGTGAGGATGATGGTGGAGCCGATTGACAGGCCGGCCAACGCCGCATCCCCGATATGGCCGACGATGGCTGTGTCGATAAGGATGAAGGTCGGTTCGGCGATGAGCTGGCCGAAGGTCGGCAGGGCCAGCGCCATGATCCGGCGGTTGGTGGAGCGGGCGTCGGTCGGGCCGTTGCTGACGTTTGTGTTTGCGCCGGCATGCGGGGTGCCGAAGCCATCGCGGCGTGTAGTATCGCCGGAACTGGTGGCTTTGGCGTCGGAAGAGTCTATGGGCACGCTCACACGCATATCACGCCTGACTGCGTTGCGCAAGCACCTGTTGTGGGCGCGGAATGTTATCCCCAGACTATCCACCAAGTTATCCCCAGTATGTGGATAACTTAGTGGATTATCCCCAGAATTATCCCCAAAATGTGGATAACTTATTTTTCTATCCACATTTTGCTTTCTGCGTGTCGTGGCGCTGACTCATAGGTGAATAAGGAATGAACCGATGCGGGCAACCGTTTCGTTTCCATACGATATCGTTCACCTGCCACGCCACATCCTATACTTGGAGGCTATGCCAGAAGGAAGTGAACACTCGTATCAGAATGGGTTCGGCGGTGGCCTGGATCGTGGCGATCGTGGCGACCGCGCGGGCCGGGGCGGCACGCAGACGTCGGCGGCGGCCGGCGACCCGATTTTCGACCGCGTGCCCCCGCATGATGACGACGCGGAAATGGCCGTGCTCGGCGGCATGCTGATGAGTAAGGATGCCATCGGCGAGGTCTCGCAGACCATTGACGTCACCGATTTCTACCAGCCCAAGCATCAGACGATCTATAACGCGATCATCGATCTGTTTTCCGCCAGTCAGCCGGTGGACGTGGTGCTCGTGGCCAACCAGCTGTTGGCGGATGGCAACCTCGACAAGGTCGGCGGCGCGGACTATCTGCACAGCCTTGTCGCATCCGTACCGACCGCCGCTAATGCCATGTACTACGCGGAGATCGTCCATCAGCGGGCCATTTTGCGCAATGTGATCGCCGCCGGCACCAAAATCGCCCAGCTCGGTTATTCCGCCGAGGGATCGCAGGCTGAGGATGTGGTTAACCTCGCCCAGTCCGAGATCTACGAGATGTCGATGGGCAAGGTGCGTCAGGACTATGCCGCCATCGGCCCGGTGGTCCACGACGCGCTCGACCAGCTGGACAAACTGCAGCAAGGCCTCGTCAACAAGGGCGTGCCGACCGGCTTCCGCGACATCGACGACGTGACCCAGGGCCTGCAGCCCGGACAGATGGTCGTCGTCGCAGGACGTCCGGCCATGGGTAAGTCCACGCTCGGCATCGACTTCGCCCGCGCCGCCGCGTTGCACCACAACATGACTTCCGTGGTCTTCAGCTTGGAGATGAGCAAGGTGGAGCTCGCTCAGCGTATTATCTCCGCCGAAACCAATATTCCGATGGCCGCCCTGCGCCGCGCCGACGACATCACCCCCGAACGCTGGAACACCCTGAACCAGTTCTGGACCAAGATGCAGAACGCGCCACTGTTCATTGACGACAGCCCGAACATGAGCCTCATGGAGATCCGTGCGAAATGCCGTCGTCTGAAGCAGACCAACGATCTGAAACTCGTAGTCATCGACTACCTGCAGCTGATGACCTCGGGCAAGGCCGTGGAATCCCGCCAGCAAGAGGTGTCCGAATTCTCCCGTGCCCTGAAGCTCTTGGCCAAGGAACTCGAAGTGCCGGTCGTGGCCCTTTCCCAGCTGAACCGTGGCCCGGAAATGCGTAACGACAAGAAGCCGCAGCTCTCCGATTTGCGTGAATCCGGCTCAATCGAACAGGACGCCGACGTGGTGTTCCTGGTCCACCGCCCTGACTTCTACGACAAGGAAGACCGCCCCGGCGAGGCCGATATCATCATGGCCAAGCACCGTAACGGCCCGACCGAAACCTTCCACCTCGCCTTCCTCGGTGCCACGTCCAAATTCAAAGACATGCCGCAGGACTACAACGCCAATCAGGGGGTGTGATGATGGCAAGCAACGTTTCACGCGATGTTTCGCAAGACCAATCGTCCGTGGTGCAGACCTGCAAACCGTGGTATGCGTTCGCCACCGTGGCCGCAGGCCGCTTCGTGCGGTTTGCATCCCGCGTCACCAAACATGGCGGTTCGGCTTTGCCCGGCAAAGTCGTAGAAAAGATTGACCCCGGCTTCCTGACCCGTACGCTCGGGCAGTTGCCGCTTGGCGTGGTATTGGTGTCCGGCACGAACGGCAAGACCACCACCACCCGCATGGTCGCCTCGATGCTCTCCGATCTGGGGCTGAAGGTGTTCACCAATCCGACCGGCTCGAACTTCGTGCGCGGCGTGGTCTCCGCACTGCTTACCGAAGTCACGCTCGGCGGCAAATTGGACGCGGACATCGCCGTGCTCGAGCTCGATGAGGCGTACGCCGTCCACTTCGTCAAGCAGGTCAAGCCCCGTTATGCATTGCTGCTGAACGTGATGCGCGATCAGCTTGACCGATTCGGTGAAATCGACACCACGGCCAAACTGCTCAGCCATGTGGCTGCGGCGACTACCGGCACTGTGGTACTGAACCGCGAGGACCCGCGTATCGCCGCGCTCGCCGCGAAGGCCCCGGCTGGCACCACCGTGCGATACTTCGGCCTCGCCGACGATTTGCGCCGCTATTTCCCGTCCGATGACGACATGGCCACGACCGTGTCGGTGGAAGGTGTGGCCGGGCCGCTCCCCTCAGCCAGAACTCCCCTCAGTCCGCGAAGCGAACTGAGAGGAGCTTCCGCAGGCACGGCAGAACTTCCCGCCGACGTGACACTTACCGCAGTGGGCGACCACAAGGCCACCTTCCAGATGGACGGTCAGGGCTACGCCACCGACGTCAAGCTTGAAGGCGTCTACAACCTGTACAACGCGGCCGCCGCGCTCGCCGTGGTACGTGCGGTGATGCAAGACAATGCCGCCGCATCCAAGGCCACCGCCGCAGCCAACGCCTGCGCCGTGTCCGCCGACGAGCTCATCGCCGCCGTTTCCCGCGTCACGCCGGCTTTCGGCCGTGGCGAGGTCATCGACGTCAACGGTTCCCCGGTCGAACTGCTGCTGGTCAAGAACCCGATGGGCTTCCGCCTCTCGCTCGCCAGCTTCGACCCGGCCAACGCGGACACCATGATCGCCATCAACGACGAATATGCCGACGGCCGCGACATGAGCTGGCTGTGGGACGTGGACTTCACTTCCCTGCGCGCGTCCGGTGTCGCCATGGTCTCCGGCGTGCGTGCCTGGGACATGGCATTGCGCCTGGGGTATGACCAAGTGCCAGTCGCCGATACGAACACCGACCTCGAACAGGCCGTCACCGCATTCGTCAACGCCAATCCCGGCACACGCAAGCACATCTACTGCACCTACACCGCCATGCTCAAAACCCGCGCCGTACTGGGCCGCATCACCGAAGTACGGGACGCGGGCGTGGGCAAGTAACCACCCTTCGGCGCTCGCGCGCCACCTCCCGCCAGCGGAAGGGGCATGGTGAGGGAATAAGACTTCCCCTTAGCGGGAGAACATCGACAAGGAGAACGTGACATGGCCAGAACAATTGATGTGGTGTCCCTGTATCCCAAAGACATGAACATCTACGGCGATTCCGGCAACGTGCTGACTATCCGCCGCCGGCTGGAACTGTACGGTTACGAACCGGTCGTTCACCAGTACAATCAAGGCGACGATTGGCCCGACCAGGTGGACCTTATTCTGGGAGGCGGCGGCCAAGACACCGGCCAGAAGAAAATCATCGACGACTTCTACCATCGCGCCGACCTGTTGCGTTCGCTTGCCGCAGACGGTACGCCGATGCTGATGATCTGCGGCCTGTACCAGCTGTTCGGCGAGTACTTTGAAACCGTGGACGGCACCCGTCTGGACGGCATCGGCGTTATCGGTGCTTATACCGTGGGCCAGAACGTGCGTATGATCGGCAATCTTGTTGAGCATTCCGACCAGTTCGGCGATGTGATTGGCTATGAGAACCACTCCGGCCAGACCTTCCTGCGCGAAGGCGTTCAGTCACTCGGCACCGTCGATCAGGACGGCCGAGGCAACAATGGCGAAGACCATACCGAGGGCGCGCGCGTGCACAACGTGATCGGCACCTACATGCACGGCTCGTTGCTGCCTAAAAACCCCGCCATCAGCGATTTCCTTATCGAAACTGCCGTGACTCGTCGTTACGGTACGTTCGATACGTCCGATCAGACCCCCGAACAAGCCAAGGAGCTCGCCCGGCTCGATCAAGTAGCCACCAACGCGCGCAAGGCTGCCGCCGAACGTCCTCGGTGAATTCTCGGTGAGTCCTCGGTAAGTACCAATCAGCGAAAAAACAGCCGAAATCAGTCTGAGGGTCTAGTACATTGCCCTGTTGTTTGCGCTAGGCTTGGTGGTACGAGACATGGCACCAGGCCATGTCGGACCTCGAAGGAGGGGTATCATGGCTGATTTTGATCTTCTGGGTGATGGCTTGCGCAAGGTCCTGCTGGCGGGTATCGGCGCCCTTGCAATCGGATACGAGAAGAGCAGCGAGCTCGTCGACGAACTCGTCAAGAAGGGTGAGATTACGGTCGAGCAGGGCAAGGCGCTGAACACCGAGCTGATCGGCCTGTCGGTCGATTCCCTCTACGCCCACATCGCCTGGCTGCGCAAGATCCAGGATCTCGAGTGGAACGGCATGAAGGGCGTCGAGGTCAAGTTCCCGCTCATCGAGGACATCAAGATGGAGGTTGCCAACAAGTTCGGCATGATCCAGCCCTCCTCCTCGACCACCCAGGCGGTGCGCGCGGTCTTCGTCATCGACCCCGAGGCGGTCATCCGCACGATCCTCTACTACCCGGCCTCCACCGGGCGCAACTTTGACGAGATCAAACGGATCGTCGTCGCGCTCCAGAAGGCGGACGCCGAGCAGGTCGCGACCCCGGCCAACTGGCGCCCCGGACAGGACGTCATCATCCCGACCGCCGGCTCCTGCGGCGTGGCCAAGGAGCGGATGGAGTCGCAGGACGAGGAAAAATACTGCCTTGACTGGTTCCTCTGCTTCAGGCGCGAAAAAAAGTGACCCTCCAAACATGCTGACATCTTTCATTTCTTTTACCTCCCCTGGAGGGACTCTTCTGTGTATTGGCACTGGCTGGCGGCAACTCACCGCGCAATGTCTATTCAGCCCTTGTGCGCATGCATAAAGAAGAAGGACTGAGTTTCCGCAATGTAGTGGTATTCAACCTTTACGAATATTATCCGTTGGCTTCAGACGCTGTGAACAGCAACCTCAATTCTTTAAAGGAAATGCTGCTCGACCACGTAGACATTGACATGCAGAACGTATTCAGCCCCAGCGGTACTATCGCCAAAGATACTATTTTCGAATATTGCCGTTTGTACGAGCAACGTATCGAAAGTTTCGGCGGCATTGATATAGCTGTATTAGGTATCGGACGTGTCGGTAATATCGGTTTCAACGAACCGGGCTCACGCCTGAACTCCACCACCCGATTGATTTTGCTGGACAGTGACTCACGCAACGAAGCATCCAAAATGTTCGGAAGCATTGAAAGCACACCGGTAAGTTCCATAACAATGGGTGTAGCCACGATTCTCTCCGCCAAGAAAGTATATCTGCTGGCATGGGGTGAGGAAAAAGCCAAAATGGTAAAAGAATGTGTGGAAGGTAACGTAACGGATACAATTCCTGCCTCTTATCTTCAAACCCATAACAATGCCCATATCGCCATCGACCTTTCGGCAGCCGCCAACCTGACACGTATCCAATCCATGAAGGACGTGCTTTTTGAACAAAGCCGTCTGTACAGAGTCCGCCTGGCCGAACTTCAGGGGGCGGGCGGCAAGGTGTCGTTCAAGAAAATGACCGATATCGTGCCCGAAGAAAACTACGGGTTGTTGCTGTCCGGCCAGGAGCTCCGGATTTGTGTGGAAGATTCGCAGATCAGCGGCGGCAAGATTAAAATCCACATGGCTGAAAAAAATAAAAGCTTCCTGATTGCGCGCAACAGTATTTTCAGCCGCTTTTCAGTCTATTGCGACGCCATCTTCATGCAGAACTGCACCATCGCCGATTCCCGTCTGGGAGCCGCCGAGTTGATTGTGCGCGATTCCAGCCTGTCCGGTGCGGAGGTGCTCAGCACGGTCAAGGGCTATCTGGTCTATAATCTGTATTCCTCCGGCAAGGGCGGGGCGGGCAACAGCGCGCATGCTTTGGGCAAGGGCAAAATATACGTCCTGCACCGTGACCCGGCTCCGGCGCATTTGTCATTGGGCGGCGGCAACCTGGAAGCGCGGGACATTGTCCTGGCATCGCCGATACTGGGCAGCAAGGCCGGGGAAGTCACCCGGCGCCTGGATTTGCGCAATGTGCAGATCAAAGGCGGCAGCTGGCGCTATTTGCGTCTGTTGAGCGGCCAATGGGAAAATGTGGTCATTGAGCCGCCTGTCATTGTGGACAAAAGCCGTCTGGAAAATGTGGCGGCCTATAATCTGCAATTTCCCCAAGGGGAGCCCTGGAGTGAGGTTGAAGAGTCCGAAGGGCCTCTGTATTTTGGCGTGACGCGGCGGCCCACGCCCTTTGCCTGGGGAGAGGTGCATGTGCCCGAGCCCGAGGATTGGGGCATTGCCTGGCGTGTGATCGGCGGGCGGTGAGCCGTCCCGGAAAATGTCACGAAAATGTCACCTTTTGCTTCTTGTCTGCCGTCCCGTGTGCTGTATGCTGAACAAGCGGATCATAACGGGCGGGGCCGTGCCTGGATCGTGCCTGTTCAACGCTCACTGAGGAGATCGTATGCCCAAGGATGCCGTTGCAACCGGGTCCGTCGAGGTTGATGAAGGCCAAGCGGGGTGCTGCGCCGCGGCGATTGAAGATCTGAGCTGCCCGGATCTGTATCTGAACCGCGAGTTGAGCTGGCTGAAATTCAACGCCAGGGTGCTTGACCAGGCGCTGGATCCGCGTTTTCCGCTGCTGGAGCAGTTGAAATTTCTGGCTATTTTTCACAATAACCTGGATGAATTTTTCATGGTCCGGGTGGCGGGCATCGTGCAGCAGCACAAGAACGGTCTGCCCTGCGGCACGCCGGACAAGCTGCGCCCGGCCCGCCAGCTGGCGGAAATCCGCAAGCGGGTTCTGGCCCTGCAGGAAACAGCCTATAAGCACTGGAAAGAACTTTCACGCCAGTTGGCTAAAAAAGGCGTGCGCTTCCGGCGCTACAGCCAGCTCACGGAAAAACAGCGTAAATTTCTGGATGATTTTTTCCATACCGAAGTCTATCCGGTGCTGACGCCCCAGGCCATTGATCCGGCCCATCCCTTTCCCACCATTTCCAATCTGAGCATCAACTTTATCGTCCAGCTCCAGTGCCCGGACAATACCATCCGTTTTGCCCGGCTGCGCTGCCCCAGCAATGTTTCGCGTTTCGTCTTCGTGCCGCGCACCAAGGCGGCCAAGGATTATGTCTGCCTCGGCCTGTCCAGCAACCTGCGCGACACGGACGTGATTCTGCTGGAGGATCTGATCCGCCAGTATCTGGAAACCCTGTTTTACGGCAACAAAATTCTGGCCTGCGGCCTGTTCCGGATCACCCGCAATACGGACCTGGAGCTTGCCGAGGAAGAAGCCGACGACCTGCTGGAAGCTATCAGGGACCTGGTGGACCAGCGCCGCTTCGGCGATGTGGTGCGCCTGGAGTTCGCCAGCGGGGTGAATCGCATGCTGGTTGATTTTCTGGCGCGGCATCTGGAGGTGAGGCCGTTTCAAATCTACAAGATCCGGGGGCCCCTGGCTTTTTCCCAGATGTTGCCGTTTTACGGCGTGGACAGACCCGGCCTCAAGCTGCCGCCGCAGCACCCCCGTCAGCCCGACATCTGCGGCATGGAAAGCATGTTTCCGGCCATCCGCGCCAAGGACAGGCTGCTCTACCACCCGTACGACAGTTTTTGTGCCGTGCTGGAATTTATCCGACAGGCCAGCGAGGACCCGGACGTGATGGCCATCAAGCAGACCCTTTACCGGGTAGGCGCTAATTCGCCCATCGTGGGGGCGCTCATGGAGGCCCGGAGGCGCGGCAAGCAGGTCACGGCCGTGGTGGAGCTGAAGGCCCGTTTCGACGAGGAGCGCAACATCACCTGGGCCGAGGAACTGGAGGATGCGGGCGTCAACGTGGTCTACGGCCTCAAGGGCATGAAGATCCATGCCAAGCTCTGCCTGGTGGTGCGCAGGGAGGGGCGCGGCCTGACCTGCTACGCGCACATCGGCACAGGCAATTATAATCCCTCCACCGCCCGGATTTATACGGATATGGGCCTGCTCACGGCTGATCCGCAGATCTGCGCGGACATAACGGATCTTTTCAACTACATGACCGGCTACGCCGTGCACGAACGCTATCAGCGCCTTCTGGTTTCGCCGGTCAATATGCGCCGGGGCCTGCTCTCGCGCATTGAGCGCGAAATCGAGCATCAGCGGGAGCGCGGCAACGGTCAGATCATCATCAAATGCAATCACCTGGTGGACGAAGGGCTGATCCGCGCGCTGTATCGCGCCTCACAGGCCGGGGTGCGCATTGACCTGCAGGTGCGCGGCATCTGCTGCCTCAGACCGGGCCTGCCGGGGGTGAGCGAAAATATCGACGTCACCTCCGTGGTGGGGCGTTTTCTCGAACATCCGCGCATCTACTGGTTCTGCAATAACGGCACGGACGAGCTGTACATGGGCAGTGCCGACCTGATGCCGCGCAATCTCAACCGCCGCGTGGAAGTTCTGACGCCCGTACTGGACAAGGAACTGCGCGACTATCTTCGCAATACTGTTCTGAAACTGCATTTGAAAGACACTGTGCAGTGCTACAGAATGCTTACCGACGGTGAATATCTTCGCATCAAGTCCGGGAAAAAGGACAAACTTGTCAATTCTCAGGAGAGCCTGATAGAATTGTACAGTGCCTCTCAGAAGTAATGCCAACCCTAACGCCGACCAAACTATGAAAAAATGCCGTCGCGCAGGGTCTCCTCGCCGCGGATGATGTACAGC
>OGXQ01002521.1_pt1 | contig 12226 bp, 7 predicted proteins | sample 1576291 | NCBI WGS metagenome assembly OGXQ01 (sample SAMEA3541575, study PRJEB24748) | human gut metagenome | biome: human gut; feature: human-associated habitat; material: faeces | place: China | collected 2012 | reverse complement strand
TATTTCTATAGGGAAACTTGATGGACCTATGATTGCTTCTATTGATGTGAAAAACTCCAGAAAATTCGTCGGTCTCAACAACTATATCCGGATGTTTGCCGATGAACGCTTTCTGAACGCGCTGAAAAATACGGTAGAGTACACGCTGCTTTATGTTCCGCTTCTGCTGCTTTTATGCATCCTGTTTGCCGCGCTGATCAATTTCAGGTTCAAAGGCGCTTTGTTTTACAAGAGCGTGATGTTTGTACCGGCCGTCACCTCCATGGCGATTATAGCCATCATCTTTCGGTATATTCTGGATGGCAATATCGGCATCATTCCGCTTTGGCTGAAAAAAATCGGCGTGATCGCTCCGGATTTTCTTCGGGACGAGCATACGGCAATGGGCGCGGTCATCTTTACCAGCCTGTGGCGATGGACAGGGTTCAACATGGTCATCATCCTGGCCGGAATCAACGCCATTCCGGAAAGCCTCTATGAGGCGTCTGCCATAGACGGGGCGGGAAACGTGAAGCAGTTTTTCTCGGTGACGCTGCCGTTGATTGCGCCCTCCGTCAGCTTTGTGTTGATTACCAATATCATCAGTTCTTTTCAGGTGTTCGACCAGGTCTACGTCATGACGAAGGGCGGTCCGATGTTCCGCACGGAAGTTCTTGTCTATTACATTTACTATCAGGGATTTACCGTGTACAGCATGGGATACGCCTCGGCAATGGCTTTTTTCCTTTTCCTGATCGTTCTATTCTTTACCGTCTTCCAGCTGAAGGGCTTCAGCCGAGCGGAATCCAATTTGGAGGGATAAGCCATGAAAAGCAAATTATCCAAGGGCTGGAGTATTTTCTGGTGTATCGTGTTTGCCGTCGTCAGCGTGGTTTTTATGCTTCCGCTGATTTGGATGCTCCTGTCTTCCTTTAAGCCGGAAGGCTTGATTATGGGCAGGCCGGAATGGCTGATTCCCCGGCAATGGACGCTTGAAGGCTATTCCACGCTGCTTAAAAAAATCCCGTTTTTTCGTTTTTTGCTCAACTCGCTTATTTTTGCGGGCGGAACAACGGTTTCAATGCTGTTTTTGGATTCGATGGCGGGCTATGCGTTTGCCAAATTAAAATTTAGAGGCAGTCATGTTTTGTTTGTCGTGGTTCTGATCTCCATGATGATCCCGTTTCAAATCACCATGATTCCGACATACCTGCTCCTAAACGATCTGCACATTTTGAACACATACGCGGGATTGATGATTCCGCGCATGACCAACGCATTCGGTATCTATTTCATGCGTCAGGCGTTTCTCGGCGTGCCGAACGACCTGCTGGATGCGGGGCGGATTGACGGCCTGACGGAATTCGGCATTTATCGAAAAGTCGCCATTCCTGTCGTCGGCGCTTCCATCGCGACGCTCGCCGTCTTTCATTTCATGGCAGGATGGAATGATTTTATGTGGCCGATGCTGATGACGAATTCGCAGACGATGCAGACGCTGCCCGTCGGCCTGGCCTTGTTTCAGGGAGAGCACACCAGCGAACACGGCCCCATGTTCGCCGGCGCGGTTCTCTCCATTCTTCCGATTTTCATCGCGTTCCTGTGCGCACAGAAAACGTTTATTCAGGGCATCGCGCTTAGCGGCATCAAGGGCTGACCAGAAGGGAGAAGGTTTATGTTTCAAGACCGTTTTCATTGGGGATTTGGAATTGAAGATACATTCATCGGCGATCCCCACCCCGTCACCGGCAAGGTGCTGGACGAATACGAACTGACGGATCACTATCGGCTGTGGAAAGAGGATTTTGACCGGATCGGAACCATCGGCTTGGATTCCGTTCGATGGGGAATACCGTGGTACCGCGTCCAGCCGGAGAAAAACAAGTGGGACTGGTCGTTTACCGATCAGGTGATCCCCTACATCGTTCAGGAGAAAAAGCTGCATCTTGTTTTGGATCTGATGCACTACGGCGTACCGACATGGATGAAACAGGCGTATCTGGACCCCGATTATCCGCAATACGTCGAAGAATATACGGCGCGCGTTATCGAGCGCTACGGGCAATATCTCCGTTTCGCAACGCCCTACAATGAACCGCACACGGCGTGCGAATTCTGCGGGAATCGGGGCGAATGGCCGCCCTATTTAAGCGGATATCAGGGATATTTCGACGTGTTGAAGGGCGTTGTACGCGGCACGCAGCGCCAAACGAAGCTGCTGCAAAAAGCGGGGATTCAGTGCATTCAGGTGGAGTGTTCTGGCGGATCGTTGACCCGCGATCCATCGCTTTCGGAGCTGGCCGATTTTGAATGTGCGCAGCAGGAGATGTTTTTTAATTTCCTGACGGGGGATTTCGCCGGATTGGAAAAGTGGTTTCCCCTTTTCGAGCGTTATGGGCTGACGGAAAGCGATTTGAAAGCCTTTGAGGCGCAGCGCTGCACGATTGATATCATGGGCATCAACTTCTATCCGCAGTTTTCGTACCAAAATCTGAGCGCCCAACCGGACGGAAAGCCCGTCCATACCAACTGTCAGCTTTGGACAGAGGATCTGAAACAAAAGATTTTGAATCGTTACGCCCGCTTCCACTGCCCGATGATGATTACCGAAACCAGCGTGCGCGACGATGAGGAAATGAAAAAACGCTGGCTTCAGGAGGCGTCCCGCACCGTATTCGAGCTGTATCAAAACCAGATTCCCGTCTACGGATTCTTCTGGTTCCCCATCATTGATATGTATGACTGGGAATACCGGATTCACGAGGGACCCAAGGAGAATTTCAAAGCGCGCTTTGGTTTTTATAATCAGCAGCGTCAGGCGAATCCATGCGTGGAAATCTATCGTTCGATTGTAAAAGAGGTGGGCAGATGAGCCGGAGAGCTTGCTATCCGCGGCCGGATTTTAGGCGGGAAACATGGATGAGTCTGAACGGCGCTTGGCGCTTTTCATTCGGAGACGAGGAAAAGGACAGGAGGGGGCAGCCGCCGGCGCTGTCTCAAATGCCGCTGACGATTGAAGTTCCCTATGTCTATCAATGCGAATTATCGGGCATTGGCCAAACGGAATCCCACGACGTCGTCTGGTATGGAAAAACCTTCCGCCTGCCGGATTGTTTTGACGAGCGGACGCACTTGATCTTTGGCGCGGTCGATTGGCACTGCGATCTGTTTGTGAACGGCCGCTACGCCGGAAGCCATGACGGCGGATACACCCCATTTCGAACGGATATCACGCCTTTTCTGCGCGCAGACGGCGAACAGGAATTGATTCTTCGCGTCGAGGACACCCTTCGATGCGACCAGCTTCGGGGAAAACAATCGTGGGAAGAAGAACCTTCGCGATGCTGGTATACGCCGTCCACAGGCATTTGGCAATCCGTATGGCTCGAACGTGTGCCCGATAACCCCATTCAATCCATTCATATCACGCCCAATCTGCCCCAATCCGAAATTCGGTGCGAAATCTCGTTGAACAAGCCGCCGAAAAAGGACGGACAATTCATAATTGACGTACAGTATCAGGGGCATCCCGTCGCCGCGCTGACCTACAAAACCAAACAGATGAACGTGGATTTAAGCGTTCCGATTCAGCCGGAAGACTATATCGACGAGATTCATTATTGGACGCCGGAGCATCCGAATCTCTACGATGTAACTGTATCCTATGCGTCGGACGGACAGACGGATCAGGTGTTCACGTATTTCGGCTTTCGAGACGTCTGTACGCGCGACGGAAAAACCCTTCTGAACCATCGGCCGATTTATCAGCGGCTCATTCTGCATCAGGGGTATTACGACGGCGGTTTATTGACGGCGGACACGGACGAACGATACCGAACCGATCTTCAAACCATCAAAGATATGGGCTTTAACGGGGTTCGGATGCACCAGAAAATCGAGGATCCGCTTTTCTACTATTGGGCGGATAAACTCGGTCTCCTCGTCTGGGGAGAATTGCCAAGCTGCTATGAGTTTTCCGAACTTGCCATGCATCGCAGTTTCGAATCCATGCGCGAATTCATACAAAGAGATTATAACCATCCCTCCATTGTATGCTGGGTTCCGCTGAATGAATCATGGGGCGTTCGCAATATCGAGCAAAACGCCGCGCAGCAGCGTTATGCCGTCAGCCTATATCATTTCATCAAGGCGTTGGATTCAACGCGCTGGGTATCGACCAACGATGGCTGGGAACAGGTGACAACCGATTTCTGTACCCTCCACGATTATTCGTTTGACGGCAAAGCCCTTTCTTCCCGTTGGGATGATCTGGACGCCCTGCTTCAATCGGCCGCGCAGGATCGAATGATCTTTGCCTCCGGTTATCAATATACGGGGCAGCCCATCCTGCTGACGGAATTCGGCGGCGTCGCTTTCAAGACCAATCAATCTGAAAAGGATTGGGGCTATTGTGCGATCGAAAAAAATGAAGCGTCGTATATTCGCCGATTAACGAGCCTGTTTAGCTATATCAAAACCAATCGCCGAATTCAGGGGTATTGCTATACGCAATTTACAGACGTCATGCAGGAGACAAACGGCCTGCTGTCCATCCGTCGCGAACCTAAAATCGCCATAGATGTGATTCGCTCCATTCTTTTCGGAACCGACGATTCGGAACCCCTTTCCCCCGTTCCCTGATCGTGAACGGCTTCCATCGTTTACGAACTCCTTCCACCACCTGCGGACGGTCCCCCTCCCTCGAGGAGGGAGGTCTGAGGATGGGAAAATCGAGCGACAACAAAAAGACGGCGGATGCGTCCGCCGTCTTTCACTTTATTCCGCTGTCTGCGTCAGCGTTGCGCCGACGATGGCCTGCGTCCACGTCTGGTTTTCCGTCACGCGGTAGTTTTGCAGGCGGGTCGTGTAGAAATCAAAGTACACGTTGGAGTAAACCGGGATCGCGGGCAGAACCTCCGTCCAGCGCTCCTGGAAGGCGACCCACTTCTGGCAGTAGCTCAGCACGTCGCCCGGCTCCGTCTTGCGCATATCCACGGCGAGCTGGTAGAGCTTCGAATCGCGAATGCCCGTGCGGTTGACGGTCTTCACGTAGGCCGCGTCCGTCGAGTACGTCGTGCTCGGGTCGAAGACGGTGCCGAAGTTCGTCGCCAGATAGATCATGTCGCAGTCGCGCGCGGTGCGGCGGTAGTAGATGTCCAGCAGCTCGTTCATCGGGACGGCCTTGACCGTCAGGCGGACGCCGATGGAAGCGAGGTTTTCCGTCAGCGTCGCGTTCAGCGCGTCGCCCACGGCGTTCCCCTCCGGATAAATCAGCGTCAGGTCGAGCGCGACGGTCTTGCCGTCGATCTTCTTGGCGCGCAGGCCGTCCTTGCCAAGCCGCCATCCGTCCTGCTCCAGCAGCTTGGCCGCCTGATCGAGGTCGAGCGGGTAATCCTTGAGCTTGTCGAGGGACAGCGCGTCCCACTGGGCGACGGTCTTCTCGTAGGCCGCAGTCTCCTTGGCGGTCGCGTTGGCCGGGAGATCGGCGACGGGCGGCTGAATCGTGCCCGCGGTGAGCTGATACATCCACTGGCCGATGCCGAAATAGCCGTCGGCCTTCAGACCGAAGTTGCCCGTGTAGGCCTTCACCAGCGCGTCGCGGTCAAAGCAGCGCGCAATCGCCTGACGAACCGCCTTGCTGGAGACCGTCTGGCGCTCGCAGCTGAAGCTGATCATGCTCAGGCCGCTGCGCGGGTAGTTCGCCACGGAGAACGGCTGATCCGCGATGGATTGAATCCCCTTGCTGACCGTATCGGCGGCGACCATCTTGTTGAGCAGATCGACCTCGCCGCTGAGCAGCAGGTCGATGGCCTCGTCGTTGGCGACCGAGCGATAGACGATGGTTTCGATGGTCGGCTTTTCGCCGTCCTCGTTGCCCTTGTAATACGGGTTGATGGCAAAGCTGGCCGTGCCGCGCTGCGCGTCGTAGCTCGTCAGGGTGTACGGGCCGCTGACGACGGACGGGTGGCTCATGTAGCCGGTGGCCGCGTCCAGAATCGTCTTTTGAAGCAGGTCGGCGGTGAACATCGCGTCGCCCGTGCCGCTGGCGTTGACAATGCCCACGCCCTTTTCGGTATCGACCACCTTGCAGCCCGGCGCAAGGACGCTGATGGGATACGGGCTGTAATCAAACAGCGCCATCTCGTAGAAATACGGCTCGTAGGCCTTGCTGATCGTGATGGACATCTGCGTGTCGCTCAGCAGGCGCACGCCGCGCAGGACGGACGATTTGCCGGACTGATACGATTCCATCCCCAGAATCGCGCCGGCGGCGGCGGACTGCCCGCCCAGCTTCGCCAGCTCCGGCGAGGCCGTCAGCAGGATGGAAAACGCATAGTCCTTCGCGGTGATCGCGCTCCCGTCAGAGAACTTCAAATCGCCGTAGAGGTCGAACGTGTACACGCGGTTGTTCTGCGCGTCCTTGGAGACGGCCATGCCCGCGACCACGCTGTCGTTGATCTGGTATGTGCCGGTTTCGTGATCCCAGCTCATCAGGTTATAGCCGTGCAGCAGCGCCCGGACGTCCATATCCGCGGTGTTGCTGCCGAACAAATCCGTGAAGAACGCGCCGCTCATCGCCGTTGTGCTGCCGACAACCAGTTGATTTTCCGCCGCCATCGCGACGCAGCCCGTCAACATCCACAGAGCGAGCAACAAGGTGAGGATTTTTTTCATGGCCTTTTTCCTCCTGTTGTTGTAGTACGGAGAGGCCGCATCCGGCGGGCACAGCGCGCGCCGGATGCGGTGAAAGGGTTACTCGAAGCAGTCGCCCACGTTCATGGTGATGTTGCCCAAGCCGAGCGGCACGCCGTAGTCATCCAGATTCACGCCGTCGGCGGTGTAGATGACCGTCACCTTGATATCGCGGTTGTCAATCGTGCCGCTGACCACGGTTTCGGAGGCCGTGTAGCCCGCGATGACCGGGGACGTGATATCAAACGTTTCGCCGTTCTTCAGGCCGCCGCGGTTGTAGGAAGCCGCCGCGCGCTTGCCGTTCTGATAGACGTAGTTGACCGTCAGGTTGAACGTGCGCCGCGGTTCCGGCTCCGGCTTCGCGGTCACGGTCAGCGTGCCCACGGACAGCGCAATGCTGTAGTTGGCCGGGTTGAACGCGCCGGTCGTCGTATACTGGATGGCGTTCGGGGTGCTGCCCACGTTGGTGATGGAGCCGGTGGCCTCCACCTTCGCCAGCTCGCCCGGAACGAAGCCTTCGCCGGTGATCGTCACGGCCGGGCGGGTCAGCGCCGAGCCGTCATACGTCTTGGTCGCGGACTGCGAGGTGAGCAGCACGCTGCGCTTGGCGATGGTCAGGCTGCCCGGCAGGAATGTGAGTTTGTAATTCTTGAGATCCTTGCCCTTCTTCGGGACAACCTCCTTGATCTGGCTGACGCTGCTTCCAGCCTGCGTCTGGCTGCCCTCTACGCTGATCGATGCGAAATCATCCGCAAAGTCCACGCCTTCCACAAACGAGTGGCCATAATCCTCCGCTTTTAGCGGCGTTCCGTCGTAGGTCTTGCTCGCGATGGGCGCTTGCAGCGTAACCGGGGCAGGCGTGATCGTCAGCGTGCCCGTCTGAGATTCGATCACATAATACAGGCCGTTGTTCTCTCCGATAGGCGTATCATTGAACGTAACCGGATATCCGTTTTCGTTTACGTCCTTTCCGCGGCCGGAAGCGCTGATCCCCTCAAAGGTCAACGGCTTTTCGCCGGTCCACGGCACATATTCCACGCTGCCGTCCTTCATTTCCGCAACTGCGCAGGTGTAACCGGAAACGTGCTGATCTTTTCCATTATAAGGATTCGTTTCGCTGTTCGCCGTCAGCTTGACGTTCTTATAATAGTAGAGCTTCAACACATTCTGGCTTGCGTCTGCGGAGATCGTGATCTTTTCGGGGTCTGCCTTAGCGAAGGTATACACCGGGTTGGTCATAATCACCCAGCTTGCGCCGTTCTCCTCATACTTGACCGTGCTGCCATACGGCGCGGTCTGGCTCTCGTCAGCATCCGTATGGAACGGCTGAGCATCCGGATTATCCTTGTCGCCAATCCAGTAGTGCTCGACCGTGTAGGCATAGTCGTTCAGCTCAAATTTCGCCGCGAAAACCGTATTCTGATACAGACCTTGTTCATTCTGGGTCAGATTTTGCTCGGCCAATTCCGGTGTGAGTTCAGGCTTATCGGTAATCCATTCGGTTTGCCATTCGGTCGTCCATCCGGTTACCTTGTACCAGCCAACGAACTTGTACCCCGGCTTTGCCGTGGCCGTCGAGCCGGAGATAGGATCGCCGTTTGCCAGCTTTCCGGTCGCCTGCAAAATGATTTGCTGTGCGGCTGGAGCAATAGAGCCGTAGTCGCTCTGCCCACGGAAAATCGTGTAGAGAACCGTGGCGTTCTGATCTTCATCCAGCTTACACTTCGCCGTGAACGTCGCATTCACATACAGGCCGTTCTCGTCCTTGTCTAGTTTATCCTTGGCCATTTCCGGCGTCAGGGTCAAGTCGGTTGTTATGCGTTCGTCGCCCTTGTACCATCCATCGAACTTGTATCCCGGGTTCGGCGTGGCCGTCGAGCCGGTCAGGCCGGAAGCATCCACCTTCAAGATTGTATCGCTTGCATTGTCAACCGTGCCATTTTCCGCCGTATAAGTAACCTTGGCCGTTTCGTCCAGCTCAAACCGCGCTTCAAAAACCGTGTTCTGATACAGGCCTGTCTTCTCGTCCCTGTTCAGTGTAGACTCGGCCAATTCCGATGTGAGCTTCGGGTCGTCGGTTACCCATTCATAGGTCGCCTCTCCGGTTGACTTGTACCAGCCAGCAAACTTATACCCCGGCTTTGCCGTGGCCGTCGAGCCGGAAACAGAACCGCCCATGTCCAGCTTTCCGGTCGCCTGAAAAATGATTTGTGGTCCGGATCGATCAATAGAACCGTAGTTGCTCTGCCCAATGGAAATCGTGTAGAGAACCGCGGCTTTCTTGTTTTCGTCCGGCACGAACTTCGCGGTATACGTCGCATTTCCCGTCACCGTATCCGCAACCTCAGGCTCCCAGCCATCAAACGTCCAGCCCGGTTTGCCTGTTGTTTCGCCGTCAAACGCGGGGGTGGCATCGCCATATTTCGCGTTGTATGCTTTGGCCTCAAAAGCTCCATGCTCGCCCGGTGCATACGTTACCGTGTGGCCAGTTTTCTTGTAATAGACCTTAATAACGTTCTTGCTTTCATCCGCTTTAATCGTCAGCGGGAGATTTTCCGTCTTTTCGTGTTCATAACCGACGCCCGGCGTTTTATCTATATATTCTTCAATGACATCCTTGCACCATGCGCTGCCGGTTTCGGTCTTTTTATCGTCCTTTACGCCGTCGTAGTAATATTCAACCGTATACCCATACGGGCGGCGATAATCAATATCGAACGTGTTGGTGGGGCTTACCAGCATAAACGTCTGGTCTTGCTCCTCTTGGCGCGTATAATCATTCCCATTATAAGCAACCGTCTCCGGCGCTTTATGAGAGATCGTAGAGCCCAGCTCGCCCGTTCCGATCCCCGCCGTCTGCAATACAATTCCCGTATCCTGATCGACATAGCGGACAGTGTATTTAGCCTGAACATCCTTAACGTTTACATAGCCGTCCAGATGCCACGTCCATCCGCTTCCAACATAGTCAGTCGCACCAGTGTCAACGCGAACAAAACCGAAGGACCGGCCGCCAGCAGATCCCGTCCATGTAACCTTGTCCAGCGGAATGGTCATATTCTTTTCAGGGTTAATGCCACTAACGTCACTCGCAGAAAGCCAACCTTTATTATTTGTCAGCTCAACAGAATTTACATGTTTGCCCTTGTCGGAATGCTTATAGTTGCTGGGGTCAGGCATATTGTCGATAGAAACAGTTCCGATGGTATACCATCCGTCCTTGTTCAGAACCAGCCCGTCTGTATTGCCCGTAACCTTCACATAGACATACACAATCCCATTATAATTGGCAACCGTCTCCGGCTTATACCCGATACTGGCAATTCCATCCGCCAGCGCCCCCACCGGCAGCAGATTGACGAGCATCAGCGCCGTCATCAGAATGGATATAAAGCGTTTTACTTTATCCCTCATTGTCTTATCCTCCTGTTTCATCAGAAAGCGGCATTACCCATGCTTCCAGAACGATCAAAGCGAATCTGCGGCAAACGGTGCGCCGCCTCAAGAAAAAGATTTCGGAAAAACGGGCGCGTCACGCCTGCTCGCCGGTTTCCGCCGTGTCGGCGACGTCGAGCGGCTGCTCGGTCTGGACAACGGGGGGATTCTTCCAACTGATGTTATCGACGGACACGCGCCAGAAGTAATCGCGGTTTTCCTCGTTCATCTGCACGCGCAGCGTGGAGCCGGTCGCGCCGTCCACGTCCGCCCAGTTCTCGTTATCCGTGGAGAACTGCCACTGGAGCGTGTAGTTGAGGTCTTCAAACCCGGTGAGCACGGCGGTCAGCACCATGTCCCCGCCCAGCTCCACCACGTCGCTCTCGGCGGAAATGGCCACGCTCAGCGTGCTGAAATCAATCTCAGGGATTTCGGGGATTTCGGGTTCAGCGTCTTCCGCGGGCAGCTCGCCCTCTTCGGGGAGGGTGAAGTCCTCGTCAAGCTCGCCGTCTTCCTCGATCTTGTCGGCGTTGGCTTCCTCGCCCTCAACGGGTTCTTCGGCGGTTTCGCCCATGTCGATCACGGTGCCGTCTTCCGTCTCGGTGACGGTCGGGCCGTCGCCTTCCGGAAGCTCGCCCTGCTCGCCGTCCATCTGATCGTCGATGAGGTTCTCGTCCTCCGCGACGGGCTGCTCGTCAATGACGGGTTCTTCTTCCGCGACGGGCTTTGCGGTGCAGGTGTAGGTCACGGTCAAGCCGCGAACGTCCTTGTCGTAATCGGCCACATCGTCCGCGTCAACGGAATAGTAGATGACTTCCGCGCCGCGCTGGGTCGTCAGGTCGGCGAAGGTGTGCTGCCAGCCGTCCTTTTCGGAGAGGGTCGCGGAATAGGTCTGGCCGTCGGAGCCGTTCAGGGTGACGGCGCGGGTCTGCGGGCGCAGGCCGAGGGCGTCGTCCTCGTCTTCCCACTCGATGCGCACGGTGATATTTTCCTTCACCACCACGTCGGCGGCGGACGAATCCTCGACCGGCTGCTCGACCTTGGTGGCGGCGGGGACGGTCGGCTGCTCGACGGGCTTTTCTTCCTTAGATTCCTCCTTGGATTCTTCCTCAGATTCTTCGGCCTTCGGCTCTTCGCTCTTGGATTCTTCGTTCTTCGTCTCGGCCTTGATTCCTTCTTCCCTTTTGGCTTCGTCGGCCTTGATGTCTTCCTTCTTCTGCTCGGTCGATTCCTCGATCTTCTGCGCCGGCACTTCGGCCTTTTCGTCGATATTTTCTTCGGTCTTTTCGTCGGCCTTGATTTCTTCTTCCTTCTTCGGTTCTTCGGCCTTCGGCGCTTCCGGCTCCTTCACGGGTTCCGGATCTTGCACCGGCGCGGGTTCCGGCGCCTGCACGGGCGCGGGTTCCGGCGCCTGCACGGGTTCCTGCGCGGGCGCTTCCTCCTGCTGAGGTTCTTCCTGATTCTGCGCCTCGGCCACCTCGACGATTTCGGTGCTCTCGTCCGTCTGGATGTCCTCGGAGAAGCCGGTCACGCCGCAAGAGACGCACAGCGCCGCCGCGATCATCATCGCCACAACCTTTTTCCAACTGTTTTTCATCTTGAAAAACCTCCTTCAGCTTGGTTTGTATCTATCTTTTAACGTTTTGCGCGCCTTTCCGGGCGGCGCTTTATCGTCATGGGGAAACGAAATTGTTTCGCGCCCGTCACATTTGCGTGATCCGGCGTCTCCGTCCGTCCCTTTCCTCCGTTTGATGGGGGTAATCAGGGCGGAATATGTTGTTTTCCGCTTGAAAAAGCGCGCATCCGCGCGGCTTTCCGCGAAAGTCGTTCCGTTTTTCAGTTACACAGGATGCGCCGTTATTTTACGTTTTCGCGCCCGCATTCCGGGTTTTCGTCACATTTCTGTAACACTCATTTTCGGGACACATCGTCCTCCTCCCCGCCACTTTTTTCCAATTATAGCACAGGATTTCGAATTTGTGAATCCTCGAAATACCATTCAAAACGGTTTTTTTACTCCGGTTTCACCTTTTTTAGCGAAATCCGGAAACTAACCGTTTTTTCGCGTAACCCTCGCACTGGGCGTGTTGTGGATGAGAATAAAGAGCCAGTACCTGGT
>OGXQ01002520.1_pt1 | contig 12226 bp, 8 predicted proteins | sample 1576291 | NCBI WGS metagenome assembly OGXQ01 (sample SAMEA3541575, study PRJEB24748) | human gut metagenome | biome: human gut; feature: human-associated habitat; material: faeces | place: China | collected 2012 | reverse complement strand
ATAAAAAGCTTTTAAAGCTTTTTATCAGATTCTAGTATCAGCGGACGATATTTTTTACATACCGCATCAAAATGGCGGCGACCTGTGCACGGGTCGCGTCGCCCTGCGGGTCGAGGATCAGGCCGAAGCCGTTGTCCGTGCCGTTCACAAGGCCTGCAGCGTTGGCCCATGCCAGTGCCTCGCGTGCATAGGCACTCACCCGTCCGGCATCCGGGAAGACGGACAGGTCCGCCCGCGCGGAGGTGTCATAACGCTTTGCGGCATAGCGGAACAGGATCGTTGCGATCTGCTCGCGCGTCACGCGGCCGTCCGGCTCAAACTTCCCGCTGCCCACGCCGTTGACCACGCCGTTTTCCGCCGCCCACGTCACCGCATCGGTGTACCATTGGCCGCCCGGCACGTCAGTAAACGTGTTCCGCCCGGCGGGCGCGCGGCTGCCGTCCAGACGCCACAGCACTGTGACGAGCATGGCGCGCGTCATGCTTCCGTCCGGCTCGAACGTCGTGGCGGACATGCCGTTGAACAGGCCCTGCTTCAGGGCAAAGTCGATGCCTGCGTGTGCCCAGTTCCCGGCTGCCGGCATATCCGTGAAGCGTCTGCCCGGACAATTCGCGCCGCCGTCGCAGGGCGTTTCGCCGGTCTTCGGAATGACCTCCGTGCGCTCGGCCCCGCAGCGCGTGCAGGTGAAGGTGCGTTCGCCGTCCGTGTCCTCCGTTGCGGGCACCGTCACGCGCCCGGCGTCCCAGCTGTGACCAAGTGCGTCCGTCCAGGCATCGCGGTAGGTATCGCCGCAGGACGGGCAGGTGTGCAGCGTGTAGCCCTGCTCCGTGCACGTCGGTGCGACGACCGTGGCAACATAGGTGTGCTCGTGCTCCTTTTTTGGGATCTCGGTGTTTTCACTGCGCCGGTAGCCGCAGAAGCACTCCTCGTGCTTCAGGCCGGTCTCCTCCTCCGTCGGCTCGCGGTCGACGACCCAGACGAATTCATGCGGCTGGAATGCCTCGTCCGTCTGCCCGCAATAGCTGCAGGTGCCGCGGTGGCCCTCCGGCGTGGTCTCCACACGGTCGTAAATGTGCTTGCGCACATCGAGCGCCGCAAGGCCGACCGGGGCCGCATAGGCCGTGCCCGGCGCGCCGTCACGGTCCTGATAGAGCACATGGGAATAGGTGATCTGGAAGTCGTTGTCGTCCAGTGTCAGCGGGTCCGTCGACCACTGCACGAGCTTCGTCACATCCGTCCTTACGCCATTGTGCCAAACGGCCGTGACCTGCATACCGGCGGCCTCAAACGTCTGGCCGGCGTGGTAGACCGTCTTCTCCGGCTGCGCCGTGACCTCGAGCCGGTCCATCGTGCTGCCGACAGCCATCAGATAGGCTGAGTCGTTCTTGAAGTAGATCGTGCCGTCCGCGTCGATGACCGGGCTGCAGATGGCATACTGCGCCTGCGCGCCGCTCGGCGTGAACAGAACATAGGGTGTGTCATAGGTGACATGCTTGCCGCTGCTCTCGTCCGTCTCCTGCGTGATGAGGACCGGCGCGGTCTGGCCCGGCTTGTCGGCCAGAATGCGGAGCTTGCCCGGCGTATAGTTATCGAAGAAGTAGACGTAGACATAACCGTTCTCCGCCTCATAGGCCGTTGTCAGGATGCCGCTCGTCTGCGGGTAGCCCTGGGTGCGGACGGAATAGGCAACGGACATCGAAGCAAGGTCGATGACCGTGATGTTGTGGCCGGAATACGCGCCGAACTGCGCCGTGCCGGACACGCCGATGTAGGCGCGGCCGTTATAGATCGTCGGCGTGCAGGTGCTCATGGCCGGGTTCTTCGGATCGTTGGCATAATTGGCCAGCTTGAGCGCGCGCAGCGAGCCCTCCGTGAACGTGCCGTCGGCCTCGACATGCAGGCCGTAGAAATAGCCGCCCTTCGTTGTAAAATAGGCCGTACCGGCAAGGCCGCCCTCGCTGTCCGGGACGAAGGTCACGGAGCTGCGCAGGTCGCCCGTCTGCGGCAGCGTCAGCTCGCCGAGCAGACGGCCGCTGCGCGGGTCGAACGAGAGCACGCGGGCATGGCCCGTCGTGTAGCCCGCCTCGCCGTCGTCCGTACCGACGAGCACGAAGTCCTTGCAGGCGTAAGCGCCCGCCCAGTAGAAGCCGCCGCGGGACGTGTAGGTCCACGAGGCCAGCTTGCTCTCATCCGTCTTCGCCGGGTCCTCATCCGTCACGGTCAGGCAAACGAAATTTGCGTTGCCGTCCTCGCGGTTCCAGAAGCCGGTGTAGAGATAGCCGTCCTCATAGGTGATGGGGCAGTTCGGCTGGCCGCCGAGCGGGTCCTCGTACAGCCACAGAGACTCGAGCGTCACGGCATCGAACGCCTGCACGCAGCCGTTTGCCAGGCCGACGAAGATCATGCCCTCGGCATAGGTCGGCGAGTTGATGGCGAAGCTGGACTTGTGGTCCATTTTGCCCCGCGCAAGCACCTCGCCCGTGCGCTTGTCGAGCTTGTAGATCGTCTCGCCGCCGTAGGTATACAGGCAGTCATCCACGATGATCGGGCAGCCGCAGGCATCGGAGGAATAGCCGCTGCCGAGCTGCGTGGCCCAATAGAGGACCGTATTCTCCGAGGAAACGGGCGTTCTGGCGTCGATGACGCCGTTGTTATAGGCATCCGCGCGGAACGAGGGCCACTGGGCAGGAAGCTGCTGCAGGCCCGTGTTCTCCGCCGCCTTCTGCAGCGTGACGCGGACCGTTTCCGCCTGCTCCGGGGCCGTGTAATGCTGGATGGTCGTGCCGACATAGCCCTTTGCCGTCACGGTATAGGTGTAGCGGTCGCCCGGCGTCAGGGCGAAGCTGCCGTCTGTGGCCCGCTCCGCGCGCCGCCCGGACTGCTCATTCGTCAGGAAGACGGTCGCATCCTTCGGCTCCGTCACGAAGCTCACGATCGTCGGCTCCGTTTTCTGCACATGCAGCGTATAGGTCGCCGGGAGCGCCGCCGTGTCTGCATGGTGCACGGTCACGGTCACATCCTCTGCGGTCTTTTCCGGATCGAGCGTCAGGGCGGCGGACGGCGCTTCCGCATACGTCGTACCGTTGATGTCCGCAAGATAGCCGCCGCTGTTCGGGTTCGTCTCCGTCGGCAGGCTGCGGAACGAGGCAGTGAAGTCCAGCGTGCGGGCGCTGACGTCGACGCGCGTCCAGTATTCCGTCACATCGCGGTCAAAGCTCTGCGCCTCGCCCTTCGCATTCAGCAGGTTCAGCGTTACGCCGTCCACGGCGGCGCTGAGCCCACCCAGCGTCAGGCGGCGGCGCAGCAGCAGCGTGTAGTCCTGATAATATTCCACACTGCCCGCCGTCCGGCTCAGGCGCAGCGTCACGGTGTTGGAATAGCCGCTCGCCGCAAGGCTCTGGCCGCAGGCCGTGGCGGTCTTCGCGGGATCGACGGTCGCCGTGACGTTGATTTCCGCCTGCGTGCCGTTCGTGCCTGTGTTCGTCGTCTGGCGGAGGTAGCGCGCCTTCACGGCATAGCCGCCCGTCGGGGTCGCCTGCAGATAGAACGTGGAGTTCGCATCCGGAACCGTCAGCGTATAGCGGTGCTGCGCCGCCGAAAACGGAACGTCGCTCTCATAGCTCACACCGTTCTTCGGATTGCGCGCGCTGTAGGAGGCAAGCGCGCTGAGACGGTCCGTCGTGTCCGGCTCCGACGCCTGCACCGTGAGACCGGCAGCGGCCTCAAAGCTGCCCGCCGCATGATAGAATTCCTGCTTTGTCGTGATCCAGGTATAGCGCTCGCCGGGGATGAGGCGGTAGGTCCCGCTGCCGACGGGCGCGATCTCGCTGTCCGCCGCATTGAAGACGGCAGTGTCCGTTCCCGCGGGCACCGTGATCCGCACCTCGACAGAGTCGACCTTCGTCGCCGCAATGGTATAGGCGGTGCGCTCTCCGTTCGTGTGGGCTACCTGCACCGTGATCGTCCCGACGGGGACCTCTGCGGACGTGCCGCCGTTCACCGTGACGGAATAGCCCTCCGTGTCGAACGGAGCCGCCTCGATCGCCAGGCGGTCGGAGACCGTGGTCACGGCATACTCCGTCGCGGCAGGATCAAACGTCAGCGGCAGGCGCGTTCCCTCGCCGTAGACGGCAAGAGACGCCAGCGTCGGCACGCGATGCAGACGGAGCATATAGGACTGGATGCGCGTATCCGCGCCGGAGGCGCTGCGGGCCTCGAGCCGGACCTCGCAGTCCGTCATTCCGGCCGTGAGCAGCGACACGAGCGCCGTCTGATAGCTCGACCAGCTCTTGCGGTTCGACGGCTGGCTGCCGTCGCCGTAGTCCTTGCCGTTCTGGCCGATGTAGCAGCTGTAGAGCGCCGCGTCCGCAGGGGCATCCACCCCGCGCTCGGCATAGAGATAGGCCAGCGTGCGGAAGTCCTCCACGCGGAACTGTGCCGTATGGGTCTTCTCATCCTGCGTGCCGGGATAGGCACCCGCGGATGCGCCGGACGCATTGTGGAGGCGGATCGTGCCGAACCAGTCGCCCGTCGGCAGCGTGACCTGCTTTTCCACCGCGCCTGCCACGGTCAGCGTGCCGTCGACGCGGTTCGCGCCGCCGTCAGACAGGCTGAACGTGTACTCCCCTGCCACGACCTCGGCGCGCAGGCCCTGTACCTGCGTCACATTGCCGTAGCTGTCCGTCAGCGTGAGCTGCGCGGCCGTCCCGGCTGTGTCCGTAAAGGTCACGGGGTACTTTGTGCCGTTCAGAATGGCCTCGTATTCCGCCACGGCGCTGCGCAGCGTGGCAAGAAGCGTCGTCAGGCCCGCCTCGTCCGCCGTCCGCAGGCCGGACAGCGCCGCCGCATAGGCCTGCTGCGCCGCCGGATAATTCTGCACATGGTCCGTGCGCTCCCGGAAGCGGCCAAGCTCCGTCACGGCGTCCAGCAGGGCCGGAAAGCCTCTTTCACGCTCGGAGAAGACGACGGCCGTCACGGTCTCCGGGCTGGCAATCGCATCGAGCGAATACGCGCCGCCGTCATAATAGACCGTAAAGTTTCCCGCGACGCCCTCGATGTCCGTGATGAACGCGGTATCGATGCCGCCGAAGGCATAACCGCTGCCGCGCAGGGCATCCCGGATGGTCTGCCCGGCCGTATAGGGCACGGCGACCGGCTCAATGAGCGTCTGCCCGGCCGTGGAGGCCGTCAGATAGAAGCTCCCGCCGCTCTGCGCCGCATGCACGGGCAAGAGCGGAAGCAGCAGCGCTGCGCACAGCAGCAGGGCAAGAAATCGAATGGACTTCATAAGCATTGCCTCCTTCAAACCTAATACCAGATATGGACCCAGCGGTCCGCGAACCGTTGGAGCGGATTGCGTTTTTTCCGGCAGGCCTGCAGAACCTCCTGCACGAAGCGCTGCATGGCAGCGGCCTTTTCCGCTGGAATATCGTGGCCGCTGAACATGGCCTCGGCGTTGTCCTGCCGGGCCTGCTCCAGCCCTGCAGGCGGGGCAGCGCCGGTCCGCGCCAGCAGGAACACGGCGTATCCATAGAGCTGCGTCACGGCCTCGCGCGGCTCGTCCGCCGCCATGGCCGCGATCCGGCGGTGCAGGCGGCGTCTACGCCAGAGCTGGCACAGGACGAGCGCGAGGAGGGCCGCGGCAAGCGGGATCGCGGCGAGCCACCAGCGGAAGCTGCGCTGCGTCTCCTCCTGCGGGGCCTGCTGCTCCGGCTGCTCCACAACGGGCGGCAGCTGCGTGTTTTTATACTGCTTTCCACCCGCCTCGCCGCCTGCTCCGAGGTCCTCGGCCTCTACATAGCCCGGCGTGACCTCAAACGGGACCCAGCCCACGCCGGTCAGATAATATTCCGCCCATGCATGGGCGTGCGTCTCGTCCAGCTCAAACGTCTGCTCGCCGGAGGCCGCATCCTGTCCGGAGAGGTAGTAGCCCTCGGCATAGCGCGCCGGGACGCCGCAATAGCGCAGCATCAGCACGGCGGCCGTCGCATAGTGCACGCTGTAGCCGCGCGCGGTGACGGACTGCACATATTGGAAAAAGTCCTGCGTCCCGTTCTGCGTCGAGACGCTCTCGTCATAGACGAAGTGCTCCGTGAGCGTCTGTCGGATGGCCTGCAGGATCTCCGGCAGGGTCTTCCCCTGCATCTCACTCCCCAGCAGCGCCTGCGCGGCTCCGGCCGCCTCCGGCGTAAGCTCAAGGAACTGTGCCTCGGCAAACGCCCGGTAGCCCTCGTCCAGCGTGAGCCACTGTGCCGCGCCGTCCGGATCGTCCGCCAGCGCCTGCTGCGCGGCATACCAGTCGCGCAGGCCGCCGACGGCGCAGGAACAGGAATACGTTTCCCCCGGCGCTTTCGCCGTGCGGTCGCCGATACGGTCCGGCTCCAGCAGGGCGTTGTCCGCAAGGCCCGTCGGCAGATAGGCCTGCGCGCCGCAGGCAGACAGGTTCGTGACCGTGACGGTCTGCACCTGCGTCTGCCCGGCGAGCACCGCCGCAGTCCCGACGGCGCTCTGGGCATAATAGCCCTTTTCATGCAGCCAATAGAAACGCCCGGCCTCGTCCGCCAGCGTCTGCGGATCGAGCGGCTGCCAGCTCCGGCCCGTGTAGACCTCGCCGACAAAGCCGCGCAGGTAAAGCCGCTGCGGCTGCTCCATCGTCACGCGCAGCGCGGGCGTTCCGCTCTTTTCCCACGCAGAAAGATCGTGCAGTTTTCCCTCCGGCATGGAGTTGGCCGCCGCATCATAGCGCAGTGCATGCAGCCCGCTGGCCAGCGCCGCCCCGGTCCCGCTCTCCGGCAGGGAGAGAAGCCCGAGCGGCGCGCTGAGCAGCAGGCAGCCCGCAAGCAGCAGGGCCGCCGTCCGTCCCCGATCCGTGCGGAACAGCAGCAGGGCCGTCATGCCGCCCGCCAGAAGCAGCAGGCCCCAGCACAATGGGAACAGTCCAATGGCGCAGCCGACCGCCGCAAGAGGCAGCGAAACGGCCGCAAACCATACGCTCCCGCGCCGGGCGCAGCGGCCGGAGGCCAGCGCCGAAAGAAAGCCGAGCGGCAGGAAGGCCCAGAGGCCCTGCCGCGTTTCGGAGGAAGACGTGAAATAGATGTATCCGGTCCGCGCCGTCAGCCAGCGGCGCACGCAGTCGGCCAACTGCCGCAGGCCCGCCGTGACGGGCACAAAGGCGCACAGGCAGAACAGCGCCGCCGCGCCGCAGAGCGCAGGCGTCAGCCACGCCCGCTGCGGCAGGAGCGCAAGCCCGGCCCCCAGCAGCAGGCCGAGCAGCATGGCCGCCCACGCAGGCAGCACGGGAAAGGACCCCGCCAGCAGCGTCAGCGCCCCCGCAGCGCACAGGCCGCCGCACAGCGCGGCCGCCCACGGCGGCAGAGTCTGCCCCCCGGCAGGGGCACGTTCCAGTTGAAAACCGTTCGTTCGTTTCATGCTCAAAGCTCCAGCTGCTGCAGCGCGGCAGCATAGTCCTCTTTGGTATAGCAGATGCAGCGGACATCCGGCTGCTCCGGCACGCCGCACAGCAGCAGGACCGGCTCCGCACCCGCCGTCAGGCTGCGCCAGACCGGGTCCGGCGAGGCCGTAAAGTAGAGAATTTTGCCGAAGCCGCGCAGCGCCCCGGTCTCCTGCAGAGGCTCCGCGCCGCCGCGCAGCAGCAGCGGCAGGTTTCGCAGCAGCTCCTCCGTGGAGCCTGCCTCCGCAAAGCGGGCCGTGCCGCCCTCGGGCCAGCCGAGCTGATAGGCATACCCCTGCTCGCTCAGGCTCTGGCAGACGGAGAACACGGCCTCCGCCTGCGCATCGCGCGCGGCGGCATCGCCGCTGCGGTCCCAGAAGACGAGCAGCGTACGCGCGGCTGGCATGCCCGGCTCACGGATCACGAGGCGATCGAGCTTGGACGAGAGCTTCCAGTGGATCTGGCGAAGACTGTCGCCCGGCGCATACTCGCGCAGGCGGAACGGCTCCGTCAGGTCGCTGCCGCGGCGGTCCGGGCTGCTGGTGTCGCTGTCCGGGCTCTGCACCTCCGGCATCGTCACATGGACGGAGGCCGGGAACGTATCCGGCAGGACCGTGACATGCGCCGCCGCGTCCGTCCGGATCTTCCGGGCAAACAGGCCCGGCAGGCCGAGGAGCCAGGCCCTGCGGATGCGGACCGTCAGGCGGCCGCAGTGTTCGGCGCGGAACGAGAAGCGTTCCTCCGCGAAAAATTCCGTTGTTTCGCCCGTCAGGTCATTGCGCACCTCGATGCGGCACAGGACGCGGCCTGGCGCGCGGCGGGAGGCCGCGATCTCGCCCGCGATCATGCCGTCCTTCCGGCCGCCTGCCGGGAGCCGGAGCGAAAGCGCGGGCAGCCTGCTGCACCGCAGCACGACGAATCCCGCCAGCGCCGCCAGCACCGGCACGCAGAGCGCGGCCAGCGCTGCCCCGGCATGGGTAAAAGCAAAGGCCAGCGCACAGCAGGCCGCCGCCAGCAGCCACAGCAGCCAGGCGCGCAGCATTCGCTTCCGCATCAGCTTTTGAATTCGCGCACCGCGGGCTGCGGGACGCGCTCGAGAATTTCGGCAAGCACCGACCGCGCCGTCTCGTCATGCAGGCGGGCGCGCGGCGCGAGCACAAGGCGGTGGGCACAGACATCGGGCGCAGCCTCCGCGACGTCCTCCGGCAGGACATAGTCCCGCGCATGCAGGAACGCGCGCGCCTTGGCCGCGCGGCACAGGGCCAGACCGGCGCGCGGGCTCAGGCCGAGCTGCAGGCTCTCATGGCAGCGCGTGGCCTCAAGCAGGCGGGCCGTATAATCATAGACCGGGTCCGCCACGAACGTCATGGCGGCGGCATCCATCAGGCCGCCGAGCGCGGCGGCATCCGTCACGGGGCACACCTGCGCAAGCGGGTCGGCGTGGTGGCGCTCCTTCATCAGCTCCACCTGACTTTCCCGGTCGGGGTAGCCCATGCTCAGGCACAGCAGGAAGCGGTCGAGCTGCGCCGGGGGCAGGAGCTGCGTTCCGGCCGAGCCGACGGGATTCTGCGTCGCCAGCACGAAAAACGGCTGCGGCAGCGGATGCGTCTTCCCGTCGACGGTCACGCGGCGCTCCTCCATAGCCTCCAGCAGGGCCGCCTGCGTCTTGGTGGAGGTACGGTTGATCTCGTCTGCCAGCAGCAGGTTCGTCATGACCGCGCCCGGCTGGTAGGAAAAGGCCCCCGCCTGCTTGTCATAGACGGAGAAGCCCAGAATGTCCGACGGCATCGTGTCCGGCGTGAACTGCACGCGGCGGGTCTCCAGCCCGAGCGCGCGTGCGAAGGCCATGGCCAGCGTCGTCTTGCCGACGCCGGGCACATCGTCCAGCAGCACATGGCCCTGCGCCAGCACGGCCATCAGGACCTTTTCCACGATCTCCCGCTTGCCGAGGATGACCTTCTGCACCTCGCGGAGCACCTGCGCCGCAAGCTCATATTGTTTCTGTTCCATCATGCCGCCTCCCGATATTTCGATTCGTATACGCAGCCGCCGTCCGGCAGCCGCTCCAGCGCGCAGAGGGCCAGCATGGCCTGCTCCGTCGCCATGAGATTTCCTTCCGTGTCCGTCAGCAGATGCGCATAGCTCCCGTCCGCCTTCCGGAATTCTGCAAGGCCTGTTTCGGGGTTCACGCTGCCGAATTCCTGCTCCGGATCGATGCCGAGCGCAGCCAGCGCAAGGAGGACCTGCGCGCAGCTCTCGGCGCTCGGCTCACCGTAGGCCAGGAAGGTGCCGTCCGGCTGCATTTGATCCTTCAGCCAGGCAAGCGCCCGCTCCACGGTCTCGTCCCGGCCGTAGGGCGCAAGGGCCTGCAGGGCCATGGCCGTCAGGTCTGCCTCCGAGGCGCCGGAAACGAGGCCGAAGCCGCCGTCCGGCTCCTGCGCCGCGCGGATGGCCTCCACGATCCCGGCGCGCGTGTTTTTCGCCCGCTCCGGCTCCGGATAGGTCCCGGCATCAACCGCCAGCAGGGCAAAGATCAGGCCGTTGAGGCCCTGCGCGCCGAGCTCGCCCGCAAAATTCCACACGCCGTCGTCCAGCAGGTCCACGGTCGTGCCGTCCGGCCGCGTGCCGAAGGCGGTCGGGTCGCCGCCGAGCATGGCGACGGTCAGGATCGTACGGGAATACTCCGTCGCCATGAGCGCATCGAGCGTGCCCTGCTCAGCATAGCGCTCCGTGACGTGCCGCTCAAGCGCAGCAAGATAAGCGTCATAGCTCTCGTTCGCGCCGCAGGCCGACAGCGCCATGGCAAGCCAATCTCCGATGGAGCTGCCCGCCAGCTCCGCTGCGCGGCCCTCCAGGAAGCCCTCACGCACGCCGAGCAGCGCCCGGCAGCCCTCGAGTGCCTTTGCAGGCGCCGATCTTGCGCCGCAGCCCGCCAGCAGTGCCGCGCACAGCAGCAGGATCAGAATATTCCGCATTCGTTTCAAGGAACATGCTCCTCTCGTTTTCGTTCTCCGTCGGGTCGGCAGGTTCTGTGGGATCGGTCGGATCGGTCGGATCGGTCGGATTGGTCGGCTCCGTGGGAACCGTCGGGTCGACCGTTCCGGTCTTCGGCAGGACGTCGCGGCGCGTCTCGGCGCACTTCGTGCAGACATAGTCCGCATAGCCGTCCTCCGTCTCCGTCGGCTCGACACGGGCCGTCTCCTGCCAGTCGTGGCCAAGCGGGATCTCCTGCCCGTCGCGCCAGACATAGCAGTAGCTGGACAGCACGCCGTAGCCGCCGCCCGTCGCGCCGAAGCCGTCGATATCCTTGCCCCAGGCCAGCGTAAAGCGCAGCGTCAGCACGTCGCCGTCGCCGAGCATCCATTCCGACAGGCCCTTGCCGGGGTAATAGCCGTTGACGTCATACATCCAGCCCGCGCCCCAGGTGTAGTCGTGCTGGCCGAGGCTGTCGCGGCCGGGCGCACCCGTCAGTGAGATGCCGTCGCGCTGGATGAGTGTCCAGAGGCGCTCCGGCACCTGCGCGCGATACAGCAGGTCGCCGCGCGTCAGGCGCATAAGGTAAAAGCCGCCGTTCTTTTCCGCAAGGCCGTCATAGCCTGCCTCATAGCCGCAGTCCTCCAGCATCTGCAGCACGGTCTGCGCGGTACCGTGGCTGCATGGCGGCGGATCGTTTGCGATGGCGGCATACTATGGATTGGAGGACGCTGTCACCGTAGAGCATGTGCAGGCGCATGCAGGTATTGATATCGGTGATGTGCTGATCGGCATGCAGCTGAAGGCAGTAGCCGTTCCGGTCCGGGTATCGCAGAAAACGATCGGAGATGCGCACGTTGTCTGCGCGCGGACAAGACCGAAATACATCGGCGGCGAGCGGACGCATTACGCGGAAGATCCGGAGATGAGAAAGTAAGAAACTGTGATTGGTAAATCAAAAAATGCCGTACAGGCGGAGGAAAAATTTCCAACGCTGTACGGCATTTCTGATGTTTGGTTTTACGTTTTATTTTGCTTTTCTCGCTTCCCGTTTTCGCAGGAAGAAAATTTTCTGCTTCCGGTAAAAAGAGGAAATGGAATCCACGAGGATGCTCAAATATCGCAGAACCGGCTCTGTTGCGACAGAGAATACGACCAGCAGCATGATACATTTTCTGGACATATCAGAAATGGCGAACAGCTGGTTCAGATAGGTACACACGAAAATGAAGGCAATAATCGAGCCGATCAGGATCGTCCAGCGCATCCAGTTGAGCGGCTTGCTGATCCGGTAGAGAATCATAAAACCGACAATGGCGAGCAGTACGGTGGCAGCGGTCGAAATATCTTCCGAGCCGACCGCAAATTCCTGGCCGAAGACGACGAGTGTTGCGACCATCAAAAAGTCGGTCAGCGCCGCAGGCAGGGCCCGTGTCAGAATGTTCGTGATAAAGTGGCCCTCGATCCGGTTTTTGTTCGGCATTAGCGAGAGCAGGAAGCCTGGAATACCGATCGTAAACATACTGATCAGCGAGATCTGGGACGGCTCCAGCGGATACGTCACCATCGAGATCAGTGAGAAGATGGACAGCAGGAACGAGAAAATGTTCTTTACCAGGAACAGCGTTCCCGAGCGCTGCAGGTTGTTGACAACGCGGCGGCCTTCCAGTACGACAGAAGGCATCTTCGAAAAGTCGTTGTCCAGCAGAACGAGCTGTGCAGCCTGTGCGGCAGCGTCACTTCCGGATGTATCTGGATACGGTCGTTTAGAAACTGGTTTACAGAAAGATAAACGATTTTGAT
>OGXQ01002516.1_pt1 | contig 12244 bp, 9 predicted proteins | sample 1576291 | NCBI WGS metagenome assembly OGXQ01 (sample SAMEA3541575, study PRJEB24748) | human gut metagenome | biome: human gut; feature: human-associated habitat; material: faeces | place: China | collected 2012 | reverse complement strand
GGTGCGGGAGGAGCGGGGATTGACCTCGATAACATAGATGTCGTCGTTATAGAGGATGTACTGGGCGTTGATCAGTCCAATGACGCCCAAGTGCTTGGCCATGTTCTTGGTGTGCTTCAGGATCAGCTCCCGATGCTTGTCCTCCAGGTGGAGGGGGGGATAGACCGCGATGGAGTCGCCGGAGTGGACGCCAGTACGCTCAATGTGCTGCATAACGCCAGGAATCAGCACGTCCTTGCCGTCGGAGATCACATCCACCTCCAGCTCTTTGCCCATCAGGTACTGATCCACCAGCACCGGGTTTTCAATCTTGCCGGAGAGGATGATCTCCATGTAGCGGCGGACTTCCTCATCGTTGTGGGCGATGACCATGTTTTGGCCGCCGATGACGTAGCTGGGCCGCAGCAGAACAGGATACCCCAATTCATTCGCTGCCTCCAGCGCCTCATTCATACCCAGCACGCCCCGGCCGGCGGCCCGCTTGATGGAAAACCGCTCCAGCAGCGCGTCGAACCGCTCCCGATCCTCCGCCATGTCGATGGACTCGGCGCTGGTGCCCAGAATGGGGATGCCGCGGCTGTCCAGGAATTTCGTCAGCTTGATGGCCGTCTGGCCGCCGAAGGCCACCACCACGCCCACCGGCTTCTCCACGGCGATGATGTGCATGACGTCCTCCGGGTACAGCGGCTCAAAATACAGGCGGTCGGCAGTGTCGTAGTCCGTGGAGACAGTCTCCGGGTTGTTATTGACAATCACCACGTCGTAGCCCAGCTCCTTCAGCGTCCAGACACAGTGGACAGAGGAGTAATCAAACTCGATGCCCTGGCCGATGCGGATGGGGCCGGAGCCCAGCACCATGATGACCGGCTTGCCGCTGCGGGGGAAGGCCCGGGACTCGCAGAACCGGTCATAGGTGGAGTAGAAATAGGGCGTCTCCGCGTCAAACTCCGCGCCGCAGGTGTCCACCATCTTGTACACCGCATCCCGGTGCTCCGGCAGTTCTCCGCCGCCGGAAAGCCTGCGGAGAGCCTCATCGGGATAGCCCAGCCGCTTGCCCTCCCGGTACTGCGCCTCCGACAGGCCGTCTGCAATGGAAGCCTCGAACGCCGCCAGCTTCCGCAGCTTGCAGAGGAACCAGGGGTCGATTCTGGTGATGTCGTGGATCTCCTCTACGGTGACGCCGGATTTCAGCGCCTCGAACACCGTGAAGAGCCTGTGATCGTCCACTCGGCGGAGCCGCTCCCGGATGGGGGCGTCGTCCCCGTGGTCCGGTTTCCGGTTCAGGGTGTCCATGCCGATCTCCGCGCCCCGGACAGCCTTCATCAGCGCCATCTCAAAGCTGGGGGCGATGGACATGACCTCGCCGGTGGCTTTCATCTGGGTGCCCAGGGTCCGGCTGGCGTCTGCAAACTTGTCAAAGGGCCACTTGGGCATCTTCACCACGATATAGTCCAGGGTGGGCTCGAAGCAGGCACAGGTCTTGCCCGTGATGTCGTTTTTAATCTCGTCCAGGGTGTAGCCCAGAGCGATCTTGGTGGTGATCTTGGCGATGGGGTAGCCGGTGGCCTTGGAGGCCAGGGCCGAGGACCGGCTGACCCGGGGATTCACTTCGATGACCGCGTACTCAAAGCTCTCCGGGTTCAATGCCAGCTGCACGTTGCAGCCACCCACGATCCCCAGGTGGGTGATGATGTCCAGAGACGCCTTGCGGAGCATCTGGAACTCCTTGTCCGCCAGGGTCTGGGTGGGGGCCACCACGATGGAGTCGCCGGTATGGACACCCACCGGGTCCAGGTTCTCCATGGAGCAGACGGCGATCACGTTGCCCACGCTGTCCCGCATGGTCTCGAACTCGATCTCCTTCCAGCCGAAGATGGCCTTCTCCACCAAAATCTGCGTGATGGGCGAGGCGTCCAGGCCGGTGCCCGCGATGATCTTCAGCTCGTCGGGATCCTTGGCCGCGCCGCCGCCCGCGCCGCCCAGGGTAAAGGCGGGCCGCACGATGACGGGGTAGCCGATCTTCTCCGCCACCGCCAGGGCCTGGTCCACGGTCTCCGCGATGTCGGAGGCAATCACCGGCTGGCCGATCTCCGCCATGGCCTCCTTGAAGAGCTCCCGGTCCTCCGCCCGGGAGATGGCCGCTGCGTCGGTCCCCAGAAGGCGGACGCCCTGGGCCTGGAGAAAGCCCTCCTTGTCCAGCTGCATGGCCAGGGTCAGGCCGGTCTGGCCGCCCAGGCCCGCCAGGATGGAATCGGGGCGTTCCTTCTTGATGATGCGCTTGACGGTCTCCACGGTCAGGGGCTCCAGGTAGATCTCATCCGCCATGGCCTGATCCGTCATAATGGTGGCGGGGTTGGAGTTGCAGAGGACCACGTTGATGCCGGCATCCTTCAGCACCCGGCAGGCCTGGGCGCCGGCGTAGTCGAACTCCGCCGCCTGGCCGATGACGATGGGGCCGGAGCCGATGACCAGCACTTTCTGAATGCTCTTATCCAGCGGCATTACCGGTCACCCCCTTTCATCAGAGCTACAAATTGGTCGAACAGGAACGATGTGTCCTTGGGCCCGGTGCAGGCCTCTGGATGGAACTGGACCGTGAATGCCCGCAGGTCCGGATAGTCGATGCCCTCGCAGGTGCCGTCGTTGGCGTTGATGAAGCGGACCTTCCCCACCGGCAGGCTGGTACCGTCCACGGCGTAGCCATGATTCTGGCTGGTGATGTAGGTGCGGACGCCGTCCAGGTCCCGGACGGGCTGATTGACCCCCCGGTGGCCGTATTTCAGCTTGTAGGTGCCGCCCCCCACCGCCAGGGCCGTCAGCTGGTGGCCCAGGCAGATACCGAACAGGGGGTAAATCTTACCGATGATCTTGTCGATGGACAGGAACGTTGCGATGAAGTAGTAGATCAGGATCAGGACCAGCCAGAACAGCTTGCTGGCCACAATGCCGGTGCTGCCGCCGTTGGTGAACAGCAGCTGGATCAGACCGGCAGGGCCGACCGCAAAGACCGTACCGACCATGACGAGCAGCACCACGCTGAACACGCGCATGACGTTCTTCATCGCGCCGCCGAGGTAGATACCGGAGATCTCGGAGATGGAAGCGCCTTCATTACGCTCGCTCATCATACCGGAGAAATAGTCGTGGACCGCACCGGCAAAAATCGTACCGAAGGTGATCCACAGGAAAACCACAGGGCCCCACAGAGCGCCGCTCAAAGCGCCGAAGATAGGGCCGAGACCCGCGATGTTCAGAAGCTGGATCATAAACAGCTTCCACTGCGGCAGAACCATGTAGTCCACGCCATCGTTGATCTTGACAGCCGGCGTTTCACGGTCGTCAGGGCCGAAGGTCTTTTCGACGATGCCACCGTAAACGAAGTAGCCGCCGATCAGCAATGCGAGGCAGATCAGAAAGCTAAACATTTTTCTCCTCCTATTTTTTTCACAAATGTTTGCCTTGCAGGAGAATTTCCCCTGCGTTTCGCCTGATTATAATAATTTTTTGGAGAAAAAAGTCAATCGTCAAAATGAACAAATTTTGAATGAATATTATTTCATTCGAGCTGGATATTTGTTTTTCCCTTATGCGCGGATGACCTGCTCGATGGCCGCTAAAAGCTCGTCGTAGCCCTCAAAAGCGGGCAGATGCGGGTAGTCGTGCTTGATCTTTTCCGTCGTGCGGAACAGGAAGCCCGCCTTGGACGCTTCGATCATTTCGAGGTCGTTGTAGCTGTCGCCGCTGGCGATGGTCTCAAAGCCGATGGACTGAAGGCCGCGCACGGTCGTAAGCTTGGAATGCTCGCATCTCATCTTGATGCCGCTGATGAATCCGTCGGCGTCCACCTCGAGAGAGTTGCAGAAAATGGTCGGCCAGCCGAGTTTTTTCATCAGCGGTTGTGCAAATTCCTCAAAGGTGTCGCTCAAAATGATGGCCTGCGTCTCAGATCTCAGCTTGTCGAGGAATTCTTTCGCCCCCGGCAGCGGGTCGATGCGCGCGATCGTCTCCTGAATTTCCTTGAGTCCCAGGCCGTGCTCGCGGAGCACGCCCAGGCGCCATTTCATCAGCTTGTCGTAGTCCGGCTCGTCGCGCGTGGTGCGCGTCAGCTCGGGAATGCCGCTCTCGCGGGCAAATTCGATCCAAATTTCGGGGACGAGCACGCCCTCCATATCAAGGCAGGTAATATACATGTTTATTCTCCTTTATCACTTTTCCGCCGCGGCCTTGCCGAGCACGTAGTCGAGCATCTCGCCGCGGTCGATCACGTCGCGGTGACGCACCGCGCGGGAGCGTAGGTCGGCAAGATTCTTCGGCACGGGCACGCCCGTGACCTTGTGGAGCTGCTCCATCACGTCGAACTCGTCGCCCTCGGCCTTTTCGCCGATGCCCTCGAGCACGGCGGCGGGGAATTTATAAGGAGAGGCAGTGGAGAGCACGACGACGGCATTGTGCTCGGGGTTTGCCTGCTTGTACTGCTGCGCCACGTCCCAGGCGACCGCCGTGTGCGTGTCGCAGAGGTAATGGTCGTCCTTCCAGACCTTGCCGATGGCGGTTTTCGCACCCTCGTCGTCGCAGAAGCCTGCCCAGAAGAGCTCGTGCAGCTTTTCGAGCATGTCCGCGGGCACCTCGTACTCACCGTTTTCGCTGAGCTGCTTCATTAAATCCGCGATGAGCTTGTCGTCGCCGGAGAGGAGATAGAGCAGGCGCTCCAAGTTGCTGGAGACGAGAATGTCCATCGAGGGGGACACGGTCTTGTAGAAGGGGCGGCGGCGGTCATAGCGGCCCGTGCGCAGGAAGTCGGTCAGCACATTGTTGGCGTTGGACGCGCACACGAGCCTGCCGACGGGAAGGCCCATCTCCTTGGCAAAGTAGCCCGCGAGGATATCGCCGAAGTTGCCGGTCGGCACGACGTAGTCGACCTTGTCGCCCGGCTGGATGCGGCCCGCCTGCACGAGGTCGGCGTACGCTCTATAATAATAGACGACCTGCGGGGCGAGGCGGCCGATGTTGATGGAGTTGGCCGAGGACAGGCGAACGCCCTTGCCCTCGAGCAGCTGATCCTTGCTGACGGCGGAGAAAATTTTCTTCACGCCGGTCTGCGCATCGTCGAAGTTGCCGCGCACCGCGCACACGCAGACGTTTTCGCCCGCCTGCGTCGCCATCTGCGCCTGCTGCACGGCGCTCACGCCGCCGTGGGGGTAGAAGACGATGATCTTCGTGCCCGGCACATCGCAGAAGCCCTCCATCGCCGCCTTGCCGGTGTCGCCGGACGTGGCGGTCAGGATCGTGATCTCGTCGTCCACACCGAGCTTTTCTTTCGACGCGGTCATCAGGCGCGGCAGCATCGAGAGCGCCACATCCTTAAAAGCGCTCGTCGGCCCGCGGAAAAGCTCGAGGATGAAGTCCTCACCGACGGGGACGGTCGGGGTCAGGTGGTCGGTCTCAAACTTGCCGGTATAGCCGTCGTGGACGAGCTTTGCCATCTCCGCTTCTGAAAAGTTGGGCAGGAGCTTGGATAAGATCTTCGTCGACATGGACATCGTGTCCATATTTAATACAGTAGTATAGTCGAACTTGACCTCGTCAAACGACGGCATCGTGTAGAGGCCGCCGTCGGGGGCAAGGCCGTTTAAGATGGCCTGCGCGCTGCTGGCCTTTAAATTTTTGTCACGGGTGCTCTGATACTGCATGGATGTTTCCTCCTGTATCTCACGGGAAAAGTTTTTTTGTTTTCCCTATTGTATTTTCACAAACGCTATGTTATATTGTTTCCATCAAAAAGTCAAGTGTTTTTCTTACGCGGACAGTTTCGGCGTAAGTCACAAATTCGTCCGCACTTGACGGAGTATCCAAAAAAGAAAGAAGGTCATTCCCCGTGAATATTTCGCTGCTGGGCTTCGGCACCGTCGGTTCCCATTTTTATAAGCTGTGCGAGGGGCGAACCGATCTGCATGTTGCAGCTGTTCTCTCCCGCCGTCCCCGCCCGGAGCTCACATGCACCGTGACCGCCGATTACGACGAGATCGTGCGTGATCCCTCGATTGATATTGTGGTGGAAGTCATGGGCGGCATCGAGCCGGCGTACAGCTACCTCTGCGCGGCCATGCGTGCGGGCAAGCACGTCGTCACCGCGAACAAGCAGCTCATGTGCGCCCACTTTGAAGAGCTCACCTCCCTTGCAAAAGAAAAAGGCGTGGCGCTGCGCTGCACTGCCGCCGCGGGCGGCGGCATCCCCTGGCTCACCTCCCTCTCCCGCGCGTCTGAGCTTGATGAGATCAAGGCTGTCGAGGGCATTCTGAACGGCACAACGAATTACATGCTTTCCGCCATGACGAATTCCGGCGCGGATTACGCGCCCGCGCTCCGCAAGGCGCAGGAGCTCGGCTACGCCGAGGCCGACCCCACCGCGGATGTTGAGGGTCTGGACGCGCGCCGCAAGATCGTCCTCTCCGCCGACCTTGCCTTCGGCGTGAACATCAGGGAAGAGGACATCCCCTGTGTCGGTATCTCGTCCATCACCGCGGGCGACATCGCCAAGGCGAAGGACGAGGGCCTGACCTACAAGCTCATTGCCCGAGCGGAGAAAAACGGCCGTGCCGTGGCCGCGTTCGTCTGCCCGACGCTTTTCCCCTCCTCCGCGCCCGAGGCGCACACCGACGGCACCGGCAACCTCGTCACGCTGTTCGCATTGCGCTTTGGCAAGCAGAGCTTTTACGGCGCGGGCGCAGGCGGCTACCCGACCGGCTCGAACGTGCTGCGCGACTGTCTCGACGTCGCCGACGGCTGCCGCAGCTTCTATGCTGACTCCTTCACCCCCTGCTCGGTGAACCTCTCCGGCACGCAGTGCAAGTGGCTGTTCCGCTGCATGGGCGAATACTTTACCCGCGAGTGCAGCGCCCGCGAGGCGTTCGACGCCTATGAATCTTACCGAAAGGACGACCCGCACGCGCTGCTTGCGCGCTACGCGGCCGAAGAGGAATAAACTCCATGCTCAAAGTTTTGAAATTCGGCGGTTCGTCGCTTGCCGACGCCCGCCAGTTCGCCAAGGTCAAGTCCATCGTGGAAGCCGACCCCGCCCGCCGCGTGGTCATCGTCTCCGCGCCGGGCAAGCGCTTCTCCGGCGACCATAAGATCACCGATCTTCTCTATCTCTGCGCCGCGCACATCAAATACGGCGTTTCGTGCGAGGACATCTTCGCCATGATCCGCGACCGCTACAACGAGATCATCGCCGAGTGCAGCCTGCACATCAGCCTCGACAAAGAGTTCGACGCGCTGTGGGACAAGATGAAAAATGGCATCAGCCAGGATGAGCTCGCCTCGCGCGGCGAATACTTCTCCGCACGGCTGATGGCCGAATACCTCGGCTATGAGTTCGTCGACGCGGCCCGCTGGATCAAGTTCAAGTTCGACGGCACCGTCGATCAGGACGCATCCTACGCGGCGCTGCGCTCCCTCGCCGAGGACCGCAAGGTCGTCATCCCCGGTTTCTATGGCGTGATGCCCGACGGGCACATCCGCACGTTCTCCCGCGGCGGCAGCGACATCACCGGCGCGCTCGCGGCAGCGGCGCTCGGCGCGGACGTGTATGAGAACTGGACGGACGTCTCCGGCATCCTGATGGCCGACCCGCGCATCGTCGACGATCCCGAGCCCATCCGCCGCGTGACCTACAGCGAGCTGCGCGAGCTGAGCTACATCGGCGCGCAGGTCCTGCACGAGGGCACGATCTTCCCCGTGCGCGAGAAAAACATCCCGCTCAACATCCGCAATACCAACGCGCCCGACCATCCCGGTACGATGATCTTGGAGTCCATCGGCGACGAGATGGAAGAGGGCGGCTTCATCACCGGCATCGCCGGCAAGAAGGGCTTTTCCATCATCACCATCGCCAAGACCGGCATGTCGAGCGAACCGGGCTCTCTCCTGAAAATTCTCAACGTGCTCGCCAAGCACGAGGTCAACGTCGAGTACCTCCCGTCCGGCATCGACAACGTCTCGCTCGTCGTCTCGTCCGACAAGGTGTCCCGCTCGCTCTACGAAATGCTGGGCGAGCTGCAAAAAGAGGTGCAGCCGAATAAGATAACCGTAACGGAGCATATCGCCATCGTCGCCGCCGTCGGCCGCAAGATGGCGTACCGTCCCGGCGTTTCCGGTAAGATTTTCGCCAAGCTCGGCGAAAACGGCGTGAACATCCGCATGATCACGCAGGGCCCCGAAGAGCTCAACATCATCGTGGGCGTGGAAGAAAAAGATTTCGAACAGGCCATCCGTGTCCTGTACAATAGTTTTGTGAAGGAGAATGTAGTATGAAACAGGTCAATGTCGGTATTCTCGGCGCCACCGGCGCCGTCGGTCAGGAAATGATCAAAATTCTCGAAGAGCGCAGCTTCCCCGTTGCGTCCCTTCGTCCCATCGCAAGCGCCAGAAGCGCGGGCAGCAAAATCATGTTCCGCGGTCAGGAGTGCACCATCGTCGAGGCGTCTGACGACGCGTTTGAGGGCCTTGATATCGTCCTCGGCGCGGCCGAGAACGACATCGCCGAGCGTTTTGCTCCCTCGATCGTCAAGGCGGGCGCGGGGTTCGTCGACAATTCGAGCGCGTTCCGCCTCGACCCCAACGTCCCCCTTGTCATCCCCGAGATCAACCCCGAGGACGTGAAGTGGCACAAGGGCATCATCTCGAACCCCAACTGCACCACCATCGTGACCCTCGTGGCCATTAACGCCCTCGCCAAGGAAAGCCCCATCGAGACGATCATCGCCTCTTCCTACCAGGCCGTCAGCGGCGCGGGCAAGGGCGGCATCGACGAGCTCAACAATGAGGTCAAGGCCCTTTCCGAGGGCAAGCACCTTGAGCCCAAGGTCTTCCAGTATCAGATCGCGTACAACATCATCCCCCAGATCGGCGGCGAGGCCTTTGAGGGCTACACCAGCGAGGAGATGAAGATGCAGAACGAGGGCCGCAAGATCCTCCACCTGCCCGAGATGAAGGTCAGCTGCACCTGTGCGCGCGTGCCCGTCATCCGCAGCCACAGCGTATCCGTCGTGCTGCGCACGAAGGAGAAGATCAGCGTCGAGCGTGCCAAGGAGCTCATCGCAAACGCCCCGGGCTGCAAGCTCGTCGACGACCTCAAGAACAAGGTCTACCCCATGCCGCTCGACACGTCCGATCAGGACATCGTCTATGTCGGCCGCATTCGTGAGGACCTGACCGACGAGCGCGGTCTGAACCTCTGGTGCTGCGGCGACCAGGTCCGCAAGGGCGCTGCCACCAACACCATCCAGATCGCGGAGCTGCTGCTCAAGTAAGGCTTTTTTAGCCACAGATCGTTCCCCGTTTTCTGCCGCATAGCGGCGGAAAACGGGGAATTTTTTCGTTTCTGCACAGAAACGCCGATTTTGGCCCGCATTTTGCTATAAACCGCTCATAAAGTGGTACAGGCACGTCATAAGCTGAACGTTAAGAGAGCTATTCTCTGATCCTTTGGCTGTTTTGTCAATGATCGGTGCACATTTCTTGTGTGTTTTCCCCATTTTTACCACAAACGGCAAGTTTCATTTGACTTTGCCCGCTGTGGGGACTATGCTGTAAGCAAGGATTGGAAACGTTACCGGTAAGGTTTCCGGAATCATCGCAGGGGGCGCGTCGGCATGACCATCAAGGATATTGCAAAGCTCGCAGACGTGAGCGTCAGCACCGTCTCCCGCGTGCTCAACGACCGTCCGGACGTGAGTGAGGATTCCCGCAGACGGGTCCGCGCCGTCATCGAGGCGCACCGGTATGTGCCGAACAACAGCGCCCGCGACCTCGTCAAGATCCGCTCCGACGCGGTCGGCCTTGTGGTGCGCGGTGTGCAGAACCCTTTCTACACCGACATCATCCACGCCATCGAGCAGAAGCTCGACGCCTCGGGCTACACGATGGTCATGCGCCAGATCCCATCGGGCGACGACGAGATTCAGTGCGGTGCGGTGATGGAAAAGGAAAAGCGCCTGCGCGGCATTATCTTCCTCGGCGGGCGCAGCGATTATTCGCCCGAAGAGGTTTCGCTTCTCGGCGTGCCCTATGTCTGCTGCTCCTACACCAACTCCTACGGCACGCTTCCGCCGGAATCGTACTCCTCCGTCTCCATCGCCGACGAGCAGGAGGCCTACCGCGCGGTCAGCGAGCTTTACAAAAACGGTCACCGCCGCATCGCCGTGCTGTCCGCCGCCCCCGACGACAGTTCGATCTCCCAGCTCCGTTACCTTGGCTATCAGCGCGCGCTGCGCGACTTCGGCTTAACAGAGCATCCGGAAGACCTGATCTGCGCCGAAGATTTCACCATTGCCAACGCCTATGCCGCCATGCAAAAGCGTCTGCGCTCCCCCGCCGATTTTACGGCTGTCTTCGCCATTGCGGACGACATGGCCATTGGCGCGATGCGCGCCCTGCGCGAAAGCGGCCGCTCCATCCCCGAGGACTGCTCCGTCATCGCCATCGACGGCATCAGCGTCTCGGAATACATTCATCCCATGCTCACCACCCTCTGCCAGCCCATGACCGCCATGGGAGAGGCGAGCGTCGAGATCCTGCTCGACATCATTGAGGGACGCGGCGTTCATCGCCACGTCACTCTGCCGACCGCGCTGCGCGAGGGTGCGTCCGTGCGGCAGCTCAAGCACTGATTTTCCCGCGGGAACCGCGTGAAAATAAATTTGAAAAGGAGTATTGATGAAATGAAAAAGTATCTTGCAATGATCCTTGCTCTTGTCATGGCGCTTTCTCTCGTCGCCTGCGGCGATAAGAAGGATGACTCCGCTGACAACAGCGACGGCGATACCGCCTCTGGCCGCGTCTACTGGCTGAACTTCAAGCCCGAAGCCGACGAGGCCCTGCAGAAGGTCGCCGCCATGTACACCGAGAAGACCGGCGTGCCCGTCACCGTCGTGACCGCCGCTTCCGGCACCTACAACGAGACCCTGACCGCCGAGATGGACAAGTCCGCTCCCCCGACGCTGTTCGTCGTGGGCAACCAGGCCGCTGTCGACACCTGGGGCGACTACTGCTATGACCTGAGCGGCACCGCCGTTGCCAACGAGCTCAACACCGACGCCTACAACCTCTATGACGCCGACGGCACGCCCTGTTCCAGACTCTTCCATTTGCCCAGCTTTTTGGCCAGGAAGCGGGGCCACGGGCACTTTTTTGCCGTCCTTCATGGTGATGACGGTGCGCACTTCCGTGCGGTCGCCCGAAGCCGAGGAGAGCTCGCCCACATAGACGACCTGCTCGCCGTTGTAGCCGTCGATCTTGTTCACATAGGTGCTGATCAGCAGATCCGCGAAGGCGTCGCTGAACTGCTTTTGCTGCTGGGGCGTGAAAGAGCGCCAGCGCGCGCCCACCGTGCGGGAGGAAAATTCTCCGAAATCGAAGATATGCAGCACCTCGTCCTCAATCTGCTGGCGCAGGGGGCCGCGTGTTGCCGGATTGACGTAGTCGGGATTCTTGATGCTGGCGAGAATGCGATTGGTGGCTGTTTCCAGCGCCTGGCGGGCAGGCGAGGAGGGCGCGGGCGCGGCCTGGACCGCGACGGAGAACGCGGCCAAGCCCAGAGCCAGGCCGCAGAACAGAACAAGAACGCGTGAAAACGCGGGTATACGGGGCATATTACACACCTCCGAAGGCGTATTTGCCGATCAGCGTTTCCAGATCCACCGGAGATTCCGTCTCCGTGATGGTGCCGCCGGGCGGGATCGTTTTTTCTGAACCGCCCCGCGAGAGGCTGACGTATTTGTCGCCGATCAGGCCGCTGGTTTTAATGGAAGCGATGCTGTCGTCGGAAAGATGCAGGTTTTTGTCCAGGCGCAGATGGACCACTGCCTGGGTGCGCAGGGGATCGGGGTCAAGGCTGATGGCCACCACCCGGCCCACGGGCACGCCCGCCAGCTCCACATCCGCGCCCACCCGCAGGCCCGAGGCGGAATCAAAGCGGGCGGAAAGCTCGAAGCCCTGGTTGGCGAAGAATTCCATGCGGCCCAGTTTGATGGCCAGGTAGGCCACACAGATCAGGCCCAGCAGCACAAAGATGCCCACGGCGGTTTCACGGACGCTGTTCATGCGTTTTTCAGACTCCAGACTGCGGCATAACAGAACATGACATTTTTTAGTATATCTGCCCGGCGGCAAAGTTTCAAGCCCGCAGGACGCCGGGCGGTTCAACCAGATCCGTGGTTCAGCGCCTTTCAATGCCGCGACAGCC
>OGXQ01002512.1_pt1 | contig 12271 bp, 6 predicted proteins | sample 1576291 | NCBI WGS metagenome assembly OGXQ01 (sample SAMEA3541575, study PRJEB24748) | human gut metagenome | biome: human gut; feature: human-associated habitat; material: faeces | place: China | collected 2012 | reverse complement strand
CCCTGACCCGGTGCCCGGATTCGACGGGGACACGATGGTGGTCGTCCCCAATCCTGTCGGTGAAGCGTTGACCGTGTATGTCCCGCATGTCGCGTCGATGGAGGGAACGGCTACGATATACGATGCGGCGGCCCGTAAGGTATTGGAGACGACGATAACGGTGGATGCGGAAGGAAAGGGTACCCTGCAGGTAGGCGGACTTTCCCCCGGAGCGTACTCGCTTTCGGTAGAGGTCGGGGGTAAAAGTTCCAAGGTATCGTTCATGAAGCGGTAGATAGTGCAGAAGAAAACGGAAAGAACGAATAATGTATGAAATACAGGTATTGGTTGGCAGGGCTTTGTGCGGGATTGCTGATTTCCTGTGCGAAGGAGAGTTTTACAGTCGGTGTGGAGCCGGAAGACGGCGACCGGATATATGCCGACGGCGATGAGGTAATCAGGGGCTGGATACGGATAAAGCTTTCGGAAGAGGGTCCCGAAGCGCTCCGGACTGGGCAGTTTACACGCGGCGAAGCTGCGACGGGCGACGGAGATATCGATGAGGTGGCGGCTGCGCTCGGTGCTACCGAGGTGCGGCGCGTTTTCCGCGACGGAGGCCGTTTTGCCGAGAGGCGCCGCCGGTACGGTCTGCATTTGTGGTACGATATACGTTTCGACGAGGAGATTCCCGTATCGCGGGCCGGGGCTGAATTTGCTGCGCTTCCGGGAGTGGCTTATGCGGAACCGGTGTACCGGATACAGCGCCTTGACGCTGCCGCGATTCCTGCCGAAGCGCTGTACGAGCCGCCCGTGCCGGCGGCAGAGGAGGGACAGTGGCCTTTCGACGACCCGATGCTCTCCCAGCAGTGGCATTATTATAACGACGGTACCATCAGCGGGACGGAAGCCGGTGCCGACATGAATCTGTTTGAAGGGTGGAAAACCACCGCGGGCAGTCCGGCCGTGATAGTCGCCGTGACGGATTCCGGCGTGCAGTTCGACCATGAAGACCTGGCTGCCAACATGTGGGTGAACGAGGCCGAACTGAACGGAACGGAAGGTGTGGATGACGACGGAAACGGCTATGTGGATGACATATACGGATGGAATTTTGTCCGGGACAGCGGAACGATAGTTCCGGAAGACCACGGTACGCATGTAGCCGGTACGGTGGCGGCAGTCAATAACAACGGCATAGGCGTCTGCGGCGTGGCCGGCGGTACGGGCAACGGCGACGGAGCCCGCATCATGTCGATGCAGATATTCGAGGGCGACGAATCCGTAGGCGATACGAATGCGGAGTGTTTCGTGTATGCCGCCGATAACGGGGCCGTGATTTCGCAGAACAGTTGGACGTGGACCCGGCTGTCGTCGCTTCCGAGAGCCTACGACGAAGCTTTCGACTATTTCATCGAAAATGCGGGAATGGACGACAGCGACGGCGACGGGGTGAATGACCGTCAGACCGGCCCCATGAAGGGAGGTATCATCATCTGTGCGGCAGGCAATTCCGGCGGGAGAATAGAGTATCCTGCGGCCGATGTGAGGTGTGTGGCCGTCACGGCAATGGGGGCGACTTTCAAGCTGGAAGCCTATTCCAACCGGGGAGCGGAAGCCGATATCATGGCGCCGGGCGGCGTGAAGGCCGCCAATTCGAAACGCCGGGTGTGGAGTACGGTTGCCGATAACGATTATGCCGCCATGTACGGTACGTCGATGGCGTGTCCGCATGTATCGGGCGTGGCAGCCCTCATAATCGCGGAATACGGACAGGAAGGGTTTACGGCCGAGCAGTGCCGTGAGATACTGCTGCGGGCATACCATCCTGTCGGCGGTCTTGCCGACGACGATGCGGAACTCGGCGTACTGGGCGTGGGACTGCTCGATGCGGGGGCCGCATTCGTGACGGACCCCCAGTCGCAGCCGGGTGTCGTGGAATTCGGTTCCATGCAGGTGTCGGGCAATACGGTGAGCGTGCCGTGGCGCGTGCCTGCCGACGGCAACGGGAATGCCGTCGCGCAGTTTGTCGTGGAGTATGCCCCGAAAGAAGGGGGCGGCACGCCGGGTGGCGGAACCGTTGCGAACCGTTACGACGTGGGGCAGACCATGGTGTACACCTTCGAAGGGCTGTACAATACCGATTACGAAATAAACGTTCGTTCTATAGACCGGTTCGGAAACAGTTCGGAGGCGGTGTCCGGTTCGGTATCCATAGGCAATTTCGAGAATCGTCCGCCGGAGAGGACTTCCGAAAGGATGGCGGATGTATCCATGCCCGATACGGCGGAGACGAGTATCGTGAGCATAACGCTCACTCCTTATTTTACCGACCCCGACCTTGAATACGGCGACGAGCTCTCCTATTCGGCGACGAGCGTGAACGAGGATATCGTCGCCACAGAGGTGGCAGGGGAGGTGCTGAGGCTGATTCCGCGTGCCAAAGGAACGAGCCTGGTGACAGTGACGGCATCCGACCTTGCCGGGGCGACGGTGAGTTTCTCGATATATGCTACGGTAGCCGGAGGTACGGGCCCCTCGGGCGATGACGGGGCGGTTGCAATAAGTCCCAATCCGGTGGCTGACAGGCTGAATGTCCGGTTGGGTGACACGGAGGGCGAAGCGGTCGTACGCATTTATGACGGTGCTGCCCGGCTGGTGATGGAGGCCAGGGAAGAGATAGTCGGCGGCGGTGTGGAGCTCGATGTCAGCCGTCTTAGTCCGGGAGCCTATTCGCTTGTTGCGGAAGGTGGAGGACGGACGGTGCGCGGTACTTTTGTGAAACGGTAGCGGTCGATGGAACCGAATGGTGCCCGGCGGGTTCGGACACCGGAGCGGAAGGGCGGGATGTCCGCCTGAGGAGACGGAACAAACATTTAATACATAATAACAAGGATGAAAAAAGTACAATATTTATTGATGTCCGTATGTGCCCTTGCGGCGGCTTCCTGTACCAAGGAGGCTTCCTTTACGGAAGAAACCAAACCGGAGGCCAAAACCGAGATGGGGGCAGGCGAAGTGCGCGACGGGTGGATAAGGATAAAAATCAAGGAGGATGCCGCTCCGCTGCGTGCGGGGGTGTTCACCCGCGGTGCCATGGAGTCCGGAAATGAGGATATGGACCGTATCGCGGCCGAACTGGGTGCTACCGAGGTGCGGCGCGTATTCAGCGACGGCGGCCGGTTCGCGGAGCGCCGCCGCCGGTACGGCCTGCATCTGTGGTACGACGTGCGTTTCGATGAAAGTGTACCCGTGTCGCGTGCTGCAGACAGGTTTGCGACCATCGATGGAGTGGAGTATATCGAACCCGTCTATGTCATCAAGAGTACGGATGCCGATGCGGTCTATGTGCCCGACAATGTCATCTATACTCCTTCGGTAGCGGTTACGCGCACTGAGATGCCGTTCAACGACCCGATGCTCTCCCAGCAGTGGCATTACAACAACGAGGGAGAGAACGGATTTACGGCCGGTGCCGATATCAACCTGTTCGAGGCATGGAAGGTCGAGACCGGCAAACCGAACGTCATCGTGTCTGTGCATGACCAGGGAATCGTGCTCGACCATGAAGATTTGGCGGCCCATATCTGGGTGAACGAGGCCGAGATGAACGGTGCGGAAGGTGTCGATGACGACGGCAACGGCTATAAAGACGATATTCACGGGTGGAATTATATAAACAATTCCCCGGATATCATTCCCGAAGGACACGGTACCCATGTAGCGGGTACTATCAGCGCGGTAAACAACAACGGCATCGGTGTCTGCGGCGTGGCCGGCGGAACCGGTGAGGAGGACGGCGTGCGGATAATGAGTCTTCAGATACTGTATCAGCCTGTGGCCGGCGGTTCGTCGCAGTTTTCGGAACGTGCCCCTGAAACGTATGCGTATGCCGCCGATAATGGGGCAGTGATTTCGCAGAACAGTTGGACACTCGGCGTGACGGGTAAACTTCCGTACTCCTACGAACAGGCTTTTACCTATTTCAATGAGAATGCCGGTATGGACGATACGGACGGCGACGGCGTGAACGATGTACAGACCGGCCCGATGGCGGGCGGAATCATCATCTTCGCAGCCGGCAATGCAGGCGGTCCGACGCTTCTGCCCGCTGCGAGCGACAAGGTGATAGCGGTGGCCGCATCGGGTCCGAACTATGAGAAGGGTTCCTATTCGAGCTGCGGTCCGGAGATAGACATCCTTGCCCCGGGCGGTGCCGGTTCGCAGGGCGGAAAGGGGAATGTGCTCAGTACGTACAAGGACTCCTACACCGGAGAGGTCGGTTATTCGCATCTGTGGGGAACTTCGATGGCCTGCCCGCACGTTTCGGGTGTGGCTGCACTGATAGTGTCGCACTTCGGCGGCGAGGGCTTTACGGCGGAGGAGTGCAAGAAACGTCTGCTGAACGGTTACCGACCGATGGGCGGCCTGATTCCCGACGACCAGCTCGGTGACATAGGCGTCGGACTGCTCGATGCCGCAGCCGCTCTGATGGACGACCCCGGTACGGCACCGGCCAATGTGGACGATGCGGAGGTCTCTTCGGAACTCAATAAGATAAACCTGACGTGGACGGTGCCGGCCGACGGTAACGGAGCGGCGGTGGCTACCTATTGGGTAACTTACGGTGCCGAAGGTGAGGAACCCGTCGAGCAGGAGATAAGGAACCTCTACAATGTGGGTACCGAGGTGACCTATGCGTTGGACGGAAAGTACAATACCGCTTATGATATCAGTATCCAGACCGAAGACCGCTGGGGAAACAGGACGACCGAAGCCAAAGAGCTCTCCGTGACGCTCGGTACGTTCGAAAACGTGGCTCCTACGGTCATGGAGAAAATCGGCGACAGCAATATCGCGGCTCCGGGCGAGGAGAATATCAGACAATATACGCTTTCGGATTACTTCACCGACCGCAACCTTTCCGACGGCGACGTGCTGGCCTATACGGCAAGCAGCAGCAATGAAGCCGTGGTTGCCGTGTCCGTAGCCGAGGACATCCTGACTCTGACGCCCAAGGCAAAGGGGTCGGCCAACATCACCGTGACGGCTACCGACCTGGCGGGAGCGTCCGCCGAGCTGAAGTTCCGGGTGTCGGTAACCAGCGGACCTGCACCGGGCCAGGCCGTATCCGCCCTGACCGTAACGGAGAACCCCGTGGGCGACGCACTCGGATTCTCGCTTTCGGAGGCGTCTGGAGCAACGGTGGATGTAACGGTTTATGATGCTGCGGCGAGAAAGATTTACGGCGGCAGCGTGACGTTGGATACGAACGGTGCAGGTAGTGTGGATGCTGCGGCATGGAGTCCCGGCGCCTATACGCTCGCTGTCGTACACGGGAATCAGACGCTCAAGGCATCGTTCGTGAAGAGGTGACGGCAGCCGATATGTATGAATGAGTTATGCGATACAGGTTCCTTGGCGGTGTGCCACGGAACCTGTATTGCGATGGGAATGTCCGGCCGGTATAGCGGCCGGGATTCGAAAGAGCGGATTAAAGTTTTGCATTGCGATGAATTATAAATATTTGTTTTTGGGAGTGGTTTCGTTGGCCGCATTGTCGTGTGTCAGGGAGCCTGCGACGGACTCCGGAATCTGTCCCGGCCGGGAACCGGAAGCAGTGGCCGACGACGGGTCGGTTGTCAGCGGCTGGATAAGGATAAAGCTGCAGGAGGATGCGGCACCGCTCAAGGTGGGGGTGTTTACGCGCGGTGAGGCCGATTCGGGCAATCCGGAACTGGACCGGGCCGCCGCTGCGCTCGGTGCCACCGAAATACGGCGCAGTTTCAGCGACGGCGGCCGGTTTGCCGAACGCCGCCGCAGGTATGGGTTTCATTTGTGGTACGACATCCGTTTCGATGAGGATGTGCCCGTGTCTCGTGCCCAGGACGGCATCTCGTCGCTTCCCGGCGTAGCGCATGTCCAGCCCATCTATCGGATAGTGCCGCTGGACAATGGGCGCGGTATTCCGGGGGAGATGGTGTACAGACCTGCGGCAATCGGTGCGGCACGGCCTTCGGACGAGCCGTTCGACGACCCGGGGCTGCCGCAGCAGTGGCATTACAACAACGAAGGTTCCATCAGACGTGCCGTAGAGGGTGCCGATATCGACCTGTTCGAGGCGTGGAAGACCACGGCGGGAGACCCGGCCGTAATTGTGGCTATCATGGACGGCGGCGTGCAGTGGGACCATCCCGACCTGGCGGCCAACATGTGGGTGAACGAGGCGGAACTGAACGGTATGCCGGGTGTGGATGACGACGGCAACGGGTATGTGGACGATATTTACGGATGGAATACCATGCGCGAAAGCGGAGAGATAGCCCCCAACAGCCACGGAACGCATGTGGCGGGAACGGTTGGTGCCGTCAATAACAACGGCATCGGCGTCTGCGGTGTGGCCGGCGGTACGGGCGAGGGAGACGGCGTCCGGCTCATGTCGTGCCAGGTATTCGATACCGTGGAGTCGGGCAAGGGTGCCGAAGCGTATCTTTATGCCGCGGACAACGGTGCGGTCATATCCCAGAACAGTTGGGTGTACAATAATATGGCTGTTTTGCCTCAGGATATGTCCGATGCGTTCGATTACTTTATCGAGAATGCCGGTATGGACGATACGGACGGCGACGGCGTAAACGATGTACAGACCGGTCCGATGGCGGGCGGTATCCTGATATTCGCCGGAGGGAACAACGACTCTTCGGCTATACAGCAGCCCGCTGCCGACCCGCGCACCGTGGCGGTGACGGCTATGGGACCGGATTATACCAAGGCGGGGTACTCCAACTACGGTGTCATGGCGGATATCTATGCTCCGGGCGGAGCCGACGGTAACGACACGAGCTATCCAGCTGAGTGTCAGGTGTACAGTACCGATTTCGGCGGCGGCTATGTCTACATGAGCGGTACCTCGATGGCTTGTCCGCACGTTTCGGGCGTGGCTGCGCTGATAGTGTCGCATTATGGGGTAGGACACTCGGATTTTACGGCGGAGCAGCTCAAGGAGCGGCTTTTGCGCAGCTACCGTCCGGTGAGCGAGTACGTAGGGGCTAAATACGACGGTAAACTCGGCGTGGGACTGATAGATGCAGGGCTTATCTTTCTGGAGAATCCCGAAAGCGTTCCCGGCGAAATCACCTCACCCGAGGCGGAGGCCGTACTGAACGGTCTGAGGCTGTCGTGGCTGGTACCTGCCGACGGCAACGGAATGGCCGTGGCCGGATTTACGGTGACCTATACGGGAAGAGGAGTCGGCAAGTTCGCCGACCGCGAGGAGGTCTCCGAGGAGCTCTCCTTCAGCAATTACGCAGAAGCGGGCGACCGGGTGCTGTACACGGTAGAGGGGCACTACAATACGGAATATGAGCTCCTTGTGTCGGCGGTGGACCGGTTCGGAAATGTTTCCGATGCAGTCGCCATCGCTTGTACGACAGGAGACTATGCGAATGAAAAGCCCAGAAGAACGGAGCGGTTCGGAAATATCAAGATGCTCTTCCGATCTGTGCGGCCTCCTCCGTGCGGTTCGTGTTGTCGGACTATTTTAGCGACCCCAACCTGGCCGACGGCGATGTGCTCGCTTATAGCATTACCAACCGTTACGAGCATATCGTGCGGACGACATTGGAGGAGGGGAACGTATTGGTCCTTGAACCGTTGGCCAGAGGTACCGCCAACGTTACCGTGCTGGCTACTGACCTCGACGGCGAGGTGGCGCAGTCGGCCATGACGGTAATTATCGAGAACGGGCCCGACCCTTCCGATAAACCCGATGAACCCTCCGTCGAGGGATTCGCGCTCTATCCCAATCCGGTGGCCGACCTGCTGCAGGTCCATCTCGGCCAGGCGGCAGGCGACAGCATGGAGTTTGCCGTCTACGATGCGGCGGCCCGCAAGGTTATCGGAGGCCATCTCGATTTCGACGCGCAGGGCGTGGCGGAACTCGATGTCTCCGCTCTGGCGCCCGGCGTCTATACGTTTGTGGGCGACGGCGAACCGGATACGTGGAGAGGGACGTTCCTGAAGAGATGACGCCCCGGAACCGTGACGGGGTGTCCGCGCATCCTGCGGCACCGGCTCCGGAAGGGAATTGCGGGGTGTCGGAGGAAGGAGAGAACAATGGTCTGCCGAACGGAATGTCTGCCGTATCGGCAGCCGTTCCCCGTACCGGAAATGAACGAAACCAGTGATGAGAACCTAAATAAACGAAAGGATGAACGGATATAAACTGTTGTTGATGCCGCTTTTGGCAGGCATCGTTTTCTCCTGCGTCAGGGAGCCGGAGGCTCCGCTTTCCGACGGACAGATACCGCAGGAGACCTATGCTCCCGATGATGAGGGGGTACTCAAAGGATGGGTGAGGATAAAGCTGCGCGATGACGCACAGGCTCTGCGTGTGGGGACTTTCACGCGCGGTGCCATGGAGTCGGGTGACCCGGAGCTGGACCGGATAGCCGCTTCGCTCGGAGCTACCGAGGTGCGCCGGGTGTTCCATGAAGGCGGACGGTTCGCCGAACGCCGTAGGAAATTCGGCCTTCATCTCTGGTACGACGTGAAGTTCGACGATACGCTGCCCGTGTCGCGTGCCCAGGCCGAGCTGGGCTCCCTGTCCGCTGTCGCGCATGTGCAGCCGGTCTATACCATCCGGATGTTCGATGCGGGGAATACGCTGCCCGAAGAGGCCGTGTATGTCCCGGCACAGCGGAGAGCGGAGCGTGCGGGGGCAGGGCCTTTCGACGACCCGGGACTTCCGAAGCAGTGGCACTATAACAACGACGGAAGCGGCACCAAGTGGGTCGAGGGTTCGGATATCAACCTCTTCGAAGCATGGGAAGTCACTGCCGGCGACCCGTCGGTGATAGTGGCCGTCACCGACCACGGGGTGGAATACGACCATCCCGACCTTGCCGGGAACATGTGGGTGAATGAAGCCGAACTGAACGGTACGCCCGGCGTGGACGATGACAATAACGGGTATGTGGACGATATTTACGGATGGAACGTCATCCTCGATTCGGGTACCATCAATCCCGGTACGCACGGTACGCATGTGGCCGGTACGGTGGCGGCTGTCAATAACAACGGCATCGGTGTCTGCGGTGTGGCCGGTGGCACGGGCAACGGCGACGGCGCTCGGATAATGTCTCTGGCGATATTCGACAGCACCAGTGCCAATGCGGGCAGTTATCCCGATGCCTACGCCTATGCGGCGGATAACGGAGCGGTGATAAGTCAGAACAGCTGGGGATACACCAGCGGGGTGGCGATGCCGCAGGATGTCTCCGATGCGCTGGATTACTTCATCGCCAATGCGGGTGTCGATGAGAACGGCAACCAGACGGGGCCCATGAAGGGCGGCCTGCTGGTCTTTGCTGCCGGCAACGAGGGGACACCCAGTGCCCGTATGCCTGCGGCCGACCCTCGGACGCTCTGCGTGACGGCGATGTGTTCCGATTATACCCGACCCAATTATGCGAATTACAGCGACGACGTGGACATCTTCGCTCCGGGAGGGGCTGACGGCAACGACCGCAACTACAGCGATGCGGACCGGGTGTACAGTACCGACCTCGACGGAGGCTACAGTTATAAATGGGGCACTTCGATGGCCTGTCCGCATGTGTCGGGTATCGCTGCGCTGGTCATCGCTCATTACGGTGTCGGCCACCCCGGTTTTACCGTCGAAGAGTGCCGTGAAATATTGCTGCGGAGTTACAGGAGCGTCAGCGAATATGTGGAGCCGAAATACGACGGCAAACTCGGTGTCGGCCTTGCGGATGCGGGAATGATATTCCTGGAGGATGCCGGTACGGCTCCGGGTACGGTTTCGGCGCCTGCCGCGAGAGCCATGGGAAGGGAGCTCGAACTGGCATGGACGGTTCCGGCCGACGGCAACGGGTTGCCCGTAGCGGAGTTCCGGCTGACCTATACGGGCCGGGGCATCGGCAAGACCGAGGGCAAGGCTCCGGATACCTCCGGCGAAGTCGTGCTGCGGAACTATACGGCCGTAGCAGAGACGGCGACCTATATATGGACGGGACAGTACAATACGGAGTACCGTTTCGAAGTCTCCGGTATCGACCGTTTCGGTCATGAGTCGGAGAAGGTCTCCTTTTCGCACTCCACCGGAGATTACGAGAACGGCAAACCGCGAACGCAGCAGGATTTCGCCCCCGTCGAATTCGAGAATGTCGGTGAGGCCTATGCCCTGAGTTTCGACCTGTCGGAATATTTCACCGACCCGAATTTCGGGGACGGGGATATGTTGTCCTATTCGCTTATCAACCGCAACGAGGATATCGTCGATGCTGCGGTGCAGGAGGGGCGGTTGGTGCTTCTGCCGGTCGGCAAGGGGACGGGCCGTGTGACGGTGACGGCTACCGACCTCGACGGCGAGGGGGTACAGTCCGTTCTGACTGTTACCGTGCTGAACGGTCCGGAACCGGCTGCGCCTGCCGAGGGTTTGCGTCTCTCTCCGAATCCGGCCGGCGACGAACTCGGTATAGCGGCCGGTGTGCGGGATGCGGAAGTGGAGGTAACGGTGTACGACGCGGCGGCCCGCCGGGTGATTGCGGGTACGGTGGCGCTGGATAGCCGGGGGTACGGTACGTTGAATGTCTCCGCTCTGGCGCCGGGTACCTATACGCTGGTGCTGGAGGCTCCGGGATTGTCGGAGAACGGCTCTTTCGTGAAAAGATAACCGGCTCCCCATCCGGGCGATACGGTGAACGGGCGGGACGGCATGGCTGTCCCGTTCCGTTTTCAGGAGGGAGGGGAGCCGTCGGCGATAGGGAATCCTTATGGCGGTATAGGAAAAGAGATGGGGGTTTCGTATTCGGATTGTGGCGTTCAGGTATTATCTTTGTTCTGTACAAAAGGGCCGGAAACGGCAATTGCGAATCCATAAAAAATACGAGGAGATGGCAACGATACAGACCTTATACCTGGGCGACCTCCGAACGGAGATAACCCATGTACAGTCGGGCAACAAGGTGATGACCGATGCACCGACCGACAACAACGGCAAGGGCGAATATATTTCGCCGACCGATATGGTGGCTGCGGCTTTGGGCAGCTGTATGCTGACGCTCATGGCCTTGGCGGCCCGCCGGCTGGAGATAGAACTCAAGGGAACGAGGGTGGAGATACAGAAAGTCATGGCGGCCAATCCGCGCCGTATCGCCGAGATAAAGCTCGATTTCTATTTTCCCGGCAGCTATACGGACCGGTGCAGGAGGATAATCGAGGGGGCCGGGGAAACTTGTCCCGTGGGGAAATCTCTGCATCCGGACGTGAAACAGACGGTGACCTATCACTACGCCGAGGCTTCCTCGTGTGAAGTGAAATAGCCGGGTATGCCGCAGTTTCCGGTCGGCCGAATCGCCGCGGGTTATCGGAAGGGGCCGTACCGCTTTGAACCGCATTTGTTCAAAGCGATACGGCCCCTTTCAGTCTGTAAGAATCAATGCGGTGTCGTCGGTGACCGGGTGCCGATGTCGGAAAGCACGTACCGTTTCGGAATGTACGTACCGGGGTCGAAGGCGGATGCCCTCGTCCCGATATGTCATATCCTCTTCGATTGCCAGTCGGCCCTTTTCAGGTAGAGATAGGAGAGGACCAGCAGTCCGAGGGCATATACGGCGTCGCTCGTCCAGCAGAGGGCGATGTCGGAGCGGAGCCGGACAGCGATGATGCAGATGTAGATGACGTAGAGCGTCGTTGAGGCGAGCTCCATCAGGAATGCCTGGCGCGTATTGCCTGTTCCCGATACGGCGAGGAAGAGGACGTAGGCCGGCACGTTGAGGATGTAGATGAGCAGCATGACGCGCATGGAGGGTACGGCGGCGGCTATCAGGTCGGCATTGTCGGTGAAGATGCGCATGATGAGCGCCGGGAAGGCCATGGCGAGCAGGAACAGCGGCAGGATGGCCGCCGCGCACATCCGCATGATGCGGTAGCAAACGGGCATGACCTCCTGCGGTTTGCCGTTGCCCATCAGATTGCTGACGATGGCCGTTCCGGTCGAAGCGAAAGCCGATACGAACATGTAGAAGAATGCCGATACGTTCCGTACGATGTTCGATACGGCGAACGGCCGTTCGCCGAGGTGCTCGATGGCAAGGAAGAAGAAGAGCCACGTAGCCGACGAGATGAAATACTGTACGGTCGTCCAGCCCGAAACACGGAATATCTGTCGCTGTATCAGCGGCGAGAGGCGCGTGAAACGGAACATGCCGTAGCGTTTGTAGTCCGTCCGCCGGCGGGTATAGAGTACGAAGAAGACGACGGAGATAAACTC
>OGXQ01002511.1_pt1 | contig 12279 bp, 7 predicted proteins | sample 1576291 | NCBI WGS metagenome assembly OGXQ01 (sample SAMEA3541575, study PRJEB24748) | human gut metagenome | biome: human gut; feature: human-associated habitat; material: faeces | place: China | collected 2012 | reverse complement strand
GAACGGATACGCAGATCCGAAGCCGCCAAGAACCAGAACCGGTAAAAAGGTTGCAGTCATCGGCTCAGGTCCAAGCGGACTTGCAACCGCAGACCAGTTAAATAAGAGAGGACATTCGGTTACGGTCTTTGAGCGTTCCGACCGTCCCGGCGGACTATTGATGTATGGTATTCCGAACATGAAGCTGGAAAAACGTTTCGTGGAACGAAAGATGAGGTCATGAAGCAGGAAGGAATCACATTTGTCACGAATGCAGAGGTGGGCGGAGAAAATTCGGAATATTCGGCTGCGAAGATTATGGAAGAGTTTGACCGCGTGATTCTGACCTGTGGTTCTGCAAATGCCAGAAACATTGATGCACCGGGCAGGGATGCATCCGGAATCTATTTTGCGGTGGAATACCTGAAATCGGCAACCAAATCACTTCTGGATGCCAATATGGATATCCGTAAGGCTTCTAAGAACTGGATCAGTGCCAAAGGAAAAAATGTGGTGATTATCGGTGGCGGTGATACCGGAAACGACTGTGTCGGAACGGCAATCCGGCAGGGAGCAAAGAGCGTTGTCCAGATCGAGATGATGCCAAAAGCACCGGATCAGAGGGCGGAATCCAATCCATGGCCGGAATGGCCCCGTGTCTGTAAGGTGGATTACGGTCAGGAGGAAGCAATTGATCAGTTTGGAAAGGATCCCCGGATCTATGAGACTACAGTCAAGGAGTTCATTAAGAATGAAAAAGGGGAGCTGACGGCAGTGAAAACCGTTAAGCTGCACGGGGAAACCGATAAGAAGACCGGAAGAAGAATCATGAAGGAAATCGAAGGAAGTGAGCAGATCCTTCCGGCAGAGCTTGTCCTGATTGCAGCCGGCTTCTTGGGAAGTGAAAAGAGAATTACCGATGCGTTTGGCGTAGAACTGAATGCACGTACCAATGTAAAAACAGAAGAAGGAAAACATCAGACCAGTGTACCGAATGTCTTTACCGCAGGCGATATGCACAGAGGGCAGTCGCTTGTCGTGTGGGCGATCCGCGAAGGCCGCGAAGCTGCAAGGGAAGTGGATGAAAGCCTGATGGGTTACTCCTGTCTGTAAACGGTACAGAGATGGAAGGATTATGACAGCTTAAGGAAAGAGAGGGTGAAAACAATGACCAAATATATTTTCGTAACAGGAGGCGTTGTATCCGGACTTGGAAAAGGAATTACGGCGGCATCTCTGGGACGACTGCTGAAATCGAGGGGATTAAAAGTGGCTGCGCAGAAGCTGGATCCCTATATCAACGTAGATCCCGGAACGATGAGTCCTTTTCAGCATGGAGAGGTTTATGTGACAGAGGATGGTGCCGAAACGGATCTGGATCTTGGACATTATGAACGGTTTATCGATGAGGATCTGAACCGGTTTTCCAATCTGACGACGGGTAAGGTATACTGGAATGTATTGAACAAGGAACGCCGCGGAGAATATCTGGGATCCACCGTGCAGGTGATTCCCCATATCACGAATGAGATCAAGGAGTTCGTTTACCGTGTCGGAAAACAGACTGACGCAGATGTCGTAATTACGGAAATCGGCGGAACCATTGGTGATATCGAGTCTCAGCCGTTCCTGGAGGCCATCCGGCAGATTGCTCTGGAAATCGGAAGGGAAAACAGCTTATTTATACATGTGACACTCGTGCCATATTTGCGTGGCTCCGAAGAACACAAGTCCAAACCGACCCAGCACTCCGTAAAAGAGTTGCAAAGCGCCGGTATCCAGCCCGATGTGCTGGTACTCCGCACGGAACATGAGTTGAGCAGTACCTTGCGCAAGAAAGTGGCCCTTTTCTGCAATGTAGACGAAAAAGCCGTTGTACAGAGCATCGATGCACCTACTATCTACGAAGTGCCTATTCTGATGCAGGCTCAGGGACTGGACGAAACTATCCTGAAGAAAATGGGACTTCCCGTGGGCGATACTCCGGGGCTGGGTCCGTGGCGCGCTTTCCTCGAACGCCGTCACAAGGCAGAAACGACCGAACCGGTACACATCGCACTGGTGGGCAAGTACGATTTGCAGGATGCCTACAAATCCATCCGCGAAGCCCTTTCACAAGCCGGAACATACAATGACCGCAAGGTATCCGTAGATTTCGTAAACAGCGAGAAGCTGACGGACGAAAACGTAGCGGAAGCATTGAAAGGCATGTCGGGCGTTCTCATCGGACCGGGCTTCGGCGAACGTGGCATTGCCGGAAAGTTCGTAGCCATCAAATATGCGCGTACACACGATATTCCGACATTCGGTATCTGCCTGGGTATGCAATGCATTGCCATTGAATTTGCCCGCAACGTACTGGGATACGCTGATGCCAATTCGCGCGAAATGGATGAAAAGACACCGCACAACGTTATCGACATCATGGAAGAGCAGAAGTCCATTACCAATATGGGCGGCACGATGCGTCTGGGCGCTTACGAATGCGTATTGCAAGAAGGCAGCAAAGCCTACGAGGCCTATGGCACGGAACACATACAGGAGCGCCACCGTCACCGCTATGAGTTCAACAACGCATATAAGGCAGAGTATGAAGCGGCCGGCATGCAGTGTACGGGCATCAATCCGGAATCGGACCTGGTGGAGATAGTAGAGATACCCGCCCTGAAATGGTTTGTCGGAACCCAGTTCCACCCCGAATACAGCAGTACCGTACTGCACCCGCATCCGCTATTTGTAGCTTTCGTAAAGGCTGCGATTGAAAACGAAACAAAGTAATCATCACTAATTAATAATTGAAAATTCATATTTGATTAAATGGATAAAAACACCATCACAGGCCTTGTCTTGATAGCAATCCTGTTAGTCGGATTCAGCTTTCTAAGCCGTCCGAGCAAGGAGCAACTGGCTGCACAGCAACGCTATTACGACTCCATAGCCCAAGTACAACAACGCGAAGCTGACCTGAAAGCAAAGGCGGAAGCTGCCTTGGCCAATGACAAAGAGGAACAGACGGCAGACTCTACCGCTCTCTTCTTCAACGCTCTTCAGGGAACCGACTCACAGGTTACAATACAAAACAATCTGGCAGAGCTGACAGTTGCCACCAAGGGCGGACGTATTTCGTCAGCTACGTTGAAAGAGTATATGGGACAGGACAAAAAGACACCTGTTACCCTATTCAGCGGCAACGATGCTTCCATGAACTTCCTTTTCTACAACAAGAAGGAAACCATACAGACGGAAAACTACTATTTTTCGGTGGTGAACCGTACGGACAGCACCGTAACCATGCGTTTGGCGGCAGACAGCGCCAGCTATATCGACTTTAAGTATGCCATGCACAATGACACCTATCTGGTAGACTTTACAATTGACGCCGTAGGTATGGCAAACAAGCTGGCAAACACCGACTATGTAGACATCGAATGGTCGCAGCGTGCACGTCAGATAGAAAAGGGATATACGTATGAGAACCGCCTGGCGGAGTTGACCTATAAAATTACCGGAGACGGAACCGATTACCTGTCTGCCGGCAAGAACGATGAGAAAGAAGTGGCAGAACGCCTGGACTGGATTGCTTTCAAGAACCAGTTCTTCTCTTCCGTATTCCTCGCCGATGCCAACTTTGAGAAAACGAAGCTGAACTCAAAGCTGGAGACACAGGGAAGCGGCTACATCAAGGATTACTCTGCCGAAATGAGCACTGCTTTCGACCCGACCGGCAAGACTCCGACGCAACTGTTCTTCTACTTCGGTCCCAACCACTACAAAACGCTGACCGCGCTCGATAAAGGACGCGAGAACAAGTGGGAGCTCAACCGCCTGGTATATCTGGGCTGGCCGTTAATCCGCTGGATAAACAAATGGTTCACCATCAACATCTTCGACTGGCTGTCCAGCTGGGGATTGAGCATGGGTATCGTTCTGCTGCTGATGACATTGATTGTAAAAGCAGTGGTATTTCCCGCAACTTGGAAAACGTACATCTCCTCTGCCAAAATGCGTGTACTGAAACCGAAAATAGACGAAATAGGCAAGAAGTATCCCAAGCAGGAAGATGCCATGAAGAAACAGCAGGAAGTGATGGCGCTTTACAGCCAATACGGCGTGAGTCCGATGGGCGGCTGTCTGCCGATGCTGATTCAGTTCCCCATTCTAATGGCATTGTTTATGTTCGTGCCGAGTGCCATCGAGCTGCGCCAGCAAAGTTTCTTGTGGGCCGATGACTTGTCCACGTACGATGCGTTCATCAATTTCCCGTTCCATATTCCGTTCCTGGGCAGTCACCTCAGCCTTTTCTGCCTGCTGATGACAGTAACGAATATCCTGAACACCAAATTTATGATGCAGCAGCAGGACACTGGCGCCAACCCGCAAATGGCAGCCATGAAATGGATGTCGTACCTGATGCCCGTTATGTTCCTGTTTATATTGAACGACTATCCTTCGGGACTGAACTACTACTACTTCATTTCGACGCTTGTCAGTGTGGTAACTACCATCATCATGCGCAAAATGACGAATGAGGAAGCGCTTCTGGCACAACTGGAAGCGAACAGGAAAGACCCGAAGAAAATGAAAAAGACCGGCTTCGCTGCCCGCCTTGAAGCTATGCAGAAGCAACAGGAGCAGATGATGAAAGAAAAGCAGAACAGGAAATAAACTTCCGTTCAAGATATTTTTTCAGAAGGAAGCCGGACAATGCACTTTGCCCGGCTTCCTTTTCCTTTTTTCGAGTATATCAGTCTCCCCCAAAAAGAGTTATCGAATGTATCCCAAAAACCTATTTATCGAATATGCAGACTAAATACACCTACAAAGAAATCTGGCTTATAGCCTACCCTATTCTCATCAGCCTGCTCATGGAGCAGATGATCGGCATGACAGACACTGCCTTCCTGGGACGCGTGGGCGAGATAGAATTAGGAGCATCCGCCATTGCAGGTATCTTCTACATAGTAATGTTCATGGTGGCATTCGGTTTCAGTATCGGAGCGCAAATTCTGATAGCACGGCGCAACGGCGAACAGCAATATAAAGAGATAGGCAACCTCTTCTACCAGGGAGTCTATTTCCAGTTGGGAATGGCAGCGGTTATGTTTGCCCTCTGTTACAGCTTCGCTCCGGTGATATTGAAACGGCTTGTCTCTTCCCACCACATCTACGATGCGGCAATGAGCTACCTCAACTGGCGTGTATTCGGATTCTTTTTCTCCTTTACGGCAGTGATGTTCCGTGCGTTCTTTCTGGGAACGACACAGACCAAAACGCTGACGCTGAACTCAATCGTCATGGTATTGAGCAATGTCGTATTCAACTACATCCTGATATTCGGAAAATTCGGAGTGCCGCAGCTCGGCATTGCCGGAGCCGCCATAGGCTCGTCGTTGGCGGAATTGGTGTCATTGATATTCTTCATCCTCTACACCCGTCACCGTATCGACATCCGCAAGTACGGACTGGACAAAATACCGGGTATCCGCTGGAACATACTCAAACGCATGCTCAACGTCTCTTTCTGGACGATGGTACAGAATTTCCTGTCACTCTCCACGTGGTTCCTGCTCTTCCTCTACGTAGAGCATCTGGGAGAACGTTCGCTGGCCGTTACCAACATCATCCGCAACGTATCGGGCATAATGTTCATGGTTATGATGGCATTCGCTTCAACCTGCGGGTCGCTTGTCAGCAACCTTATCGGAGCAGGACACACCGACTGCGTGCCTGGTACGATACGGCAGCATATCCGCATAGCCTATGCGTTCGTGTTGCCGCTTGCCGTGTTCTTTGCGCTGTGCCCCAAGCTGATACTGAGCGTGTACACGGATATGCCGGAACTGCAAGAGGCAGCCGTTCCCTCGCTTTGGGTACTTTGCTCCGCCTATCTGTTCCTCGTACCCGCCAACGTCTATTTCCAGTCCGTATCGGGCACCGGAAACACGCGTACTGCCCTGGCCCTGGAGATGATAACACTGGTGGTTTATACCTGCTACATCACATACATCGTAGCTTATCTGAAACTGGACGTGGCATTTGCATGGACATCGGAAATTGTTTATTCCGTAGGAATCCTGGTGCTTTGCTATTTCTACATGAAGAAAGGGAAATGGAGTCTGAAGAAAATTTAAATTAATTTCCTATCTTCGTTACCGAAATAAATCTTCAAACATATATGAAACAATCAAACCTATTATTTATGTCGGCAGCAATGATGTTGGCATCCTGCGGCGGAACCAAAGACGCAGGACAGAACGGAACGCTTATCGAAAGATCGGATATAAAGATTGAAGGTAAGCGCATGACGCCCGAAGCGCTTTGGGCAATGGGCCGTATCGGCAGCGTAGCCGTATCGCCCGACGAGAAACAGATTGCTTACTCGGTAGCCTATTACAGCGTACCGGAAAACAAGAGCAACAACGAGTTGTTTGTCATGAATGCCGATGGCAGCAGCAACAGACAAATCACCCGCGACAGCTGGCAGGAAAGCCAACCCGTCTGGATTAAAGACGGCAAGAAAATCGCTTTCCTCTGCAACGAAAGCGGCAGCAGCCAGGTGTGGGAGATGAACCCGGACGGTACGGAACGCAAACAGCTCACCCGGTACGAGGGAGACATCGAAGGATTCGCTTTCTCGCCCGACGGCAAGAAGCTGCTTTTCATTGCGCAGGTAAAAACCGTACAGAGCACCGCCGACAAGCATCCCGACCTGCCCAAGGCAACCGGTATCATCGTTACCGACTTGATGTACAAGCATTGGGACGAATGGGTGACAACCGCTCCGCATCCCTTCGTTGCAGACTTCGACGGCAACGGCATCAGCAACGTACAGGATATTCTGGACGGCGAACCCTACGAAAGTCCGATGAAACCCTGGGGCGGTATCGAGCAACTGGCCTGGAGCCCTGCTTCGGACAAAGTGGCCTATACCTGCCGCAAAAAGACGGGACTGGCCTATGCCGTCTCCACCAATTCCGATATTTACATCTATGACCTTGCCACCGGGAAAACGGAAAACATCACCGAAGAGAACAAAGGGTACGATACCAATCCCCAATATTCGCCCGACGGCAAGTACATAGCCTGGCAGAGCATGGAACGCGACGGCTACGAGGCAGACCTCAACCGCCTGTTCGTCATGAACCTTGCAACCGGAGAGAAGCGTTTCGTAAGCCACGCCTTCGAATCCAACGTAGATGCTTTCTTGTGGAACAAAGACTCGCAAAGCATATACTTCATCGGCGTATGGCACGGTGAAACGCAGATTTACAACATCGATCTTGCCGACAATGACAGTCTGAACCGGCTTACCGACGGCATGCACGACTACGCCTCTCTTGCCCTTTGCGGTGACAAGCTCATTGCCAAGCGTCACTCCATGAGTATGGGAGATGAGATATATGCCGTAAACAATACACGCAGCGGCAATGCTTTTGCCAAGGCCGAGCAACTGACATTCGAGAACAAGCAAATCTACGACCAACTGGAGATGGGTAAAGTAGAGGCACGCTGGATGACGACCACCGACGGCAAGCAAATGCTGACCTGGGTTATCTACCCACCCCAATTCGACCCGAACAAGAAGTACCCCACCCTGCTCTTCTGCGAGGGCGGACCTCAAAGCCCCGTCAGCCAGTTCTGGAGCTATCGCTGGAATTTCCAGATTATGGCTGCCAACGACTATATCATCGTAGCTCCCAACCGCCGCGGTCTTCCGGGCTTCGGTGTGGAGTGGAATGAAGCCATCAGCGGCGATTACGGCGGCCAGTGCATGAAAGACTACTTCACAGCCATCGACGAAATGGCAAAAGAACCGTTTGTCGACAAAGACCGCCTGGGTTGTGTAGGCGCCAGCTTCGGCGGCTTCTCCGTTTACTGGCTTGCCGGACATCACGACAAACGCTTCAAGGCATTCATTGCCCACGACGGTATATTCAACATGGAAATGCAATACCTGGAGACAGAGGAAAAATGGTTTGCCAACTGGGATATGGGCGGCGCATACTGGGAAAAGGACAACGCCACAGCCCAACGTACATTTGCCAACTCCCCCCACCTCTTCGTAGACAAATGGGACACCCCTATCCTCTGCATTCATGGCGAAAAGGATTTCCGCATCCTTGCCAACCAGGCAATGGCTGCCTTTGACGCTGCCGTAATGCGCGGTGTTCCTGCCGAACTGCTTATCTATCCCGATGAGAACCACTGGGTGCTGAAACCGCAAAACGGCGTTCTGTGGCAGCGCACATTCTTTGAATGGCTGGATAAGTGGCTGAAGCCTGCAAAACAATAAAGAAAGCAGATAAAAAAGAATATGAAAAAAGGAAGCCGGCACATCGTTACAGTGATGTTGCCGGCTTCCTTTTTTTTCTATGTCATGCTCCCACTTGTCAGACCAACACGCCCAATATCGGGAACGTCGCTCCCTGCATTGCGAAGCAGATGCCAAAGACACACGCACTTACAATCCAAAGAATGACCAATGTCCATTTCAGGCCGGAAACCATAGGCTGCCACTTGAATATCTGGCTGAATATCATCCAAACGAGGCTTACCAACGGAATGCCCACTACCAGGATACCTGCAATATACATCACAATGGCCGATAACGGAGAAGCAGGCAATACTACATTAAAAGTAGGGAACATCGAGATAAGTGCTGCCCCACCGCCGATGGCCACCATTACGGCAGCAAAAAGCAGGGCTACGAACACCACTCCGAACACAAACAGCAGCGGACTGCAGATGATAGCGAATATCACCAGGCAGATTTTAAGGAACAGCCCCACCACCATAACCAGGGCATCGCCCAGTTTCTGCAGGAAAGTGCGAGGCTTGTCGGACCTCATATAATCGTTCACGCCGTTTGCCACCTTCTCAAAACCGCCGGTTACCGTCTTACCTATATTATCCACCGTAACCGCCTCGCCCCGCATACTCAGTTTCTCGGCTGCCGTGCGGGCTTCCGGAACGATTATCCAGCAAATGATATAGGCGGGTATCAGGAGCTTGAATCCGAAAATCATGATTATTACAAGCACCAGACGCAACATCGTCACGTCCCAACCCCAATAGGCAGCCAATCCGCTCACCACACCGCCCAACATCTTATCGTCGGGATTGCGATAGAAATGGTGAGACACTTTCTCCGTAGTTGCGGAAGCGCCTGCACCTGTACTGCCGGCATGGTTGCTGCCGTCCCAACTGCCGCTTCCGGAATCGGCATCTCCTGCGTCAGGCTCCAGTTCCTCCGGCTTTCCCATGCGGGCAATCACTTCTTCCACATAGGCAATGGTAATCACCTGCGAACCCGCAGCAAGCTTCTCCGTAAAAAGCTCGGAGATACGGCGTTCAATGTCATCGATTATCTCGTCTGCACCGGCTTCCTTACGGAAATGTATCTTCAGGTTGCTTAAATAATTATCCAAAAGGCGGTAGGCATCTTCATCGATATGGAAAACCGTTCCTCCTAAATTTACCGTTAATGTCTTTTTCATCGTTATATGTTTTTTTATTTATTCTTTCATTACTCTTCAATAGCCCAACATGCTTCACGCTAATTGTTGGCAATATGATTGACCGTATCGCTCAGTTCGCGCCAGGACACCTCCAGCTCACCCAGAAAAGCCTCTCCTTTTGCGGTCAGCCTATAGTATTTGCGCGGCGGTCCCTGCGTGGACTCTATCCATTCGTAACTCAGCAAATCATCGTTCTTCAAACGGGTGAGCAGCGGATAGAGCGTACCTTCCACCACAATGAGCCGAGCCTCCTTCAGTTTCTGTATAATATCCGAAGCATAAGCCGACTCTTTATGGAGCAACAGCATGATACAATATTCAAGCATGCCCTTGCGCATCTGCGACTTTACATTATTAACGTCCATAATTCGTATATGTTATTAAATGGTTTGACTGTTTACAACAAAAATGCCATACCTGCATCCTTTGTATGGCACAAATATATGTATTATTTTAGTACCTTGTATTACAAAGTACCTTACATTAATATTATTTAAGAGTATATATGACCGGAGGGCAACCCGGGATGTGCCTGTCGCACCCGCAATATTCCCGTTGATATGCCACAAATAATTACAGTTTAGTTTCTGTTTGAAACAAAGTATGCTATATTTGCATCATATTAATATAAACGCAGCAAAACATGTTTACCATCAGAAAAGCAACAAGCGCCGATTGCGGGTTAATCCATAAACTCGCCTGGCAGATATTTCCCGAAACTTACAAAGAAATTCTTTCGAAAGAACAAATCGAATATATGATGGAATGGATGTACTCCTTAGAGAGCATCCGCCAACAGATGGAAGAAGAGGGGCATGTGTACCTCATTGCCTGTGAGGAGTGCGAAGCGGCGGGTTATGTATCCGTACAGCAACAGGGAAAAGACCTGTTTCACCTGCAAAAGATTTATGTGCTTCCTTATTATCAGGGCGCACACTGCGGGAGTTTCCTGTTTCGCGAAGCTGTAAAATATATCAGGGATGTGCATCCCGCCCCGTGCATCATGGAGCTGAACGTAAACCGCAACAACAAAGCGGTAGGTTTTTACGAGCACATGGGGATGAAGAAATCCAGAGAGGGAGATTTTCCGATAGGAAACGGATACTATATGAACGACTATATCATGCAGTTGAAAATCGAAGAATAAGCAGCGGGCCGCATTATGGAATCCAAAGGGCTACACTACGTTTCCAAAGAGCTACATTACGTTTCTAAAGGGCTACATTATAACTGTAAAGGTCAACTCTGCAATTCCAAAGTTGACCTTTACGTTTTCTCTATTATTTCGCTACTCTCTCCAGCCATTTAACCATTGAGAGCATCACAATCATGGAAGCGCCCGTTGCACCCACGAAAACCAACCAGCATGCCCAGATTGGAACAGTGGTATAAAGGATACCGCCAACGAAAAGCAGCGAATTACCTACTGCCGTTGCAGCCAGCCAGCAACCCTGCATCAGACCCTGCAAATGAGGGGGAGCCACCTTGGACACGAAAGACAGTCCCAGCGGTGAGATGAACAACTCGGCAACCGTAAGGATGAAGTACAAACCTATCATAATCCACGGAGTCACACGGATGGCATTGATTTCGGCGGCACTCATCGTGCTCAACGCATCTTTGGCAGGCAAAGTGAACGAGAATATCATCAGGAACACGTATGCCAGTGCCGCAATACCCATACCGATGGCAATCTTCATCGGAGTGGACGGTTCTTTATCCTTTTTCTTCAATGCGCCGAACAGCCACATGATAAACGGAGTGAGGAATACCACAAAGAACGGGTTTACGCACTGGAAGATTTCAGCACCCTTGATGCGGGTAAAGCCAAGGTCAATATCGATTACGCTCAAGTCTACATAGTCGCGTGCAAAGTAAGTCAGCGAATAACCGTTCTGGTGGAACGACAGCCAGAAGAAGATTACCACACCGAACACTGCGAACAGGGCATAAATACGCTGTTTGATTTCGGCTGCGCTCATCTTGATTTCTTCTTTGCTTACGGTAGCATTCTGTTCCTTGGCAGCTACAACCTTCTTTGCCGGGTCGGGGAAGCGGTTCTTGTTGACCAGGTAGATTACCAATGAAATCAACATGGCAACAATGGCAGCCATGAAAGCATATTGGAAACCGCGGTTAAACACATCCAGGTAGTTGTTGACAAACGCACCCATATCAGCCACATGGCTGCCGTCGAGCGTAACCTTGTCTGCCAGAGCCGTAAGATTCTCCATAGCCTGGGGAGCCATCTTGTCGCCCTCTTTAAGGAATTGGTGACAAAGTTCGGGCAAAGTGGCATCATAGTCGAAGTTGTTGACCTTCAGCCACCAGTTGCGCACACCGATAGCAATCCACGGAGCGAAGAAACCGCCGATGTTGATGAACATGTAGAATATCTGGAAACCGGAGTCGCGCAGGCTTGAGTACTTGGGATCATCGTACATCTGACCCACCAATGCCTGAAGATTACCCTTGAACAGACCGTTACCGAAAGCAATGACCAGAAGTCCGAAACAAGTCAGTCCCAGGTAAAGTCCCATGCTGGGAACAGGCGTAGGAGTAGGAATGGCAATAATCAGATAACCCACCGCCATCATCACCAGACCGGCAAGGATAGTGCCTTTGAAGTTTTTAGTCTTATCGGCAATGATACCGCCTGCCAATGCCAGAATATAGATAGATGCATAGAACGCGGAATAGATATATCCGGTAGTCGTTTCAGACAGCCCGAACTTCGCCGAGATAAACAGTGTAAGGATTGCCATCATAATATAGAAGCCGA
>OGXQ01002508.1_pt1 | contig 12295 bp, 11 predicted proteins | sample 1576291 | NCBI WGS metagenome assembly OGXQ01 (sample SAMEA3541575, study PRJEB24748) | human gut metagenome | biome: human gut; feature: human-associated habitat; material: faeces | place: China | collected 2012 | reverse complement strand
TGGAGCTGGACGAGGTCATGAGCCTCTCCGACCGCATCCTCGTCATGTACGAGGGGGAGATCGTGGGCCAGCTGGACCCCAAAAAGACCACCGTATCCGAGCTGGGCCTGTATATGTCCGGTGCAAAGCGTGACAACAAAGGAGGCGATGAGGCGTGAAGCATTCCGCAGCCACTCTGTACCAAAAGGAAGGCACCAAAAAGGTGCTGGCGTCCCTGATCTCCATTTTGGTGGGTCTGCTGGTGGGCGGCATCGCCGTCATTCTGGTGGGCTGCTTCAATGAAAAGATCTCCCTCTCCGGCGCGTGGGACGGCTTCCGCATCATCTTCGCCGGCATCTTCAGCACCGGCCGCAACGCCGCCGGTGAGCTGACCTGGGGCTTCAACGCCGTCAACACCGGCGATATGTTGTTCCGGGCCACGCCCCTGATCATGACGGGGCTCTCCGTGGCCGTGGCCTTCAAGACGGGCCTGTTCAACATCGGCGCTCCCGGTCAGTACCTGATCTCCACCATGGCGACGCTGATGATCGCCCTGAGCATCCCCTCTTCCTCCGTCCCCACCTGGATCATCTGGATCCTGGCCTTTTTGGGCGGCTGTCTGGCGGGTGCTCTGTGGGGCGCTCTGCCGGGTCTGGCCAAGGCGTGTCTCAACATCAATGAGGTGCTGGCCTGCATCATGACCAACTGGGTGGCCGCCAACCTTGTGACGTGGATGTTCGACATCAGCAACTTCAAGAATACCGTGGAGAACACCAAGTCCGGCTACATCTATAAGACCAGCTTCAACGGCGTGGCCACCCCCAAGCTGGGGCTGGATAAGCTGTTCCCCGGCTCTCAGGTCAACGCCGGTATTCTGGTGGCCATTCTGCTGGCCATCGCCATGTACATCCTCATGACCAAGACCACGCTGGGCTACGAGCTGCAGGCCTGCGGCGCCAACCGCCATGCCGCCCGCTACGCCGGCATCAAGGATAAGCGCAACATCGTGCTGTCCATGGCCATCGCCGGTGCGCTGGCCGGAGCCGGTGCAGCGCTGTACTACCTGTCCGGCAACACGGAGTTCTACTGGTCCACCTATCAGTCTCTGCCCGCTGTGGGCTTCAACGGCATCCCCGTGGCGCTGCTGGCGCTGAATAACCCCATCGCCGTCATCTTCGCCGGGATCTTCATGGCCATGCTGAAGATCGTTGGCCAGCAGCTGACCAACCTCACCGCCTACAACGAGTACATCACCGACGTCATCATCGCCGTCATCGTGTATCTAAGCGCTTTCTCTCTGGTGATCCGCATGATGCTCAGCGGCCGGAAGAAGAAAAAGATCGCCGTGGCAGACACGGCTCCCATCCCTCAGGGCGCCGCCGTGGAGGATCAGACCTCCCTGCTGCCGGAGGAGGAGAAAGCACCCGTAGAGGCCGCTGTCACAGACAGCGATAATGCAGAAGGAGGCGATCAGGCATGACATTTCTGGTACAGCAGACCCTGATCTATGCAGTACCCCTGATGATCGTGGCGCTGGCCGGCGTGTTCGCCGAGCGCAGCGGTATCATCAACCTGGCGCTGGAAGGTATCATGATCTTCGGCGCTTTCATCGGCGTGCTGTTCGTGCGCCTGATGCAGGGCAGCGCCGCCGTGCTGGCCGCTCAACAGACCGGGAACTGGGTGGCTATGCAGGGGCTGGAGCTTCTGGCTATGCTGGTGGCGGCAGCCATGGGTGCCGTGTTCTCCCTGCTGCTGAGCTTCGCCTCCATCAACCTGCGGGCCGACCAGACCATCGGCGGTACGGCCCTGAACCTGATGGCTCCGGCTCTGGTGCTGTTTCTGGTGCGTATCATTGCCAACCAGAACACCCTGCAGCTGGCTACCGGCGACTCCGCTACGTGGTTCATGATCCGAAAGTCCACCTTCGGCATCGACAAAAACACCGATCTTGGCTTCTTCGGCGAGACGTTTCTGGTGAAGGTCTATCTGGCTACCTACGTCTGCATCATCCTGTTCGTCATCCTGTCCATCATTCTCTATAAGACTCGCTTCGGCCTGCGGCTGCGGGCCTGCGGTGAGAATCCTCAGGCGGCGGACTCTCTGGGCATCAATGTCTACAAGATGCGCTATATCGGCACCACCATCTCCGGTGCGCTGGCGGGTATGGGCGGCTTTGTGTACGCCCTGACCACCGCCAACTGCTCCTCCAACGGCGACGTGGCGGGCTTCGGCTTTCTGGCGCTGGCCGTGATGATTTTCGGTAACTGGCGGCCTCTGAACATCGCCGGGGCCTCCCTCCTGTTTGGTCTGTTCAAATGCATCGCCGCCGCCTACTCCAGCATCGATATCAACGGCGACGGTGTGTACTGGCTGGCAGAGATCGGCATCAGCTCCCACCTGTACCGGATGCTTCCGTACATCATCACCCTGCTGGTGCTGGCCTTCACCTCCAAGAAGTCCCGTGCCCCCAAGGCGGAGGGCATCCCCTACGACAAGGCTCGCAGATAAGAGCGGCAGCTGCCTGTATTTTCAGGCGGCGACAACCTGTAAAAAATGGCACCCGACCAATGCGGGTGCCATTTTTTGTCCGCCATAGGGGAAAGCAGCAACCCTTTACCGCACCCAGCGGCTTATGGGAACAGCCAATGCCGCCGATAGAACCGCCTGCGCTGCCTTTGCCGACAGATAGCCCCTCATGTGGAGTCCGCTCCCCTCCAGCACCGCCGCCGTCTGACAGTGGACGCACACGCCGCCCCAGCCCATCAGTGCCGCCGCCAGCACGAAGTCCCCCCGTGTGCCGGAGAGCCGCAGGATGCCGCCGGTAAGCTCCAGCAGTCCCAGCGGAAGAGGGTGCTCCAGCCCCGTCAGGGCTGTCAGCAGCCGGGTCAGCACCAGAAAGAACACCACGAAGCCGCAGACGTGGAGCATCCCCTCCCCCGCTCCCCGGACGGCCCCCGGAAAAGCGGAACTCAGAGCCTGCGGCGCAGACGGCGAAGTCCGTCCCTCCGGGGACGAGGTGCTGCGGGTCAGCAAAGCCGTCAGCACGGCTGCCGACACATGGATCAGCCAAAGCCATACCCCGGCCCGGAGACTGCCGAAGCAGCCCACCCCCGCCACGCCCAAGGCAAAGGCCGGGCCGCAGTTGTTGCAGAACAGCAGCAGCCGCTGTCCCTCCTGTCGTGAGACTGCCCCGGCGCGGGCCAGCTCTCCCGCCGTCTGGGCGCCCACCGGATAGCCTCCCAGCAAGCCCAGCAGCACCGCCGTACCACCGGGGCCGGAGACTCCCAGCATCCGGCGGGTCAAGGGGGCCAGCAGCCGCCCCAGCGCCGCTGCGCTGCCGGTAGCCACAAACAGCCGGGACACCACGAGGAAGGGAAACAGCGCCGGGATCACCGAGCCGCCACAGAGGGCCAGTCCCTCCCGCACCGCCTGTGCCGCCACATCCGATGCTGCCAGCAGCCCCGCCATGACCGCCAACAGTCCCAGTGCCAAGCCCATGCTCCCCTCACCTCCCTTTACCCTGCCAGCTTATGACGGCGGGCAGAGGTCCATGCCACGGACAGGCAAGTTTTTCCGGCGGTACGCATACAGTCCACCGTGGGAGGGATGCCTCATGGGAGACAAAAAGCGGCTGGCTCGTGCCGGTCTGGAGGTCATGGATCGGCTGGACCTGCCAGGGGAACTGGCAGTGGGGGTGGGCCGCATGGAGCTGGTGGGGAACCGCCAGTTCTATATGGAGCAGCACCGGGGCGTGCTGCGGTACAGCACGGAGGTCATCGACATCGCCGCCGCAAACATGATGGTACGGATCACGGGCCGGGAGCTGCAGCTGCTGGCCATGACGGACCGGGAGCTGCGGATCAGCGGCACCATCGCTGCCATTGAGCTGCTGACATAGGAGGGGCCATGTATCGTCAGATCGTCCATTTTTTACAGGGGCAGGTGCTGGTGCGGATCGAGTGCGGCTGTCCGGAGCGGGTGCTGAACCTCTGCGGCGCACGGGGCATCCCCTTTTGGGAGTTGACATGGGAGTCGCCGGTGTGCCTGACCCTGCGGGCCGTGGGGCGAGATCTGCCCCGGCTGCGGCAGGCGGCGGAGGACGCCGGCGGCAGCCTGCACCTGTGCCGCAGCGGCGGCGTACCGGTGTTCTGGCGGCGCCTGCGTCGGCGGTACGTGCTGCTGGCCGGAGCAGTGCTGGCGCTGGTGCTGATGTTCGGCGGCAACCTCGTCATCTGGGATTTTCAGGTCAGCGGCAACGACACCGTCCCCACGGAAACCATTCTCCGGGCGCTGGAGGACTACGGCATCACCGTGGGGTCGCCGGGTCTGCACATCGATCAGGAGACCATGCGCAACCATGTGCTGCTGGCCCTGCCGGAGGTATCGTGGCTGGCGGTGAACGTCCGGGGCTGCGTGGCCCATGTGCAGGTGGTAGAGCGGCACCGTCCGCCGGGGGCGGCAGATCGGAGCGCCGTCACCAACATCGTGGCCCGGAGGGCGGGCCTTATCACCAAGGTGGAGGCGCTGGAGGGGCAGGCCATGGTGCTGCCGGGGGCCACCGTCACGGAGGGGCAGCTGCTGATCTCCGGGGTGTCGGAGACGGAACACATCGGCGCACGGTTTGTCCACAGCATGGGGGCCGTGTGGGCCAGAACGTGGTATGAGCTGTCGGTCAGCGTACCGCTGCAGATCACGCAACCCGCCGCCGGGAGCCGCAGCCACAGCCGCTGGGCGCTGGATATCGGAAAACACCGGATAAAATTCTACGGAAAGGGTAGCATCACCGGGGTGGATTGTGATAAAATAACATATTATAAACTGTTTACCCTGCCCGGAGGGCTTCGCCTGCCTCTGACGCTGGTGCGGGAGCGCATCACCGCATGGGAGGGCGCCGCCGCAGAGCGCACGGAGCAGAGCGCCCGTCAGGAGGGAGAGCAGCAGCTGCTGGCCCTGCTGTCGGCCCGGCTGCCGGAGGGCAGCACCGTCACCGACACCCGCTTCGCCGCTGTGCGGCAGGGGGACCGGCTGACGGTGGTGCTGAAGGCGGAGTGTCTGGAGCAGATCGGCCAGACCGTGACACTGCCGGAAACAGAGACTACACAGAGATAAGGGGGCTTGTCCCGTATGGAACAGCGTGTGAGCATCGAGCGAATGGAAGAGGCCATCAATCTGTTCGGCTCGTTTGATGAAAATATCCGGCTCCTGGAGGCGGAATTCCATGTGACGGTGGTGAACCGTGACGGGGAGCTGCGGATCTCCGGGGAGCCGGAGGATGTGATGATGGCCGCCAAGGCGGTGGAGGCGCTGCTGACCCTCTCCGGCAAGGGGGAGTCCATTACCGAGCAGCACGTCCGCTACGTCATCGGCCTGTGCCGCAGCGGCCAGTCCGAGCGCATCGGAGAGCTGACGCAGGACGTGATCTGCATCACCTCCAAAGGCCGGCCCGTCAAGCCCAAGACCATCGGCCAGAAGCAGTATGTGCAGGCGGTGCTCCACAGCCCCGTCACCATCGGGGTAGGGCCCGCCGGCACCGGCAAGACGTATCTGGCGGTGGCGGCGGCCGTGGCGGCCTTCCGGGCCAAGCAGGTCAACCGCATCATCCTGACCCGCCCCGCCGTGGAGGCCGGAGAGCGGCTGGGCTTCCTGCCCGGCGACCTCCAGAGCAAGGTGGACCCCTACCTGCGGCCTCTATACGACGCCCTGTTCGATATGCTGGGGGCGGAGACGTACCAGAAGTATCTGGAGCGTGGCAACATCGAGGTGGCCCCGCTGGCCTATATGCGTGGCCGGACGCTGGACGACAGCTTCATCATTCTGGACGAAGCCCAGAACACCAGCCGGGAGCAGATGAAGATGTTCCTGACCCGCATGGGCTTCGGCTCCAAAATGGTCATCACCGGCGACATCACCCAGATCGACCTGCCGGGGGACAAGCCCAGCGGCCTGAAGGACGCCATGAAAATTCTCAAGGGTGTGGAGGGCGTCAGCATCTGCCAGCTGACCCAGCAAGACGTGGTGCGCCATGTGATGGTGCAGCGGATCATCGAGGCCTACGCCCGATTCGAGGAGAAGCGCAAATGAGAAAGACACACTACATCCCCATCACCGCCGATGTACCCGGCGCCGCCAACGATGCCAACTGCGCCCTGATCCGCCGGACCATCCGCACAGCGCTGGCGGCGGAGGGGGTCACGGCCCCCTGCGAGGTGGACGTGCTTCTGACGGATGACGACGGCATCCACGAGATCAACCGGGAGATGCGGCAGGTAGACCGCCCCACGGACGTACTCAGCTTCCCGGAGTTTGAACTGACCCCCGGCCAGCTGCCCGGCCCGGAGGACGCCGACCCCGGCACGGGCCTTATCCCGCTGGGGGACATGGTACTCTCCATGGAGCGGGTGGCGGCGCAGGCCAGGGAGTACGGTCACTCCAAGCGGCGGGAACTCTCCTATCTGGTAACCCACTCGGTGCTGCATCTGCTGGGCTACGACCATCTGGACGAGGGGCCTATGAAGGCACAGATGCGAGCCAGAGAGGAGGCCATCATGGCCCTACTGGGTCTGGAGCGGTGAGAAAGGCCGCAAGAAAACCAAGAAAAGCAGCTGGTGGATGAATGGAACGAGGCGTAAGTGCCCCTCTATTCCCACCCCAAATTGCTCACAGAAAGCTGAGGATCACCGGAAATTGCGGAAGGAGCTGCATCATGGTCGAGGATAAGCTGTTTGTCGAGGCAACCGAAGAGGACGTACCGTCTATCATCGGCCTGCGGCAAAGGATCTGGCGCACCACATACCGAGGCATCTACCCCGATTCCATGATAGATGAATTTGACTGGGACCGGCACAGGGAAATGGAACTGCTGAGGGTCCATCACCCGGCATACTCTGTGTACCTTATCCGAAAGGGTCGGCAAAATATCGGCTATTTGACGATAAATAAAACCGACGTGATCACCCTGCAATCCCTTTATATTGTCTCTGAATACCAGCGACAGGGAATCGGACGGCAAGCCTTCGATTTCATGAGCGCATATTGCCGGGAACACCATGCCACCGCCTTCATCTGCCACTGTGTTCCGGAAAATTTCAATGCCCGAAGCTTCTATGAGCGCATGGGCGGCGAGGTGATCGGGGAGGACCTGACAAACGAGGAGTGCTGGCAGAACTCTGTCACTTACCAGTTTACACTACCATCAAAAGTAACATAACAAAATTGCTCACAGAAAGTTGAGGATCACCTTATGAACGAGAAAAACAACATCACCAAAACCGCTATGCTCACCGTGTGCGGACGGCCCAACGTGGGCAAGTCCAGCCTCACCAACGCTCTGGTGGGTGAGAAGATCGCCATCGTCTCCAACAAGCCCCAGACCACCAGAAACCGCATCTACGGTGTAGTGAACCGGGGCGACACCCAGTTCATCCTGCTGGATACGCCGGGCCTGCACAAGGCCCGCTCCCGGCTGGGGGACTACATGGTGAAGGTGGTGCGGGAGAGTCTGGCCAGTGTAGAGGCCGCCCTGCTGCTGGTAGAGCCCATCCCCCATGTGGGAGAGCCGGAGAAAATCCTTCTCCAGCGCATCCGGGAGGAGAAGCTGCCCTGCGTGCTGTGCATCAATAAGATCGACACCGTGGAGCGCAAGGACGATCTGCTGGCGGTCATCGCCGCATACAGCGAGGTCTACCCGGATTTCGACGCCATCATCCCCATCTCCGCCCGCACCGGCGATGGTCTGGAGGAGCTGCTGACTCAGATGCAGCGGTACGCCGTGGAGGGGCCGCAGCTGTTCCCCGACGGCATGACCACCGACCAGCCGGATCAGCAGGTCTGCGCCGAGATCATCCGGGAGAAAATGCTGCTGTGTCTGGATAAGGAAATCCCACACGGCACGGCGGTGGAGGTGACCCGCTTCACCGAACGGGAGGACTCCGGCATCATCGACCTGGACGTGACCATCTACTGTGAAAAGGCCAGCCACAAGGGCATCATCATCGGCAAGCACGGGGATATGCTCAAGCGCATCAGCACGCTGGCCCGGCAGGATATCGAAAAGTTCATGGGTACCAAGGTCTATCTGGAAACGTGGGTGAAGGTCAAGGAAAACTGGCGGGACAATGTGAATTTCATTCGTTCACAGGGCTACAACGAACAGTAATTCCCGTTAGAAACATGAGCCGACCCTAAAACTTACCACTTATGTTTCGCCCCGGCGGCGGCAAGCTAATGCCGGGGGTGGAGATCATGTGCGATTACTGGAATCTTTTTCTGGAGACCGGAGCGCCGGAGCTGTATCTGCTGCACCGGTGGGAGGAGGAATCATGCCAAACCAACCCATCGTCACCGCCGGACTGGTGCTGCGGGAAACCGTGACCAGGGAGACGGACAAAATTCTGACGGTGCTGACCCCGGATCGGGGGAAGATCTCCCTCATTGCACGGGGCGCCCGGCGGAAAAACAGCCGTCTGGCGGCGGCGTGTCAGTTGCTGGCCTATTCGGAACTGACCATCTACGAAAAGGGTCAGTGGTTCATGCTGGACGAGGCGGAGACGCTGGAGCTGTTCACCGGCCTGCGGACGGACTTCGTGGCTCTGAGCCTTGCCTCCTATCTGGCCGATCTGACGGATGCCACGGCACAGGCGGAGGACACGTCGCAGCTGCTGCGGCTGCTGCTGAATGCCCTGTACGCCCTCAGTGTCCTGCATAAGCCGCCCCAGCTGGTAAAGCCCGCCTTCGAGCTGCGGCTCATGGCGCTGTCGGGCTTCGAGCCTCTGGCTGACGGCTGCGCCGTGTGCGGGCGGCCGGAGCCGGAGAAGCCGGTGCTGGACGCCGTCCACGGGGTGGTATGCTGCGCCGCCTGCCGGGAAAAGGGCGGGCTGGCCATGCCCCTGTCCCCTGCCGCTCTGGCGGCCCTGCGCCACGTGCTGTACTGCCCGGATAAGAAGCTTTACAGCTTCACGCTGGATACCCCTGCCCTGCGCCAGCTGGGGCAGGCGGCGGAGGTCTATGTCGCCGCCCAGCTGGAGCGCAGCTTCCGGACGCTGGACTACTATAAATCCATTTTGCCGCAAGAGGAACCTACATATGACTGATTTGTTTGAAAAATCCATCCGCACACTGGAGCTTCCGGCGGTGCTGGAAAAGCTGGCGGCCAAGGCGGTCAGCGACGCCGCCAAGGAGCGGTGCCTGCGCCTGACTCCCGCCACGGACACGCAGGAGGTGCTGCACCTGCTGGATGAGACCGACGCCGCCAAGGAGCGGCTGGGTCTCCACGGCAGCCCCTCCTTCTCCGGGGTCAAGGATGTATCCGCCGCCCTGACCCGTGCCGACCACGGCGGTATGCTGAACACCCGTGAACTGCTGGATGTGGCAGGCGTACTGACCGCCAGCCGCCGGGTCAGCGAATACGACGCCCAGCGGCAGGGAGAGGCCACGGTGCTGGACCGGCTGTTCTCCTCTCTGCACACCAACCGCTATCTGGAGGATAAGATACGCTCCGCCATTCTGGACGAGGAGACCATCGCTGACACCGCCAGCAGCGAGCTGGCGGATATCCGCCGGAAAATGCGGCTGGCGGCCACCAAGGGCCGGCAGATCCTGCAGCGCATCATCTCCTCCCCCTCCTATGCCAAGGTCCTGCAGGAGGCCCTCATCACCCAGCGGGACGGCCGCTTTGTGGTGCCGGTGAAGGCCGAGTGCAAGGGCAGTCTGCCGGGTCTGGTCCACGACATCTCCTCCTCCGGTGCCACGCTGTTCGTGGAGCCCATGGGCGTGGTGCAGGCCAACAACGAGCTCAAGGAGCTGGAGGCCCGTGAGCAGAAGGAGATCGACCGCATCCTGCGCCAGCTCTCTGCTGAGTGTGCCGGCCAGATGGAGAACATCCTCTGGGACTACGACATTCTGGTGCAGCTGGATGTGATCTTTGCACGGGCGCAGCTGAGCTATCAGCTCAACGCCAGCCGCCCGGAGGTGCGCCGCCGGGGCGGCATCACCCTGCGCCGGGCCCGGCACCCTCTGCTGGATCAGGCCAAGGCGGTGCCGATCACCGTGGAGCTGGGTGAGCAGTTCGACACCCTGGTCATCACCGGCCCCAACACCGGCGGCAAAACCGTGACCCTGAAAACCATTGGCCTGCTGAGCCTGATGGCTCAGTGCGGCCTGCACATCCCCGCCGACGGCGGCAGCGCCGTGCGGGTGTTCCGTCGGGTGCTGGCGGACGTAGGAGATGAGCAGAGCATCGAGCAGAGCCTGTCTACCTTCTCGGCCCATATGTCCAACATCGTCCAGATCCTGAAGGAAGTGGACGACCACAGTCTGCTGCTGTTCGACGAGTTGGGCGCCGGCACAGACCCGGTGGAGGGTGCGGCTCTGGCCATCGCCATCATTCAGGAGGCCCGGAATCAGGGGGCTCTCATCGCCGCCACCACCCACTATGCCGAGCTGAAAACCTTCGCCATGACCACGGCGGGGGTGGAGAACGCCAGCTGCGAGTTCGACGTACAGACCCTGCGGCCCACCTACCGACTCCTCATCGGCATCCCCGGAAAGTCCAACGCCTTCGCCATCTCCCGGCGGCTGGGGCTGGATGAGAGCGTCATTCAGGCGGCACAGGCCCAGATGGACAGCGACTCCGTTCGCTTCGAGGACGTGCTGACCCAGCTGGAGGAGAAGCGCCAGCGGCTGGAGAAGGCCCAGAACGAGGCCGACCGACTGTGGCGGCAGCGGGAGGAGGACGCCCGGAAAGCCCGGGAATTCCGGGAACAGATGCAGCGGGCCAAGGAAAATGCCCGCAGCCGGGGCGAGGCCGAAGCCAAGCGCATCCTGCGGGACGCCCGCTCCGCCTCCGACGCAGTGTTTGCCGAACTGGAACGGATGCGGAAGGAGCAGGCCAAGGCAGACCGGGCCATCAACGCCAATGAAGCCAGAGCCGAACTGCGCCGCCAGCTGAACGAGGCGGAGGACGCCATCGACAAGCGGGATGCCCGCTCCGAGCCGATCCCCAAACCCAGCCGTCCCATTCAGAAGGGGGATCTGGTGGAGATCCCTGGTGTTTCCACACCGGCAGAGGTGGTGGGCGTGGGCAGCGACGGCACCTTGCAGCTAAAGGCCGGTATTTTGAAAATGAAGGCCAAGGCCGACGAAGTACGGCTCATTGAGGACGATGAGCGGGCCGCCATGAAGAAAAAAGCCCCCAAGCCCACCTGGACCGCTGTGACCGGTCTCCGCACTGCTGCCAGCCGGGAACTGGACATCCGTGGCATGGAGACGCTGGAGGCGGAGAGCGTGGTGGAGACCTTCCTCTCCACCGCCGTCATGGGCCATTTGGAAACCGTCACCATCATCCACGGCAAGGGCACCGGCGCACTGCGGAATGCGGTGCATGATATCCTGCGGCGGAATAAAAACGTGAAGTCTTTCCGTCTGGGCGTCTACGGCGAGGGGGAAAACGGCGTCACCGTGGTGACCATGAAGTAATACGAAATATTGGCACAAAAGAATCAAACAAACACGCCATACCTCCCGGTATGGCGTGTTTGTTTGTTTATTCAGCCGGACAGCTCCCGGATCTCCGTTTGGATCAGCCGTCCCGCCGTAGCGGAAAGCTGGTCCATCCGGTGAATGGGAGCCAGATCTTGCCCGTAGATGGTATGGGCGTTGGGGACATTGGCGTTCTCCCCCATAAAGACGGCGGCCACCCGGATACCCTTCCGCCGCAAGGCCCGAACCTCGTCCGCCGTGTCCTCTACACCTACCTGACTGTCATAGTCCTGGCTGAGGGGGACCTTGCCGGTAGGGAGGATCTTGTGGCTGTCGTCGGGGCTGGCATCCGTCAACAGGATCAGCAGGGGCTTGTCTGCCGGGGCGGTATTCAGCAGCTCCGCTGCCATCCGCAGCGCCAGTCCGTCCCGGTTCCAGCCGGCGGCGAAGTAGTCAAAAATCTTCCGTTCTCCGTTTTTCTCACCGAAATCCTTCAGCACCCGCAGCACCGTATAGCCCCGGAGACTGCAAAAGCTGCTGACGCGGACGGGAATGCCGCAGTCCGCAAGGCTTTTCGCCAGAATATACCCTTGGGCGGCGATAGTCTCTTGACAGTGAAGCCGGGAGGCAGAGCCGTCCAACAGCAGGTCCACCGTAAAGCCGGGGGTGCTTTCTTCATCGCTGCGTAAAAACCCCTTATCGTCCCCCAGCACTGGCAGCCGCCAGACCCGCCGGCTGTCCAGATGGCCCTGTCGGGCGGAGACGGCGTCCGGCTGCTGGTGGATCAGCATACAGTTGCGGATCTGCTCCGTCAGGCGCAGGAGAGCATTCTGATGCAGCG
>OGXQ01002491.1_pt1 | contig 12368 bp, 13 predicted proteins | sample 1576291 | NCBI WGS metagenome assembly OGXQ01 (sample SAMEA3541575, study PRJEB24748) | human gut metagenome | biome: human gut; feature: human-associated habitat; material: faeces | place: China | collected 2012 | reverse complement strand
AAGCTCCCAATCACGGTTCTTATTTTGCCTATGCGCGGCTATGCTTTCGTAAACTATCAATCTACCTAATCATTTAAAGCCATCTGCTTTAATTTCGAGAACAGATTCTGCACCGGTTTCACGGACAGGATCAGTAATGTTACTGCCGCTTCAGCGAAGATATAGATTGCATTGTAGGCGAGGGAATAGGGCAGGGGATCCCAGCCTTCCCAGGCATACGCGCCGAAGAAGATCCATCCGGAGATCACGGCGAACACATATCTACCCAGCACAGCGGTGATATATCCCTTCAGCAGTCCGAATTTCGCATTGGAGAAGAGTCCGGACAATCCCAAAGCACCGAAAGCCAAAATGTAATCAACGATCAACTGCATGGGATACAATACATAGGGATCAATGAGAAGCTGTAACACACCGTAAGCTACTCCGGTGGCGATACCTGCACCCAGACCGAACCAGTAACCGGGCAGGCAGATCACCAGCATGGACAGAAGCGTAATGGAGCCGCCGGTAGGAAAATGGAACAGCTTGATGTTAGACAGCACGGTTCCAAGAGCGATTGCCATAGCGCAAAAAGCCAGCTGCTTTACGGTCAGCTTACCGTGAGCCATTTTCCGGTCACCGTCGTCAGACGCCCCGGTCTTAGTTCTCTGCTTACGGGCAAATACAACAGCCACGGCCAGCAGAGCGATCAGGACAACCACTAACAGGACATTGCCCAGAGCAGTGGGGACATAAGTAGTCTCGCCCCAGTCATTCACAACAACATTGTACAACATAAAAAATCCTCCTTCGTATGCGCGAGGAGGGACAACATCGTATCCATGCAAAAATTACAGTCTTGAACGGCACTCTTATAATGTACGGTTCTCATACACTGTTATCAGCAGTGTATATGTAGACAATAACTGCATGAAATCTATGCTTCCTTACGCCGGTATTATCCGGTTCAAGTAGTGAGGGTTAGAAATGATGGCATAGTCTTGCAACACTTCAGTCTCAGCGATGTGCTCCCCTAGCGGAATATAATATTTACCTGTTTACTATAGTGCTTTATTGTGACAGTGTCAAGCTTACAGAAAAGTTTTTAATACCTGCAGCACGCCGTTTTCCCAATAAGGCGCACAGGTTCTTTTTGCGGCAGCGATTACTTCCTCTCTTGCGTTGGATACGGCATAGCTGGTTCCGGCGCTCTCAAGCATTTCTATATCATTCAGATTGTCTCCGAAAGTGCAGGTTTCATCCGGGGCAATGCCAAGATATTCCTGTAAAAACCGAATAGCGGTTCCTTTGTTCACACCTAACGGGTTACAGTCCATCCATTCTTTGCCGGAGGAAGCGATTTTAGCCTTGGTCTGCCAGGTGGGAGTGAAAAGCGGGGCACACATTTCTTCACATGCCGAAGGATGATACACTGTGAATTTGATCACGTTGTCCACAGGTGCTTTTAACAGGTCCGGTACTTCACGGATATCATATCCGTAAGAATCCGTAAGCCATCGGAACATGCGGCTTCCGGCATCTTCTGCCAGACAATAATCCGGAGTGGCAATAAAATAATCACAGTCCGGTAATTCATTGCGAACCGTTTCACACATTCCATGCCAGACATCTTCGGGCAGAGTGTGGACTTTTAAAATTTTGTGAGGGGTACGGACTACTGTGCCGCCGTCCGTGATATAGAGAAGCTTATCGCAAACGGGAGCGAAAAGCTTTCGTTCACTGATGAATTGCCGGCCGGAGCAGGCAACGAAGATGATTCCTTTTGAAGTCAGTTTTTCAATTACGGTCATATATTCCGGATCGATCATCAGAGTACCGTCTTTTAAAAGGGTACCGTCAATGTCGGTTGCAATTAATTTGATCATAGCTCCTCCTGTTAATGGAAAGATGAAAAGTATGCTATGATTATAGCCTATCTTTAAGCGGATTTGCAATGACATCCTCAAGATAAAACAGTTGGAAAATCGGCGAAAATATAGTATCGTAGATGATAAAGATAAAGAAGAGGTAAGAAACCTAAGGAAACAGCAGAAACTTAAGAAAGCGGTAAGAAACCTAAGAAAACAGTAAGAATCCTGTAGAAGCAGCAGGAACCGGAGATAGAAGGGTTAACGATAGGAATGAAGAAATTAATCATAGGAATTCTGGCACATGTGGATGCCGGCAAGACAACACTGGCAGAGAGCCTTTTATATACCTGCGGAACGATCCGCAAGGCAGGAAGAGTGGATCACGGAGATGCTTTTCTGGACAATGGGGACATGGAGAGGAAGAGAGGCATTACCATCTTCTCCAAGCAGGCGAGAATCCGGTGGAAAGATGTGGATATCACTCTGTTAGATACCCCGGGGCATGTGGATTTTTCCGCTGAAATGGAGAGGACACTTCAGGTACTGGACGCAGCCATCCTTGTGATCGACGGCAGTGACGGCGTGCAGGGGGATGTCTACACACTGTGGAGATTATTGAAAAAATATGAGGTTCCGGTATTTTTATTCGTAAATAAAATGGATCAGCCGGGCATCGAGCGGGACAAAATACTGGCCGAACTGCAAAGTAAGCTGGATGGCAATATTGTAACCGTTGAAAATATCATGGCGCAGTATGAATCCGAAGAGGACCGTGAGCAGGAACTGGAACATGCCGCCATGTGCAGTGAAGTACTGATGGAGGAATATCTGGAGACCGGAGCCTTGCAGCCGGAGAGCATAGCATTCACTGTGGCGCAGCGGAAGCTGTTTCCCTGCTTTTTTGGATCGGCGTTAAGACAGGAAGGCATAGAAAAGCTGCTGGACGGGCTGAGTTTCTACCAGTCGGAACCGGAATATCCACAGGAGTTTGGAGCCAGAGTCTATAAAATCGGCAGAGATACGTCGGGGAACCGTCTGACGTATCTGAAAGTCACCGGAGGGACGCTTCGGGTCAAAATGATGATTGGTAATGAGAAAAGCGGTGCCGGGGAAGAGACCTGGGAGGAAAAGGCAGATCAGCTGCGCCTGTACAATGGAGGAAGCTATGAGACCGCAGACAGCGTGCCGGCGGGAGAAGTCTGTGCGGTCACAGGACTTACGAAGACATTTGCAGGACAGGGACTGGGCTTTGAAAGCGAGAATCTGGCACCGGTGTTGGAACCGGTATTGACCTACAGGCTGAGTTTTCCCCCGGATGTGGATCCCGTGACAGCACTTGGAAAGCTCAGACAGTTGGAAGAAGAGGAGCCGCAGTTACATGTATTATGGCAGGAGGAAAAGCGGGAGATCCATATGCAGGTCATGGGGCAGGTGCAGATGGAGATCCTGAAAAATATCCTGTGGGAGCGTTTCGGACTGGAAGCGGAATTCGATGCGGGAAGCATTGTCTATAAGGAGACGCTGGTGGAACCGGTGGAAGGCATCGGGCATTTTGAACCCCTGCGACATTATGCAGAAGTACACCTGCTGCTGGAACCGGGTGAGCGGGGCAGCGGCTTGCAATTTGCCTCTCTGTGCAGTGAGGATATGCTGGATCGGAACTGGCAGAGACTGATCCTGACTCATTTGGAGGAAAAAAGGCATGTGGGAGTGCTTACCGGATCGGAGATCACAGATCTTCGGATACTGTTGATCGCCGGGAAGGCACATACTAAGCATACGGAAGGCGGGGATTTCCGGCAGGCGACTTATCGCGCCATCCGGCAGGGACTGCGCAGTGGAAAAAGTATTCTGCTTGAGCCGTGGTTTTCCTATCGACTGGAAGTGCCGACAGAAAATCTCGGCAGGGCAATGTCAGATATCACCAGAATGAACGGACGATTCGATCCGCCTGTGACCGAAGGAAACAACAGTGTACTGATGGGCAGTGTGCCGGTGGCAACCATGCGGGATTACGCCAGAGAAGTGGCTTCCTATACCAAAGGACATGGCAGACTGTCCTGCAGCCTGCAGGGGTACGAGCCCTGCCATAATACAGAAGAGGTGATGGCACAGACGGATTACGATCCGGAGGCGGATACCGCCAACCCTACCGGTTCCGTATTTTGTGCCCACGGGGCCGGTTTCCAGGTGCCATGGGATCAGGTGTCGGAATATGCCCATGTGGAGAGCGGCTGGGTACCGGATTCGGAGGAAAATGCAGAGTCGGGGGATGACGCTTTACAGGGAATGCCGGCAGTGAACAGACGGCAGGGAGCTGTACGTCAGACGGGTGGCGGCGCAGAGCGTATCATATCCCAGGAAGAGATCGAAGAGATCTTCCGCAGGACCTATGGAAAAGGGGCAGAAGATCCGCATAGATTCCGCAGATATCATACATCCTCCGGCAGTCGCAGCAACTATACGGAAGGTCCGGCAGACAGTATACGGACACCGAAGACCAAAGCAGGCCCTCAGGAAAAACCGGAAGAATATCTGCTGGTGGACGGCTATAATATTATTTTCGCATGGCCGGAGTTGCGGGAGCTGGCACAGATCAATTTAGACAGCGCCAGGGACAAACTGATGGATATATTGTGCAACTATCAGGGATATCAGGGATGCCGGCTGATTTTGGTCTATGATGCTTATAAGGTGAAAGGAAATCCGGGATCTGTGATGAAATATCATAACATAGAAGTGGTCTATACGAAGGAAGCGGAGACTGCAGACCAGTATATTGAGCGCACCACACATGAGCTGGGAGCAAAACCGCAGAAATACCGCGTGACGGTAGCTACCTCAGATGCCCTGGAGCAGATGATCATCTGGGGCAACGGTGCAGTCAGAATGTCTGCCCTGGGGTTAAAAGCAGCTGTGGAATCCGCCGGAGCAGAATATTTTAACAGCTGAATTATAACCGCTTCGCAGTGACATTTGGATTGAGGTGGTTTTATAGTACTTGAAAAAAGGTAATCTATATCTGTCGGATGGAGCAGATGATGAAAGCTCCGGTAAAAATCCGGATAAAAGAACAGAGAGGTATAGATTATGAGAAGAAAAGCCATTTCCAATATTATGTTTTATGTTACTACAGTATTATTGATCCTGACCATTGTATTCTGCATCGGAAGCACGGTGAAAAGCGAAAGCAGCAATGAAACACAGCGTATTGAGAATCGGGTGAAGGAACAGCAGCTGCTTACAAAGGTGAAGCAATATCTCAATGAGAATGGCTGCTGTAACAGTGGTGTGACACTGACTTATGTGATGGATGAAAGCGGAGCATGTGATTATACCTTTACGATCCATCATAAGAGGATCAATGACATGAGTGAAGAGGAACGTGAAGCTTTCAGCGCAGAGCTTATGCAGGCATGCAATGCTTCCGGCAGCTACAGCATCTCTTATGAATATCTTCTGACAGATTTTTAAGGGAGACATGACATTTTTCAGAATAGGGGTTATACTGTTACCATATGCCGCAGCAGAGGCAATGGGAAAGGAGAAGGACAGATGACATTTATTCCCAAACCACATGAGATATATAAGCATTTTAAAGGGAATCTGTACCAGATCGTTACGATAGCACAGCATTCGGAGACCGGAGAGCAGCTGGTGATCTATCAGGCAATGTACGGAGATTTCAAGACCTATGCGAGACCGCTTGCAATGTTTACGAGTGAAGTGGATAAGGTCAAATACCCTGAGGTACAGCAGAGATTCCGTTTTGAGCTGCAGGGTGCGGACGCGGACAGACAGACCCGTGAGACTGATGAAGTGAACGGTGGGCAGACGACAACTCAGGCAGTGCCGACAGCAACAGCGCAGGGCGCGACAGCACAGCCGGAGACACCGGCAGTGCATATAGAAGCTGCAGAGGAGGAGCCCGCACTGGATCCTTTGGTATTAGAGTTCCTGGATGCGGATTCCTACGAACAGCGTCTGAATATTCTGGCAGGTCTCCATCATCGTATTACCAATGAGATGATCACGACCATGGCAATCGCCTGCGATATCGAAGTAAATGACGGTGAGACGGAGGAACGTTATGAAGAACTGAAAAACTGCCTGCTCACCATGGAGAAGTTTGAATGCAATCGCCTGCGGTAGACACTATGGATAAATACAATGAAAATTTAACGGATGTTAAGGAAATCTTTAGGAAAGGTGACCTTCGGGCAATTCCCAAACCACTTTTAAAATGGTATGATAATAATCGTAGGATTCTTCCCTGGAGAGAACAGCCCACACCCTATCGCGTATGGGTCTCTGAGATCATGCTACAGCAGACCAGGGTGGAAGCGGTGAAGCCTTATTTTCAGAGATTTATGGATACTCTGCCGGATATCGCGGCATTAGCGGAAGCACCGGAGGAGACTCTATTAAAGCTTTGGGAGGGACTTGGTTATTACAACCGGGTGCGTAATCTGCAGAAAGCAGCAATTCAGATCATGGAAGATTATGCCGGAATTATGCCGGATTCTTATGAAGAATTGCTGAAACTGAAAGGAATCGGAAGCTATACGGCGGGAGCGGTATCTTCCATAGCTTATGGAAAACCGAACCCGGCGGTAGATGGAAATGTACTCCGTGTGATCGCCCGTATTCGTAAGGATGATCGGTGCATCTCCGAGGACAAGGTGAAAAAGTCCGTGGAGAAGGATCTGCGGGAGGTGATACCGAAGGACAGACCCGGGGATTTTAACCAGGCAATGATGGAGATCGGAGCCTGTGTGTGCATTCCGAACGGTGCCCCTCATTGTGAGGAATGTCCGCTTAGACAGATCTGTCTGGCATACGAAGATGGAACGCAGCAGCAGTACCCAAATAAGGCAAAGGCAAAGGAACGGACCATAGAGGAGAAGACGATCCTCATTATCCGGGATGCGGAGCTTGCGGTGCTGCACAAGCGACCGGCTAAGGGACTGCTCGCCGGAATGTATGAATTCCCGTCAATGAAGGGATTCTGTACGGCGGAAGAGGTGAAGGAATATCTGACAGAGAACGGACTGCAGGTACTCAGGATCCAGCCGTTGGAGGATGCAAAGCATATTTTCTCCCACAGAGAATGGCATATGAAGGGATATCTCATCCGGGTCGATGAACTCGCACCGAAGAAGGTGGGACCGGATTCTGCGGACTGGATCTATATTGAACCCCGGGAGACGCAAGACAGATATCCCATTCCTTCTGCATTTGCAGCTTATGCGAAGGGACTGAGCATGCAGCTTGGAATACCTCGAACTATGTTTTAATATGAAGAAAGGACAGCAATCATGAAATTACTTTCCATAGCAATTCCCTGTTATAATTCTGAAAAGTATATGAGAAAATGTATTGACTCCCTGTTAGTCGGAGGAGAGGATGTGGAGATCCTGATCGTTGATGACGGATCTACCAAGGATCGCACTGCGGAGATCGCAGATGAATATGAAGCACAGTTTCCTACGATCGTCCGCGCGATCCACAAGGAGAACGGTGGACACGGTTCCGCAGTGAATACCGGAATTGCCAATGCTACCGGATTATATTTTAAGGTGGTGGACAGTGATGACTGGGTGAAGCAGGATGCCTATTTTAAGATCCTGGACACTCTGCGGGAGCTGGCAGGAGGCGGTCAGGCACTGGACATGCTGATCAGCAACTATGTCTATGAGAAGGAAGGCGAGCGTCGCAAGAAAGTCATTCAGTACCGTCGTATTCTGCCGGTAGAGAAGATGTTCACCTGGGCGGACTGCCATCATTTTATCAAGGGACATTACATACTGATGCACTCCGTGATCTTCCGTACGAAGCTGCTTCAGGAATGCGGACTGAAGCTTCCGGAGCATACCTTCTATGTAGATAATTTGTATGTATTCGAGCCGCTTCCCTATGTGAAGAATATGTATTATCTGGATGTGAATTTCTACAGATATTATATAGGAAGACAGGATCAGTCCGTGAACGAGACGGTCATGATCTCCCGTATCGATCAGCAGATCCGCGTGACTAAGCTGATGATCGATTATCTTGTGGCAAAAAAACAGGAGTTGGTCAAGAACAGACGCCTGTATCAGTACATGCGTAACTATCTGGAAATTATTATGACAGTGTCATCCGTTCTGCTGATCCGCTCCGGTACTCAGGAACACCTGGATAAGAAGAAAGAATTGTGGGAGTATCTTAAGAGCAAGGATAAGAGACTGTACCTGTGGATGCGCAATGGCATCATGGGCGGAACGATGAACCTGCCCGGAAGAGGCGGACGCAAGATTTCCGTAGAGGGGTACAAGATCTGTCAGAAGCTGTTTGGTTTTAACTAGTCAGGGTTTTATTTTTGATAAGCCAGAAAAAGCTTCAAAAGTCTGAGTGCATAATCACGTTCTCTTTGTTCGGAATTATTTAGCATAGTTAAAATAGCGGATACTTCGGCGGTTTGCCCGGGGTATCCGTTTTCTTCGATTTCTTTTCCGTAAAAAATAACAAAGCGCAGATTTGGCTATTTTGCAGCATTGACAAGTACATAGTTCTTTGTTATTCTCTGTTTGTAAGCAGATTTTTTTTCTATCTCAAATTTCTAAATCAGCATAAGTTGATATCTGTGACTTCAGAGGAATTCCTGCTTATTTACCCCATTAAATACAATAGAGCAGGAGATGATGAAGGACAGAGCGTTTGTTCTACGTATTGTAGTTGTTTATTCTCCTGTGGAGTGTGAGAGGAGAACACGGATGGCAAAACGATATGAGGAACTGACGATTTCGGATGATTTTATGTTTGGTAAGGCGATGGGTGATAAAGTGCAAGCCGGTCCGGCTGGATATGTATACGCGGGATAAAAAGCGTATGTACGATGCAGAGATGCAGAATCTGAACCATCAGCCGGTGGAGAAGATTTGATCCGTTTGGCAGGGGATATGCGAAGTATTTGTTCCAGAATCTGTGTAAGGAAGACAGAGAGCTGTACCTGAAGGATGGAACGGAGAAGATTTGGGAAAGTCGGAGGAGACCTGAGCCGGAGGATAGATGAAGCGGTGCGTAGAGCACGTAAGAATGAGGAATGGAGGTCGGAGTACATGAAAGAACTGTTACATGATGACGACGTCAGAGAAGAAGGCAGAGAAGAAGGAAGGCTGGAAGGAAGAGAAGAGGGTGAAAGCCAGCTGGTAAAGCTGATAAATAGTATGATTGCTGGCGGTGATGGAGATAAGATTGCCTTATTTGGAGAACCGGAAATCTTAAAGACAATGAAAAAGAAATATGGGATAAATTAAGTTGGCAATGCTTTCAGCTCTGATAGATATTTTTGAGACAGATACACGTGTAAAATAATAACTGCAATATATGCGGCACCGCCGGATTATTTGATGCCTGCGATGCTCCTATTCAAAGTAGCCAAATTCAGGTAGTGCGGATTTGGCTATTTTGTTAATTGACAGGAACCGGAAATCTATGTAGTATAATCACAAAGCATACATTCTGACGATTCCGGCAGCGAGAGCTGATCCACACATCTATATCATTTCAATGAATTCTATGCTTTTATACCACATTAACCATGCATGCACAGCATAGTACGTTGAATGACAAGTGGATAGGACAGGCGAAGTGTACCTTCTTGATTTCAAGTGCTATGGGAACAGGAGGACACTATGAAGAAACGCAGCTACGAATTGCTTATTGCTAACCGCAAATACAAGGATACTATTTTTCGATGGATATTTTCCCAAATCGAAAATTTGTTATCTCTGTATAATGCAGTAACAGGGAAACATTATCAGAACCCGGAAGAGTTGGAGATCGTGACTCTAGAAAATGCCATTTATATGGGCATGAAGAATGATCTGGCATTTGTACTGGAAATGGGATTGTACCTGTATGAACATCAGTCTACGTATAACCCCAATATTCCGTTGCGGGATCTGTTCTACATAGCCAGCGAGTATCAGAAGCTGGTGGATGAGAAATCCCTATATTCGTCTGGTATTCAAAAGATTCCGACGCCGAATTTCCTGGTGTTTTATAATGGGACAGACCGGGACGTTCCGGATCGGACAGAACTGCGGTTGTCGGATGCGTTTGAGAATCCGATGCAGGATCCGGCGCTGGAATTGAAGGTTACGATGTTAAATATCAATGCCGGACATAATGAGGAACTGATGAATAACTGCCATGTTTTATGGGAATATGCAGAGTATGTGGCAAGAGTCAGAAAGTACGCAGCGGAAATGCCATTGAATGAGGCGGTGGAACTGGCGATTACCGAATGCATTAACGCAGGAATTCTTACGGAATTCCTGCAGCACAATCGGGCGGAGGTGTACAAGGTGAGTATATTTGAGTATGACAAGGAAAAAGAAGAAAAGAAGCTCCGTAAGGCTGAACGGGAGTGTGGGCGCGAAGAAGGACGCGAAGAAGGACGCGAAGAAGGGCGCGAAGAAGGGCGCGAAGAAGGGCGCGAAGAAGGACGCATGGAAGAGAGAAAGTCACTGCTGGCTCTGATCGCAAAAATGAGTGCCGGAGGAGATGCGGATAAGATTATACGATTAGAGGATCCGGAAGTAATGAATGCAATGCAGAAGAAGTATGAAATAAGATAACAGGAGGGATAATATTTTATCTATTTCTTGCAATTTTGAGGTGGAATTGCTAAAATATTAGCATGATTAATTTATATCAAAAAACATGGGCAGAAATAAATATGGAACTGGCAAAGCGAATGGTACAGCTTCGGAAGAGAAAGAAAATTTCCCAAAAGGAATTTGCATCCAGATCAGGGGTAAGTCTCGGATCGTTGAAACGTTTTGAGCAGACCGGAGAGATCTCGTTGCAGTCTTTTACAAAGCTTGCAATAGCTCTTGGAGCGGAGGGAGAGCTGGAAACATTATTTAAAGAGGTACCATTTGACTCCATAGAGGAGATACTTCATGGACAGACTAAATAAGCTGGATATATATTATCATGACCAAAAGATCGGAACAATGGCATTATATCAAAACCGGCTTGCGGCGTTTGCGTATAGCGATGAATGGTTACAGGAGGGATTCTCGATCAGCCCATTTTCTCTTCATTTCAGCAGCAATTCTTGAGACATCTCACAGAATTCCCAATCTGGATTATGATATTCTTATGAAATTAACTCTTCAGCTTACGAAATCTATGGAGGAGTGTGAAAAGCTTTACCGCCTTATGTGTTTTAATGTTTTTGCACATAACCGAGATGATCATTCCAAGAATTTTTCTTATATATACAGGGATGAGGAGAAGAGATGGATACTTTCTCCGGCATATGATCTTACGTATTCCAATTCTATCGGTGGAGAGCACGCAACAACAGTAAATGGAAATGGTGCAGATCCGGGAATGGATGATCTTCTTTCGGTAGCGAAAAAGATAGGACTTGGAATGACAAAGGCAAGAAAAACGGCAGCAGACATTCAGGAATGTGTGCAGGAACGATTGCGGGACTATTTATCTGATAGGATAGAATAGCTCTTATAAACTTTGCCTGAAACAGTATTTCTTTCCCTGCAGTATGCTAATGTTATCCTACTACAGGGGGAGGATCAACATGTAGAGGATTCTGATCAGATACCGGGGGAGAATGGTATGATTTACATAACGGGAGATACGCATGGGGATTTCGCAAGGTTTTCCGCCAAAAGATTACGGAGAGCCGGCATGGAGCTGACGCAGGAGGATTACATCATTATCTGCGGAGATTTTGGACTGTGCTGGGCGAAGGATAAAACCTTTGAGTATCATTGTAAAAATTTTGCGGAGAAGCCCTACACGATTCTGTGGGTACAGGGGAACCATGAGAATTATGATATGATCGGAGAATATCCGCTGGAAGAGTGGCATGGCGGGAAGGTGCGGCACATTATCCGGGACAAGGTGATATTGCTGGAACGTGGACAGGTCTTCGAGATTGAGGGCAAGTCTTTTTTTGCCTTTGGAGGGGCGTCGTCCCATGTCATTCAGGGAGGGATCCTGGATCGACAGACGGTAGATTTTGCAGAGCAAAAGCGCAGGGCGGATCGGGAGCATCTGCCCTACCGGATCCTCCAGGAAAGCTGGTGGCCCCAGGAGCTGCCGACAGAAGGAGAATTACAGGAGGGGCTGCGCAATCTGGAACGGTATCACTATGAGGTAGATTATGTGGTCACTCACTGTTGTGGCAGCTCGCTGCAGGAACGGCTCAATGCCGGGACGGGGCGGCCCTGCGCAGCGGATCTGCTGACAGATTAGCTGGAGATTTTGGAACAGAAGCTGCATTATAAGCATTGGTATTTCGGACATTATCATCGGGACTGCCAGCCGGATGAGAGGCACACTCTGGTATACTATGCGATACTTCCGTTGGAACAGAAGGAAAGTGTAGCTGCAGGATGCGGAAATTATAGTGTCGAAGAAGCGAAGCTATGAAGCGGCTGCGGGATGAGCGGAATTATAATATTTTCAAACATGAGATTGATACGACCCTGTGTT
>OGXQ01002488.1_pt1 | contig 12393 bp, 6 predicted proteins | sample 1576291 | NCBI WGS metagenome assembly OGXQ01 (sample SAMEA3541575, study PRJEB24748) | human gut metagenome | biome: human gut; feature: human-associated habitat; material: faeces | place: China | collected 2012 | reverse complement strand
GGCTTGCGGACAGCGTCAGCCGGTTTTGGCCCATGAGGGCCTTACGAATGGCGACAGCCGGCTGACGGCGTTTTTCAGAGTCGGCTCCTAAACTTCGAAGAGCATTTCCAGATCTTCCCTGGTCAGCGACTTCCAGGTGTCCTGGCCCGGAATAATGGCTTCGGCCACGCCGCGCTTGGCTTCCTGCAGCTTGAGGATCTTTTCCTCCACCGTGTTCTGGCAGATCAGCTTGTAGGAAAAGACCTGGCGGGTCTGGCCGATGCGGTGGGTGCGGTCCGTGGCCTGACTTTCCACCGCCGGGTTCCACCACGGGTCGTAGTGGATCACGTAGTCGGCGGAGGTCAGGTTCAGGCCCGTGCCGCCCGCCTTGAGCGAGATCAGGAAAATGGGAATGTCCGGGCTGTTGTTGAAGCGGTCCACCTGATCAAAGCGGTCCTTGCTGGCTCCGTCCAGATAGCAGAAGGGCACCTGCGAGAATTCCAGCCACTGCTTGATGATTTGCAGCATCTGCACGAACTGGGAGAAGACCAGCACCTTGTGCCCGCCTTCCACTATTTCCAGGACCATGTCCTTGAAGGCGTCGAACTTGCCCGAGGGCAGATTATTGGAAAAGCCGGGCAGGTCCATCTTGAGCAGGCGCGGGTGGCAGCAGATCTGGCGCAGCTTGAGCAGGGCGTCCAGAATGGACATCTGGCTTTTGGCCAGGCCCTTCTGGTCCACATCGGCCAGCACCTGAGCGCGCAGCTTGCGGGCCAGGGCCGCGTAGAGTTCGGCCTGGGCTTCTTCCAGGGCGCAGCAGGTGACGCTTTCCACCTTGGGCGGCAGGTCTTTGGCCACCTCGGCCTTGGTGCGGCGCAGGATAAAGGGCCGCACGCGGGTGCGCAGATAGTCCAGGGTTTCGGCGTCGCCGTCCTTGATGGGCTTGACGATGCCGCGCTGGAAGGCGTGCTGCGAGCCCAGGAAGCCGGGCATCAGGAACTCGAACAGGGACCAGAGCTCGAAGAGATTGTTCTCAATGGGCGTGCCCGAGAGGCACAACCGCATGCGGGCGTTGATCCGGCGCACGGCGCGGGCCGTGATGGTGTTGGGATTTTTGATGTTCTGGGCTTCGTCCAGAATCACGGTGTTGAACTCGTACTTTTCCATCTCCTCCAGATCGCGCCGCAACAGCGCGTAGGTGGTGATGATCAGGTCCGAGCCCGCGATGTGCTTGAACATGCCCTCACGCCGCGTGCCGTAGATGGTCAGACGCTTGAGGCCGGGCACGAATTTTTCCGCTTCTCGCTCCCAGTTGGGCAGCACCGAGGTGGGCACCACGATGAGGTTGGGGCCTTCGTAATGGCTTTCCACCATGTACTGGATAAAGGCCAGGGTCTGCACGGTCTTGCCCAGGCCCATTTCGTCGGCCAGGATGCCGCCGAAACCGTATTCCGAAAGGAAGTTCAGGTAAGACAGGCCCTGCGCCTGGTAGGCGCGCAGATTGGCGTCGAGGCCCTTGGGCGGGTCGATGGGCCGCACCTCGCGGAAGGAGCGGATTTTCTCGCGCAGATTGTTCCAGAAGGAATCCGTGGCCGCGCCGGGCAGGTCTTCCAGCAGGCTGTCCAGCACCGGGGCCTCGAACTGCTTGAATTTCTGCTGCGGGGGCTTGCTGGGGTCCAGGCCCAGGGCCGTGAGCTTGTGCGAGAGCTTTTCCAGCCAGGCTTCGGGCAGGCTTGTGTAGGAGCCGTCCTTGAGCTGCACATAGCGTTTGCCGCGCGACCAGGCCTTCCAGATCTTTTCCAGGGGCAGGGTCTGGCCCTCGTAGTCCACGCTGATGTCCAGGGAAAACCACTTTTCTTTTTCGTTGCTGGTCACCTGGGCCGTGATGGTGGACTTGGCCGTGCGCATCTTGTAGCGCGAGAGGGCGCGTTCGCCGTAGACCCGGTAGCTTTCCACCAGCTTGGGGTAGGAGTCGAGCAGAAAGGCAATGGCTTCCTCCGGCTCCAGAAACCAGAGTTTGCTGGAACGGGCCTGGAAGTCCATGCTGGAAAGCTCGTTCATGAGCTGGGCTTCCTCATCCTGATGGCGGCGCACCAGACAGGTCTGGCCGTCATAGCTGTAGCTGCCGGTCTGGAAATCCGGGTTGGGCCCGTTGAGCGTGAATTCGCCGTGCTTGGTTTCGTAGATGTTGTCGATTTCCAGGGTCAGCAGGCTGCCTTCCTCGTCCAGAAAGAGCTTGGGATTGTAGGTGGCGGGCTGGAAGACCGGCTCCATGAGCTTGAGGAATTCCTGCGGCTCGTAGAGTTCCGAGGCGGGCAGGCGGGTCCAGAATTCCGAGATTTCCTCATGCGGCACCACCGGGCGCTCGTAAATCAGGTTGCGCACCAGGGACGGGTAAAGCCCGGTCTGCACGGGGTAGAAATTGTGCTGGTAGCAGACCCAGAGCGGCATCTGGCCGTGAAAGGTGATGGGCGCGTCCTCCAGGTTGGCTTGCCCGGAGACGCCCGGCCCGGCGGAATTGCCCGCGCGGATGGGCAGAGGCGGGCGGCCTTCGCGTTTCAGATTGGGCTTGAGCTTGAGGGCGAAGGGCGTGCTTTCGATGCGGCAGGGTTTGTCCGTATCCTTCCAGAGCAGGTAATATTCCTTGCGCACGGACCAGAAAAACCAGGAGGTCAGGCCGTCGGGGATCTCCACCCGATGGCCGTAATAGTCGAGGTGCTGGCCGATCTGGCGGGCCACATGCGGCAGCTGGGGCGAAAATTCGCACCAGTCCGGGTTCTGGATGATCTGCTCCAGGGTCACTTCGTTGTGCACACTGGACAGTCCGGATTTGTTCTGCCTGCCCCGGAAAAAGGAAACCAGCAGCCGCCCCTGCTCCGGCGCGAAGCGGAAGATCAGGTAATGGCGGCCCGGCTCGGGGTCCATGTCCGTGGAGAAGAAATTCCGGAAGCTCTGCTTCCAGTCCGTGGTGGGCGAGGGGGTTTCCTCGGGGTCGCCCTGTTCCTTGCGCAGCTCTTCAATGAGGCGCAGGGCCAGAGCCGCCACATGCCGGCAGATGCCGGTGAAGGCGTCCGAGCAGTTGCACTGGTGGCGCGTGCTGCGGTCCGTGATGGTGAAACTCAGGCTCGGCGTATAGACCTGGAGATCTTCCCCCTGGATCACGCCCTGCACGTCCCAGGTCTCGCCTTCCTGAATATTTATTTTTTGCACCCCGCCTTCGGACAGGATATAGTAGGCGGCGTCACGGATATATTCCGGCACGCTGTCGTGCAAAAACGCCTGACACATTTCACGGACGACGCTTTGTTCTGATCGGCTCATGCATCCCTCAAGATAGTCCCGCGCCGGGCGTTCCCCCCGGAGCCGCCTGACGCAGGGCGCTGTTCTGACATTTGTGACAACTAGCACAGGTTACAGGATGAAAGCAACCGCAAGCGCGCAAATTATGAAAAAAATATTCCTGACCGCGATGGTCATGATGCTGTCCTGGCTGGCGGCCCTCAATCCGTCGGCGGCCCGTTCCGCAACAGTGGCGGAAGACCCTTCGCAGGACATGCCGATGGAGGACGCGCCCCATGTTTCGTCTTTCGGCAAGGGCGAATCCCCGGCCTACGGCGACCGCATTCTCTTCGGCAGCATCGGCGAGGCCTCCAATCTGATCCCCTACCTGACCTCGGATTCGGCCTCGCATGAAGTGGCCGACATGCTCTATGTGGCACCGTTGCGCTACAACAAGGATTTGCAGCCCGAGCCCTGGGCCGCCGAATCCTGGAGCATGGAGGAGGGCGGACGGCTGATGCGCTTCACCCTGCGCAAGGGCATTCTGTGGGAGGACGGGCAGGAACTCACCGCCGAGGACGTGGCCTTTACCTATAAGCTGGTCATTGACCCGGCCACGGGCAGCCCCTATGCCGAGGATTTTCTGCGGATCAAGGAATTGCGCGTGCTGGACCGCTATACGTTTGAGGCGCGTTACGAGCAGTTCTTCGCCAGGGCCGTTTCCCCCTGGATGAGTCCCATTCTGCCCAAACACATTCTGGAAGGGCAGAACATCCGTGAAACCCCCTTTGCCCGCAAACCCGTGGGAGCCGGGCCCTACCGCCTGAAATCCTGGGAGCCGGGCAGCCGCATCACGCTCACGGCCTCGCCCACCTATTTCGACGGCAAGCCCCACATCAGCGAAGTGGTCTACCGGATTATTCCGGACAGCGCCACCATGTTCATGGAAACCCGCGCGGGACGCCTGGACGTCATGGACCTGAGCCCCCTGCAGTATCTGCGCCAGACCTCCGGCCCGCTCTGGGAGGAGCAGTTTCACAAATACCGCTATCTGGCCTCGGTCTATGTTTTTCTGGGCTTCAACCTGGAGCATCCTTTCTTTAAGGATGTGCGGGTGCGCCGGGCCATATCCATGGCCATCAACCGCGATGAGATCGTCAAGGGCGTATTGCTGGGGCAGGGCGTGCCCGCCTTCGGGCCGTTCAAGCCCGGCTCCTGGGCCTATCATCCCACGCTCAAGCCCGTAGCGCAGAATGTGGCGGCGGCCCGCGCCCTGCTGGCCGAGGCCGGTTTCAGGGATACGGGCGGCGACGGCGTGCTGACCAAGGACGGCAGGCCCCTGGCCTTCACCATTCTGACCAATCAGGGCAATGAGCAGCGTATTCTCACGGCCACGGTGATCCAGTCCCAACTCCGGGCCGTGGGCATCGACGTGCGCATCCGCACTGTGGAGTGGGCGGCCTTTATCCGAGAATTCGTGAACAAGGGCCGTTTCGACGCCGTGATTCTGGGCTGGACCATTACCCAGGACCCGGACATCTTTCAGGTCTGGCATTCCTCGCAGGCCCATGACGGCGGCCTGAATTTCACCCACTACAAGAATCCGGAGCTGGACCGCCTGCTGGAAGAGGCGCGCTCCACGCCGGACCAGGCCGTGCGCACGCGGCTGTACGCGCGGGTCCAGGAAATCCTGGCCGATGACCAGCCCTACTGCTTTTTGTTCGTACCTTACGCCCTGCCCGTGGTGCAGCGGCGCTTCATGGGCATCAAACCGGCTTTGGCCGGAATCATGTACAATTTCGACAAGTGGTGGGTGCCCAAGGCCTTGCAGCGCTATGAGGTGGTGGAGTAGGGGCGTCCGGCAGGCGGTTTGCGGCGGGCTGTCCGCGACCGCGAGGCCTGACGGGCGGGCCGTGCTCAGCCGGGGCTTTTACGCCGTTGACAAGGCCGCTCTTGTCGGAACATAGTCAAAAAAGTGTCTCATCCCGCTCACTTTTCACAGCTTGGCAGGGCTGACCCATGATCCGCATTCAGGAAATTCTCGACAAAGTGGCGGCCAACAACCAGAACGCAGATCTGGAGCTGATCCAGAAGGCCTATGTGTTCGCCGCCACGGCCCACGCCGGGCAGACACGCCTTTCCGGCGAGCCCTACCTCTCCCATCCCCTGGCCGTGGCCGACACCCTGGCGGAAATGGGCTTTGACGAGCCTACGGTGGCTGCGGGCCTGCTGCATGACACCGTGGAGGACACCAAGGCCACCATTGAGGAGATAGACGAGAATTTCGGCGAGGAAGTGGCCGACATTGTGGACGGGGTCACCAAGATCAGCATGATCCCGTTTGAAAACAAGGAGGAAGCCCAGGCCGAGAATATCCGCAAGATGATCCTGGCCATGAGCCATGACATGCGCGTGCTGATGGTCAAGCTGGCCGACCGCCAGCACAATATGAGCACCCTGGATTTCCAGAAAGCCCACAAGCAGAAGCGCATCGCCCAGGAAACCATGGACATCTACGCGCCCTTGGCCAACCGCCTGGGCCTCTATATGCTCAAGCGCAACCTGGAGGATCTGAGCTTCAAATATCTGCGGCCGGATGTCTTCAACCAGATCGACCACTGGCTGGACAAGCATCAGGTGGTGGAAAAGCACATCATCGACAAGGTGGTGGGGCTGATCCTGGATCTGCTGGCTTCCAACCATATTCAGGGCCAAGTCTACGGCCGCATCAAGCACAAGTACAGTATTTACAAGAAAATGCAGTCACAGTCCCTGACCCTGGATGAAATGCACGACATCATGGCCTTCCGCGTGCTGGTCAAGGACATTAAGGATTGCTACGCGGTGCTCGGTCTGGTGCACTCGCAGTGGCGGCCCGTGCACGGGCGCTTCAAAGACTATATTTCCATGCCCAAGGCCAACGGCTACCAGAGCCTGCACACCACTGTCATCGGGCCCGAGGGCGAGCGCATCGAAATTCAGATCCGCACCGAGGACATGCACCGCCAGGCCGAGCACGGCGTGGCCGCGCACTGGCTGTACAAGGAAAAGGGCCGGGTCAACAGCAAGGATCTGGAGCAGTTCTCCTGGCTGCGGGAAATTTTTGAACGCCAGGGCGACGAGACGGATTCGCGCGAATTCATGCACGCGCTGAAAATGGACCTCTTCAAGGACGAGGTCTATGTCTACACCCCGGCCGGGGACGTCAAGGAGCTGCCCGAGGGGGCTACGCCTCTGGATTTCGCCTTTCTGATCCACACCAAGGTGGGCCAGCACTGCGCCGGAGCCAAGGTCAACGGGCGGCTCATGCCTCTGAGCACGGAGCTGAAAAACGGCGATATCGTGGAAATCGTCACGGACCCGGCGCGCAATCCCAATCGGGACTGGCTCAAGCTGGTCAAGACCGCCAAAGCCCGCAGCCGTATTCAGCGCTATTTGCGCACCGAGGAGCGGGCTCACGCCGTGGCCCTGGGCCGCGACATGCTGGAGAAAGAAGGCCGCAAGGTCAGCCTCAATGTGGGCAAGGCCCTCAAGGAAGGTCATCTGGCCCTGGTGGCCCAGGAAATGAATTTCGAAAGCGTGGACGACCTGATCGCTGCCGTGGGTTACGCCCACCTGACTCCGCGCAAGATTTTGAACCGCCTCTATGCCGTGCTCCACCCCAATGAGGCCGCCCCGGCCGCGCCCGCGGGCCCCAGCGTCAAGGAGAGCAAGGAAGAGGCCGTCCGCAAGACCGAGGGCGTGGGCATTTCCGGCGTGGACGGCGTGTTGATGCGTTTCGCCAAGTGCTGTAACCCTGTGCCGGGCGACCCCATCATCGGCTATATCAGCCGGGGCATGGGCGTCAGCGTGCACCGGGCGGACTGCCCCAATGTGGCCAATATGGAGCCGGAGCGCCTGATCTCCGTGCACTGGGACGGCGCGGAGGAAAAACCCTACGAAGCCGGCATTTTCATCATTGCCAGGAACGTGCAGGGCGTGCTGGCGGAAGTGGCCCAGGTCCTGGCCAAAAACAATGTGAACATCACCGGCCTGAACATGGACAATATGGTGGACGGCCGCGCCAAGCTGCGCTTTACCGTGGAAGTGCGCGACGCTACACAGCTCTATCAGCTCATCGAGGCCATTCGCGCCCTGCCGTCCATTCTGGAAGTGGTGCGCGACACAGAGGATGTGTGAGGAAAGCATTGCATTATTTATTGGGTATTTTTCAATATTGATTGTATTAGATAACTATGCTTATATATGTTTTTCGGAGGGTATATCTGTAATTTTTACGATATGTTAAATCTATCAAGGTTAGAGAACTGTTTTACAACAGTGTCTACAGTGTGTACTAATAAACATAATTTCTGGAGAGAGAATAAATATGGTAATAATACTTCACTGTGGCTTTCCAAAAACAGCCACTACTTTTTTGCAGTTTTTCTTTTTTTATAATAAATTACAATTGGAAAAAAATGGTATATTTTACCCAACCATATCCGGCACCACGCATTATGATTGTGCGCCTGGGATAGGCTATGCCAGTTATGCTAATAATATGCTTTTTTATATTGAACAGGCAAAAGCAAAAGGCTTTGAACGAATACTATTCAGCAATGAATTTTTTTCATATACTGACTTTACAGATTATGATTTCTTAAAAGAGCACAAAGTAACATGTGTATTTTTCGTAAGATATTTTACTTCCGGAAATGAAAGTCTTCTTCATCAAATTATGAGAACGCCTTTTATTCCAGGAAATATGGAGTCTTCACCTGCGCCGATAGATATTTTAAATAATTTATTAAGAATAAAAGAGTTCTTCAATAATATTAAAGTATATTCATATGAAGATGCTAAGAGTGAAAATATAGCGAAGTTTTTTTTACGCAAATTGAAAATAGATGACATTTCTTGCTTTAATTTTGACATTGATCATATTACTGCAAAAAATAGATCTCTATATACAGCTGAAGCATTATTTGTGAATGATATTCAAGTGCTACCGTTACCAAGGCAAGAACGATATAGTGTATGTAATTATCTTCTTAAAAATTGTGTAACCAGTCTGAAAAAAAACTATCTTTTCATTCCCGCGCAGATATACAGAGCCTTGGCAAAGGAACAAGCTGATTCGATTAAAGAATTGGCTTTATTAATGGGTTGTGATCATTATGGTGAAGGTTCTCTCCAATGGCTTGAAGGTATGGAGGCTTGCCCTTGGAAACGGCTTCCCCAAAACCTATGGGAAGAAATTTTTTATAATCTCCCCCAGGCCACACAAAACGCTATCCGCGAAGCGTTGCCTCCGCGCCACTCTCTTTTTCAGTCTGCGGGGTTGCTCCAGTCTCCGGATTTTTTCCCCGGCTACATCATGAAAAATTACCGGGATTCATTTGACTATCCCCAAACCTATGAAGCCGCAATTGCCGTCGCCAGGCAATTGCCCTTTGATCCCTCATACAGGGATGGACAGTATACTATGGGAGTATTTTGGGGGCGTTTCAAAAATTTATGGCGTCTTTCTTATAATGAGATTGCAAGTACCCTTTATACACAATGGTTTAATAAAAGGTATCGAAATATTTTGTTGGTAGAATTGTCGAATAAGATTGATCAGGAAACATTCAACATTATTGAATCAGATGATCATATCTATGATGAGCGTTTCTTAGAACAATTATTATTTAAGATTAGTTGGCATGAGCATAGAAAATATATTTATGATCAGGCTGAACGGCTGGCTGGGCGGGAGATATATTTTTGGGGATGTGGAGAGATATATAACGCTTTACATATGTTTTTCAATAAAAGTATTGTTAAGCAAATCATCGTTGACAAAGGTCCGCATGCGGAAAATGTCAACGGAATTCCAGTCGGCCACCCAGATGATATTCTTCCAGATGCTGACGCTATACCAATAGTGATTTTTTCAAATCAAGCCACAAATATATGTAAAAAAATACAAGAAAAATATCTGCAATATACAGATATTGTCACTTGTACAATGGTATAAACGAGGGTTAGATATCTAACTATTATGCATTTGTGAAGCGCTACTGGTAAAGTACTCAACTACATATTTCTGAAAAAATCTAAAGATCTGCTTGGCCGCCTATAAAAAGATCATCCCATTGCTCCATGCAAAATAGGGCTAACGTTTTCAGCAAACAACAGAATACAGAAATTCTACTGGATTGGTCATGCCCCGTATTATTCTCTACACGGATCTCAGCCCTGATTTCCCTCTTTTGTTTGGCCTCTTGCACAGTAACCAGGAAGAGCTTTCTCGGTATGGCATCGGGATAGCGATGCCGTTTCCCTGGTTGTTCGGTCAAATTCCATCCCATCAGCCTCTTTGGCGGGATATGCCTGCGAATCTCACCCAACGACCCCATCTTTCGGATTCTCTGCGCCCATGGTTCGAGCAATTTGTGACAATGGCGGGGCGCGTGGAAAGTATTTTGCTCTTCGGCAGAGAGATTCGGTTGGAACAGCATTTGGGGCTTGTACGTTTCTTGCGGGAGGAAAAGAGGCTACGTCGGCATCAGATCGAAATCGTGTTCGCTTTGGGGCGACCGGTCTGTGCCTTGGAACAGACGTTCCGGCTTTATTGGCCGAGCAATCCGAATCATAAGGCAAAGCTCAGTATTGTTGAGCTGTTCTGTCATCACGCTCACTTAGTGAAACTGTTGTATGCTGAACTTGGGAAAGAGGCTCTCACATTATTGCCAAATGTTACGGAGGAAAGCGCGGCACGGCTTCAACCGAAACTTGCCCGTCGGCTTTTTGCTCTCTTGGGCTGTCCGTCGTTTACGTATGCTTATCCGCCCATGCATCCTCTATGTCTTGCCTCACGAGAGGCCAGACACTTGTTTTGGCTGAGCGAGGTGCGCGCCAATGCCTGGCCGAAATTACCACGCGAGACATTGCTTGCCCACTTGAGCCGGGTGGAAAAAGAGTTGGCCTGGGACATGCGTCCTGTTACTCCACCCGAATATCGTGAGGCCTTAGACCGGCAGGGAGTGGAGAACAGGCGGGAACTGGAGCAGTTATTTGACCTTCCCCCGCACATCCTGGACGCTCCGGCGTCCTTGTCTTCCGATGCTCCATGGGAGCCTTATGGTGGATTGTCGGATTGCGTTCTGGGCCAGTATGCGCGCTCTCTCCCTGCCACATTGGCAGAACCGCTACGGCAACGGTACGCCAATGACGCCCATCTGCTTTATCCGGGCCAGAAGCGTCTCGCCGCGTCTCTTGAAAAATGTGCTGGTGGCAATATTCGGGAAGAATCGTCCCCCAGGCTGACAGTGCTGACCCTGGCCTATAATCAGCGGAATTATATTGCGCAATGCATGGAGAGCGTCCTAGCCCAGAAGACGGATTTTCCGGTGCGGCATATTATTGTGGACCAGTGTTCGACTGACGGCACAGCGGACGTCATTGCGGAGTATGCCGCGAAACACCCCGGCATCATGCCTGTGCTACTCTCTAGTCGGCTGGGCGGCGGTCAGAATGTGCGGGCTATGTTCCTGCGGGCCAGAACCCCCTATGTGGCCCTCTGCGACGGCGACGACTACTTTACTGATCCATACAAGCTCCAGACTCAGATGGTTTTCATGGATGCCCATCCGGAATGTAGCTTGTGTTTCCATCCGGTGAAGGTCGTCTATGAAGACGGCTCCGGTCGCGAGCGTATCTATCCTCCGTTGGAGGAAATGCCGCGCGGCGTGCGCAGCTTCTATTATCTGGCTGATCTCATGCGGGTGAATTTTATTCAGACCAATTCCGTTATGTACCGTTGGCGATTTACCGAGGGCCTGCCGGACTGGTTTGTGCCTGATCTGCTGCCCGGTGACTGGTATTGGCATCTGCTGCACGCCGAAATTGGCAAAATCGGCTTCATCAATAAGGTCATGAGTGTGTACCGGCGCCACACAGCGTCTCTTTTTTATGCCTCTGAAATCTCTCCCAAGGCAAATCGTCTCAAGCACGGATTGTCCGAGTTACGCTCTTACGATGTGATCGATAAGCATTTTAAGGGACGCTATGCCAAAGTACTTCAACCCTTGGTCAATAATGTCTTTGCCAACTTTTTGGAGCATTACATGGAAACAGGAGATAATGGCCTATTGACGACCGCCAGTGAACGCTTTCCTGAACTTGCCAAGGCTTTTTTTGCGGAAGTCAAAATTGTGAGCGTACCGAGTGGGCGTTCCTGAGTGAGACTCTGGAAAATTTGCTTATCGCCTTACTCCGCTTCTCCTGCTACTGGACGGTGCTGGTTGTTTTAGATAACAATTGCACCTAGCCGACAGTTGGTGCGGCTCCATATGCGGAAGGAGCCGCCATGCGGAAAAATGCCATGTCTTTTCCCCCTCTTCCTGAAAGCGAGGACATCTTTGTCACACGCTCCCCTTTACCGCCTTTGGCGGAGTATCTCCGCTATGTGGAAGATATTTTTGGCACCCGCCGCCTGACCAACAATCAGACCTATGTCCATCGTCTGGAAAAGAACTTGGGCCGTTTCCTCAAGCTGCCGCATGTGAGTCTGTGCGTGAACGGAACTGCGGCTCTGCAACTGGCTCTGCGTCTGTCCGGGCTTACGGGAAAAAAGGTGCTCACCACGCCTTTTACCTATGTGGCGACGCTTTCCGCACTGCTGTGGGAGGGGTGTACGCCCATTTTTGCGGATATTGACCCCAATACGCTCTGTTTGGCTCCGGAGATGGTGAAAGAGGCCTTGGATGTGTACCCCGACGCGGCGGCCCTGTTGCCGGTGCACGTCTATGGCAATGCCTGCGATGTGGACGCACTGGAGCGGCTCTGTGCCGAGCGCGAATTGACCTGCATATATGACGCGGCCCATGCCTTCGGTTCTTCCCTGAACGGTCGTAGTCTGCTGGCTTTTGGGGATTACGCGGCGTGCAGCTTCCATGCTACTAAGCTTTTTCATACGGTGGAGGGGGGGGGCTGCTGACCCGCAGTACGGAAGACCAGCGCCGGGTGGAATTGTTACGTGCCTTCGGACATATCGGGGATGAGCATCAAACCTTGGGCATCAACGCAAAAATGTCGGAGCTGCATGCTGCCATGGGCCTGTGTTTGCTGCCTTTGCTGGCGGAAAGCATCCGCCAGCGGGCGGGAATT
>OGXQ01002487.1_pt1 | contig 12399 bp, 10 predicted proteins | sample 1576291 | NCBI WGS metagenome assembly OGXQ01 (sample SAMEA3541575, study PRJEB24748) | human gut metagenome | biome: human gut; feature: human-associated habitat; material: faeces | place: China | collected 2012 | reverse complement strand
ATTACAGCGACGATGAAAACCCGCTGAGCCTGAAATCCGACTTCATCCTCTCCCTCTGCGAGCTGATTGTCGGCGGAAAGGACGGCCTCATGCCGGTGGAAAAGACCATCATCGACCGCTGTGTGCGCATGGTGTACCGGGATTATCTCAGCGACCCTGTGCCGGAGAATATGCCGATTCTGGAGGACTTGTATAACGAGCTGCGGCGGCAGGAGGAAAAGGAGGCGCAGTACATCGCCACGGCTTTGGAAATCTACGTTTCCGGCTCTCTCAACGTGTTCAACCACCGCACCAACATCAACATTGAAAACCGCATCGTCAGCTTCGACATCAAGGAGCTGGGCAAGCAGCTCAAAAAGATCGGGATGCTCATCGTGCAGGACGCAGTGTGGAACCGCGTCACGATCAACCGTGAGCAGCGCAAGTCCACCCGCTACTACATTGACGAAATGCACCTTTTGCTGCGCGAGGAGCAGACGGCGGCCTACACCGTGGAAATCTGGAAGCGCTTCCGCAAGTGGGGAGGTATCCCCACCGGCATCACGCAGAATGTCAAAGACCTGCTCTCCTCCCGCGAGGTGGAGAACATCTTTGAGAACAGCGATTTCATCCTCATGCTCAATCAGGCCAGCGGCGACCGGCAGATTCTCGCCAAGCAGCTCAATATCTCCCCGCATCAGCTCTCGTATGTCACCCACAGCGGTGAAGGCGAAGGGCTGCTTTTTTACGGCAACGTCATTCTTCCCTTCGTAGACCGCTTCCCCCGCGGGGAACTCTATGACCTGCTCACCACCAAGCCACAGGAGCAGACTGCATAACAAAACAAGAAAGGAATTGCACGATGGAAAACAAACTGATGATTTTTGAAAACGAAGCCTTTGGAAAGGTGCGAACGCTGAACCTCAACGGCGAGCCGTGGTTTGTAGCGGCGGATGTGTGCAAAGCGCTGGAACTGGGGAATCCGAGCATGACGGTTGAGCGTCTGGATGATGATGAAAAGGGTATCAGTACTATTGATACCCTTGGCGGGAAACAGCGCATGGCAATCATCAACGAACCCGGACTGTATTCGCTGGTGATCACCTCCCGCAAGCCGGAGGCAAAGGCGTTCAAGCGCTGGATCACCCATGAGGTCATTCCGGCCATCCGCAAGCACGGCGTGTATATCACCGACGAGAAGCTCAAGCTGTTCGCCGAGCACCCTGAGCTACTGGACGCGCTGATGAAAAGCCTCTACGCCGCCCATGCGGAGAACCTGCGGCACAGGGCGGAGCGCCAAACGCTGCTGCCCAAGGCGGATTACTACGACGCCTTTATGGACGCGGACGGCTGCACCAACCTTCGCACCACGGCAAAGGAGCTGAATGTGCCGGAGCGCTGGTTTGCCCGCTTTCTCCAGCAGACCGGCTTTCTCTACCGCAGCCCTGCGGGGAACCTCATGCCCTACGCCATCCCCCGCAACCGCGGGCTGTTCCGCGTGAGGGATTATGTCCGCAACGGTCACAGCGGCGCGTACACCCTCATCACCCCCATGGGCAAGAGCCTGTTCCAGGAGCTGCTCCGCTGCGGCGAGGCGCTTCCAACTGATTGATTAAACGAATAAGGAGCGTAACACCATGAAAAAAGAAAATCTGTACCTGATCCACGGCGAGGACTACCTGCGCCACATCGAGGAAAAGCTGGAGCTGCTGTGGATGGCGACCATCCTCATGCACTACATCAAAAACGGAGCCGAGAAGGACGGCTATCTGGACCTTGTACGCAGATCCACCCTCGACTTTGACGAGCGCTGCGAGGAGATGTTCAGTTCTTGGGGCAGGGCGCTCAATTACCTCAAGTCCCGTGACCTTGCGGATCTGTCCGACCTCATCGAAAACGACCTGATCGAGCCGGAATACGCCGGTTACGTTCCTGCGGATAATCCCTGCTGCCCCGGCGAACGCTGCTGCGAGTATGCCGAGCGCATGGAGCGCGAATATGCGGCAAAAAAGGACGCGGATGCAGATATGGATGAGGATGAGGAAAACGACGTATTCGAGTATGATGAGGATTCCGAAGCCGACACAGATGCCACCATCTCATCCCTCTACGCATTGCTGTCTGTGAGCGACTGCTTGTCAAAACTCGCAGCCAGTCTGATCAGCGCCAGCGATCATCTGCTTGAGCTGTTGGACAAGGAACTGCGCAGCTATGGAGACTGACCGCATCTACTGCGGCGACGCCCTGACCGTGCTGAAAACCCTGCCGGACAATTCCGCAAACTGCTGCATCACCTCGCCTCCGTACTACGCACTGCGGGATTACGGCGTAGATGGGCAGATCGGGCGGGAGGAAACCCCCGCGCTGTATGTGGAGCGCCTAACCGGTATTTTCCGTGAGGTCAGGCGCGTTCTCACGCCGGACGGAACACTCTGGCTCAACATCGCGGACACCTATGCCGGAAAGGGCAATCAGGGCGAAGCCCTCGACCCCAAGTACCCCAACGGCAGGACGGGGCAGGCGGTCGCCCTCAACGGCAAGGTAGAGGGCTGCAAGGCAAAGGATATGATCGGCATCCCGTGGCTGCTTGCCTTTGCTCTGCGTGCAGACGGCTGGTATCTGCGCTCGGACATCATCTGGATGAAAGCGAACCCCATGCCGGAAAGCACCAAGGACAGGCCAAGCCGCTGCTATGAGCATATTTTCCTGCTGTCCAAGTCCCGACGCTACTATTATGATGCTGCTGCCATCGCGGAGCCGGTTGCGGAAACGACGGTACGGCGCATGAAAGGCGCACGAAGCACGGCTACCAAGCACGGAAGCGGCATTCCCGGACAGCAGAATATCCAGAAAATCAATCTGCCAAGAGCTGCCGGAACCTATACGGATGCAGATATTCCACAGCTTCGCAACAAGCGCGACGTCTGGCAGATCAACACCGTGCCGTACAGGGGCGGGCATTTCGCCGCTTTCCCGCCAAAGCTGGCGGAAACCTGCCTGCTGGCAGGCTGCCCGCCCGGAGGCGTGGTGCTGGACCCCTTCCTCGGCTCCGGCACTACGGCGGCGGTGGCAAAGCAGCTCGGACGGCAATACATCGGCATTGAGCTGAACCCGGAATACTGTACGCTGGCAGAGAAACGGATCGGAGGTGAAACCCCATGAGCAAGCGCTCGCCCCGGCTGCTGTTTACCGACGAGGAGCTGGCAGCGCCGGAACTGAAAAAGGCCATCCGAAAAGCGGACAAGCGCATGAAGAAGCTGGAAAAGACCGAGGCGAAGATACCCAAGAAAACCGTAAAGAAAAAGCAGCGCGTCGTTGACCCGAAAACCGGCACGGTCACAACGCGCCTTTCCTTTGAGGAGGTGGACAAGAAGCGGCCGCCCTCCAAGCTCACCCACGCCCTGCGGGACGCGCCCGGTGCGGCGGCACTGTCCGCCGTACACAGGGAGATTCGGGAGCATGAGCAGGACAATGTGGGTGTGGAGAGCGCCCACGGCGTGGAGCAGGCGGCGGAGCGCACCGTGCGCCTTGCACAGCACGCCCACCGCTCCCACAAGGAGAAGCCCTACCGCCGCGCAGACCGGGCCGAGGCCAAGGCAGACCGCGCCAACCTCCGCGCGCTGGACAAAACGGCACAGCACCATGACCCGCAGTTTTCAAGCAATCCCTACTCCCGCTGGCAGCAGAAGCAGGCCATCAAGCGGGAGTACGCCGCCGCAAAAGCCGGAAAAAGCGCCGGAAATACGGTCAAAGCCTCCGAAGCTACGGCAAAGGCGGCGCGGAAAGCCACAGAGAACACAAAGAAAACCGGTGAGTTCATTGCCCGTCACAAAAAGGGCTTCCTTATCGCGGGCGGCATTGCGGCAATAATCGTCCTTATCCTCTGCACCGTTTCCTCCTGCTCCCTACTGATTCAGGGCGGGGCAACCGGCGTGAACGTATCCACCTACCCCAGTGAGGACGCGGATATGCTGGCGGCAGAGGCGCAATATTGCGCCATGGAAGCGGAATTGCAGCAGTATCTCGACACCTACGAAAGCACCCACGACTACGATGAGTACCATTTTGATCTGGACGACATCGAGCATGACCCCTATGTGCTGATCTCCGCCATCACCGCCCTGAAAGGCAAGGAGTGGACGATCTCCGAGGTCGGCGGCCTCTTGGAGATGCTATTTGAAAAGCAGTACATCCTGACGGAAACCGTCACCACGGAAACCAGATACCGCACCGAAACGCGCACCGGCTACTATACCGATGCGGAGGGCAATCTGCACAGCTATGAATACACCGTGCAGGTGCCATACACCTATTACATCTGTACCGTGGAGCTTGAAAACTTCAACCTCTCCCATGTGCCGGTCTATATCATGTCGCAGGATCAGCTCTCCCTTTACGCCATGTATATGGCTACTCTGGGCAACCGCCCGGACCTCTTCGGAGGCTCGGAGTACATCGGGAAATACTACACCGCCGACTATGAAAAGTACGAGATACCCCCGGAAGCGCTGGAGGACACGCAGTTCGCCGCCATCATCAAGGAGGCGGAGAAGTATCTCGGCTACCCCTACGGTGCAACTTGTTCCCAACTGAAAAGGTTGGGCACTTGTCCAATGATTGGAGGTGAAAAGAAAGACAGGTGAACTGGTAATTCGATTGGTGGAATGATGGGGTAACGCCCTGAAACGCCAGCCTAATACTCCGACTGGCTTAAAGCGGAAACGCTATGGGTCAGAAGCTCGGTGAAGTCGGCTGAGAGTGACCGTAAGAATTGCTGGATAACAACCAGCCACACGAAAGCCGCCCAGAGGTGGGCGGTGTCACCTATAGGCCGGGGCTCTATAAAATACCTATGGTTAGAATGTGCGGAAGCACTGACGAAAACCGCGAATGTACAGGTCTAAAGGTAGGCCATATAGAAATGTATGGTGGCGTTAATTCGCCGTCAGTGTGGTTTAGTAAAAATCGTATGTATGAACGACCATGATGTGTTAAAGGCGCATCCAAGCTGACAGGACTAAAGCGGAGACCTAAGGGTATATGCACAGATAGAATTATCGGAACAAGGAAAGGTATCGGGCTTTACCATAGTGGTAAAGCAGGCAGACGAAGAAAATAAGCTGCCGAACCGGTGCTGAAAAGCAGAGGTCGGACTTACGATGAATCCCGCGAAAAAGAAGGATTCGGAGGGATGGCCTCAAGTCATTAGTCATATATGAAACAATCATTCAATCGCAGTAAGGATTCGAGTAGGACAAAAAAGTCACTCAATTCAAAAGAAGGGAGTGATGCCTTATGCCAAAAGAGAAAGCCGAAAAATCATTATGTATGAGCGGACTGCGCCATGCTGAGTATTACGGAATGCAGGAAGTGTTTGACGGTCTGTATGCGAAAAGCAGTAAAAATGAGACTTTCACAAATTTGATGAGCATCATCTTAAAACGTGAAAATATCCTGCTGGCATATAGAAATATCAAGTCAAATGACGGAAGCAAAACTCCGGGAACAGATGGCGTGACATTCGATGACATCGGAAAGCTGATGCCGGATGAGGTTATTGATACAGTCCGTTTCATTACAATCGGCAGTACACATGGGTATCGTCCGAAACCTGTCCGAAGAAAAGAAATACCAAAACCTTACGACCCAACAAAAACCAGGCCGCTGGGAATCCCCTGCGTCTGGGACCGACTGGTACAACAATGTATCAAGCAGGTCATGGAGCCGATTTGTGAAGCGAAATTCAGCGAAAACAGTTATGGATTCCGTCCAAACAGGTCTGCTGAAAACGCCATCGCAAGAGCGGAGTTCTTAATACAGAATACAAGACTGCACTATGTCGTTGAGTTTGATGTCAAAGGATTCTTTGACAATGTAGACCACAGCAAGCTGATAAAGCAGATATGGTCGCTCGGAATCAGGGACAAAAATCTCCTGTTCGTGCTGAAACGGATTCTTAAAGCACCAATACGGTTAGAAAATGGGGCAATGGAATACCCGACCAAAGGGACACCCCAAGGCGGTATCATCTCCCCGCTTCTGGCGAATATCGTGCTGAATGAATTAGACCAATGGGTTGACAGCCAATGGCAGGATAATCCGGTCACGGCAAAATACAAGACCTCCATAAACGCAAATGGCAGTATCAATAAATCCAATGCCTACAAGTTTATGCGAAGGACAAATCTAAAGGAGATGTATATTGTCCGTTACGCTGATGATTTCAGAATATTTTGCAGGACGAAAGATGAAGCGGAACGGACGATGAAGGCAGTCACACAATGGTTAATGGAACGTCTGCATTTAGAGGTTTCGCCAACAAAAACAAGGATAGTGAATGTAAAACATCGCTATTCAGAGTTCTTAGGGTTCAAGATGAAGGTGTTTCGCAGAGCAGATAAATATGTCATCAAATCTCATGTAGGTGACAAACAGCTTGAACATGCGCGTCAAAAACTGGTCACACAGGCGAAAAATATAATCCACCCAAGAAAGGAAAAACATGAGCGTGGTGAGATTTCGCTGTATAACTCAATCGTCGTGGGGCTGCAAGACTATTACAGAATAGCAACTTGTATCAGTGAAGATTGCAGTTCCCTGGGACGCTCTGTCATGACAGTGCTGACCAATGGATTAAAGGAACGCCAGGGAAGCAGACTTGTGAGAAACGGCCGAAAATTAACAGTCTTTGAATCGCAGAAATATGGAAAGTCTAAATCGCTACGCTATGTGAAAGGGACGGACGAACCAGTATATCCTATCAGCTATATCCGGCATAGCATCCCTCTAAGCCGAAAAAGGGCTATCAACTGCTACACCCCAGCGGGGCGGAAGGGATTGCACGATAATCTGAAAATCAACGTGAATCTGATGCTGGCACTTATGCGACAGCCTATAGGAAACAGGAGCGTTGAATTAGCTGATAACCGGATTTCCCTATTCTCGGCACAATACGGAAAATGTGCTGTTACGGGAATGCCATTTCTGACAACAGATGAAATACACTGCCACCACATCAAGCCGAAAAAATACGGTGGGAATGACAGCTACGAAAATCTGGTGCTGATAAATAAACTGGTACACCGGCTCGTCCATGCAGAAACGGTTGAAACGATTACTTATTACCTTGAAGTCTGCAATCTCAATAAGAAGCAAATGGAAAAGCTGAACGTTCTGCGCCTGAAAGCAGGTTTAGGAGAAATTCGGGGAACACAACCCCTAAAAACGAACAAGGCAGATTGTAATAGATTGTGAGTATGACTAACGATGGAACGCCGTGTGCGGTGAAAGTCGCATGCACGGTGTGAAGTGGGGGAAAATCCGGAGATAACATCAAAGGATTACCTATCACTATTCTGGGGCGGCAGCACGCCCGCCACCTCCTTCGACTGCTCCGGCTTCGTCAGCTACGTCTACAACAACTGCGGCGTGGGCTGGAGCTTCGGCAGGCTGGGCGCAGAAGGGCTGCGACAGCTCTGTACGCGGGTGTCCGCCGCCAATGTCCGCCCTGGCGATCTGGTGTTCTTCCAAGGCACCTACGACACGGCAGGTGCATCCCATGTAGGCATTTACGTCGGCAATGATATGATGCTTCACTGCGGCGACCCCATCCAGTACACAAGCCTCAATTCAAGCTACTGGCAATCCCACTTCCTTGCCTACGGGCGGCTGTCCCCGCCCTGATCTCACTGAAAGGAGCAAAAAATGAACCCTAAGATTACAAAGCTCAAGGCTGAACGGGCGAAAAACGATGAAAAGATCGCCGCCCTCCGCTCCCGCAACCGGGAGCTTGACGAGAGCATCGTCGAGCTGGAGAATACCGACATCATCGGCCTTGCCCGTGCCACCGGCATGAGCATGGAGGAGCTGGCGCAGTTCCTCACACAGCTCAAAAGGGGCGGCGCGCCCTTTATCACACCTAATACCAAGGAGGATACGGACTATGTGCATGAAGAAGAATAACAACCGGCTGCTGCGCGGAGTTGCCGCCGTCCTTTGCCTCGCCCTGATGTTTCTCACCATGTCCGGCATGGCCATGGCGACGGATATGGAGGACGCCCCGGCAGGCGGCGCGCCGGAAAGCACGCCAGAGATCATGGATGCCGAGCCTTCCGCCACGCCCGAAGAAACGCCGGACACACAGGAACCGGCTCACGCGCCGCCTGAAACGACGGAAACGCCGCAGCCGGAGGCGGAATATGCGCTGGACGCAGATATTCCGGCAGGCTGGCACAACGCGCCGGTGACGGTCACGGTCCGTATCAGGGACAAAAACAACGCGGGCTGGCAGAAGGTAGAGGCGGCGCTGCGGGAAACCTCCGAAAGGACAGACCTGACGGAGCAGCTTGCCCACGACGGTCGCGCCCGCTACACGGTGCCGAACAACGGTATCGTGTTTTTCTTTGTCACCGACCCCTACGGCACGGAGCATACGCTGACGCTGGAGCTGCGCTGCATAGACCTTGAAGCGCCGGTCCTTCGCGCGGGCGTCAGCGGTACGCTGCTGCGCGTGGAGGCCGCCGACGCACTCTCCGGCATAGCTGGGGTCTATGTGAACGACGAGCTTTATACCACCCTGCAAAACGGGGAGTTCAGCGTCCGCATTGACAAAAACACGCGGGATTCCCACTTTTACATCATGGGCGTGGACAATGCAGGCAACCGCACGGGCTATCTGGTGATCGCCAACCCCTTCTATGAAAAGGAAACGCCTGCGCCCAGCCCCACACCGGAGCAGCACAGCACCCATTGTCCCGCAGACTGCGATTGCAGGAAGCAGCCCTCCGGCAATACCGGCAGCAGCGGCAATACCGGCAGCAACGGCACCAATAGCGGTGTAGGAAAGCCATCCAACGCCTCCGGCAGCACGGGAAAGCCCGCTGCGGCACAGACACCCGCCGCCGAGCCGGCGAAAGCACAGGAGCCCGCCGGTACCGCCGCGCCTGTCGCCATTGAGAAAGGGACGGGCTTTTCCCAAAACGGCAGCGCCGTCACCCGCGACCTGCTCTATGACAAGCACACCAACAAGCAGTTCATCGCGGTGGAAACCCGGAACGGTCATACGCTCTATCTGGTGATTGACTACGATAAGCCGCTGGACGAGGACGGAGATCAGTATGAAACCTACTTTTTGAACCTTGTGGACGAAAGCGACCTGCTTGCACTCATCGACGAGGATTCCGCCCCCGTCTGCTCCTGCAAGGACAAGTGCGAGGCAGGTGCGGTCAACACCGCCTGCGCAGTCTGCAAGAACAACATGACGGAGTGCATGGGCAAGGAAAAGGCCGCGGAAAAGACGCCGGAACCTGACCCTACGCCTGATACGAGCGACAGCCCCGACAAGGACGGCGGCGAAAAGAAGTCCGGCAGCGGTCTTGTTGTGATTGTGCTGCTGCTCCTGATGGCGGGCGGCGGCGCGCTGTATTGGTTCAAGCTCCGTAAGAAGAAGCCCGACACAAAGGGGCCTGTGGACTTGGACGATTACGACTACGGCGATGAGGATGAAGATGAGGAATACGAAAAAGAGGACGATGCGGACGAGCCGGAGGAAACGGAGGACGCGGATGCATGACTCTTTTCACCAAAAACCCGCTGGAGCGGCTGATGATGCAGCGCCCCTATCCGGGAAAGGAGGAAACGCCGCGCACCACTGCCCCGGAGGGACATTTCTGCTACGGCTGTTCCCGCTACGGCACCGTCTGCCTCCGTCCCTGCTACCGGGACACCGACCTGCGGGAGAAGCTGCGGGCAAAAGCGCCGGAGCGTTAGGACCCCGACCCTTGCCGCATTCTCCCACCGATGCTACAATGTACCCATGAAAGACCAAATGCAGCGGAAAAGGATGTGATACGGATGCTGAGCTTTGAACGGGTGCTGGAGGCATTCAGGGAGCACCTTACAGAAGATACCGGCGTGGAGGTGGTGCCGACCCGGCACGGCTATACCTACCTCACATGGGATGACAGGCGTGGAAATTGGGACACCGCTGAGATTTGCCTCACGCCGGAGGCTCTGCTGGACAGGCTGACCGGCGCGGTGGAAAGCTATGAACAGTGCCGCCTTTTGGATGGAACACGGGACCCAACCGACGCCGAGCGCAAAGCCTTTGCCGAGGCTGCCGAGCGATACCGACAGCGGTGCTTTGAACGGCCCTGACTCATATACGATTAGAAAAACAGACACGAAAAGCAGTCCTTCGGGGCTGCTTTTTGCTATGCAGAAAAGGAGAAAAACGAATATGACACACCATAAATTAGTGATCGCGGAAAAGCCCTCCGTCGCCCAGTCCATCGCCGCCGTGCTGGGCGCGAACAAACGCAACGACGGCTATCTTTCGGGAAACGGCTACCTTGTAAGCTGGTGCTACGGGCATCTGGCGGAGCTTGCCAGCGCGGATGTGTACGATGAAAAGTACGCCAAGTGGCGCTATGACGATCTGCCCATCCTGCCCGCAAGCTGGCGCTTCACGCTGAAAGCGGACAAAGCCAAACAGTTCGAGCTGCTGCGGGACCTCATGCGCCGGGAGGATGTATCCGAGGTCATCAACGCCTGCGACGCGGGGCGCGAGGGGGAGCTGATCTTCCGCACCGTCTACTACATGGCGGGCTGCACAAAGACCATGAAGCGGCTTTGGATCTCCTCCATGGAGGACGCCGCCATCAAAAAGGGCTTTGCGGACCTTCGTCCGGGACGGGAATACGACGGACTGCACCAGTCCGCCCTCTGCCGCGCCCGCGCGGACTGGCTGGTGGGCATCAACGCCACAAGGCTCTTTTCGGTGCTGTACCACCGCACCCTCAACGTAGGGCGCGTCCTGTCCCCGACGCTGGCGCTCATCGTCCAGCGGGAGGCGGAGATCGCCGCCTTTCGCCCGGAAGTCTTTTACGCAGTGAACCTTCGCTGCGGCGATTTTGCCGCCGTGTCCGAAAAGTTCAAAGAGAAAGCGGAGGCGGACGCCCTTGCCGCCGCCTGCGCCGGTCAGCCGGTCACGGTCAGGACGGTGCAGCGCACGGAGAAAACGGAGAAAGCGCCGCTGCTCTACGACCTGACCGCCCTCCAGAGAGAAGCCAACCGCAGCCTCGGCTATACCGCCCAGCAGACGCTTGACTACTTGCAGGCGCTCTATGAGAAAAAGCTCTGCACCTATCCCCGCACGGACAGCCGCTTCCTCACCGACGATCTGGAATCCTCCGTGCCGGAGCTTGCAGCCGTTGCCGCCGCCATCTGCGAAACCACCGCGCCGGAGGGCGTGAACGCAAGGCAGGTCTGCGACAGCCGCAAGGTCAGCGACCACCACGCCATTCTCCCCACCGCCAGCGCGAGCAAGGCGGATGTGTCGGTGCTGCCGCTGGGCGAGCGCGAGATTTTGCGCCTTGTGGCAGGTCAGCTTCTCCGTGCGGTCAGCGATGCACACCGCTATGCGGAAACCGCCGTCACGCTGGAGTGCGGCGGCGCTGTATTCACCGTCAAGGGCAGAACCACCCTCGTTCCAGGCTGGAAGCGGTATCTCGCGCAGGAAAAGCAGGACGCCGCGCTGCCGGAGCTGTCGGAGGGGCAGGTATTGGATTGCGCCGAAGCCGCCGTAAAGGAGGGCAAGACCACGCCGCCCAAGCACTTCACCGAAGATACCCTTCTGTCCGCTATGGAGAACGCGGGCAAGGAAGATATGCCGGAAGAAGCGGAACGAAAGGGGCTGGGAACGCCCGCCACCCGCGCCGCCATCATCGAAAAGCTGGTAGCCACGGGCTTTGTGGAGCGCAAGCGGGCGAAGAAGGCCGTCAGCCTTGTGCCTGCCCATACCGGCGTTTCCCTCATCACCGTGCTGCCGGAGCAGCTCCAGTCCCCGCTTCTCACCGCAGAATGGGAATACCGCTTGCAGCAGGTGGAGCGCGGCGAGCTTTCCCCAGACGAGTTCATGACCGGCATTGCGGAGATGCTCACGGAGCTGGTGGAAACCTATCAGGTCATCTCCGGCGCGGAGGTGCTGTTTCCCTCTGGGCGGGAGATCATCGGCAAATGCCCCCGCTGCGGCGGCGACGTGACCGAGAGCAAAAAGGGCTTCTTCTGCGAGAAAAACGACTGCCGCTTCGGGCTGTGGCGGGACAACAGGTTCTTTGCCGCCAAGCGCGCCGCGCTGACAAAAAAGGTAGCCGCCGCGCTGCTGGCAGACGGGCGGGTGAAGCTCACCGGCCTCTACTCCGAAAAGACCGGCGGCACCTATGACGCGGCGGTGGTGCTGGAGGATACCGGCGAGAGCGTCCGCTTCCGGCTGGAATTTGACAAGGGGGCGAGGACATGAAGCTCTCCAAGCTGGAGCAGGAAAGTATCATCCTCTACAACGAGGAAGAATCCACCGCCAGCATCTACACCCACGACCCGAAGCTGAAGCGCAAGCTCAAGCGCCTTGCGGAGAAATACCCG
>OGXQ01002472.1_pt1 | contig 12439 bp, 12 predicted proteins | sample 1576291 | NCBI WGS metagenome assembly OGXQ01 (sample SAMEA3541575, study PRJEB24748) | human gut metagenome | biome: human gut; feature: human-associated habitat; material: faeces | place: China | collected 2012 | reverse complement strand
CTGGGCCTTGAGGACCGTGTTGTAAACAGTCTCCATCTCCTCCGTCACATGACCAACGGCCACTGTGCGGGTCATATCCGAGCAATAGCCGCCGAATTTGCAGCCGAAGTCCATGGTGACGAACTCCCCGGCCTGGATGACCTTTTCCGAGGGTACCCCGTGGGGCAGGCTTCCGTTGGGGCCGGACACCACGATGGGATCGAAGGACTTGTCCTCCGCCCCGTAGTGGAGCATGAGATACTGGAGCCGGGCGGCGATCTCCTTCTCCGTGACGCCGGGCCGGATCTCGTTCAGGATATCCGTCAGGGCCTTCTCCGCAATCCGCTGGGCGGCAATCATGATCTCCAGCTCCTCCGGGTCCTTTACCGCCCGCAGTTCTGCCAGCAGGTCCGCCGCGGGCACCAGCTCACAGGGCAGAGCCCGGGCATAGGCGTCGTGCTCCCGGACGGTCATATAGGCGTCCTCAAACCCCAGGCGCTGGATGCTGTGGCGCTGGACGGCCTCCATCAGCAGGGCGGAATAGCCCCGGCCGTGGCCTGCCTCCTGGACCTCCGCATCCTGCACATGCCGCCGGGCGGCCTCTGTGTACCGGGAGTCGGTGAAGTAATAGAACTTCTCTCGGGTGACCAGGGCCATGCCGTCGGTTCCGGCGGAGTGGAAGCCGGAGGCGTAAAAACGGTTGGCCTCATGGGTCAGCAGCATACCGTCCAGGTCACGGGATTCCAGCTGGGCGGCGATTTTAGCAAAATGATTCATCGTGTTACCTCCTGAGCCTCTATTTTCTTCACAGAGGCCTTTACAAATCCGTAGAACAGCGGATGCGGCCGGTCGGGACGGCTCTTGAACTCCGGGTGGAACTGCGCCCCCACGAACCAGTGGTGGGCAGGCTCCTCCACGATCTCCACCAGGCTGCCATCCGGGGACAGGCCCGACAGCCGCAGCCCCGCCGCCTCCATCTCGCAGCGGAAGCGGTTGTTGAACTCGTACCGGTGCCGGTGCCGCTCGGAGATATCCTCCGCGCCGTACTCCCTCCGGGCCAGACTCCCCTCCGCCAGCCGGCAGGGGTACTTGCCCAGCCGCATGGTGCCGCCCTTGGCGGTAACGCCCACCTGATCGGACATCAGGTCAATGACGGGATGGGCCGTCATGGCGGTGAATTCGGCGCTGTGGGCGTCGGCCCAGCCCACCACGTGGCGGGCAAACTCGATGACGGCGATCTGCATCCCCAGGCAGATGCCCAGATACGGCACCTGATGCTCCCGTGCATATTGAGCCGCTAAAATCATCCCCTCGATGCCCCGATCCCCGAAGCCGCCGGGAACCAGCACGCCGCCGCACCCGGCCAGCATCTGCTCCACGTTCTCCGGTGTCAGGGTCTCGGAGTCCACCCACCGGATGGACACCTCCGCGTCGCAGGCGGTGCCTGCGTGGAACAGGGACTCCACCACGCTGAGATACGCATCGTGCAATCCCGTGTACTTCCCCACCAGTGCAATGGTCACATGGCGGTGTACCCCGTGGATCTTCTCCACCATGGCCCGCCACCGAGCCATGTCCGGCTCCACCACCGGCAGCCCCAGCTTGCGGCAGGCCACCCGGCACAGCCCCTCCCGCTCCAGCAGCAGCGGCACCTCATACAGGGTGGAGGCTGTGACGTTGGGGATGACGCAGTCCTCCTCCACGTTGCAGAACAGGGCGATCTTCCGCCGGATGTCCCCGGTGATGGGGCTGTCCGTGCGGCACACCAGAATGTCCGGCTGGATGCCGATGCTCAGCAGCTCCTTCACCGAGTGCTGGGTGGGCTTGCTCTTCAGCTCCCCGCTGCCGGGGATGGACACGATCAGCGGCACATGGATGTACAGCACGTTCTCCTTGCCCTTCTCCGCCGCCACCTGCCGGATGGCCTCCAGAAAGGGCTGGCTCTCGATGTCGCCCACCGTGCCGCCTATCTCGGAGATGACCACATCCGTCTGCCCGTCGTCCATGGCGTAGATGCGGTTTTTGATCTCATCGGTGACGTGAGGGATGATCTGCACCGTGCCGCCCAGATAGCCTCCCTGCCGCTCCCGGTTCAATACGCTCCAGTAGATTTTCCCGGAGGAGACGGAGGAGTTGGCGTCCAGCGCCTCGTCCACGAACCGCTCATAGTGGCCCAGATCCAGATCCGTCTCCGCCCCGTCATCGGTGACGAACACCTCCCCGTGCTGATAGGGGCTCATGGTGCCGGGATCCACATTGAGGTATGGGTCAAACTTCTGGTTCCTGACCCGCAGGCCGCACTGCTTCAGCAGCCGCCCCAGAGATGCGGCGCAGATGCCCTTACCCAGCCCGGACACCACACCGCCGGTGACAAAAATATACTTCATGGCTCCCTCTCCTTTTGACAGCGGGGCGCTTCTCCGCCCTCTGATTTTTTACCCACCGATTTTACCGCCGGAGAAAACCGCCGTCAAGCCCGCAGAATCATCAAGATTTTTCCCCTCCCGCCCCCTGTGCATGGGGCAGTCCTCTGAAATTTCCCCGTCAGAGAAGATTTCTCTTGCATCCCGGCCTTCGGCGTGATATGGTAGGTTTGAACCCGCCTTTTCCGCCGGGTCCTTTTCCGCATAAAAACAGCCCTCACGGCAGCGCCGTGAGGGCTGTTTCACCTTTTGTCATTCCTCCTGCCGCAGCAGGGCCGTCAGTGCCTGCACCCGTCGGGCCAGCCGGGCAAATTCGCCGCAGGTCAGGGCCTGCCGTCCGTCGGAGAGGGCCTCCTCCGGCCGGTCATGGACCTCGATCATCAGTCCGTCCGCCCCGGCAGCTGCCGCCGCCAGCGCCAGCGGAGCCACCAGCTCCCGCCTCCCGGCGGCATGGCTGGGATCGGCCAGCACCGGCAGATGGGACTGCTCCTTCAGGGCGGCAATGCCCGCCACATCCAGCGTGGCCCGGCTGTCCGTCTCGAAGGTGCGGATGCCCCGCTCGCAGAGGATCACCCGCTCATTGCCGCCGGCAAGGATGTATTCCGCCGCCTGCAATAGCTCCGTCACGGTGGCCCCGAAGCTGCGCTTCAGCAGCACCGGCTTCTCCTGCCGCCCCAGCTCCCGCAGCAGCTCGAAGTTCTGCATATTCCGTGCGCCCACCTGCAAGACGTCCACCTCCCGAAACAGCGACAGCTGTCGGGGATCGGTGATCTCCGACACCACCGGCATCCCCGTCTCCCGGCCCGCACGGCACAGCAGCTCCAGCCCCTCGGCCCCCAGCCCTCCAAAGGTATAGGGGGAGGTCCGGGGCTTGAAGGCGCCGCCTCGCAGCAGCTGCGCCCCGGCGGCGGACACCTGCCGGGCGATGGAGGTCACCTGCTCCGACGACTCCACGGCACAAGGTCCGGCAATGAGGCAGAAGTCCCTCCCGATGCGGGCCTTGCCCACGGATACCACCGTGTCCTCCGGATGCCCCATCCGAGCCGCCAGCGGATACGGCTCCGTCAGCCGCTGTACCGCCCGTACGCCGGGCAGAAGCCGCAGGCTCTCCCCGTCCAGCCGAAAGGTTTCCCCCTCCAGCACCAGCACCTCCCCGCCGGGATGCGCCACCGTGACGCCGGTTCCCTCCAGCCGCTGCCGCAGCGCCTGCTGCACCGCCGCCGCCTGATTTTTCTCTGTGAGAATGAACATATGCCGCCTCCGGGATCATGATCTGAACCTTTATTATATCGGACTGCGCCCCGGATTGCAACGGGGAAACCACAGGGACTTTTCGTTGACACGGCGGCGAAATGTGATATAATAGACAGTGTGTTGCAATATACCCCGTCAGTGTGCCTATTTTGTGTGTTGACCGGAGGAGGACATATGGAACGTAAATTCATTCTCAGCTGCTGCTCTACCGTGGACCTTCCCTATTCCTATATGCAGAGCAGAGACATTCCCGTGCTGTTTTATACCTACGTGGTGGACGGGCAGGAGTACGTGGACGACATGGGCCGTGACCCGGAGGCTCTGCCCCGGTTCTACCGTTTTCTGGAGGCGGGCAAGCTGCCCCAGACCTCCCAGATCAATGTCGGCACCTATCTGGACTTCTTCGAGGCCCAGCTGGAAAAGGGCGATCTGCTGCACATCGCCTTCACCTCCGGCCAGTCCGGCTCCGTCCACAACGCCGTGGCGGCGGCCAAGCTCCTGCAGGAGAAGTACCCTGATAAGAAACTCGTGGTCATCGACTCCCTGTGCTCCTCCTCCGGCTACGGCCTGCTGGTGGATGCGGCGGCGGACCTGCGGGACAGCGGCGCCACGCTGGAGGAGACGGCTCGGTGGGTGCTGGAAAACCGCAACAAGGTCCACCACCAGTTCTTCTCCTCCAACATGACCCAGTTCCGCCGCACCGGCCGTGTCTCCGGCGCAGCGGCCATGGTGGCCACCATCATGAACATCTGCCCCATCATGCGGCTGGATGATAAGGGCGCCATCAAGGCTTACAGCAAGGTCCGGGGCAAGAAGAAGGCAGTGGAGACCACCGTGAACGTCATGGAGCAGCACGCTCAGGGCGGCCGGGACTACGACCAGCGCTGCTTCGTCTGCCACTCCCAGTGTCCGGAGGACGCCGCCCTGCTCATCACGGCGCTGGAGGAGCGCTTCCCCCACCTGAAGGGCAAGATCCGCCTGTGCGACATCGGCACCATCATCGGCTCCCATAGCGGCCCCGGCACGGTGGCCGTGTTCTTCCTGGGCGACGAGCGCCCCACTATGGACTGACCCCCTTATCCCCCTCAGCGGTACATGGCAAGCCATGTACCGCTTCTTTTTCGCCCCCACTGTCCATCCTCCCGAACGCCCCGCCGCACTTGTGCAGGATACCGAACAAAACCGCCATTTTTCGTTGCAAAAAGGGGATTGCCATGATAGGATTCGTGTGATATAATATTTCTGTTTCCAATTTGCGAGATTTAATAATATACAGAAAGGCATCTACTAATCATGAATATTAGAATATCCGCTGACAGCACCTGTGATCTGTCCCCGGAGCTTATTGAAAAATACGACATCCGCATCACCCCCCTGTACATCGTCCGGGACGGCCAGTCTCTGGTAGACGGCAAGGACATCACCCCCGACGAAATTTACGCCCACGTCAATTCCGGCGGCGGAATGTGCAGCACGGCGGCGGTGTCGGTGTACGACTATACCCAGTTCTTCCGCCGCCAGCTGGAGGATTGCGACGCCGTGGTGCATTTCCACATCTCCGGCGATATGTCCGCCTGCTACCAGAATGCCTGTATCGCCGCTCAGGAGGTGGGGAACGTCTACCCCGTGGACTCCCGCAGCCTCTCCACCGGCATCGGCCAGCTGGTGCTGGAGGCGGTGCAGCTGACCCGTGAGGGCAAGCTCACCGCTCAGGAGATCGCCCACGAGATGGAGCGCCGCCGGGAGCTGCTGGACGTCAGCTTTCTGGTGGAGCGGCTGGACTTCCTGCACAAGGGCGGCCGCTGCTCGGGCGTTGCCCTGCTGGGGGCCAATATGCTGAACCTGCGCCCCTGCATTCAGGTGAAGGACGGCCAGATGATGGTGGGCAAGAAGTACCGCGGCCCCTATGTGAGCTGCCTGCTCCAGTACATCCGGGAGCGGCTCAAGGGCCGGGATGACATTGACACCCGCCGCATTTTCATCACCGAATCCGGCGGCTTCACCCCGGAGGAGCTGGCGCAGGTGGAGGCCGCCGTCCGCAGCTACCAGCCCTTTGACGAGGTGCTGCACACACGGGCCGGCTGCACCGTCTCCAGTCACTGCGGCCCCCGCACGCTGGGCATCCTCTATTTCCACACCAAATAATTTTCCTATCATCAACGCCCACCGGAGAGCCGCTGCGCTCCCCGGTGGGCTTTTTCCGGAAAAGCTGCCCCGAAATTTTTCGCAAGACAACTGTCACGGCGCTTGCTTTTCCTACCAGCTTAGTGGTATAATTGGCTTAATAAATGAGGAGGCATACACCATGATTTCCACCAAAGGACGTTATTCCATTCGGATCCTGCTGGATCTGGCCGAGCATCGGGGCGTGGGCTATACCCCCATCAGGGACGTAGCCGCCCGGCAGAGCATCTCCCTGAAATATGTGGAGAAGCTGATGCCCGCCCTGAAAAACGCCGGCCTGCTGGACAGCAGCCACGGCATCGGCGGCGGCTACCGGCTGAACCGTGACCCGGAGCAGTACGACCTGTGGGAGATCCTGCGGGTGACGGAGGGCGAGCTGGCCCCGGTGTCCTGCCTGCAAACGGATGCCTCCCCCTGCCAGCGGGCCGGGGAGTGCCGCACCCTCTCGGTGTGGCAGGGCTACTATGACCTGACCCGGAAATATTTCTCCGGCATCACCTTGGCGGACCTGATGGCCGTTCCGCAGGGCGACAACTATGTCATCTGACCTCCACTCTATCTTCCCCCCAAACGGCAAGGCCCCCGAAGCCATTCGCTTCGGGGGCCTTGCTGTCTTTTACTTCTTCCGCAGCACCATGGCGATGAAGTTCAAATACCTCCGGCCTCCATGGCCTTGCGGTCGCCGATGGCGTATTCGTTGTCCTGCCGCAGCCAGTCGGCCCAGAACTCCTCATGGCTCTCCATCTCCCGGACCTGAAGCACCTCCGCTCCCTGACACCGCCCCAGCAGCTCCGCCCGCAGGCGGCATCGTGCAGATAGTCCACCTGTTCCGGCATCCACGACAGCAACTCCGCCCGCAGCCGATCGTCCTCTACCCGTCCTGCTTCTCACCTTTGGCCTTGGCGGCCCGGAGCTTTCGCAGGGTGTACACCACGCTGCACACCACCAGTACCGTGTTGATTCCCAGAAAGATCCAAAACACCGGTGAACTGAAATCCAGCGAATTTCCGGCGATGACCAGACAAACCATCCCCGGCGCAATGGCCAGCCACGACCCCGCCAGATACGTCAGGTAATCCACCCGCAGCATCCCCAGCAGCAGTCCCAGCACCTCCATGTTCAGCCCCAGCATATGGATGGCGAAGCACATGGCAAAGCCATATTCCTGCGTGGCACTGAAATAGCGCTTGATCTTGGGATGCCGGTCCAGCACCGACTCCAGACTCTCCGTCTTGGTAAACCGCCCCATGGCGTAAGAGATGGATAAGCACACCGCCGTCCCCACGCCGTTGACGGCCAGCGCCGCCGGCAGCGGCAGCACCAGGGACACCACGACCACCAGCGCATTGTATACCACCACTCCGGAAAAGCCCTTCAGCACATATAGTCCCAGCACCACCAGCACCGCCAGCACAGGCCGGTCCGCCACCAGCTGCGGCACCGTATCCAGATCCATGACCCCGGTAGCCAGCAGCACGCCGAATATCGCCGCACACAGGACCATGATCAGCACCGGCAGGTAATCCCTCAGCCGGAATTTTTTCATACAAGCCCTCCTCACGGCGTCCATCCGCTAAATTGTGGGACATAATATACCATATCATTATGAATAAAGTGTGAACTTTCGCAGCCTTTACGCTCCGTTCACACTTTCCCGCCAAGTCCCGGCCCCCCATTCCTGCGGGACACAGCAAAGCCCCGCTTCGCTACACAGCGAAACGGGGCTTTTCCCATAATTTGGAAGTTTTCTTCCTTTCGGCGGCCGGTTCAGATGCCTCCGTGCGGCGGGGCAAATTCCCCTGTCAGGGCGTGTCCATTCTGCCGGAAATATACGTCCACCGAGTCGTCCGGTTCGTGTCCGGTGGACGTCCACCGGACTGTCCGGCAGCCGTCCCACAGGTATCCCGTCCGGATCCGGCAGATATCCAGCCAGTGTCCGGCCATCGTCCGGCTGGTATCCCATCGGGATCGGTCAAGTATCCCGCCGGTGTCCGGCAGAATCATCGACCGGTATCCGGTTTTAGGATAGCGCCCGGTCAGGTGTTGAGGAACGGATCATCCAGACGGCCCAGACGGCGGAGCATGGTTTTCTTCACCGCCTTGAAAATATTCTCATATCCGGTGCAGCGGCACAGGTGGCCCGACAGCAGCTTGCGGAGCTGGTCATCGGTATAGTATACCCCACGATCCAGAATCTCCACCGCCGTCATAATAAATCCGGGAATACAGAAGCCGCACTGGATGCTGGTCTCCTCCATGAAGGCCTGCTGAATGTCGGATAGCTCGCCGTTGGGACCCATGAGACCCTCCAGCGTGGTGATATGCTTGCCCTCGGCCCACACCGCCAGATACAGGCAGGAGTTATAGCACTCTCCGTCGATGAGGACGTTGCAGGCGCCGCACTCCCCCACCTCGCAGCCCTTTTTCACGGAGGTCATGGAGAAGTCGTTGCGGAGCATATCCGTCAGAGAGGCCCGGACGTCCACCATCCGCTCCACCTCCTTGCCGTTGAGGAAGAAGGTCACCAGCTGATACTGATTCTTTGCCATTACAGCTCACCTCCCGCCAGCTTCACAGACTCCATGAGACACCGCTTGGCGCTCTCCACGGCGATGTGAGAGCGGAAGGCCTTGCTGGCCCGCCACGAGTCACGGGGATGGATGTCCTCCAGCACCGCTTTTCCGAAGCCCTCGATGTTCTCCAGCGTCACGGGCTTGCCGTTGATGAACTCCTCGGCATGGGGCGCACGCATGGGGACGGGGCCTGCCACGCCGAAGGCGATCCGCACCCGGTCGAAGGTCATTTTATCCTCGCTGAGCCGGGCGTTAACGGAGGTTCCCAGCGTGGCGATATCCATGGCGTTGCGCATGGCGTACTTGATGTAGTGGCCGAAGGTGCGGTCGTAGGATGCCTTGGGGATCAGGATGGCGGTCTGAATTTCGCCCTCCTCCACCCGCAGATCCACGGTGCCGGCCTTCAGGTAGAAGTCCTTAATGGGTACCCGACGGACGCCGTTTTTGCCGGTGATCTCCACCATGGCCTCCCATGCGTGGAGGGTGGAGGCGGAGTCGGCGGAGGTAACGCCGTTGCAGGTGTTGCCGCCGATGGTACCGGCATTGCGGATCTGAGGGCCGCCCACCATATCCACCGCCTCGCCCAGCACGTTGATATACTGCTGGATCAGGGGATCGGCGGTGATATGGCTGAAGGTGGTGAGGCTGCCGATGCGGAGGTTCTCCTCCTCATCCAGCGTCACGCCTCGCATTTCATGGCAGCCCTGAATACTGATGAGGGCCTTTCCGGCCCGCTTGCCCTCCCGCATCTGCACCAGCACGTCGGTGCCGCCGGCGATGATCTGGGCCTCGGGATGCTCCAGCCGCAGGCGGATGGCGTCCTGTACGCTTTCCGCCTGATAGAGCGCTGACATATCATACATTGCGGTATTTCCTCCTTAGTCCCGGATCAGGCCCTCTTCCGTGAAGCGCTGGAAGAGGACGTGGGGGGTGATGGGGTCCTGATCGATGGCCACGCCGGTGGCGTTGTAGATGGCGTTGCGGATGGCGGGCGCACCGGAGCAGGCCGGGGGCTCGCCCAAGGCCTTGGTGCCGAAGGCACTGGTGGGCTCGGCGTTCTCCACGAACTGCGCCTCCAGATGGGGGTGGTCCATGATGGTGGAGAGCTTGTAGTCCAGCAGATTGTTATTCAGGGGCCGGCCGGTCTTTTCGTCGAACAGCAGCTGCTCTGACAGACCGTAGCCAATGGCCATGGACATACCGCCGTGGACCTGCGCCTCTGCCAGCGCCGGGTTCACCAGCTTGCCGCAGTCGTGGACATTGATGATCTCCTGAAGCGTCACCTTGCACATGGGGATGTCCACCTCCACCACGGCAAAGGTGCAGCCGAAGGAATAGGCGTTGTTGCGGATGGTATAAGTACTCTCGGCGGTGATGTGCTGGGAGTCGGCGGGGTCATACTGGGCGTGCATAGCCAGCTCCGACAGGCTCATGAGCACCTTGCCGTCGGTGTTGCGGACGATATTGCCGTCCACGATATCCATGTTGTACACCGCCTGACGGGTGAGCTTGGTGGCATAATCCAGAATCTTCTCCTTCAGCATCAGGCCCGTCTGGCGGATGGAGAAGCCCGCCACATACGTCTGGCGGGAGGCATAAGCACCCAAGCCCGTAGGCGTGATGTCGGTATCCTGACAGGACACCACATGGACCTTACGGTAATCGCCCAGACCCACCACGTCGGAGGTCATTTGGGCATAAGCGGTATCGGCGCCCTGTCCGATCTCCGTCTCGCCGCACTGCATGGTGACGCTGCCGTCCAGATTCAGCAGCATCCGGTTGGAGGACGTCTCCAACGAGATGGGGTAGACGGCGGTGTTATACCAGAAGGTGGCCACGCCGATGCCGTGGCGGATGGGGCCGGTCTCCTTGGCGAACTCCGCCTTTTTGCGGTCGTAGTCGATGTACTTCTTACCAACCTCCAGACACTGGCGGAAGGAATCCTCATAGTTGACGTTGTGGGAGAAGCCGTCCTCGAAGCCCTTGGGCATGAGGTTCTGCATCCGGAAGGCCAGCGGGTCCATACCCACGGCCTTGGCGCACTCGTCCACGTTGGACTCGTCGGCAAAGGAAGCCTGAGGCATTCCGTAGCCACGCATGGCTCCGGCGGCGGGGCGGTTGGTGAACACCGTCCACGCATCGCACTCCATGTTGTCACAGGGATAGTGCTGGGAGAAGGAACCCATGGCCTTGGCCACGATGCTGTGGCCGTGGGAGGCATAGGATCCCTGATTGGAGTAGAGCTCCACCTTCCGGGCGGCGAAGGTGCCGTCCTTGCGGAGCCACGAGACGATGTGGAAGCGGATGGCGTGGCGCACACGGTTGGAGACGAAGGTCTCCTCACGGGAGCAATCCACCCGGACGCAGCGACCGTGGACCTGCGTGGAGCACCAGGCGCACAGGGGTTCATAGAGGGCATCCTGCTTATTGCCGAAGCCTCCGCCGATATAGGGCTTCACCACCCGGATATCGCTCCACGGGCGGCCCAGCGCCTGCCCCACCACACGGCGGATGATATGGGGGATCTGTGTGGAGGACACCACCGTGATGCGGCCGTTCTCCTCGTAGGCGAAGCAGCCGTGGTTTTCGATGTGGCAATGCTGCACCGTGGGCGTCTCGTACCAGCCCTCCACCTTAATGAGGCCCGGTTCCTGAATGGCAGCCTGATAGTTGCCCTTCTTCATATCGGTGTGCTTGAGGATGTTGTTGGGGTAGGCCTCGTGGAGCTGGGGAGCACCGGGCTCCATGGCCTTTTGCACATCCAGCACGAAGGGCAGCTCCTCGTATTCCACCTGCAGCGCCCGGACGCCCTGCATGGCGGCCACCTCGTTTTCTGCGATGACCACCGCCACGTCGTCGCCATAGTAGCGGACGTGCCGGTTCAGCAGGTGGCGGTCCGCCACGTCCTGATGGCCGGGGTCCATGGACCAGGGGTGGCCCGCCGTGGGGAACGGGTGCTCCGGCACGTCGAAACAGGTCAGCACCTTCACCACGCCGGGGATCTGCTCCGCCGCCGAGGTGTCCACCGACTTGACGAAGCCGTGGGCGATGGTGGCGTGCTTGATGCGGACATACAGTGCATCACGGGGCATGAGGTCCTCGTAGTATTTGGTGCGGCCGGTGGCCTTGTCAAAGGCGTCTACCCGCACCTCGGCTTTTCCTACTTCAGCCATGTAGTGTTCCTCCTTATGTCAGCGTCGCTGCGATAGCCGGAGTTACCGGCAAAAGTACCTATAAATTTAAGATATCATAGCACAAAATTCGTCATTTGCATAGTCCTTTTCGTAATACTAATTATAGGATAACGGTGGTTGACTGGAATGGGCATTTCCGGGTATACTGTAAGAAAATGACGGGACAAAGGAGGGAGCGGCATGGCACAGCTGCGGATCGGATGCGTGGTGATGGCGGCGGGAAATGCCCGGCGCTTCGGGGAGAACAAGCTGGCGGTGCAGGTACAGGGCAAGGCGCTGTTCCACCGGGCGCTGGAGGCCGTACCGGCGGAGCGGTTCATCCGGACGGTGGTGGTGAGTCAATACCCGGAGGTGCTGGAGTTGGCCCACCGCATGGGCTTCGTGCCGGTACCCAACCGGCATCCGGACTGGGGCATCAGCCACACCATCTCGCTGGGGCTGGGAAAGCTGCCGGAGATGGATGCGGCGCTGTTTCAGGTGGCGGATCAGCCCCTGCTGCGCCGGGAGAGCGTGGGGATGCTGGTGGACTTTTACCGGGAGCACCCGGAGCACATCGCTGCGCTGGGTCACGACGGTGTCCGGGGGAACCCCTGCCTGTTCCCGGCACGGCTGTTCCCGGAGCTGCTGGCTCTGCAGGGGGATCACGGCGGCAATCAGGTGATCCGCCGCCATGAGGAAGACCTCCTCTTATGGGAGGTTCCGGCTCCGGAGCTGACGGATGTGGATACGCCTCAGGTGCTGGCGCAGCTGCGGCGGGATATGGCGGAGGAGTGAGGGGCCTCCGCCATATCGATCGTCGCTTTGAAAAAGGCACGGGGCTGCAATGCAGCCC
>OGXQ01002462.1_pt1 | contig 12474 bp, 8 predicted proteins | sample 1576291 | NCBI WGS metagenome assembly OGXQ01 (sample SAMEA3541575, study PRJEB24748) | human gut metagenome | biome: human gut; feature: human-associated habitat; material: faeces | place: China | collected 2012 | reverse complement strand
TATCATCCGTCAAAAGCAAACGAAATACATCCTCATTTGGATTTTGATTTACTTGGAGCACAGATACAGGCGGCACACGAGATAGGCGTTAAAACTCCGATATATTTGTCAGCAGGTCTTGACGAAAAAATAACACACAGACATCCTGAATGGCTTGTAAGAAATCTTGATGAGTCTACTACTTGGGCAAAAGATTTTACAGAACCGGGATACCATAAAATGTGTATGTCATCTCCGTATTTGGATTACCTTGTAAAACAAATTGAAGAAGTTTGCAAGAACTATGACGCAGACGGAATATTTCTTGATATAGCAGGTGTTCAGCCGTGTTATTGTCAAAACTGCATTGCGGAACGAGAAGAATTGGGGCTAAATCCGTATGATGAAAATGATGTGCTAAAACACGCAGAAATGGTATATAAACGCTATGCAGAAAAAACGCGTGAGGCAGTTGATAAGTATAAACCGAATTTACCGCTCTTTCATAATGGTGGACATATAAGACAAGGCAGACGTGACCTTGTGAATTACAACACGCATTTGGAACTTGAAAGCTTGCCGACAGGCGGTTGGGGATATGACCATTTTCCTTTTTCGGCAAGATATTGTCAGGGACTCGGAGTCGATTATCTTGGTATGACAGGGAAATTCCACGGCTCATGGGGCGAATTTGGCGGTTTTAAACATCCTAATGCACTTAGGTTTGAAGTGGCACTTGCCGCCGCAAACGGTGCAAAATGTTCCGTAGGAGATCAACTTTCACCGAGCGGTGAAATGGATATGGTAACATACGACTTGATAGGCTCTGCATATTCAGAATTGGAAGAAAAAGAAGAATGGCTTGATAATGTTGAATCAGTAGCAGATATTGCAATAATCAGTCCTGAGGCATATGTCGGTGATTTGAGTACAGGGCAAATGACAAAAGTCGATGATTCGGGAAGCGGTGTATGCCGGATTATGCTTGAGGGCAAATATTTATTTGACGTTATTGACTTTGAGTCGGATTTAAATAAATACAAAGTTATAATTTTGCCTGATGTTATCCGCGCTGATACTGATTTTGCAAAACGTTTAAGAGAATTTTGTGATTGCGGAGGAAAAGTTCTTGCAACAGGTAAATCTGCACTGTATGAAAACAGCAATGAATTTTGCCTTAATCTTGGTGCTGAATGGATAAAAGAAAATCCGTATAAACCGGATTATTTCAGACCTTTAGAAAAAATAAAAGATATGGGTGATACCGGATATATAATGTACGGCAACGGTGAAAAAATTCGTTGTATCGGTAACGAACTCGGAATAAGAGAAAATCCTTATTTTAACCGTACAAGAGCACATTTCTGCTCACATCAGCATACTCCAAACAGCTGTGAATACGGCGGTGCGGGAATGACAGAGGGTAAAGACGGAATATATATTGCGTGGAATATATTTGCCGATTATGCTCAAAGCGGCAAATTGCATTTGAAACAAATGGCAATATTCGCTCTTGACAGATTACTTGACAGCGCAAAGACTTTAAAAACAAATCTTCCTGCACAAGGAATAGTAACTTTGATGAAACAGAGTGACAGATTAATATGTCATTTGCTATATGCAAGTCCCGTAAAACGAGGAAACGGTATAGAAGTAATCGAGGATATAGTGCCGATATACAACGTTGAATTAGCTATCAAAACTGATAAGAAAATAAACAAAGTATATCTTGCACCTCAAAAGGAAGATATAGATTTTACTTATGAAAATGGCTATATATCAGTAAAATTAGATAAGATAGAGTGTCATCAGATGGTTGTGTTTGAATGAGGGGAAACAAAATGAAAGTGTTAGCTATAGGAAACAGTTTTTCAAACGACGCAATGCGTTATTTACACGGAATTGCAAAAGCGGACGGTGTGGATATGAAAACGGTTAATTTGTTCATAGGCGGTTGTCCGCTTTCAAGACATTATGCAAATATACATAATGACGCGGCGGATTATGATTTTGAATTTAACGGTGTGAGAACAGGCATAAAAGTGTCAATAAAACAAGCTCTTCAAAGCGATATTTGGGACGTTGTAACATTGCAACAAGCCAGTTCGCTTAGCGTTGATTATAATACATATCAGCCGTATCTGAATACGATTGCCGATTATGTACATATTCACGCACCGAAAGCAAAAATTATGATACATCAAACTTGGGCATATGAGCAAAACAGCAAAAGACTTAATGAAGAAATGAAATACAAAGATCAAATTGAAATGTTTGCAGATTTAAAATCAGCATATGAACAAGCCGCAAAGGACATCGGAAATGTAGAAATTATCCCAAGCGGTGAAACTTTTCAGAACCTTATAAAATCGGGTATAGAGAAAATCCATCGTGATACATTTCATTCTTCTTTAGGCGTAGGAAGACTGGCTTTGGGATATATATGGTACGAGATGTTGACAGGCAAAAGTTGTATTGGAAATACTTTTAATGAATTTGATGAAAGTGTCAGTTGCAGTGAAATGACTATTGCACAACATTGTGCAAATGAGACTGCAAAAATGTATAGAAAGGTAGACAAAAATGTATAAATTTAATGACAGGGAAATAACATTTGACAAATATAATACACCTACACCATGGATGAATTACCTTTCAAACGGTACGTTTCATACAATGATTTCACAAGCCGGCGGAGGTGTTGCTTTTTATAAATCTCCTCAAATATGGAGAATTAATCATTATCGTTTCTTCCATTTACCAACAGACAGAAGCGGATTTTATACATATATCAAGGATAATGACGATATTTGGTGTCCGACAAACGAACCGTGCAAGTCAAAGCCTGATAAGTGGAGTTCCACACACGGTATGGGATATACAAGATTTGAGGCTGAAAAGAGTGGACTTGAAATAACAAGTACATATTTTGTCGGTGAATATGAAAATGCACTTATATGGAATTTAAAGATAAAATCAAATTCTGACCGCAAAATCACTGTTTTTCCGTATGTTGAACTGGGTATGATGGAATTTATGCGTGAATTACAATGGCAGTGCTATAACAAACATCAATTAACTGCTTACAATATGGATGATATTTTAGTTTATAAATACGGTGTTGAGGACCAACCGAAACCTGACCAAACACCTTTGGTATATTTTGCAACAGATGTACCGACAACTGCATTTGACTGTGACAGAGATGAATTTGTAGGCTCGTACAGAAGTGAAGAAAATCCGCAGAATGTTGAAAAAGGAAAATGCACAAATTCTACTCTTTACGGCGGTGATCCGTGTTTTGCATTGCAAATAGATTTAGATTTGAAAGCAGGAGAAGAAAAAGAAGTAAATATTTTTCTCGGAACAGCTATGACGGAGGATGCAGTAAAAGCAAGTGTACATCATTGCAGAGAAAAGAATTTCGTTGATAATTCTTATAAAAAGTTGTGTGAATCGTGGGATAACTATTTGAGTAAATTCCAGTGTGAACTACCGGATAAAGATACTCAACTTATGATTAATGTATGGAATCCTTATCAAGCCGAACGAAATTTTCAATTTTCAAGAAATATAAGCTATTACGCAACAGGCACATTTAGAGGCGTCGGAGTAAGAGATACTGCACAAGATATTTTGGCAATGATTCCGTTTAACTTACGCAGAGCAAAGAATAAACTTAATTTACTGTTTACACAACAATATAGGGACGGACATTGCAATCATTATTGTTTCCCGATAGAGGGATGGGAACCTGTTAAAAGAATACACAGCGATAATCATTTATGGCTTGTAATGACGTGCTATCATATTATTATGGAAGAGGGAACGCTTGATTATCTTGATGAAGTAGTAGATTTTTATGACGGCGGCAGTGCTACCGTATGGGAACATATTAAAAAATCTATTGACTTTTGTATGAATAATCTCGGTGAAAACGGTTTCCCGCTTATGCTTGCATCTGATTGGAACGATATGCTTTATAAAGTATGCCGTGAGGGAAAAGGCGAAAGTATATGGACAGGTATGCAGTTCGGTACTGTTCTTAGAATGATTGCGGAATTAGCTGAACTTAAAGGTGAAGATAAGCAGAAGTATCTTGATATATATGAATCACAAAAGAAACTTGTAAATGAGAAAGCATGGGACGGAAAATGGTATATTCGTTGTATCACAGATGACGGACGGTATATCGGAAGTGAAAAAGAGCCACAGGCAAAAATATGGCTTAATTCACAAAGCTGGTCTGTTATAAGCGGTATGGGTGAAAACGGACAAACCGCAATGGACAGTGTAAATGAATATCTTGATACGGATTTAGGTATTAAAAAAATTCATCCGTCAATGAAGGACTATCCGTCAAAAGAAGACCCATTAACTTATTACAATAAAGGTTGCGGCGAAAACGGAAGTGTATTCTGTCACGCAAATACATGGGCAATCATAGCGGAATGTATGTTAAAAAGACCTGAAAGAGCTTATAAATATTATCATCAGTTATTGCCTATGGTGGCACAGAAAAAAGCCGGAGAGTGGCGATATAAGGCAGAACCTTACGTTTATGCGTCAAATATTTTCGGACCTGAAAGTGATAAATTCGGTTTGGCGAATGTATCATGGCTTACGGGAACTGCGGCATGGATGTATATTGCGGTTACACAATATATGCTTGGAATAAGGGCAAAGTGGTACGGACTTGAAATTGACCCATGTTTGCCGAAAGAACTTCTTCCGGCGAAAGTCACAAGAGTTTTCAGAGGAAAAAAATATAATATTACAATAACAAAGAACGAAAAAATCTTTATAAAAGACGATGACAAAAACGTGAACGTAGTTATTTGACACACAAAACAGGAGGACACTATGAATTTTGAATATATGAAAAACTTTATGAATAGTCTGACGGAATGGATTATTCCGGGTAACAGTGTCGTTATTTATAAAGACGGGAAGAAAGTATTTGAATACAGTTCGGGATATTCTGACCTTGAGAAAAAAATAAAAAAGACAGGTAAGGAACAGTTATATATTTATTCGTGTTCAAAGGTGGCAACGGTAACGGCGGCACTTCAGCTGTATGAACAGGGAAAGTTTTTGTTGTCTGATCCGTTATATGAATATCTTCCTGAATTTAAAAAAATGTATGTAAAAGACGGTGACAGAATAAAAGCGGCAGAAAATCCGATAACAATTCGAGATTTGTTTACTATGACGGCCGGTTTGTCATATGCTACAAACACACCTGCATTTGAAAAAGCAAGAAAGCTAACCGACGGTAAAATGGATACAAGAACAGTCATCAAATGTCTTGCGGAAGAACCGCTTTTATTTGAACCGGGTGCAAGATGGAATTACAGCCTTTGTCACGATGTTTTAGCGGTATTGGCAGAAGTAGTTTCGGGAATGAGATTTTCGGAATATATGAAAAAACATATATTTGAGCCGTTGGATATGAATAATTCATATTACCATACACCGAACGATGTTATAATATCTCCGCAATATATATATGAAATACAAGATACGAAGAACATTGTAGAACTTCAGCAAAAAGAACATACAAGCGGAGTTGTCAAAAGAGCATACGGCAATGAACTTGTATTCGGTGAGAATTATGACAGTGGAGGTGCAGGAATAATAACGACTGTCGATGATTATGCCAAGTTTGCGGCGACTTTGGCAAATAGCGGAACAGGACTTAATAATAATCGTATACTTAGCAGTGCCACAGTAAAACTGATGAAAACAAATCAATTAAATGAGGCACAGCGTAAAACTATGAATTGGCGACGTCTTAGAGGTTACGGTTACGGATTAGGTGTAAGAACGCTTATAGATAAAGCCGAAAGCGGTTCAAACAGTTCAATCGGTGAAATCGGTTGGGGAGGTGCGGCAGGTGCAACAATAATTGCCGATACAGAAGAAAAAGTTGCACTTTTCTATGCACACCATATGTTAAACCCACAAGAAGAATATTATCAGCCAAGGCTGAGAAATGTATTATATTCATGCTTATAATTAATTAAAAACAGAAAGGAAGTAATAAAAATGAAACCAAGAATAGGAATAAGACCGACAATAGACGGTCGTTGTGGCGGCGTCAGAGAAAGCCTTGAAGAAAAAACAATGGCTATGGCAAATGCCGCAAAGGAACTTATTGAAAGTAATGTGCATTATCAAGACGGAACACCTGTTGAATGTGTAATTTCACCTTGTACAATAGGTTCAGGTGCTGAGGCGGCTAAATGCAACGATTATTTTTCAACACAAAATGTATGTGCAACATTGGCTGTAACACCATGCTGGTGCTATGGCTCAGAAACAATGGACCTAAACTCGGATACAGTAAAAGCTGTATGGGGCTTTAACGGAACGGAACGTCCCGGTGCGGTTTATCTTGCCGCAGTAATGGCTGCATTTGCACAACGCGGACTTCCTGCATTTTCAATGTACGGACACGATGTGCAGGACATTGATGATAACACAGTTCCTGAAGATGTTGCCGAAAAAATGATTCGTTGGGCGAAAGGTGCTGTTGCGGTCGGTCAAATGAAGAACAAAGCCTATGTGAACCTTGGCAGTGTCGCAATGGGTATTGCAGGTTCATATTGTGATATGTCATTTATGCAAAAGTATCTTGGTATACGAGCTGAATTTGTTGATTTGACAGAAATATTGAGAAGAATTACTCTTGGTATATATGATAAAGATGAGTATGAAAAAGCATATAAATGGATAAAAGAAAACTGCAAAGAAGGCTTTGATAAAAATGCAGGTAAAAACTTGCCTGACATTATTACAAAATCGAAAGTTGTTCCGGCAGATAAGGATTGGGAATTCATCACTAAGTTTACGTTAATCGTAAATGATATTCTTTACGGAAATCCAAAACTTGCCGAACTTGGTTGGCATGAAGAAGCACTTGGAAAGAATGCAATAGTAGGCGGTTTCCAAGGTCAAAGACACTGGACAGATTGGCTGCCTAACGCTGATTTTACAGAGGCAATTATGGCATCGTCATTCAACTGGAACGGTAAAAAAATGCCTACTCCGTTTGCAACCGAAAATGATACATTAAATGGTATTTCGATGCTTTTGGCAACACTTGTTACAGGTAAAGCACCTGCATTCCACGATGTTCGTACATATTGGTCACCCGACGCCGTAAAACGTGTAACAGGTAAAGAACTTACAGGTAAAGCCGCTAACGGCATTATTCACCTCATTAATTCCGGTGCAACGGCACTTGATTGTACAGGTGCGGCAAAAGACGAGAACGGCAACGGTACACAAAAAGAATGGTGGAATATGACTGATGAGGATATTCAAAATTGTATTGATGCAACAGATTGGTGCAGAGCAGATTATGAATATTTCAGAGGCGGCGGTTTTTCAAGCCACTTCAGAACAAAAGCAGAAATGCCTGTAACAATGCTCAGAGTGAATATCGTTGAAGGTATTGGACCTGTCATTCAGATAGCAGAAGGATATACTTGCAATCTTGATGATGATATTCATGATAAACTTGATAAACGTACAGACCCTACATGGCCGACAACATGGTTTGCTCCGATTCTTACAGGTAAGGGTGCATTTACTGATGTATACAGTGTAATGGCTAATTGGGGTGCTAATCACGGTGTGACAATCGGCGGACACGTTGGTGCTGATTTGATAACACTTTGCTCAATGCTGAGAATTCCTGTAACAATGCATAATGTAGCTGATGAAAAGGTATATCGTCCGCACGTATGGTCGTCTTTCGGTACAGAAGATTCTCAAGCGGCAGATTATGCGGCTTGCAAAAACTACGGACACGGACGGCACGCTGTTCGCGGTGGACATCCGCTGCCCGCACCGCGGCTGCGAGCTGACGTGGAACGACGACGAGAAATCGTGGGATTGCCCCTGCCACGGCTCGCGTTTCGACTATACGGGCCGCCGGCTCAGCGAGCCGGCCAAGGCCGCGCTCAAGCTCTGCAAGGACTTCCCGCAGGAGATATGAAAAAGCGAGCCGTACGGCTCGCTTTTTTACCGGTATTTTCTTATTCCGCCGCCTGCCAATGCTTGAGCGTCGGCAGGAGCCCCGCCATGTACGCGCGCACCTGCCCGGCAGGCCATTGCTCGCTCGCCATGTGCTCCGCGCAGAAGTCGATGAGCTTGTCCATGCTCGTATAGGCAAATTTGCCGTTGGCATAACACCACTTGCAGTAGTCCTCGTTGATGGCTCCGTCCGGCTCACGGCTGAGCGACGCCTCCTCGAGCGGCATCCCGCAGCACTGGCAGATCAGCTGCCGCGGCGAGCCCAAAAGCGTGTTGATCGACACGTCGAAGAGCCTTGAGAGCAGCTTGAGCGTCTCCGTGTTCGGCACCGTCTCGCCGTTTTCCCAGCGCGAGACCGCCTGCCGCGTCACAAACAGCTTCTCGGCAAGCTCATCCTGTGACATACCCTTTCCCGTGCGCAGCTCGTAGATCACATTTTTGGTTTCCATGCGCGATCACCTCCATGTCGGACAGCATACCCTCTTTCCGTCGGAAATGCAAGCAACGCGCGGTTGCCCCCTTACGCCTCGACCGCCTCCGGCATCTCCGCACGCTCCTCCGCGCCGTTCTCCGTCAGCTCGGGGTGCTTGAGGTATCGGCGAAGCGTCTGCCAGAAGAGCGCGTACTCGTGGCCCGTGCAGATGCGCTCGTCCATCACGATGCCGAGCGGCATGATCTTCTTGTTGTATTCGCCGGTGAGGAAGTTGGGGACGGGCTTGCCCATGCAGACGAACACGCCCGTCGTGCCGAACTCGTAGCAGTGGTGGTAGATGGCCTCCGTGTTGATGCTGGCGAGGTTGGTGATGAAGAGGCTCGTATGGAATGGGCTGAGGTCAATGACGAAGCGCGGCAGCAGGCCCAGGCGGTCGAGGAGCTTGACGAGGCCGACCAAGAGCGTCGGCAGCACCGGCAGCGAGAACATGAAGTTCGCAAAGCGGTCGGTGTTGTTGTTATGCTCCTTTTTCTGGTTGAGCGCGACCGCGTCCTCGATCTTGCGGTTGATGGAAATGACGTCGTCCCCGTCCTCAAAGAAGATCTTCACGCTCGTCTCGTCGGGCGTGCCGTCGGCGCGCGTTTTGAGAATGACGAAGCTGACGCAGAAATGGTTGCGCTGGTATATCTTCGAGTTCATGATGAAGCGGTTGATCTTCGGGTTCTGCTGATACGCCTTGAAGTAGGCGGCGAGGATCAGCGCCATGTAGGAGATGCGCACGCCCTCCCGCCGCTTGCTCTGGATGTAGCGGCGCATCGGCTCCATCTCGGCGTACTCGGTGATGTAGTCGTGCGCGTCATAGCGGCGCGGCATGATATAGGGAAGCGCCGAAACAATGGCGCTGGCATTCTTGACTCTGGTTCCGTCCGGACGCATGGCAATACCTTCTTTCACGGTTCTTCCCGAATATTTTATACGTTCTTAACGCAATATGCAATGTTTTTCTTTTTACGACTTTCTTACATCTTTTTTAAGACCGCCGCCCCGCTTTGCTTTTTCAAGCCGAAGCGCAAAAATCTTACTTTTTGTTTAGTTGACAAAAAATCATTCAGGTCATTTCTTTTTTTCTATTGATTATCCAAATAAGCTGTACTATACTGTACTTGTCAAATCAGGCAAAAACCGTCATTTTACCTTAAAATAACAACGATCAGGAGGAAACAACAATGAAGTACAATCGCACCTACAACTTCTCCGCCGGTCCCGCCATGATGCCCGAGCCCGTGCTGGAGGAGATCCGTGACGAGATGATGAACTACCGCGGCAGCGGCATGTGCGTCATGGAGATGTCCCACCGCTCCAAGGTCTTCCAGCAGATCATCGACGAGGCCGACGCCGACCTGCGCGACCTGATGGGGATCCCCGACAACTATAAGGTCCTCTTCATTCAGGGCGGCGCCACCCTCCAGTTCGCGGCGGTTCCCTGGAACCTGATGAAGAACGGCAAGGCCGTCTACATCGACACCGGCGCATGGTCCAGCAAGGCCATCAAGGAAGCCAAGAAGTACGGCGAGGTCATCGTTGCCGCTTCCTCCAAGGATAAGAACTACAGCTACATTCCCGACTGCTCCGATCTCGACATTCCCGACGACGCCGACTACGTCTACATCTGCGAGAACGAGACCATCCACGGTGTGACCTGGCAGAAGCTGCCCAACACCAAGGGCCACATCCTCGTCTCCGACCAGAGCTCCATGTTCCTCTCCCAGCCCTGCAACGTCAGCGACTACGACATGATCTACGCGGGCGTGCAGAAGAACGTCGGCCCTGCCGGCATGGTCATCGTCATCATCCGCGAGGACCTCATCCGCGAAGACCTCGATCCCAAGATGCCGATCTATATGCGCTATGACACCCACGCCAAGAACGGCTCCATGTACAATACCCCCAACTGCTGGGCGATCTACTGCTGCGGCAAGGTCTTCAAGTATCTCAAGAGCATCGGCGGTCTCGAGGAGATGCACAAGCGCAACATCGCCAAGGCCAAGGTCATCTATGACTTCCTGGATTCCTCCAAGATGTTCCACGGCACGGTCGAGCCGGAGTTCCGCTCTCTCATGAACATCCCCTTCGTCACCGACTCCGCCGAGCTGGATGCCGAAGTCGTCGCCGCCACCAAGGCTGCGGGCTACGATAACCTCAAGGGCCACAAGTCCGTCGGCGGTCTGCGCGCGAGCGTTTACAACGCCATGCCCATTGAGGGCGCTCAGGCGCTGGTCGACTTCCTCAAGAAGTTCGAGGCCGAGCACAAGTAAAACCATTTTAAAAAATTTACAAGGAGAAAGTTATCATGCGTATTCTTGTTACTGACGGTATGGATAAGACCGCGATGGCCGAGCTGAAGGCTCAGGGTCACGAGGTCGTCGAGCAGTTCTACGAGCCCGCCGAGCTGGGCAAGGCCCTGCGTGACTTCGATGTGGTCGTCGTCCGCTCCAAGACCAAGGTCCGCGCCGCACAGATCGACGAGGCCAAGGGCAGCCAGCTCAAGCTCATCATCCGCGGCGGCGTGGGCGTTGACAACATCGACGTCGATTATGCCAAGGCCGCCGGCATCGACGTGAAGAACACCCCGCGCGCTTCCTCCGAGTCCGTCGCCGAGCTGGCGATGGCGCACATGTTCTCCTGCGCCCGCTACATCTCCCACGCCGGCTACACCATGCGCAACGGCCAGTGGGAAAAGAAGGCCTACGGCAAGGGCATCGAGCTGTGCGGCAAGACCCTCGGCGTGGTCGGCTTCGGCCGCATCGGCCAGAAGCTCGGCGTGATGGCCAAGGCCATCGGCATGAACGTCATCGCCTTCGATATTTTCCACATCCCCGGCATCGAGGAGCAGTTGGGCATCCCCTACGTTGAGATGGACGAGCTGCTGGCGAAGGCTGACTTCATCTCCGTCCACGCTCCCGCGGTCGACGGCGGCGCGCTCATCAATGCCGAGCGCATCGCCAAGATGAAGGACGGCGTCGTCATCATCAACACCTCCCGCGGCACCAACGTCGACGAGGCCGCCCTGCTCGCCGGTCTGGAGAGCGGCAAGGTCCGCGCCGCCGGTCTGGACGTGTACGCCGACGAGCCCGCCACCAACAAGGCGCTCTACTCTCACCCGATGGTCTCCTGCACGCCGCACATCGGCGCCGCCACCGTCGAGGCTCAGAAGCGCATCGGCGCGGAGATCGTGGACATCATCTCCAAGATGTAAGCTCCTCTCTCAAACCGCAGCAAAGGGAAACCCGCATGGGCTTCCCTTTTGTCATACTCGCGCGCTCTTTTTCATAGACTGCACCAACAACATACTTTGAGGTGTACGCTATGGAAAAAAGTCAGAACTATGTGGAGCTTTGGGGCACAGCCGGCGCGGCTCCCTCCTTTTCGCACGAGAATCACGGCGAGAGCTTCTACCGCTTTCCGCTGCGCGTGGAGCGTCTGTCCGGGCAGAGTGACCTGCCTCTCATCCTCGCCCCCTCCGCTCTGCTGGAGGGCATCGACATTGCAGAGGGCACGCCCCTGCGCGTGACCGGACAGCTCCGCTCGTTCAACAACCGCAGCGGGCACGGCAGCCGTCTGGTCATCTCCACCTTTGCCCAGTCCATCGAGCCGTGCGACGGCGGGCACTTCAACCGCATCCTGCTCTCGGGCGTGCTGTGCAAGCAGCCGACGCTGCGGCGCACGCCGCTGGGGCGCAGCATCTGCGATATGATCCTGGCGGTCAACCGCCGCTACGGGCGCGCGGACTATCTGCCCTGCATCGCGTGGGGAAAGGTCGCCGCCAAGATCGCAGAAATGCAGGTGGGCGACCGCCTGACGCTTGAGGGCCGCGTGCAGAGCCGCACCTACATCAAGCAGACCGACGCGGGCAGCGAGGAGCGCACCGCCTACGAGGTATCGGTGATGCAGCTGCTGGACGACGAGGAAACAGAGCTGATCTGAAAAGCGGGGGACGCGCAGCGTCCCCCGCTTTCTTT
>OGXQ01002443.1_pt1 | contig 12575 bp, 15 predicted proteins | sample 1576291 | NCBI WGS metagenome assembly OGXQ01 (sample SAMEA3541575, study PRJEB24748) | human gut metagenome | biome: human gut; feature: human-associated habitat; material: faeces | place: China | collected 2012 | reverse complement strand
AGGCCATCCGTGACCAGGATATTTACGAAATCGCCGGACGCCTGGGCATTCTATATTGAAATTAAGGACGGTCAGGTTCATGTTGAGCCTTATGAGTATTATGACAGAAATGCAATACTTACCGTTAATGCAACTAATTTTACAAAGCTTATTAACGGCAAGCTTGACCCTGTAATTGCTTTCACAACAGGCAAGCTTAAGGTTGACGGCGACGTTAATGCCGCTTTAGAGCTTATCAAGTTTATTAAATAAAATTAAAAATCGGGACTGTTATGCAGTCCCTTTTTTATTGAAATTATAGTAGGTGATTTTATGTTTAAAGAAATTAAAGCGACGGATATTAAGGAAAATATCGTTGATTTGCTTAAAAATAATTGGGGTCTTGTAACTGCAGGTGACAGCGAAAAATATAATATGATGACTGTTTCTTGGGGTGCTATGGGCGAGCTTTGGGGCAAGGACAGCGTTACTGTTTATATCCGCCCTCAAAGATATACCGAGGAATTTATGAACGCTTTTGACCATTTTACTTTGAGTTTCTTTTCTCTTGATAAAAAACAGGCTGTTCACGGTATTTGCGGCTCAAAAAGCGGCAGAGATATAAATAAAACCGAGGCTTGCGGCCTTACACCTAATTTTGACGAGGCAGCACCATACTTTGAAGAGGCAAAGCTTGTTCTTGTTTGTAAAAAAATGGCTAAGAGTAAGTTTGACCCTAAGGAATTTATTGACGATACTGTTGATGATAAATGGTATCCCGAAAAGGATTTTCATTATATTTATTTTGCAGAGATAGAAAAAGTCTTGATTTCTGAATAAAGATGTAGTATAATACTAACACAAAAGGTAGGGGTTATTCCTTATTTCATAGTGTAGCGTACGGGCCCTGTGCAACGGGATGCTACGAACCTTGTCAGGCGGGGAACCGAGCAGCAATAAGTGGATTATTCTGTGTGCCGCAGACAAGTCTGTGCGTTACATTATGAAATAAGCTGCTTCTGCCTTTTAATTATATTTATTTAATTTTGATTAGCGGGAGTGATGTGTATATGTATCAGGTGTTGTATCGTAAGTACAGACCTAAGGTTTTTGCGGACGTTTACGGTCAAGAGCACGTCACATCTACGCTTAAAAACGAAATTAAAGAGGGCAGAATTGCTCACGCTTATCTTTTTACAGGCTCTCGTGGTACGGGTAAAACAACATGTGCTAAGATTTTGGCTAAGGCAGTCAATTGCGAAAACAGCGTTGACGGCGAGCCGTGCAATGAATGTGAAGTTTGTAAGGGGCTTGATAACGGTACTATTTATGATGTAGTAGAAATTGATGCCGCTTCAAATAACGGTGTTGATAATATCCGTGATTTAAGAGAAGAAGCTAATTACACTCCGAGTAGGGGTAAATACAGAGTTTATATTATTGACGAGGTTCATATGCTTTCAACAGGAGCATTTAACGCTCTTCTTAAAACTCTTGAGGAACCGCCTGCTCACGTAATATTCATTCTTGCCACTACTGAGGTGCATAAGCTTCCCGCAACTATTCTTTCACGTTGCCAAAGGTTTGACTTTAAACGTATTCAGCCCGAAACAATGTCGATAAGGCTTAAACAGGTTGCCGAGCTTGAGGGAATGGAGCTTAGCGATGATGCCGCAATTCTTATTGCCCGTATTGCCGACGGCGCTCTTCGTGACGGTCTTTCAATTCTTGACCAGTGCGCCGGCAGAAGTAAAAAAATTGATTCTGCGCTTGTAAGCGAGGTTGCCGGTTTGGCAGGCAGAGAAGCGCTTTATAAACTTACCGACTGTATTAATAATCAGGACAGCTCATCTGCAATGTCAGTAATTTCAGAGCTTTATCAAAACAGCTATGATATGGAGCGCCTTTGCGTTGAAATGATTAATCATCTTCGTAATTTCCTTATTGTTAAAACCGTTAAGGACAGCCGTGGCTTGATTATTTGCACCGATGATGAATATAATTCTATTGTCTCTTCGGCGGAAAGCTTTACACTCGAAAATGTTATTTATGCGCTTGACCTTTTTCAGGACACCTTGACTAAAATCAAGTCGGGTGCTAATGCAAGGGTTGAGCTTGAAATGTCTTTTGTTAAGCTTTGCGAGCCTAAACTTGATGTTAATATGGATTCGCTTATTGACAGAATATCTAAGCTTGAACGTGCCGTTTCACGTGGGGTTGCAGTTAAGCCTCAGCCTCAGCAAACGGTTGCACCTGTTGAAGCACCTAAGCCTCAGGAAAGTGAAGCTGTGCCAAGTGTTGCACCGTCTGCCGCTAAAGCAGAAGAACAAAAGGCTCAATCACCTGCACCGATTTCTCAGCCTGCTGCCTCAACCGTGGCTCAAAGTGTGCCTAAGCCGGCGTCGGAAGTGTCAAAGCAGGAAGTGCCTAAGCCGGGTGATACCGGTCAATATCTTTTTGAGCAGTGGGACGATTTTATGGACGTTATTCATAAGCAAAACATCGCTTTGTTTGGTGTTCTTGCAGGTTCAAAAGGATATATAAGAGGGGAGTATTTCTTGATTGACAGCCCTAATCCGACTATCATTCAGTTTTTGAAAACCCCGACTTATTCAAAGGCGATTAAGCAGGCGCTTTATGACGTGACGGGTCAAAGTTATAAGCTTGGAATATTTAAAAAGAAAGCAACAGACGCGCCTAAAAGGGATTTGCTTGAGGATTTAATTCATCAGGCAGAGGATAATATTAAAATAAATTTTGAATAAAATATAGGAGAATTAATTATGAAAGCAAGACTTCCTCAAGGAATGGGCGGAGGACCGCAGAATATGCAAAATATGCTCCGTCAGGCTCAAAAAATGCAAGAAAATCTTGAAAACAAAAAAGCAGAGCTTGAAGAAAAAGAATACGTTGTTACTTCAGGCGGCGGTATGGTTGAAATTACCGCTAAGGGTGACCACACAATTAAGGCAATCGGCATTAACCCTGAGGTTGTTGACCCTGAGGACGTAGAAATGCTTGAAGATATGCTTGTAGCCGCTTTCAATGAAGCAATGCGCCAAATTGATGAAGAATCGGAGCGTGAGCTTGAAAAGGTAACGGGCGGTCTCAATATCCCCGGCCTTTAAAGCTAATCTTTTTGTGAAATACAGCGTCATCAATTGCTCGCAGTATATTTATACAGCTTCGCAATTTCTTCCTTGTCTTTCGCAAAAATCTTAAGCTTTTCGACGCCGTAGGGGCGAACATTGTTCGCCTTATTATAAAGAACAAATCAACAGAGGTAATAAAATGAGCTTTGACCTTGCACCGCTTCAAAATTTAATAGACCAATTTGAGCGTATGCAGGGTATCGGGCATAAAACGGCTCAGCGTATGGCTTTTTATGTTCTCGGCCTTTCAGATGAGCAGGCACGTGAATTTGCACAGGCAATCACCGACGCTCATACTAAAATCAAGCAATGCAAAGTTTGTTGCAACCTCGCCGATGATGATTTGTGCCCTATTTGTAAGAGTAAAACACGAGATAAAAGCACAATCTGCGTTGTTCAAGACCCTCGTGACGTTGCCGCAATAGAACGAACCCATGAATATAACGGTACATACCACGTTTTGCACGGCGCTATTTCACCTATGGATAATATAGGTCCTGACCAAATTCGTATTAAAGAGCTTGTTTCAAGGCTTGGAAGCGGAGAGGTTGAAGAGGTCATTATGGCAACTAACCCGACTGTTGAGGGTGAGGCAACTGCAATGTATATCAGCCGTTTGCTTAAGCCTATGGGCATTACCGTCAGCCGCTTGGCGTACGGCGTTCCTGTCGGCGCAGACCTTGAATATGCAGACGAGGTTACGCTTTCACGTGCTCTCGAGGGCAGAAGCCTAATTTAGTTTAAAAGGAGTGATAGACTTGGATAAAAATCAAAAGCAAATAATCGCAAATAATAAAAAAGCCTATCACGACTATTTTGTTTTGGAAACATATGAGGCAGGGATAGAGCTTTTCGGCACGGAAATTAAATCTATCAGAAACGGCAGAGTTAATCTTAAGGATAGCTTTTGCTCGGTTGATGACGGCGAAATGTTTGTTATCGGTATGCATATCTCGCCTTATGAGCAGGGCAACCGTTTTAACCGTGACCCTATGCGAAAAAAAAAGCTTCTTCTTCATAAAAAAGAGATAATGAAGCTTTTCGGCGCAAGCCAGCAGCAGGGGCTTTCAATTATTCCGCTTAGGCTTTATATTTTTAAAGGCAGGGCTAAGCTTGAAATAGGTCTTTGCAAGGGTAAAAAACTTTACGATAAGCGTGCAGTTCAAGCAAAAAAGGACTCTGACCGTGCAATTGAACGTGCAATGAAAGGCAATTACTGATGAAAATCAGGTGTGTTCAGTGCGGCAGGGAATTTGAATTGTCGCAAAATGAAATTGATTTTTATTACTCAAAGGGTCTTGATTTGCCTAAAAGATGCAAGTCTTGCCGTGATAAAAACAGCGGCAAATATATAGTGACGTATAGTGAAAAGCATAATATTAACTTGTTTTTCTTTGTTATATTCTTTGCACTTGCCGTATCTGTTGCTTATTTCGATTTTGCGGCGCATACTTTTACAGGTGTTTGGCCTATAATAATTATGTCAGCCTCAGCTTTGATATCAATTATTTTCTTGTGCTGCGTTAAAACCTATAAGTTCTATGACGTATCGTTTAGCAATAAGTATAAATTCAATTTCTACGATGCCGAAAATTTGATTAATCATTTTTATAAGCATAAGGATGACGTAGGATGCCGTGACGTTGAATCTTATCTTAAAAAGGCTAACTCGGTCATTTTAGATAAAAAATCAATTCATAAAACTATTGCAAACGGCGATACCGTTTATTATAATAAAAAAACCGAGGATTATGTCGTCCTTGCAAGGGCAGGCTATATCCGCAGTTACTATAAGGCTTCGTATAACCATTATTTGAAACAATAATATATGGGGATGAAAGGATTTCGACAGATTTGGTGAGCCTTGGTCAGCGAGTAGAGGAGTTGCACCTCTATAAAAGTAACACTTTAAAATTAACTGACAACAATAGATCAGTAGCTCTCGCTGCGTAATTAGCAGCTTGCGTTCTCCCAAAGAGTGCCACGGCTTTGGACAGAGCGTCGACTTAGTGGCGAACATGAACGGGAGAGCGCCTCGGCTCTCGTCAGGTATTAGAGGATACCGTAGCGTATAGGCTGTTTGTCGCCGATACGTGAGGGGATAACTTAAACGATAAACTACACTCGTAGAACCCTTGGTAAGCCAATTTTGGACGCGGTTTCGATTACCGCCATCTCCACCACGTCGTCACGGACTGCATATCGTTCGTGACGACTTTTTTATTACTTAAAAGAAAAAGTCATCAGCTCACTCATTTCGTCGTTCCTCCTTTCCCCAAAAAGCTTACGCTTTTCGGGGACCCCGATATTTATTTTCTGTTTATATAGATAGTTTTTATTATGCTGTACATAATCATCCTGATAATGGCTGTTTAAGCCTTGGTGACTTAATCAATTTTCTTAAAAGGCGAAATATGTTAGGACTTGAAACTATAGGAAATAATGGTTATAATAGTTCTATAATTATCAAAACTTTTGAAAGCAATGTTGATGAATATAATGAGTTTATTTTAAATGAAATTGATAAGTTTAAAAGTGAATATTATGACCTGAATGTTGAAAAAGATATTAACTTAATAAATAAGTTTTGCAAAATGCTATTAGAAAAAGGTGAAAAATATGGCTTTAAAATCAGATGATTGGTTTGATGATAATTTTAATGTGGAAAAACTATTGAAACAAGCAAAAGAGGTCAGTGAATTAAACAAGCAAATTGATAAAGAAAAATTGAAAGAATTTTTCAAAAAACAAAAAAATTAAAGCACTTTACATTTTTGTAAGGTGATATTTTTATGCCCAAAATCAGTAATCGGAAGTTGACACTTAATTGTGTCGGATTCTTTTTATATTGACCTGTCGGAAGTCGAGAAAAGCCGAAAATTCAAAATTCTGATGGTGAAAGAAACACCGAGAACAAACTGAAAGGAAGATTGATTATGATTAACTTTTGAAAAATAAAACTGTTGATATTGAAAGAAAAATTGTTTATAATGTAATAGCAAAATTAATGAACTTTTATTTGAAAGGGCTTATATGATAACTTCAAAAGAAATTGAGCATAATTACATAGAAATCGGTTATAACAAATGCAATATGAATATTGCAAAATGCTTTATTTTAGCTATTCTTGCGGGTGTGTTTATTGCGTTCGGCGGGCTTAGTTCCTCCGTTGCGTCTTGTATGATTGAAAATTCGTCGCTTGCAAAGCTGATTCAAAGTGTTGTCTTTCCGGCAGGCCTTGCAATGGTTGTCGCAGTCGGCGCTGAGCTTTTCACGGGCGATTGCCTAATCACAATATCAGTGCTTGAAAGAAAAGCAAATGTGCTTAAATTCATCAGAACATTAATAATTGTTTATGTCGGAAATCTCGTTGGAAGCATTCTTGTGGCTTTGATGGCTGTATATGGGCATACATTGTCTGCTTTCGACGGTGCGCTTGCGCAGAATATAGTTGATATTGCGGCTAAAAAATGCGAAATAGGCTTTGGCGATGCAATAATCAGAGGTATTTTGTGTAATGTTTTGGTTTGCTCAGCTGTTTGGATGTCAATGACGACAAAGAGTGCAGCAGGCAAAATTGTCGCTTTGTTTATGCCAATTATGGTCTTTGTAATCAGCGGTTTTGAACATAGCGTCGCAAATATGTTTTATATTCCTGCGGGCATTATGGCACTTAAGGAATACGGCGTAGAAGCTGAGAGTCTTAATTGGTTTAACTTTTTTATCACTAACGAGCTTCCCGTAACTATCGGCAATTTAATCGGCGGAATTTCCTTAAGTGTGGCGCTTTGGTTTACTCAAAGACAAAAAGCAAAAAAATAATATATAATAAAAACACCTTTCGGCACTGCGGCTTGAAAGGCGTTTTGCTTTATGTTTATAAATCAATTTTGTTATTAAGCGTATATTTTTTATGATAATCTTTGCATTGTCTGTTTATACATATATTGACAATCGTATTATTTCCTGCTATTCTTTTAATACTAATAAAAAAGCATTACGAGGTTACGGTTACGAAAAAGTTGTTTGAAAAGCTGAAAAATAAATTTATTAATTTTTGCAAATGGGTGTGGAGCGAGTGCAAGGATTGGCATACACTTGCGCTTTTTGCTATAGTTGTTGTTTTGATGTATGCTCCCGTTTGGCTCGGATATATCCTTTATTTTGTGTTTAAATCAAAATGGGCGATGGGCGTTGCAAGCGCTTATTTGGTATTTTGGGCAGGTCCGTTTACTCCGTATTTTCCGCTTTGCATTGCGATTACATTAAGTTTAAAAAAGCTTATTGAAAAAATTAAGGGCAGGGGGGATAACGATTCTGCGGATAAATAGAAAAATAGTGATGCTTAAAAGACTTTGAGAAAGTAGGCTAAATTTCGCATTTTGCGAGCGGGTGCTGTACGTGGGTACTGCCTCCGAGCAAAAGGCGAAAAGCGCCAAAAGAGGATTGAACATTATGTTCAATCCTCTTTTCTATGAATGTTATTATTTGATTGTGTTTTGATAAGAATATTCCTTTGTCTTATGAATTGTTTGAAATTTTAAAACAAACGGCGTGCTTTAGCCACTTTATCAATGTCTTTTGTTAACAAAATATGATAGAAAGCACTTGACAAGGGTGTTATTATATTCTTGTAAAAATAAAGGAGATGTTAAAAATGGTAAATAAGAAAAAACAAATTCCCGTTACTCTTTTAACAGGTTATCTCGGAGCAGGCAAAACTACTCTTCTTAATCACGTTCTTGCAAACCAAGAGGGATATAAGGTAGCTGTTATTGTTAATGATATCGGTGAAGTTAATATTGACGCTTCTCTTATCGCCAAGGGCGGTAATGTTACTCAAAAGGACGAAAATCTTGTTCCGCTTTCAAACGGCTGTATTTGTTGCACACTTAAGGTTGACCTTATGAAGCAGATTATTCAGCTTGCAACAAGCGGCAGATTTGATTATATTCTTATCGAGGCAAGCGGCATTTGCGAGCCGGGTCCTATTGCAGGCTCAATTTGTATGCTTGACGGAACAGATCCGAGAAGCGAACTTCCTGCAGTTTGTTATCTTGATAATATCGTTACGGTTGTTGACTCTCTTAGAATGGTTGACGAATTTCTTTCGGGTGACGCTCTTCTTAAAGAGGACAAGGACGAGGACGATATCGAAAATCTTCTTGTAGAACAGATTGAATATTGCACAACAATCGTTCTCAATAAGGTTGACCAAATCAGTGACGAGGATAAGGCAAAAGTGCTTAAGGTTATTAAAACCTTACAGCCTGAGGCTAAGATTATTGAAGCAACTTTCGGCGACGTTCCTGTTTCCGATATTCTTTCAACAGAAAGTTTTGATTATGAGAAAATTCTCAATTCACCGGGCTGGCTTAAGGCTATGGAGGGTGAAGAAGAGAACGAAGAGGAAGGCGAGAGCGAGGAATACGGTATCGGCACATTCGTTTACGAGTCGCTTCCTCCGCTTGACCAAAAGAAGTTTGAAAACTTTGTTTTTGCTCACTATCCTAAAGAGGTTATCAGAGCAAAGGGACTTTTTTGGATTGAAAATGACCCTCAAACAGCTTATATTTTCGAACAAAGCGGTAAGCAGAAAACCGCAACAGATGACGGTAAATGGATTGCTTGTATGCCAAAGCATCAGCAAGAGCAAATCCTTGCAATGAATCCTGATATCGCTGCCGCTTGGGACGAAAAGTACGGTGACAGGGTTAACAAAATTGTATTTATCGGTCAAAATATGGATAAAGAGGCTATCACAAAGGCGCTTGATGCCTGCAAGGCTGAATAAGGATAAAAAAGTAACAGGACTGCGATTGTTTTTTCGCAGTCCTGTTTTTATGCGGATTTTTAATCGGGGTCCCCGAAAAGCGTTAGCTTTTTGGGGAAAAGGAGAAAGGAATGGAGTGTTTATTATGAATTTTGCAAAAATTCATTCAAACACGGAATTTCTTTCGACGACGTCGTCGCAAACTGCGTATCACTCAAAATAACTTTTGTTTATTATTTTGGCAAAAGTTATTTATCATTCACTACGTTGCTCCTCCTTTCAAAATCTGCCGTACGGTAGTGCGTCAGATTTTGGAATACCGTAGGGGCGAACACTGTTCGCCCGTTTAAATATCATAATGAAAAAAGCAGACTCGAATGAGTCTGCTTTATCTTTATCAGAAAATTAAGCGTTTACCTTTTTTGCAAGGTTGCTCTTCTTTCTTGCTGCACAGTTCTTGTGGATAAGGTTGTTAGCGGCAGCCTTGTCAATCTTCTTAACTGCGTCTTTAACAAGTACATCCTTATCGGCAGCGTTTGTTTCGATAGCAACGTTAGCCTTTTTGATAGCTGTCTTAAGTGCTGAATTAGCAGCCTTGTTAGCAGCAGCCTTCTTAGCGTTTACCTTTACTCTCTTCTTTGCTGACTTAATGTTTGGCATATTTTTCACTCCTTTTAAAACGTGATGTGTATATACGGGAATACTATTCCCTTGTGTTCTAATGCTTAAACATATTATCACAAACTTTTTGAAATTGCAAGTATTTTTTTATTTTTGGGCATACTTTTAATAAAAAACTTTGATTTTAGGTGGTTTTTATGGAAAATTATACCGATTTGGCTGTTGAATCGTATGAAAACGGCGGAAAAACCGTTTTGGATGGAGTAAAGGTTGAGGAAAACGGAAAAATCACAACCGTGACCGTTTTTAACAAAAAAGGGGCACAGGCACTCGGCAAGGCAGTGGGAAAATATATAACCTATTGCAGCGATGCGGCAATTGACGATTCACAGATTTTTGACGGCAGACTCGACGAGCTTTCTGAAATTCTGACCTCGCTTTTACCCCAAAATATTAAAAGCGTGCTTGTTGCAGGGCTTGGAAATACAGACATAACTGCCGACGCACTCGGACCCAAGGTTGTAAATTATGTTCTTGCCACACGCCATATTATTAATGATTATAATAATGATAACAAATATTTTTCTGACTTTTTTAATGTTTCGTCAATTTCAACGGGTGTGCTCGGTGATACGGGTATAGAATCTGCCGAAATCATCAAAGGGGTAGTCAACCAAATTAATCCTGATTGTGTGATTGCGGTTGATGCTCTTGCCGCTTCGTCTGCTTCTCGATTGGGCAACACGGTTCAGCTTTGCAATGCCGGTATTTCTCCCGGTTCGGGTGTCGGCAACCATAGGTATGAAATATCCGAAAACACTCTCGGTATTCCTGTTATTTCAATCGGTATTCCCACCGTTGTTTCTACCTCTGTTATCAAAGGGAAAAACTGCACCGACGGTATGTTTGTCACCCCAAGGGAAATTGATAGGATTATTGAGCACGGTGCAAAGCTTATTGCAATGACCGTAAACGTCTGCCTGCAAAAAAATATTGACGCAAAAGATTTATTTTCTTTGGTCGGGTGATATATTTCACTTTTTTTCGCCATATATATTAGGTATAAAATAATATATACTATCGGTGAAGATATGAAAAAGGATTTATATACATTAATAATTAATTCAATTTTGGCTGTGTGCATAACCGTCGGTGTTGTGCTTGGAGCACCCAAAGCATCTGTTATAAGCAATTCAAAAGCGGTTGACGTTTTTTCTCCGTCGCAAATGTTTTCTCAAATTAAAGATAAATATAATAAGAACAATACTGATAATAAAACACAAAAGGATAATAAGGAAAAAACAGATACCACAGCACCTGCTCAAAACATAAGTTCAAATATTACAGACATTCCGTCAGATATTCAAGATCTTATGGATAAAGCACAAAAGAATATTTCAAATGAAAAGAAAATCGGCAAAACAACGGAAGAAGCGTATTTCGGCGGCGGAACTTTGATTAAAAGCGGCGGTATAGAAATTCAAAGCAAAATTCCCGATAGCTTTTATAAAATAAATGCAAAAAAATTGCTCGATGAAAAAGCCGATTTAAAAATTACCGACCCCTCCAAGCCGACAGTTTTGATTTATCATACCCATACCACCGAAGCGTATTCGCTTCTCGACGTCGGCTACTACACCGGTTCGCTTGATACCCGTTCGTCAAAGGCAGACAGAAATATGGTGCGTGTAGGCGATGATTTGTGCAAATATCTTAACGATATGGGAATTAACACAATCCACGATACACAAATTCACGATGATAATTACACGGGTGCATACAAGCATTCTCGCAAATCAGTTTTGAAATATCTTGAACAATATCCTTCTATTGATATTACCATTGATGTTCACCGTGACGATATAACGTATGAAAATAAAACAAAGGTTAAACCTACCGCTATCGTAAACGGTAAAAAAGCAGCTCGTATGATGATTATTGCAGGCGCAGAGTACGGTTCGGTCAGCAATTTTCCAACGTGGGAGTATAATTTGCGTTTCGATATGGCAGTTCAAAACAGAGTCAACAGTATGTACCCTTCTTTAATGCGCCCGATACTTTTTGCCGAGCGTAAATATAATATGGATTTAACGCATAATTCCTTTTTGCTTGAAATAGGAACGGACGCTAACACTTTGGATGAGGCAACATATTCTGCCCGCTTGTTTGCAACGGCACTCGGCGGACTTTTAAAGGATGATTATATTGAAAAATAAAATTAAGGTAGTTATGATTTTTGTGTTCTCGGCAGTTATTTTAACTCTCGGCATATCCGTTGCATATTACAATACGTGCTCGCTTGCATTTGACGGCGAGCCTGTAATTGCGTCCGCAAATGATGAAAAAATCACATTTCTTGATTTTTCCGTTTCCAGAAAAGAATTGAAAAAGATAAAAAATGAAATTGAGAAAGCTATACCCGACAGAGCAATCAATATGTAAGTTGTATACTATTATATATAGCACGACGTAATTTTATAGAGTAAAAATGCGGACAACCTACATTATTTAGTGCCTGCTATATATTATATACATTATATATAGTACAAGTTGTCAAAACAGCAAAAACCGCCGAAATGAAACACTCGGTAGAGTGTGACAAAACCTGTTGACAAAGAGGGAAAAGGGTGGTAATATGTGTAAGTCGCAACGAGAGAGCGACGAGCAAAAAGTACACAGCGAGTGTTTGGAAAACAGCTTAAAAAGTTTTTTAAAAAACTTAAAAAAAGGTGTTGACAAACGAAGAAAGTTGTAGTATAATTGCAAAGCACTTGAGAGAGACGAGCGAGAGCGAGTCGCTTAAGGGTGTAAAAAATAGGACCTTGAAAATTAAACAACGACGAGATAAAAAGGAACCCGATAAGATTCAAAAGAGTTTTATCTGTACTCGTATCTTAAAGATACAAACAGTGATTGCGAACTAGTGTTCGAGAGAGCAAAAGTTCTTGAAATGATTAGAGCGTTCTTTTAGGAGAGCGAATTAATACAATTGTTTTAAGAGTTTGATCCTGGCTCAGGACGAACGCTGGCGGCGTGCCTAACACATGCAA
>OGXQ01002436.1_pt1 | contig 12586 bp, 9 predicted proteins | sample 1576291 | NCBI WGS metagenome assembly OGXQ01 (sample SAMEA3541575, study PRJEB24748) | human gut metagenome | biome: human gut; feature: human-associated habitat; material: faeces | place: China | collected 2012 | reverse complement strand
CAATCAAGCGGACCCGGTCTTTTTTCTTGTGAGAACAGGTGGTGCAAGGGCGTTCTCGCAGATGTTTTGCGTGGATAGGCTCGTGCGTTGTACCATATGGACGTATATGTGTGCATATGAAAGGGGCCCCGTGGCCAAGACGGTATATTCCGATAATCAAAACAATGTCGATGCTCTGGCTGAGCGTCTGAGCAGCCAGACATCGCTTTCTGCCGAGCGCGCCAAGCTGGTTGCCTACGACCTGCTCTGCCGCAAGGCGCTCAAGATTAAGTCGAGCGCGCTGGCGCAGATTTTCCGCTCCGTCGATAAGGAATGCGACACCAAGGCGATGCGCGATGAGCTTATCGCGGCAAATATCGTGACCAAGATCGAGGGCAGCGGCATTAACGGGCGCCCGGCGTTCTATACCATCAATGTCGAGATCCGCGATGCCCAGGAGCAGCCTGCCGAGTCCGTCGAAGATTTTGTCGTCGAGGATTCCGCTGACGTGCCTGCTGTGGAAGAAGCTGCTCCGCGTGAGCATGTCGATACCGATGAGTTGCTCGATGAGAACGTCGTGCGTGCCTTTACGGCCAAGGCGGGACGCGGCGGTTTTGGCGGGGGTGGCAAGCGCGATGCGCAGCGCCGCGCCCAGCAGGAGCGCTTCCGTCGTGCCGTTGCTCAAAAGGGTGAGACGGATGCCGAGGCTGTTGAGAACGAGGTTGCTGCCGAGTCGCAGAGGCCCGCGAAGGAGCAAAAGCCCGTGGAGGCCCAGGAGCCCCAGCGTCGCCGTGGTGCCCACTTTAAGGCTGCGCAGCAGGATGTCGCGCATGAGGTTGAAGAGCCTTCCGAGGCTGCAGACGATGTTGAGGAGTCTGCCAAGAAGGCTCCGGGTTCATGCCGTCCCGGGCGTGGTTTTGCGAGGCGCGCGTATCCCGTAAGGCGTCAGGAGAAGGGCGAGCCGGCTCCGACCGCTCAGGCCGAGAAGGCCGAACAAACCGAGAAAACCGTTGAGCCGGCGGCTCGCGAGCAGAAGCCTGTTGAGCCGCAGCTTGAGGTTGCTGCCGAGGCCAAGGGCGAGCAGCCTACTGATGGGCAGACGGAGCAGGGCGCGTCGAGCAGGCCTCGCCGCCGTCGCCATCGCGGGGGTCGCAGTTCCCATGCCGAGACTGCAGCCGAGAAGACCACGCCGCAGGACGAGGATGCGAAGGCCGAGGTTTCTTCGGGGCAGCCTAAGCGCCAGCCGGCGAAGGAGAGCAAGTCCGATCGTCCGCAGAAGCAGGCGTCTATGCCGAAGCGCGAGCGCAATTCCCAAGGCGATTCTAAGCGCAGGTCTCAGAAGAAGCCGGAGTCTGCCGCAGCAGATGCTGCTGCCCAGCAGCCCGAGTCGGCCGTCCACGGCGAGGTATCGGCGTTTGCCCTTGCCCGCGTTTTAGGCAGGCAGCTGCTCAAAGTTGTCCCTACGCCTACGGCGCTCTCTAAGATCAAGGAGCAGCAGACACAGATCGTAAAGGTCGAGGGCAAGGACGGCAAAAAGGCTCCGCAGCGCACTCAGCACAACGAGATGTCCAACCGCAAGATTGCCGAGGAAATCGCAATCATCCAGGCTTGGATCGAGCAAAACCGAGGTGCCGATACGCCGGTTGCCTCGCGCCGCCAGCGTGCCTACCAGATTTTTAACGACGAGAAGGCTTTTGACGGCAAGCACGGCGAGCGTCTAATTCGGCGTATGACCGAAAAGGGCATCAGCATGCAGGCGATTAAGGTCGCCCCCAACCGCCCCGTGCACTTTACGGGTTTCTTTACGCTGGGCGCCGATAAGCCGTTCATTATGGTCGAGAACCTGGACACCTATGACGAGATCGTCAAGCTCCTGCGCGGCCGCAAGCACGCTAAGCTCTTTGGCATCAAGGTGGGCGGCGTGATTTTTGGCGGCGGATGCAAGGCGAGCGTCTCGCATGCCCTGGACGATTATCTGGCTGAGATCGGCTATCGCTTTAACTACGTCTACTACGTGGGCGATATCGACCGCGAGGGCGCGCGCATCGTCGAGCAGGCTCGCAATGCCAATGTGGTTGAGATTCGCCTGCATGCCGGCATGTACCGCGCCATGCTCGCCGAGCATAAGCGTCGCGTGAAGGCCGGCGGCGAGTGCGAGCCCGCGGCTGCCAACCAGGGCGTGCCGCAGAACTTGGCGGCGACGATCAAGGATCTGCCCATGGTCACGCGCGTGCAGTTCCGCAATGTGCTGCGCGAGGGCGGGCGCATTCCGCAGGAGATTCTGATGACCGCCGACTATCGGGATGGCGACTCGGGAAGCTTCGACCGCATGCTGAACAACTAAATTCCGCCGGCCCCGGGAGAGCGGGGACACCGGCTTAGGTTTCCTGCTCTACAGTCCTGCTCACGACGGAGGCCACATTAAGTGGCCTCCTGTTCGTACGGAACTCGCGATAAATCTAAGCCGGTGTCCCCGCTCTCCCGGGGCCTGTCGTGGCTTGGCCGTTGCATGCGGCTCGCTTTTCGGAACGGGGCTGACGGACACGTTCCGAAATCTACCACCGTCGCTGTGCAGGGTGTCTATAAAGAGCCGTGGCCAAAAAACATCAAATATGAGTACTGATACTCTTTTAGTAGCAGTAATTTTGACCACATTTAAGGTGATTTGACGTGTCGATCGAGCAGATAAGCTGCCGTATCTCCTCAAGTGTTCATTAAAGGAAGACCTTGATGCGAATAAATCTCATTAAGATTTTCTTTTATTAACGAAAATAATGTAGCTACAACGGTAACAGTACTCATATTTGCCGTTTTTTGGCCACAGTCCTTCGGAGGGTCCTCGAAAATAGTCCCGAGCCGGCACTTGGGGACGTTCCTATAATGCCGGCACTTAGGAGCGTCCCCAAGTGCCGGCACCGCGTCTGCCTGCGGCGGCCGCGCCCCGCTGCGTCGCTCCGCATCCTTGCGGGTTCGGATTCCTCCGCTTGGCGGCGTTGGCTCGATTTGCTTGACGTGAGGGGCTCTTGGCTGGTGTGGGACGGAGGGATTCCGCGTCCGCCTGGTCGGCGGCCGCGCCCCGCTGCGTCGCTTCGCTCCTTGCGTGCTGCGCTGGAAAACGCTTCGTGTTTCCTCAGCTCCGCACCCTGGCGGGTTCGAACCCCATGCGCTGGGCCCAAAAAAGAAAGGCCCCCATAGCTGGGAGCCTATCAGATCAGTGGTGGGCGATGAGGGATGTCGCGTGCGGCTGACGCCGCCCGCTTTCGCTTCGGGCCTGCGGCCCTCGCGTGCTGCGCTGGAAAACGTTTCGCGTTTCCTCAGCTTCGCACCCTGTCGGGTTCGGTTCCCATGCGCTGGGCCCAAACAAAAACGGTCCCCTTGCGAGGACCGTTTCCAATTCAATGGTGGGCGATGAGGGATTCGAACCCCCAGCCTTGTGCGTGTAAAGCACCTGCGCTAACCGTTGCGCCAATCGCCCGTGCGGAGAGAGTATAGCAAAACAATCGCCTCATTCACCTCATATCCATTAAAGGTAACCGACGCGTGTCACAGCGGAGCTGATTCAGTTGAGATTGCCTGAACATTCCGCCCCTCTTTACGCCCTCGGGTATACTCAAAAGCTACTGATTCGATTTGATGCCCAGCAACAGCAGAGGGGATAGTATATGTGCGGTTTTGTCGGTTTTGTCGGTGGGACGGATAACCAATCCGAGGTGCTCACCAAGATGATGGACCGCATCGTCCATCGTGGTCCCGACATGGGCGGTCAGTTTATCGACGGCCGCGTTGCCCTCGGCTTCCGCCGCCTGTCGATCCTCGACCTGACCGAGGCCGGCGCTCAGCCCATGGCCAATGAGGACGGCAGCGTCGTTATCGTCTTCAACGGCGAGATCTACAACTTCCAAGAACTCCGTTCCGAGCTCGAGGCCAAGGGCTACAAGTTCCACTGCGGCGCCGACACCGAGAGCCTCCTGCACGGCTACGAGGAGTGGGGCGAGGCCGTCCTCGATCGCCTGCGCGGTATGTACGCCTTCGTCATCTGGGACAAGAAGAAGAACAAGCTTTTTGGCGCCCGCGACATCTTTGGCATCAAGCCGCTCTACTACTATCCCATGGCCGATGCGGGCGACGGCGCGCCGGGCGTGCTCTTTGGCTCCGAAATCAAGAGCTTCCTGGACTACCCGCACTTCCACAAGGCGGTCAACAAAAAGGCCCTGCGTCCGTACATGACGCTGCAGTATTCGGCAACTGAGGAGACCTTCTTCGAGGGTGTCTACAAGCTGCCGCCGGCGCATTACTTTACCGTAGACATCCCGACCGGCAAGATGAACGTCGAGCGCTATTGGGATTGCGATTACTCCGCCGTCGAGAAGCCGTTTGAGGAGTACGTTGACGAGCTGGATGAGGTTGTGCACGAGAGCGTCGAGGCCCATCGCATCGCTGATGTTAAGGTCGCCTCCTTCCTCTCCGGCGGCGTCGACTCCAGCTATATTGCCGCTTGTCTCATGCCCGACAAGACCTTCTCGGTGGGCTTCGATTACAAGAATTTCAACGAGACTAACTACGCCAAGGAGCTATCCGACAAGCTCGGCGTCGAGAATGTTCGCAAGATGATTACCGCCGACGAGTTCTTTGGCGCACTCGAGGACATTCAGTATCACATGGACGAGCCGCAGTCCAACCTGTCGTCTGTGCCGCTGTGGTTCTTGGCCGAGATGGCGCGCAAGGACGTCACCGTCGTGCTTTCGGGCGAAGGCGCCGACGAGCTCTTTGGCGGCTACGCCTACTACGAGGACACGGTTCCGGTGCGCAAGTACAAAAAGATGGTGCCGTTGCCCATTCGCCGCGCGCTCGGTAACCTGGCGCTGCATATGCCGTACTTCAAGGGACATAACTTCCTGGTCAAGGGTGCCGAGATCCCCGAGAAGTCGTTCCTGGGACAGGCTCTGGTATGGCCGGAGCGCGAGGTCGACGGCGTGCTCAAGCCCGAGTACAACACCGGCGATGGCGCCTTCGAGCTTGCCGCTCCCATCTATGCGCGCGTGAAAGGTCAGCCCGAGCTGGTCAAGAAGCAGTACCTGGACATGAACATGTGGCTCCCAGGCGACATTCTGCTCAAGGCCGACAAGATGTGCATGGCGCACTCGCTGGAGCTGCGCGTGCCCTTCCTGGACCGCAAAGTCATGGAGTTCGCCGAGCACATTCCCGATCGCTACCGCATCAACGAGAACGGCAACAAACAGGTACTCCGCCACGCTGCCAACAAGTCGCTGCCCGATGAGTGGGCCACCCGTCCCAAGGTGGGCTTCCCGGTGCCGATTGTCTACTGGCTGCGCGAGCAAAAGTGGTACGACTATGTCAAGGAGTACTTCACCGCGCCGTGGGCAAGCGAGTTCTTCGATACCGACGAGCTCATGCACCTGCTCGATCTGCACTTTGCGGGCAAGGGCGATTTCCAGCGCAAGATCTATACGCCGCTCGTGTTCCTGGTGTGGTACAAGCGCTTCTTTATCGACGAGGACCAGCCCGCTGTTCAGGCTGCCTAGCCTCGGCTTACGAACGCCTGCGCGTAACGGCTCCTCCGGGAGCCGTTTTTGCGTGGTGCGTTTCAGTTACTATAAAAACCGTCCCTGCCAAATGGCTGAGAAAGGTGAAAGATGCACCATTCGGATTCCGCGACCGTGACCACGGTCGATACGCTTGCCACGCTTCTCGATGTGTGCGGCGAGCTGCGCGCGTCAGAGCAGGTTGACGAGCGTGCCGTGACCGGCTGCTCGTTTGATTCGCGTACGGTCTCGGCGGGTGACGTGTTCTTTTGCAAAGGCACTGCCTTTAAGCCCGCGTTTTTGAGCATGGCGCTCGATGCGGGCGCCGTCGCATTTGTGTGCGAGGAGTCGCTGGTCGAGTCTCTGGAGCCGCTGGCGCAGGAGAGCGGTGCTGCGATGCTGGTTGTTGATAGCGTTCGCACGGCCATGGCCCTGTTGCCGCCGGAGGTCTACGACCGTCCCGACCACGACGTCAAGATCGTGGGTATCACCGGTACCAAGGGAAAGACCACGACCGCTTTTATGCTCCAGTCCATCATCAAAGCGGCGGGCGAGTCCTGCGGCATGATCGGCTCAGTGAACACCGACGATGGTATCGAGTGCTACGAGAGCACCAATACTACGCCCGAGGCCCCAGAGGTCTGGCGCCATATCGCCAACTGCCGCACGTCAGGTCGCCAGTCCATGGTCATGGAGGTCTCGAGCCAGGCGCTCAAGTACCAACGCGTCGAGAATCTGCCGTTTGACGTGGCGTGCTTCCTCAACATCGGCCGTGACCACATCTCACCGATCGAACACCCCACGTTTGAGGATTATTTTGAGAGCAAACTCAGGATCTTTGACCAGGCAAAGACCGCCGTGGTGAATCTGGGCACCGAAGAGGTTGACCGTGTGTTGGAGGCAGCGTCGACGGCCGAGCGCTTGGTGACCGTTGGCGTCGAGCATCCCGAGGCAAGCCTGTGGGCGAGCGATGTGCGCATGGTCGGCTTTAACATCGAGTTTAACCTGCATGGCCTGTGTGCCGACGAGTCCGAGGCGGGGGAGAAGGTCCTGCTGGGCATCGCGGGCGACTTTAACGTGGAAAACGCGCTGGTCGCTATCGCCGCTGCGCGCGAGATCGGCATCGGTATCGAGGCTATCAAGAAGGGCCTCTCCAAACTGCGTGTGCCGGGCCGTATGGAGGTCGTGGAGTCGAAGGATGGCCGCGTGATTTGTGTTGTTGACTACGCTCACAACCAGCTTTCGTTCCGTTCGCTTTTCTCGTCGGTCAAGCGCGCGTTTCCCACTAGTCCAGTCATTGCAGTGTTTGGTGCTGCCGGCGGCAAGGCGCAGGAGCGCCGCGAGCAGCTTCCGCGCGAGGCCGCACCATATTCCGACCTGATGATTTTTGCCAACGAGGACCCGGCTCACGAGGACCCGATGAAGGTCTGTCGCGAGCTTGCCGAGCATGTTCCCGACGATACGCCGAACAAGATCATCCTCGATCGCGAAGCCGCTGTGCATGCGGCGTTCAAGGCGGCGCGCGAGGAGTACGTCAACCCCGATGCTCCCACCATTGTCTTGCTGCTGGCAAAGGGTGACGAGGAGCTCATGCACGTGGGTGACGAGTTCGTGCCCATCGAGAGCGACCTTTCGTTGGCCAATCGCCTGATCGATGTTACCCAGTTTGACTAATGAACCATGATGGCGGCGGCGCCTTGAGTGCGCTGTCGCCATAAACGTGTTCCCTCAATCAAAGCATGCCGTCCAAGTCCAAACCCTTCTACGTAAACGGAGTAACCATGTCCCACAACACCTTGCCGACCGTTGCCGAGCTTTCGGGCGAGATGCGCGAGCGCTTGGCCAAGGTCAAGTACGTCTTTACCGACCTGGATGCCACGATGCTCGCACCCGGCTCGTGCGTGCTGCGCGACAACGACGGCAACCCCTCGACCAAACTCGTCGAGGCCGTCGTGGCACTTGCCCGCGCTGGTATTCAGGTGGTTCCCACCTCGGGCCGCAACCGCACCATGATCCACGAGGATGCGCGCGTGCTCGGCCTCAACTCCTACATTGGTGAGATGGGCGGCCTGGTCATGTACGACCTCAAAGCCAACGATTGGGAGTATCTGACCGGCGACATGCCCTACGACCCCTCTTGCGGTCTCACGCCGCACCAGGTGATCGAGCAGACCGGCGTGTGCGAGAAGATCCTCGCCCGCTGGCCGCACAAGATCGAGTATCACAACGACATGTCGACCGGCTACAAGTACCGCGAGGTCACCGTCGGCATGCGCGGCGACATTCCCGATGACGAGGCGCAGGCCATTCTCGACGAGGCCGGCTGCGGCCTGGTGTGGGCCTGTAACGGTCACCTGACGCATCTGTCCAAGCCGACGACGCTCGAGCTCGATTGCGTCGAGGACGGTCGCGCATTCAACATCAACCCCGCGGGCCTCAACAAAGGCGTCGCCATTGCGCGCTTCTGCGAGCACCTGGGGATCGAGCGCGAGGAGACGCTCGCGCTCGGCGATTCCGAGTCCGACTTCTACATGGCCGATCACGTGGGCACGTTCTGCCTGGTCGAGAATGGCCTGACGAGCGCCGGCGCGCCCGAGTTCCTGGCTGCTTGCGAGAACGCTTTCGTTACGCGCGGCAAAATTGTCGACGGTTGGGCGGCGACGGCAGAGCTGCTGGTCGCGGCGCGTTTGTAGCGCGGCGTCGCCGCACTTGGATATGTCTTTTCGAGAGAGACTGGTGAGGTAATGTCCGATATCGAGAATCCGGCAGGCGACACGCGCCCGATCGGTGTGTTCGATTCTGGCCTGGGCGGTCTGACGGTTGCGCGCGCCATCGCGACGGCGCTGCCGCACGAGTCCGTCTACTACTTCGGCGACACCAAACGCTGCCCCTACGGCACGCGCACCGAGGATGAGGTGCGCTCGTTTGCGTTGCAGGCGGGCCGTTGGCTGTCGAAGCACGACGTCAAGATTATGGTCATCGCCTGCAACACGGCGACAGCTGCGGCCTTACGTCTGGCCCAGCAGGTGCTTGACGTTCCCGTGATCGGCGTGATCGCGCCGGGTGCCCGTGCGGCAATCAACAGCACCCGTTCGCGTCGCGTGGGCGTGCTCGCCACCAACCTCACCATTCGCTCGGGCGCTTACACGCGCGCCATTCAGGATCTAGATGCCGGCGTCGACGTATACGGCTGCCCCGCCTCGAGCTTTGTCGAGGTTGTCGAACACGAGCTCGCCTCGGGTGCGCATCTGCAGGAACAGTGGCTTGAGAACGAGGACATCTTCGATACGCCTGCCGTGCGTGCGCTGGTGGGTGCCACGGTTGAGCCGCTGCGCGACCACGGTATCGATACCGTGGTGCTCGGCTGTACGCATTTTCCGCTGTTGGTGGGACCTATCCGACATGCGCTGGGGCCTGGGGTGCGCGTCGTGAGTTCCGCCGAGGAGACCACGCGCGAGCTGACCGACATCCTTACGCGCCGCGAGCAGCTGGCGGGCGTCGCCGCCGAGCCGCAGCATCGTTTTGCCACGACGGCCGATAACATTGCCGAGTTTGCGGTGGCGGGCAGCTTTATCTTTGGTCAGCCGCTCAAGAGCATCGAACATATCGATATCGACGAACTGAAATAGATATAAGGTCACCGACCAAAGGCTCACCTTCACCTTTTGCCGAAAGGATATTTCTATGGAGTACATGCAGGTCAACCGCGCCAACGGTCGCGCCGCCAACGAGTTGCGCCCCGTTAAGCTCACCCGTGGCGTCATGAAGCACGCCCACGGCTCGTGTTTGGCCGAGTTTGGCGACACGCGCGTGTTGTGCGCCGCCACTATCGAGGAGGGCGTGCCGGGCTGGCGAAAGGGAGCTAAGGCCGGCTGGGTGACCGCGGAATACTCCATGCTGCCGACGTCGACCGGCAAGCGCTGCAAGCGCGAGCATGCCAACCGCAAGGGTCGCTCCATGGAGATCGAGCGCCTCATTGGCCGCAGCCTGCGTACCGTCGTCAACATGAAAGCGCTCGGCGAGTACACCGTCACCGTCGACTGCGATGTGATTCAGGCCGATGGCGGTACGCGTACGGCGAGCATTACCGGCGCCTGGGTGGCGCTGCACGACGCCCTCGCCATGTGGGTCGAGGCGGGCAAGATCGAGCGCATCCCGCTTACCGGCCAGGTGGCTGCCATCTCCATGGGCGTTGTCGATGGCAATACGCTGCTTGACCTCGATTATTCCGAGGACAGCCACGCCGAGGTCGACATGAACCTCGTCGCCACCGACACCGGTGAGATGATCGAGCTCCAGGGCACCGGCGAGCAAGCGCCCTTCGACCGCAAACGCCTCAACGCCCTGCTCGACCTGGGCGACAAGGGTATCGCCGAGCTCATCGAGCTCCAGCGCCAAGCCATCGCCTAACCTGCCAAAAAGGGACAGGTTTATTTTGGCAGGTTTTATCTGGGAAAACGTCGAAGTATAAGACTGCCGTTGATTGAGAGGGGAGAGGCGGAGGCCCTCGTCGCCCTCGGCGCGGCATTGCTATAGAGACAAGGAGACCACTCATGGCACTTGAGAAGATCGACATCGACACCCTCGACCCGGCGGCGACCATCGTCGTGGCAACGGGCAACGCCCATAAGCTCACCGAGATCGAGGCCATTTTGGGCAAGGTTATGCCCGAGGTTCGCTTTGTGGCGCTCGGCCAGCTGGGCGATTTTGAGGACCCCGAGGAAAACGGCACGACGTTTTTGGAGAACGCCATCATCAAGGCGCAGGCTGCCGTCGAAGAGACGGGGCTCATGGCCATTGCCGACGATTCGGGCCTGGTCGTCGACGCGCTGGACGGTGAGCCCGGTGTGTATAGCGCGCGCTACGCGGGCGTTCACGGCGACGATGCCGCCAACAATGCCAAGCTGCTCGTTAATCTGGAAGGCGTGGCGGACGAGGACCGCACCGCGCGCTTTATGAGCGTCGTTGCGCTCATCGACACGGATGGTCTGGTCACCTATGGCGAGGGCGCCTGCGAGGGCGTTATCGCACACGAGGGCCGCGGCGATCACGGCTTTGGCTACGACCCGCTGTTCCTGCCGGTCGACACGCCGGGCAAGACCATGGCCGAGCTGACGGCGGACGAGAAGAACGCCATCAGCCATCGTTTCCACGCGCTCGAGCATCTGTCTGCCAAACTGACGGGCGAGGAGTAGGCCGTGCGTGCGGTGGTACAGCGCGTACTCAACGCCGGCGTGACGGTCGACGGCGAGTGCGTGGGCAAAATTGGGCGCGGCTATCTGGTGCTGCTGGGCGTGGGCCACGGCGACACGCGCGCCGAGGCCGATAAGCTGTGGGGCAAGCTCCGGGGCTTGCGCATTAACGAGGACGAGAACGGCAAGACCAACCTGGCACTTGCCGATGTCGACGGCGAGGTGCTCGTGGTGTCGCAGTTCACGCTGCTCGCCGATTGCCGTCACGGCCGCCGCCCGTCGTTTACCGATGCAGGCGCCCCCGATGTTGCCAACGAGCTCTACGAGTACTTCCTGACGCTCGTTCGCAAAGATGTCGAACACGTGGCGCACGGCATCTTTGGCGCCGATATGAAAGTCGACTTGGTCAACGACGGTCCGTTCACCATCGTCTTGGACACGGACAACCTTTAGGTTACGCGGTTTTACCAAACCGCGTAACAACTGGTCATGCGAGGTTGTCGTCTGGTACGTATTTGGGATGGGGCTTTTTTAGCTACTTGCGCGTGGTCGCAACAGGGTGCTATAGTATTAGAGTTTTGTCTATCTTAGGGGTATTATCCCCTTTTTGAATTGCACCTTCTGGAGGCCCTGTTCATGGAAGAGATGGAAGTCAATCACGTCGACGACATCCACGAGAAGCTGACCGATATGGTGGGCGATCGCGTTAAGGTGAAGGCCAACATGGGCCGCACCCGCGTCGTCGAGCGCATGGGCACCATCAAGAGCGTCCATCCGGCAGTCTTTATCGTCGAGGTCGACGAGCGCCGTGGCCGCAAGTCGCGTCAGTCCTACCAGTATATTGATGTTCTCACCGGCCAGGTCGAGCTGTTCGACCCCGAGAGCGGCGAGCACATTTTTACCCCGCTCGGCAATCAGCTCGAGGAGCACTAGCGGTGACCGATTGGTCCCTGACCCTTTCCGCGCCGGCAAAGATCAACCTCTATCTGGGGGTTCATGCCGGGCGTGACGACCGCGGCTACCATAAGGTCGATTCCCTGATGGCAGCCGTCGGTCTTGTCGATACCGTGACGGTTACGCCGGCGCAGGCGCTGACCGTCCAGACGATTCCGGCATCCGACTTTCCCATGCAAAAGAATACGGCGTATCGGGCTGCGGTTGCTATGGCCGAGCATTATGGTCGCGAGGCAAACATCTGCGTGACGATTGAGAAGCGCATTCCATTGTGCGCCGGCTTGGGCGGTCCCTCGACGGATGCGGCCGCGGTCATTGTTGCCTTGGCGGAGCTCTGGGGAATTGATCGCACCGACCTCGCGCTCGACGACATTGCACGGGGCATTGGCGCTGACGTTCCCTTCTTTTTGCATGCCAGCCCTGCGTTTTACGTGGGTGGGGGAGACGTGCTGGCCACCGAGTACCCCGTACTACCTGCGACACCCGTCGTGCTGGTCAAGCCGCGCGAGGCAAGCGTTTCAACAATTGAAGCCTATCGACGTTTTGACGAGGCCCCAGTGCCTGCAGACAAGCCCGGCGCGATAGCTTCTGCCTTGCGTGCTGGTGATGCCGAGACGGCATATGCGCTCATCCATAACAACCTGGGTGTCATTTCCGCACAGATGGAGCCGCAGATTCAAACGGTGCTCGATTGGCTGCGTAAACAGGACGGCGCCGTTGCTGTAGATGTGTGCGGATCGGGCGCCTGCTCGTTTGCCATTTGCGACACCGCCGTCACGGCCGAAAGGCTTGCCGACGCTGCCCTGCAAAACGGCTGGTGGTCCTGCGCGACGGAGCTCATTCCCAACACGGTTCGCATTGAAGGGTTGATTTCCGATCTCAGCCGAACACATTGAGCAAATAGGCCATTCCCGCAGT
>OGXQ01002434.1_pt1 | contig 12604 bp, 8 predicted proteins | sample 1576291 | NCBI WGS metagenome assembly OGXQ01 (sample SAMEA3541575, study PRJEB24748) | human gut metagenome | biome: human gut; feature: human-associated habitat; material: faeces | place: China | collected 2012 | reverse complement strand
TTTTTATGGAGCGAGGAGATGGCCGACGCTTCTGTTTATATCATGGAACACGTGGATTTCGAGGATGTCCGCCAGAAGGAGGGCGAGGTCCGGAATACACATATTAATATAGGTACGGGTATCGAGCTTTCGATCCGTGAGGTCGCCGAACTGATCCGGCGAGAGATCGGGTTCGAGGGCGAGTTGAGGTTTAACTCGTCCAAGCCGGACGGTACGCTTCGTAAGCTGACGGATGTAAGCAAGTTGCATGCCTTGGGTTGGCGCCATACGATCGAGATCGAGGAGGGCGTGAAGCGACTCTATGAATGGTACTTGGGAATTGAAAAATGAGAATTGAAAATTGAAAATTAGAGAAATGGGCAAAGTAGCGTTAATAACGGGTATTACGGGACAGGATGGGGCTTATCTTACTGAGTTCTTGATTAAGAAAGGATATACGGTACATGGTATCAAGCGTCGTTCTTCCATGTTCAATACGGACCGTATCGATCATTTGTATCAAGACCCGCATGTGGAAAACCGTAATTTGATTCTGCATTATGGCGATTTAACGGATAGTTTGAATCTTACACGTATCATTGGCGAGGTTCAACCGGATGAGATCTATAATCTGGCCGCCATGAGCCATGTAAAAGTAAGTTTCGACACTCCCGAATATACGGCGAATGCGGATGGTTTGGGCGTATTGCGTATCCTAGAGGCGGTCCGCTTGCTGAACTTGATCCCGAAGACACGTATTTATCAGGCATCTACATCTGAGTTGTATGGCTTGGTGCAAGAGGTGCCGCAGAGGGAGACTACTCCTTTCTATCCGAGAAGCCCTTATGCCGTAGCGAAACTATACGGTTACTGGATTACGGTGAATTACAGGGAAGCCTATCATATGCACGCTTCCAATGGCATCTTGTTTAATCACGAGTCTCCATTAAGGGGAGAAACATTCGTGACCCGTAAGGTAACCCGGGCGGTTTCACGTATCGTTTTGGGTATGCAAAAAAAGGTTTATATGGGTAATCTTTCCTCCAAACGGGATTGGGGACACGCAAAAGATTACGTGCGTGCCATGTACGCTATTTTGCAACAAGATGAACCCTCGGATTATGTCATAGCTACCGGGATTACTACCACGATTCGGGACTTTATCCGTATGGCTTTTGAGGAAATTGGCGTGGGAATCCGCTTTAAAGGAGAAGGGATAGACGAGGTCGCTATCTTAGAGTCGATAGACGAGGGATTGTTCGTCAAGAAGGTTGGTGATGCCTATCTGGAAAACTTTAAGAAACGTGTGGGTGAGGAAGTTGTAGGAGTAGATCCGCAGTATTTCCGCCCTACGGAAGTAGAGTTGCTGATCGGTGACGCTACGAAGGCACGTACTCGTTTAGGGTGGGAACCGGAGTATTCATTAGCGGCTTTAATTGAGGATATGATGAAGAACGATATAAAACTAATGAAGAAGGAGTCTTATCTGAAAGAGGGGGGCTATAAAATTTTGAACTATTTCGAGTGAGTTCGAAACAATTTGAAGATTTTATTTGTTGTAATTACAAAAAGAGTTAATTTTGTGCCAATTTTAAGATATTAGGTAATTGATTGTTTAATTAAAATGTTGAAAATATGAAGACTAAGGTTTTACTTTTAGCTTTGTTATCAGGTTTTGTATTCTCTGTGGCAGCACAGGAATATCAACCGCAGGTGGGGTTCAGCAATGAGGCTGGTTATAAGACTAATTTCAAGAAGAATAAAGCTCGCGACAATTGGTTTATTTCAATTGCGGGTGGAGCCAGCGTATTGTTAGGAGACCAAAATGGAGAGGCTGATTTCAAGAATCGTTTAAACTTCGCTCCACAAGTATCTTTTGGTAAGTGGTTTAATCCGTATTTAGGATTCCGTACCCAGTTAAATGGTGGTATTATCCACGGTTTTGAAGGTGATGGCGCACAGTTTATGCAACATAATAAATATGTAGCCGCTCACGTAGATTTGTTGTGGGATGTTACTAACTTCTGGGCTCCTTACAGAGAATCTAAAGTGTTCCGCTTGATTCCTTGGGTCGGTTTTGGTTATGCGCAGCGTTTCAAGACTACAGAGTCTTATGATCGTCCAAGAACGGAGTCTCCTACGTTGAACGCTGGTATCTTAACCGCTTTCCGTTTGAGCAAACGTGTTGATTTGAATGTTGAGATCCAAGGTTCTTTGTTGAACGAGCAGTTTAACCGTGTCGAGATGAATCACCTGACAGATGGTATCGTTCAGTTGAGCGCTGGTTTGACATTCAAATTGGGTAAGACAGACTTCGAGGTATTGGAGCCGATGGATTACGCTTTGTTGAACGACTTGAACGGCCAGATCAACTCTTTGCGTGCTGCTAACGATGAGTTGAGCAAACGTCCGGTTTCTTGCCCTGAGTGCCAAGAGACAGTTACTGAAGTTGTAAATAACTACGTTGACAATGTGGTTTATTTCCGCATCAACAGCGCTAAGATCGACAAGAACCAGCAGATCAATATCTATAACACAGCTGAGTTCATGAAGAACAACAACGCTCCGATCAAGGTAGTTGGTTACGCTGACAAGAAGACGGGTACTTCTGATTATAACATGGGTCTTTCTGAGAAACGTGCTAGAGCGGTCGCTAAGGAACTTATCGATAAATACGGTATCTCTTCTAGCCAGATCACTATCGAGTGGAGAGGTTCGGACGAACAACCTTATGGCGAAAATAGCTGGAACCGTGTAGTAATTATGAGCGCTAATAATTAATTTACGAATTAATACTTTAAAAAGGCCGTACTTCTAAGTGCGGCCTTTTTTTTGCGCCGAAAAATACTTACTTTTGTGAGAATTTATCGAATTGCTATGATATTGAACAAAAAACATGGTTATTTAATCCAATGGCTGATTGGTGTAGGAGATTTGATCGTATTGAATCTCTTGTTTATGGCCGTTTTTCATCTGCTTGGCCCGAAATACACGGAAGCGATATCCTATAATTTGAGAGAGGTTATTTTGTTATTGAATTTCTGTTATTTCTTCTCTTTATATTTTATCCCGATTCAATTGCATCAGGCGGTCGTGTTTATCGACAAGATTGTGCAACGGGCGTTCGGATTGGTTACCGTACTTATCTTTTTATTCGCTACTTGCTTGATCTTCTTGAATGTAGGGGATATTCTGGCTACCTTCCTCTTGGTCTATTACGGGGTTTCTATCATCTTGTTTTCGCTTTGGCGGGTTTTTGTGCGCTTATCCTTAAAGTTTTATAGGCGAAAAGGCTATAACTTTAAGAAGGTGGTGATTGTGGGTGCGGGAAAGAATGGTATGGAGCTTTACCAAGTTATGAAAGATGATTTGAGCTATGGGTTTAGTGTAAAGGGGTTCTTTGATGACAATGACTCGTTGAAAGACGTTTTACCTAATTATTTGGGTAAGACGAGTGAGGTGGAAGCGTATGTGCTGGAGCATGATATCGATGAGATTTATTGTACCTTGCCGGGTACGAACAACGGAAAGATCGTACGGCTTCTGAATTTCGCCGAGAAGAAGATGGTGCGTTTCTATATCGTGCCCGAGTTTTACCGGGATGTAAAGAAGAGTATGGTGATGGAGGTGATGGAATCGATCCCATTGCTGACGGTCCGCCGGGAGCCTTTGCAATCCGCCTATAACCGGTTCTTGAAACGGACGTTCGATATATTTTTCTCTTTGGTGATTTTGCTCACGATTTATCCGATCCTGTACATCGTGGTCGGTATAATGATCAAGTTAAGCTCACCCGGCCCGATCTTGTTTAAGCAGAAACGTACGGGATTGTATGGGCATGACTTCGAATGTTTCAAATTTCGTACGATGAAGGTGAATGCGCAGGCTGATACCTTGCAGGCCGTTAAGAACGATCCTCGGAAGACCCGGATCGGCGATTTCTTGCGCCGGACGAATCTGGATGAGTTCCCTCAGTTCGTGAACGTCTTGCTGGGCGATATGTCCGTGGTAGGCCCTCGTCCGCATATGTTGAAGCATACCGAGCAGTACTCGGCGTTGATCGATAAGTATATGGTGCGGCATTTGGTGAAACCGGGAGTAACGGGGTGGGCGCAAGTCACCGGTTACCGGGGTGAGACCAAGACGCTGGAGCAGATGGAAGGACGTGTGAAGAGAGATGTGTGGTATATAGAGAATTGGACGTTTTTCCTTGATTTAAAGATTATTGTGGTTACGGTACTGAATATGTTCAAGGGAGAGAAGAATGCGTATTAATCCGATTTGTTGCACACTTTTTGCGGATTTGTGTAATCTGTATTTATATTTATGCTATATTCGCGCTCGATGGGAAGAATAATTGCAATAGATTACGGCCGGAAACGTACGGGGATAGCCGCTACGGATATTTTACAAATGATCGCTAACGGCGTGGCGACAGTCCCAAGTGGAGAGGTTGTGAAATACCTGTCGGATTACATATCGCGGGAACCGGTGGATTTATTTGTGGTCGGGCTTCCGAAGCAAATGAACAATGAGCCTTCTGAGAACATGAAGTATGTGGAGGCGTTCGTGACCCATCTGAAAAGGACGATACCAAGTATCCCGGTAACTTATTACGACGAGCGGTTCACGTCGGTCTTAGCTCATAAGGCCATGTTGGAAGGCGGTTTAAAGAAAAAGAAACGGCAAGATAAAGGATTGGTCGATGAGATTAGCGCCGTTATTATTTTGCAAGCTTATTTAGAAAGTAAAAAATATCAGTTATAACTTATGATTTTACCCGTATTTTTATATGGTCAGCCCGTACTAAGAAAAGAGGCTGAGGATGTACCTAAAGATTATCCCGACTTGAAACAGTTGGTTGCCAATATGTTTGAAACGATGTATAATGCCGATGGGGTAGGACTTGCCGCTCCTCAGGTGGGCTTGTCTATCCGTTTGGTGGTTATAGACGGTGATGTGATGGGAGATGACTTCCCTGAATGCAAGGGTTTCAAGCGTGCGTTGATTAATCCCGAGTTCTTGGAACGTAGCGAGGAGGAAATAGCTATGGAGGAAGGCTGCTTGAGCCTGCCGGGTATACACGAGAAAGTGTCTCGCTCGAAAACGGTTCGTGTGAGATATTGGGATGAGAATTGGGAGGAGCACGAGGAAGTGGTGGAAGGTTTCGCCGCCCGTATTGTGCAGCATGAGTGCGAGCATCTGACGGGGCATGTCTTTATCGACAATGTCTCCGCTATTCGCCGTCAATTGAACAAAGGCAAATTAAATAGTATTATTAAAGGGACGGTTCGTTGCTCTTACCGGGCAAAAGCCGTTGGTAAATAATAAATCTATAAATAATCAATATGACAGATTTAAGTAAAAACATTGAGGCCCTCAGGGAAAAGAAAGCCGTTATCGAGATGGGCGGTGGTGAGGCTGCTATCGAAAAGCAGGTGGCGATGGGTAAGCTTACTGCCCGGGAGCGTATCTTGGCTTTGTTGGATAAGAACTCTTTCCATGAGTATGACATGTTCGTGAAACACGATGGCCGTGATTTCGGTATGGAGAAGAAGGTTCTGCCGGGTGATGGTGTGGTTACCGGTACGGGTACGATCTTTGGTGCCCCGGTTTGCATCTATGCGCAGGACTTTACGGTTGCCGGTGGTTCGTTAGGTTTGCAGCATGCTCGTAAGATCACCAAGATCATGGATCATGCGTTGAAGATGAAATGCCCGATCATCGGAATCAATGACTCGGGTGGCGCGCGTATCCAAGAAGGTGTTGGTGCTTTGGCTGGTTATGGTGAAATATTCTATCGCAATACGATCGCCTCGGGCGTGATCCCTCAGATTTCCTTGATCCTCGGTCCTTGTGCCGGTGGTGCCGTTTATTCTCCGGCGTTGACGGACTTCGTGTTTGTGGTTGAGAACATCTCTAAGATGTTTATCACGGGACCGAACGTTATCAAGACCGTGCTGGGTGAGGATATCTCTATGGAAGACCTTGGTGGCGCACGTGTTCATGCGGAGACTACAGGTAACGCTCATTTCTATGCCTTGAGCGAGCAAGAATGTTTCGATCAGGTGAAACGTTTGGTTAGCTTCATCCCTTGGAATAATCAGGAGCGTGCGAAAGTGGTTGAGCCGAAAGAGCCGTCCGCTATGCTGAATATCGAGCAAGTAGTTCCGGCGGACCCGAAACAACCGTATGATGTGCGAGACGTTATCAGATGTATCGTCGATGACTCGGACTTCTTGGAGATTCAAGAGTTGTGGGCCGCTAATATTGTGATCGGTTTTGGTCGTATGGCAGGAGAAACGGTAGGTTTCGTTGCCAATCAACCGATGGTTTTGGCCGGCGTGCTTGATTGTGATAGCGCTGACAAGGCCGCTCGTTTCATCCGTTTCTGCGACTCATTCAATATTCCTATCATCACGTTGGAGGATATGCCGGGTTATCTGCCGGGCGTAGATCAAGAGCATGCGGGTGTGATTCGTCATGGGGCTAAGGTTCTGTATGCGTATTCGGAAGCTACTGTTCCTAAGATCACGGTTATCTTGCGCAAGGCGTACGGTGGAGGTTATATAGCTATGAACTCCCGTCACTTGGGCGCTGACTTCATGTTCGCTTGGCCGAGTGCGGAGATCGCTGTTATGGGTCCGGAAGGCGCAGCTAACATCATATTCCGCAAGGAGATCATGGAGGCGGAAGATCAGAACGCTATGCGTCAGGAGAAGGTGAAAGAATATATCGAGAAATTCGCGAACCCGTACGTGGCGGCTTCCAAGGGATTTATCGACTCTGTGATCGAACCGAAAGAAACCCGTTCATTATTGCTACACGCACTGAAGCTTTCCATTCTAAAAGAGGAATACAGACCGGCCAAGAAGCATGGTTTGCCTCCGTTCTAAATTGATGAGAGTATGGAAAAGAAACACCAGCAAGAAGAATATGTAGACTTTGTGGTGACGGCACGTAAATATAAGACGTTGCTGACAGCGAAGTATAAGAACCGACCGATGTGGCATAAGCCGTCGGCTGGTGACGTGGTTTCTCATCTTCCCGGAACGATTATCAAGATTATGGTAGAGGAAGGACAGGCTGTGGAGGCCGGGCAACTTCTGCTAATCCATGAGGCGATGAAAATGCAGAACCGGGTGGTCGCTCCCATATCGGGAGTCGTTGTCGAGCTCAATGTAAAAGAAGGTGATAAGATAACGAAGAATCATTTAATGGTAAAAATAGAGTCTAAGTAAGATAATTTACTTATTTTTGCCTCTCAATCATTTTTAATAGGATGAAGAAGGCAACACTCTTTTTGATATTACAGATATTTACGATTTCGCTTTTTGCGCAGATTAATACGGACCGTGTATTGGCCATTGGTAGGAACGCCCTTTATTTTGAGGATTATGTTCTTTCCATTCAGTACTTCAATCAGGTTATCAAATCCAAACCTTGGTTGGCGGAACCCTATTTCTATCGTGCGGTGGCGAAGATAAATCTGGACGATTTTAAGGGGGCCGAGGAAGACTGTACTTTATGTCTTCAGCGGAACCCTTTTTTAACGCAAGCGTATTACGCTCGCGGCATCGCCCGTCAAAGTCAGGAGAAATACGACGAGGCGATCGACGATTACCAGAAAGGACTTGAGTTCAAACCCGAGGACCGGCAGATGCTGGTGAATATGGCGGTGGCTTTTATCCAGAAAAAAGACTACAACGGGGCGGAGAAGACATTCGATGATTTAATGACCGCCCATCCGAAATATTCCATGAATTATATGACACGGGGCGCTATGTATCTGGAGAAAGGGGATACGTTGAAAGCCTTGGCCGATTATAATAAGGCGATCGAGATGGATCCTTATTATGCGCCGGCGTATGGCAATCGTGCGATCCTTCATTATCAAATGGATGATTACAAGGACGCTTTGGCCGATTTGAACGAGGCTCTACGTCTGGATACCCGTGAGAGCGGATATTATATTAACCGGGGGCTAGTTCGTTATCAGATGAATGACTTGAGAGGTGCGATGGCCGATTACGATCAGGTGATCAGCATGGATAGCCGGAACTTGATCGCACGGTTTAACCGAGGTTTGCTTCGGTTCCAAGTCGGGGATAATAACCGGGCTATCGAGGACTTCGATGTCGTTATCCAGCAAGAGCCAGATAACTATATGGCTTATTACAACCGTGCGTTGCTCCGTTTCGAGACGGGCGACTACCGGGGGGCCGTGCAGGATTACGACGTGGTCTTGAAGCAATATCCTACTTTCCTGCCAGGCTTTGTGAGCCGTTCGGAAGCAAAGCGTAAGCTGGGGGATAACGTGGGGGCAGATCGTGATTATTGGGCAGCCATAAAGATGGAGGAGCAGGCCAAGAACGGACAGCTCCCGAAGACATCGTCTTCTGGCTCCAATACAGCGGTGAACGGAGATGCCAAGACGGACGATTCGGAGGAGAATACTCGTGAGCAATCCGATAAGAATATCAATAAGTTCAACCGCTTGGTGGTATACGATAAGGAGCAGGAGCGTAAAAGTAAATACCAAAGTGAGGTCCGTGGGCGTGTACAAGACCGGAATGTCCATGTGGATCTGGAACCCCAGTTTGTCTTGACCTATTACGAGAAGGCGGATCCCGTAAAGAAACTTGTTTATTACGACAAGATGGTGGAGGATTACAATGGCCAGATGGTCTTGAAGCGTAAATTGCGTATCACGAACGAGGAGGCCGCTTTGACTGAGGACCAAATCGCCGTGCATTTCGCCTCCATCGACGAGTATTCGGCGGAGATCGAGCGTGATCCGAACAACGCTAACGCTTATTTTGGCCGTGCGATGGACTTCATGTTGGTGCAGGATTTCTCGGAGGCGATCAAGAATTTCTCGGAAGCGATCGAGCGAGACCCGTCGTTCACGATGGCTTATTTCAATCGTGCCGTGGAACGTTATAAGCAATTGATGTACACCCAATCCCAGCAGGCTAGCAAGGATACGTACGACTTGAGTGGCTCGGGAATGAACTTGAATATTGGTAAGTCCGCACAGTCGCAGGTAAACGCCAACACCTCGGTGGACCTCCGTAGCGCTATGCTGAAGGATAATAAGCGAGCCTATGAGCATGAGCAGATCATGAGGGATTACGATATGGTGATCAAGCTGAACCCGGGTTTTGTGTACGCTTACTTTAACCGTGCGAATCTGCGTTGCGCCCAGCGTGATTTCCGTGCCGCTATCGTTGATTACAACGAGGCGATCGAGCGGGACCCTGAATTTGCCGAGGCTTACTACAACCGTGGGTTAGCCCGTCTGTCGCAAGGTGACGTGAACCGGGGCATCGCCGACTTGAGCAAGGCAGGGGAATTGGGTATCTACAACGCCTATAGTATCATCAAGCGAATGACAAGCCGGTGATAACGCAAATTATTCGAGTTAAATGTTTCGCTGATAGAAAAGAAATATTAACTTTGTGGGCTGAATATAAAGAATTTTAGAGAATAGAATATGATAAAGATTACATTTCCGGACAATTCCGTAAGAGAATATGCAAAGGGAACGACTGCTATGCAGATAGCGGAAAGCATTAGTTCTCGTTTGGCACAGGAAGTCCTAGCCGCAAGCGTGAATGGGGAGGTTTGGGACTTAAGCCGTCCTATCAACGACGACGCTACGGTGAAACTTTTGAAGTGGGAAGACGAGGAAGGTAAACATGCGTTCTGGCATTCCAGCGCTCACCTTATGGCAGAGGCTTTGCAGGAATTATATCCGGGTATTAAATTCGGTATCGGTCCGGCGATCGAGAACGGTTTCTATTATGACGTGGATCCGGGTGAGGCCGTGATCAAAGAGGGTGATTTCGCTGCTATCGAGGCTAAGATGCTTGAGCTGGTAGCCAAGAAAGAAGAGATCAAACGTCAGGACATTACCAAGGCGGATGCCATGAAGATGTTCGGCGATAGAGGTGAAGAGTATAAAACAGAGCTTATCAGTGAGTTGGAAGACGGTACGATCACTACCTATACGCAGGGTTCTTTTACGGACTTGTGTAGAGGACCGCACTTACCGAATACCTCTTATCTGAAAGCTGTCAAGATATTGAGCGTAGCCGGCGCTTATTGGCGTGGCGATGAGAAACGCAAGCAATTGGTTCGTTTGTATGGTATCACTTTCCCGAAAAAGAAGATGTTGGATGAGTATCTGACATTGTTGGAGGAGGCCAAGAAACGTGACCACCGTAAGATCGGTAAGGAGATGGACTTGTTCATGTTCTCCGATACGGTAGGTAAGGGCTTACCGATGTGGTTGCCGAAAGGTACCGCCTTGCGTTTGCGTCTGCAAGAGTTCTTGCGTCGTATCCAAGCTCGTTATAATTATCAAGAGGTAATGTGTCCGCCGATCGGTAATAAATTATTGTATATTACCTCCGGCCACTACGCTAAATACGGAAAGGATTCTTTCCAACCGATCCATACACCTGAGGAGGGTGAGGAATACTTCTTGAAACCGATGAACTGTCCTCATCACTGTATGATCTATAAAAACTCTCCTCGTTCGTATAAGGACCTGCCGTTGCGTCTCGCTGAGTTCGGTACGGTTTGCCGGTATGAGCAGAGCGGAGAGTTGCACGGATTGACCCGTGTACGTAGCTTTACGCAGGATGATGCTCATATCTTCTGCCGCCCCGATCAGGTAAAGCAGGAATTCTTGAACGTAATGGACATCATCTCGATCGTATTCAAGACGATGAATTTCGAGAACTTCGAGGCTCAGATCTCCTTGCGTGACAAGGTGAACCGTGAGAAATATATCGGTAGCGACGAGAATTGGGAGAAGGCTGAGCAAGCGATTGTAGAGGCTTGTGAGGAAAAAGGCTTGAAAGCTAAGATCGAATATGGAGAGGCCGCTTTCTACGGTCCGAAACTCGACTTCATGGTGAAAGACGCTATCGGCCGCCGTTGGCAGTTAGGTACGATTCAGGTAGACTATAACTTACCGGAACGTTTCCAATTGGAATATACGGGTGCCGACAACCAGAAGCACCGTCCGGTTATGATCCACCGTGCGCCGTTCGGTTCCATGGAACGGTTCGTTGCCGTATTGATCGAGCACACCGCCGGAAAGTTCCCGTTGTGGTTGACTCCGGAGCAGGTATGTATCATGCCGATCAGCGAGAAGTTTAATGATTACGCTTGGCAAATCGCACGTGAGTTAGGTAATCAGGAAATCCGTGCTATCGTAGATGACCGAAATGAGAAGATCGGTCGTAAAATTCGTGACAATGAATTGAAAAGAATCCCTTATATGCTCATCGTTGGAGAAAAAGAAGCAGAAAATGGTGAAGTTTCTGTAAGAAAACAGGGCGAAGGTGATAAAGGTTCGATGAAAATTGCTACCTTTGCAGCGCTTTTGAATGGCGAGGTAGAGGAAATGATGAATCGCTGGCAAAAAAAGTAATGATTAAATAACTAATAACGAGGAGAATAAATCTTTTTGAATGAAGAATGACAGTCTGAAAGAACAGTATAGAATCAACGAACGTATTCGTGTTCGTGAAGTTCGTTTAGTAGGTGACAATATTGAGACGGGTGTTTATCCGATCGCTCAAGCGCTAAAAATAGCGGAAGAGCAGGGGATGGATCTAGTCGAGATTTCACCAAATGCTGCGCCCCCCGTTTGTAGAGTAATCGACTACCAGAAATTCCTCTATCAGCAAAAAAAGCGTCAGAAAGAGCAAAAAGCGAAATCTGTGAAAGTGGTCGTGAAGGAGATTCGTTTCGGGCCTCAGACAGATGATCATGATTACAATTTTAAATTGAAGCACGCTAAGGGATTTTTGGAGGAAGGTTCGAAGGTCAAAGCCTACGTGTTCTTTAAAGGCCGTTCTATCCTTTTCAAGGAACAGGGAGAAGTCCTGCTGCTTCGTTTTGCCAACGATTTGGAGGATTATGGAAAAGTAGAGCAGTTGCCGGTATTGGAGGGAAAACGTATGATTATCATGCTTACTCCGAAGAAAGCGGGCACTGGTTCAGCCCCGGCTATTCCCATAGTAGTCAGTGCTTCCCTCTGTTTCACACCAAAACGATGCTGCTCATCCGTGATCACAAGACCCAGATCACAGTACACAACCTTCTCCTGGATCAGCGCATGTGTTCCAATAATAATATCAATTTGTCCATTTTCTAATTGCTGATAGATTTCATTTTTTTCTTTTTGTGAAAGATGACCTGTAAGTAATGCGATATTTATTTTATATTTTTTAAACATTTTTTTTAAAGACTGATAATGCTGAAGCGCTAGTATTTCTGTTGGTGCCATCATAGCTCCTTGATAACCTGCTAAATAATTAGCATATAAACTAATTGCTGCAACAACTGTCTTTCCACTACCAACATCACCTTGAACAAAGCGATACATTAATTTTTGACTTGTTAAATCTATTAATATATCATCAACGACTTTTTTTTGGTCATCTGTTAATTGAAAAGGGAGCTTTTCAATAAAGTGAGTCACTTTTTCTTTGTCTATTAATTTTGAGATACCTATATTTTGTGTGCGATTTTGTTTTATATATTGCATTGTCATTTGAAATTTAAAAAATTCTTCATATTTTAAGTATCTAAGTGCACTAATAAC